>Ga0265327_10000758_pt1 | contig 50091 bp, 56 predicted proteins | sample 41621metaG_FD_202089 | JGI IMG/M metagenome (GOLD analysis project Ga0265327, IMG submission 202089) | Rhizosphere microbial communities from Carex aquatilis grown in University of Washington, Seatle, WA, United States - 4-16-21 metaG | ecosystem: Host-associated > Plants > Roots > Rhizosphere... | reverse complement strand
CGAGGCCGGCGGCAACATCGTCGGGCTGAACATGCACCACCGTCAGAGCGACTTCTTCGACGTGGACGTGGACGTGGAGGTGCGCGACGCCCGCCACCTGACCCTCATCGCCGCCGCCCTGCGCGCCTGCCCGCCGGTGGAGACCGTGGAGCGGGCGAAAGGGTAGGGAACCCAGGCCGACGCTCGCGCGTTACGTCCGGTCAAACTGTGTCCGGGGGCAATAAGTGCCGCAAGCCGCCACCCTCGAAGCGCCGATCCGACCGGCGCTGTTGGGGTCTTTGCTGGAGCTCGACCAGGCGATCCTCGACGCCTTGCCGATCGGGCTTTACGCCTGCGACGACGCCGGGCGCATCGTGCGCGTCAATCGCAAAGCCATAGACCTCTGGGGCCGCGCGCCGCGGATGAACGATCCGTCGCAGCTGTTCTGCGGCTCCTTCCGCGTCGAGAGCTTGGACGGCCGTCACATTCCGCCCGACGCCACGCCCATGGCCATGGCTGTGCGCGAAGGCCTGAGCTTTGACGGCGTGGAGGCGTGGGTGGAGAACCCCGATGGCCGCCGGTGGGTGGCCTCGGTGACCATCAGCCCGCTAACCGACGAGGACGGCCAGATCATTGGCGCGGTCAACTGCTTCCAGGATGTCACCGTCGAGCACCGGCGGCGCGAGGCCATGACGCGCCAGCAACGCTCGTTCGACATGGCCATGGTCGCGTCGAAGATGGGCACCTGGCGCTACACCATGGCCGACAACATCTGCGTTTACGACGACAACGCCCAGCGCCTCTACGGCCTGACGGAGGGGCGCTTTCTGCACGACGCGGACGGGGTGAAGGCCAAGTTCCACGCCGAGGACATGGACACTATGTGGGCGAAGGTGGCCAAGGCGGTCGATCCCCAGGGAGACGGTGTCTACGAGGTCGAATACCGGGTCCGGCAGCTGGACGGGAGCTGGCGCTGGCTGAGCGCGTGGGGGCTGGTCGAATTCGAGGGCGAGGGCGAGAAACGCAAGCCGGTGGCGATCACCGGCGCCAGCCGCGACCTGACCGAACGCAAGGAGGCCGAGGAAATCCAGCTGCTGATGGTCAACGAGCTGAACCATCGGGTGAAGAACTCGCTGGCCACGGTCCAGTCGATCGCCATGCAGACCCTGCGCGGCGCCGCCGATCCGGAGACGGCCCGCCATGCCCTGGACCAGCGCATCTGCTCTCTGGCGCGGGCGCACGACCTGCTGACCGCGCGCAACTGGATCGGGGCGGCCCTCGGCCAGGTGGTGCGACAGGCGATCGAGCCGTTCTCCTCCTCGCGGTTCGCCGTCGGCGGGCCGGAGGTGGAGGTCACCCCGCGCCATGCCCTGGCCCTGTCCATGGCCGTGCACGAACTGGCCACCAACGCCGCCAAGTACGGCGCCCTCAGCACGCCGGAAGGCAAGGTCGAGATCAGATGGCGCGTGGCCGGCGCGGAGCTGGCGCTGGCTTGGCGTGAGAGCGGCGGCCCGCCGGTGACGCCTCCGTCCCGCGAGGGCTTCGGCACGCGGCTGCTGCAACGCGGGCTGGTGTCGGACCTGGGCGGCCGCACCCGGCTCGACTACGCCCCGACCGGCGTGGTTTGCGAGCTGACCGCGCCGCTGGACGCCTAGCGGCTGGACCTGGCCCATGGGGCGCCTTCTCATCGGCCCCGGCGCGCTCTAGCTTGCTTGCCAAGAATAATCATTGGGGAGGGCGCACCTTGGCTCTGTCGGTTTTCGCGCGGGCGGGTCTCGGGGCTGTCGCCGCATTCGGTTTCGCGTTTCACGCCGCAGCCCAGCCCGGAAATCCCGCCAGTCCGTCGGCGGTGTTCGACCGCACCTGCGCCTCCTGCCACGACCACCCCGAGACCCGCGCCCCGGACCGCGCGACGCTGCGGCGCCTCAGCCCAGAGGCCGTGTTCCGCACCCTGACCGCAGGACCGATGGCGCCCATGGCGGCGGCCTTGCCGGACGATCAGAAGCGGACCCTGGCCGAATATGTCGCCGACCGCCGGATGACCGGCGAACGCTCGGGCGAGGCGTCGGCCATGTCCAACTACTGCGGCGCGGCCAAGGGCGCTCTGAAGGCCGGGCCGGGCGACTGGAACGGCTGGGGCGCTGGCGTTGGCGACGCGCGCTTCCAGCCGCGGCCGGGGCTGGACCAGGCGGGCCTGAAGGGGCTGAAGCTGAAGTGGGCGTTCGGCCTGCCGGGCGCCTCGGAGGCCTATTCGCAGCCGACCGTGGCGGGCGGTCAGCTGTTCATCAGCTCCGACGCCGGCTGGGTCTACGCGCTCGACGCCAAGACCGGCTGCGCGCGTTGGTCGTTCCAGGCCGATGGCGGGGTGCGCACGGCGCCGGTGCTGGGCGAGGCCGGCGGTCGGGCGCTGGTGATGCTCGGCGACATCAAGTCAAACGTCTATGGACTGGACGCGCGCACCGGCGAGTTGGTGTGGAAGACCCAGGTCGACACCCATGCCCTGAGCCGCATCACCGGCGCGCCCGTGCTGAACGCGGGACGCCTCTATGTGCCGGTGTCCTCGCACGAGGAATGGCTGGGCTCGGGCATGAACTATCCCTGCTGCAGCTTCTCCGGCGCCCTGGTCTCGCTCGACGCGGCCACCGGCAAGGTGGTGTGGAAGACCCAGACCATCGCCGAGAAGGCCAAGCCGACGCGTAAGAACAGCGCCGGGGTGCAGCTGTGGGGCCCGGCCGGGGCGTCGGTGTGGGGCTCGCCGGCGATCGATGAGAAGCGCGGACTGGTCTACATCTCGACCGGCGACGGCTACACGGCGCCCGCGGCGCCCACCACCAATTCGGTGATGGCGCTCGACCTGAAGAGCGGCAGGATCGTCTGGACCGTCCAGGGCTCGGCGGGCGATTCCTGGCTCGGCGGCTGCGAGACAAACGCCAAGAACCCCGAGAACTGCCCCGATCCCACCGGACCGGACTACGATTTCTCCTCCGGCGTGATGCTGGTGAAGGCGCCGGGCGGCGGCGACCTGATCATCGCGGGCCAGAAGAGCGGGGTGGTGTGGGCCTTCGACCCTGACAAGAAGGGCGCGATCGTGTGGCGCGCGAGCCTGGCCCAGGAAGCGCCGAACGCGCGCGGCGAACTGGTGTGGGGCGGGGCCTCGGACGGATCGGGGGCCTATTTCGGTCTGACCAGCAACGGCTTGGCGGCGGTGGACCTGAAGGACGGCAAGGTGCGCTGGCGGCGGAAAATCGACCTGGCCGCCGGACGCGCAGCCGGGCTCAGCGGCGCGGTGAGCGTCGTCCCCTCCGCGGTGCTGTCAGGGGGCTGGGACGGGATCGTACGTGCGGTCTCGACCAAGGACGGCGCCATCCTGTGGTCGTTCGACACTCTGCGCGACTTCTCCACGGTCAACGGCGTGCCCGCCAAGGGCGGCTCGATCGGCTCGGCGGGCCCTGTGGCGGCGGACGGCATGGTCTATGTCGGCGCGGGCGCAGTGGGGGTCGCCAACGGCCGGCCCGGCAACGTGCTCCTGGCGTTCGCGGCGGAGTAGGCGCGCGCGGGTCCTTGCCCGGCGCGGACAAGGTCGTTACCTCGATGCAAGCCGCATCACAGGAACAGCATGTCCATGACCGCCGACGACGTCCTTGCCGAATTCCGCGCCGCGGGGGCCCTGCGCGAGGGGCATTTCGTGCTGTCGTCGGGGCTGCACAGCCCGGTGTTCCTGCAGAAGAACCTGGTGTTCGCCCAGCCGGCCCGCTGCGAGCGGCTGTGCAAGGCCCTGGCGGACAAGATAAGGGCGGCGGCGCCGGAGGTGGACCTGGTGATCTCGCCGGCCGTGGGCGGCATCATCCCGGGCTATGAAACGGCGCGCCAGCTCGGGGTGACCTCGCTCTACGTCGAGCGGGAAGGCGGGGCGTTCAAGCTGCGCCGCGGCTTCGGCATCCATCCCGGGGCCAAGATCGCCATGGTCGAGGACATCGTCACCACCGGCCTGAGCTCGCGCGAGTGCATCGCCGCGATCCAGTCGGCGGGGGGCGAGGTGGTGGTGGCCGGCTGCATCGTCGACCGCTCCGGAGGCCGGGCCGACGTGGGGGTTCCCATGGTGGCGCTGGCGACGCTGGACGTGCCGGCCTATCCCGCCGACGCCCTGCCGCCCGAACTCGCCGCGATCCCGATCGAGGACCCGGGGAGCCGGAGGCTGCACGGATGAGCCGCATCCGCCTCGGGGTGAACATCGACCACGTCGCGACCATCAGGAATGCGCGAGGGGGTTCGCACCCCGAGCCGACGCGGGCCGCGCAGATGGCTCTGGCGGCGGGAGCCGACGGCATCACCGCGCACCTGCGCGAGGACCGGCGGCATATCTCCGACGCCGACATCGATGCCCTGGCGGACCTGTGCCGCGCCGCGGGCAAGCCGCTGAACCTGGAGATGGCGGTCACCGACGAGATGCTGGCGATCGCCCTCAAGCACCGGCCGCACGCGGCCTGCCTGGTGCCCGAGCGGCGCGAGGAGCGCACCACCGAGGGCGGTCTGGACGTGGCCGGCAATTACGATGCGGTCGCGCCTGTGGTCAGGGCGCTGAGCGGAGCGGGGGTGCGAGTGTCGCTGTTCATCGAGGCCGCCCCCCGCCAGATCGAGACGGCGGCGCGGATCGGCGCTCAGGTTGTGGAACTGCACACCGGCGCCTACTGCGACGCGGTCAAGGACGGCGACGCCGAGAAGGCAGCGCGCATCCTGACCCAGCTGACCGAGGGCGCGGCCCTGGCCTCGAGCCTGGACCTGGAAGTGCATGCCGGCCACGGCATCGACTACGACAGCGTCACGCCGGTGTCGAAGATCGCCGAGGTGGTGGAGCTGAACATCGGCCACTTCCTGATCGGCGAGGCGATCTTCATCGGCCTGCCGGCGGCCATCGCCCGCATGCGCCAGCTTATGGACGAGGCGAGGCCGTGATCGTCGGCATCGGCTCGGACCTGTCGGACATCCGCCGCATCCAGGGCTCTCTCGACCGGTTCGGCGAGCGTTTCACGGCGCGGGTGTTCACCGAGGTCGAGAAGGCGCGCTCCGAGCGCAAGGGAGACCGCGCCGCCAGCTACGCCAAACGCTTCGCCGCCAAGGAGGCCTGCGCCAAGGCCCTGGGCACCGGCATCCGGCGCGGGGTGTTCTGGCGCGACATGGGGGTAGTGAACCTGCCCTCCGGCCAGCCGACAATGCGCCTGACCGGCGGGGCGGCCGAGCGGCTCGCGGCCCTCATGCCGCCGGGCATGGAGCCGTTCATCCACGTGAGCCTGACCGACGACCATCCCTACGCCCAGGCCTTCGTGGTGATCGAGGCGCGGCCGCAGGGCGCGACAGCCGCCATCTAAGCGTTGCACGGCTTGCCCAGAGGCGCGCGAACGACTAGCAAGAGCCCACCCGCCGCTGGCGCAGCCGAAGAGATCCGTTCCCTCATGTCCACCGCCAGCAAGGCCCCCGTCGGCGCCCGAGCCCGCGCGACCAATGAACTGATCGAGGTGGGCAAGACCGTGTTCTGGGCGCTGCTCATAGCCCTGGTCCTGCGGGTGATGCTGTTCCAGCCCTTCACCATCCCCTCGGCCTCGATGGAGCCGACCCTGCTCGAGGGCGACTACATCATCGTGTCGAAGTACAGCTACGGCTATTCCAAGCACTCGATCCCGCTGAGCCCGCCGCTGTTCCACGGACGGGTGTTCGGCCGCCAGCCCGATCGCGGCGACATCATCGTGTTCAAGCTGCCGAGGGACAACAAGACCGACTACATCAAGCGGCTGATCGGCCTGCCCGGCGACCATATCCAGGTCAAGCACGGCACGGTGTTCGTGAACAATCAGCCGATCCTGCAGACGGCTCAGGGCCAGACCACCATCGACCTCGGCGGCTTCATGACCAAGGCCGACGTGATCCGCGAGAAGATGCCGAGCGGACGCAACTATCTGACCTATTCGGTCGATCCGACCCAGGCGCCCGAGAACACCGACACCTGGGTGGTGCCCGAGGGCAACTACTTCTTCATGGGCGACAACCGGGACAACTCTCTGGACAGCCGCTTCCCCAAGGAGAACGACGGGGTGGGCTTCGTCCCGGCCGAGAATCTGGAAGGCAAGGCCCAGATCATCCTGTTGTCCTGGCACAAGGGCGCGTCCCTGTTCAAACCCTGGACCTGGGTGCTCGACGCGCGGCCCAGCCGGTTCTTCCACTACCTTTACTGACGATGGCCAAGGACCAGTCTAGGGCCGCCGCCATCGCCGCCCTGGAACGGCGCCTGGGCCATGTGTTCGAGGACCGCATCCTTCTGGAGCAGGCCCTGACGCACGCCTCCAAGCTCGGTCTCGGCCGGGCCGACGTGCGCCACAACGAGGGCCTGGAGTTCCTGGGGGACCGCGTGCTGGGCCTGTCGATCGCCGCGGCCCTGTACGGCCGCCATCCCGACGCCGATCCCGACACGCTGAACCGGCGCTTCGCCTGGCTGGTCAGCCGCGAGGCCTGCGCCGAGGTGGCCCGCGCAGTCGGCCTGGACCAGGCGCTGGACGTGCCTAAGTTCCAGGGCCTGAGGCGCAACGACACCGCCCTGGCCGACGCCGCCGAGGCCCTGCTGGCCGGGGTGTTCCTGGACGGCGGCTTCGACAAGGCCCGGGCCGCCGTGCTCTCGCTGTGGGCCGAGTTGCTGGAGCGGCCGATCGACTTCACCGCCGCCAATCCCAAGACCGCTCTGCAGGAGTGGGCCCAGGGCGCCGGCAAGCCTCTGCCGCGTTACGAGGTGGTGGCGCGCGAAGGCCCGGACCATGCGCCCCGATTCACGGTGGAGGCCCTGGTCGAAGGCGTCGAGCCGATGCGCGCGGCCGGCCGGTCGCGGCAGGAAGCGGAAAAGGCGGCGGCCCAGGCCCTGCTCAAACGGGAAGGCGTGGCCTGATGGCGACCAGAGCGGGATTCGCGGCGATCATCGGGGCCCCCAACGCGGGCAAGTCGACCCTGGTCAACCGGCTTGTCGGCTCCAAGGTGTCGATCGTGACGCAGAAGGTGCAGACCACGCGCTTTCCTGTGCGCGGGGTGGCGATGGCCGGCGAGGCGCAGATCGTTCTGGTGGATACGCCCGGCATCTTCACGCCGCGCCGGCGCCTGGACCGGGCCATGGTGCGCTCGGCCTGGGGCGGGGCCGCAGACGCCGACGTGGTGGTGCATCTGGTCGACGCCGCGGGCGAGATCGGCGCGGAAGAAGGCACGGCCAAGTCCGGCGACAAGCGCTCGGTGCACGACACCCAGACGATCATCGAGGGCCTGAAGGCCTCGGGCGCCAAGGCGATCCTGGCGCTCAACAAGATCGATCTGATCAAGCGCGACAAGCTTCTGGCCTTGTCGCAAAAGCTTTTCGAATCCGGCTGTTACAGCGAGGTCTTCATGATCTCCGCGGCCAACGGCAATGGCGTCGACGACCTCAAGGCGCGGCTGGCCGAACTGATGCCGGAAAGCCCCTGGCTCTATCCGGAGGACCAGGCGGCGGACCTGCCGGCGCGGCTGCTGGCGGCGGAGATCACGCGCGAGAAGGTCTACCTGCGCCTGCACGAGGAGCTGCCCTACGCCGCCAGCGTGGAGACCACCGCCTTCACCGACGTGGCCAAGGACGGCGGCGTGCGCATCGAGCAGATCATCTACATCGAGCGCGACACCCAGCGGCCGATCGTGCTGGGCAAGGGCGGCCAGACCCTGAAGTGGATCGGCGAGCAGTCGCGCAAGGAGCTGACCGAGATCCTCGACCGGCCGGTGCACCTGTTCCTGCACGTGAAGGTCAAGGAGAACTGGGCCGAGGAGCGGGGGCTCTACTCGGACCTGGGCCTGGACTTCGACGCCTGACAACCCACTCTTAGCCCATGGAATGGGAAGACGACGCCTATGTGCTCTCCGCCCGCGCCCACGGCGAGAGCGGCGCGATCGTCGATCTGCTGACCGCGGAGCAGGGACGGTTCGCCGCCCATGTGGCGGGCGGGGGCTCCAAGAAGCTGCGCGCGGTGCTGCAGCCCGGGATGCGGGTGATCGCCCGCTACCGCTCGCGGGTGTCCGAACAGCTGGGCTCGGCCAGTCTGGAGCCGGTGGGCGAGGGGCCTTCAGCCCTGTTCGACGACGCGGACGCCTTGGCGGGGCTGTCCGCCGCGGCGGCGGTGGCGGCGGGGGCGCTGCCGGAACGCGAGGCGCATCCGGGCGTGTTCTACGGCCTGGAAGCCCTGATCCTCGGCCTGGCCCATCCGCACATCTGGCCGGCCGTCTATGTGCGGTTCGAGGCGGGCCTGCTGCAGGAACTTGGCTTCGGCCTCGACCTCAGCCGTTGCGCCGCCACGGGCTCGACCGACGATCTGATCTATGTGTCGCCGCGCACCGGCCGCGCGGTGAGCCGTCTGGCCGGCGAGCCCTATAGGGACAAGCTGCTGAAGCTGCCGCCATTCCTGCTGGGCGCGCAGGCGGGCCTGTCGGACGGCGACGTGGACCTTGGCCTCGCGCTGACCGGACACTTCCTGGAGCAGTTCGTGTTCGCGCCGCTCAACCGGCCTTTGCCGCCGGCGCGGGTGTGGCTGGCCGACCGCTTGAGGGACAGCGGGCGGGTCTAGTCCGGGGCAAGAAAAAACGCCCGACGCGCGGTCGGCGCGGGGCGTCTCGAGAAGGCGTCAAACCGTCAGGCCACGATGGACGCCGGAGACTTCTCCGACGCCCACCAAAGCTAGAGGCCTAAGATCGTTGTCGCGTTATTACGCGGCGGTCGCCATGGCGGTGCGACGGCGCGAGCGCAGGGCGCCCCCGACGAAAGCCACGCCGGCGAACATCAGGGCCCAGGTGGCCGGCTCCGGCACGGCGCCGCCGGTGACGGCGATGTCCGAGCGGCCGCAGCAGCTGTCGGGGCTATGGATGTAGAAGCCGTAGCTGTCGCCAGCGGCCAGGGTCAGGGTCAGGGCGCCGCTGCTGCTGATGTCGCCCGCGGTGCCGAACGAGTCGGTCGACAGCTGGGTGAACACGCCGTTGACGACGTAGCCGCCCGGATCCCAGCCCGAACCGCAGCAGTCGTTGGTGGTGAACGCCCAATTGAAGGTCAGGGTCTCCGCCGCACCGGCCGTGGCCAGGTAGGTGGTGTCGGTGGTTCCGGGGCTGTTGTCAGCGCCGAACAGGTCGAACCCGCCAGCGATGGCGTTGACGTAGCCGTCGCCGCCGTTGCTGCTGTTCAGAACGAAGGTGTCGGCGTGCGCGACGGACGTCAGCGCAAATCCGGCGACGACGGAGAACATCGCGGCGCGGATAACACTCAAAATCTTCATGGTAGGCCCCCAGAAAATTCGCTTACAGGTTGAAAAGCGAACGTGTGCAAACAACTCTGACCATATTGCTTGGCGTTTGTCCACTGCAAAGCAATGATTGCTGACTTGCACGCCCTTCAACAAGCAATTGAGACGGCGAGCGCGCAGTTCATCCGCGCGCGGATCAGATTTGCGCGACGCGCGGCGACTGTATCGGCCTAGTTCTTCGACTTGACCGGCAGGCCCGCCACGCGCCGGACGTCGTCGGTGCAAGGGGCGCGGCTGCAGTAGTCGCCGAAAAAGTCCTGCAGGATGCGCGGGCCGAACTGGTTGACCAGTTCTCGCTGGCGGCGCTGGATGTCGTCGTTCTTGGCCGCCAGGGAGGTGGGCAGGGCCGCCGGCTGCGCGCCGGGATTGTCGCGATAGAAGGCGATCAGAGCCTTGAGCTCATCGACGGTGTAGGTCTCGGCATAGATGCGGGCCATGCCGTTCCACAGCACGGGCCGTTCGGCCTCCGCCTCGCTCTTGGACACCTCCGCCAGAGCTTTCTCGTCGGGGGTAACTCCGAGCTTGGCGGCATCCGTCCGATAGTCGCTCGCCAGCTTGTCCACGAGCGTCTGCAGCCCCTGTTCGAGACGAGGTTGAGCGCCTCGGGCCGCGCGCTCTCCGAGGGTCAAGGCTTCCCGCGACAGCGCGGGCGCCGGCGAGGGCGTCTGGGCGCCGGCTGGCAGCGCCGCCATCAAGGCAAGGCAAACGATCAAGGCCCGCATGGACGAGATCCTATTCGTAGGCTCGAATCTTGGCCGAATTCGGCGGCGTGTGGAAGACACCCGCTTTGACAACCCGGGGCGCCGCCGCTGATATCGCGCGACGACTTGGGGAGACGGCCATGCGAAGCGGTTGGATCGGTGCGGGGCTGGCCTTGATGGCCGCCGGCGCCGCTGCGCAGGAGCGCACGATACCGACGCGGCCCCTGCCGGTTCCCGCGGACGTCAGCCCTCAGATGCAGGCGATCATCTCACGCCCGATCGCGCCCACGTTCAACGTGGTCCCCAAGACGCCCGAGGAGTGGGCGGCGCGGCAGAAGGCGTCGGCCGACGGCGCGGTTCAGGGCGTGACGGCGCTGGCGCAGCGGCTTCATGTCAAGGTTGAGACCAGGCAGATGGCCGGGGTGACGGTGTACGAGGTCACGCCCGCGACGATGGCGCCGCAGAACCGGAACCGGCTGCTGATCCACATCCACGGCGGCTGTTATGTGCTGGGCGGCGGGCTCGGGGCGGCCAATGAGGCGGTGATGATGGCCGGGCTCGGCGGCTACAAGGTGATCTCGGTGGACTACCGCATGCCCCCCGCCGCCTACTTTCCCGCAGCCCTCGACGACGTGGTGAGCGTGTACAAGGAAGCGCTGAAGACCCATCCGGCCAAGTCGATGGCGGTGTTCGGCTCCTCGGCGGGCGGGGCCCTGACGCTGGAGACGGTGCTGCGGCTGAAGCAGCTGGGCCTGCCCCTGCCGGCGGCCATGGCACCCGGCACGCCCATGGCCGACCTGACCGGCGTGGGCGACAGCTTCCACGCCAACGCCATGGTAGACAACGTGCTGGTCTCGCCCGAGGGCTTCTGCGGCCCGGCGGCGGAGTTCTACGCCCACGGCCACGACCTGAAGGACCCGCTGCTGTCGCCGGTCTACGGCGACTACGCCGGCCTGCCGCCGGCGCTCCTGACCACGGGCACGCGCGACCTTCTGCTCAGCAACACCGTGCGCGTACACCGCAAGCTGAAGGATGCGGGGGTGGAGGCCGAGCTCAACGTGTTCGAGGCCGAGCCTCACGGGGCCTATTCGCGCGACGACACGGCGCCGGAGACGCATCAGGCGTTCGGCGACATCGCCAGGTTCTTCGACAAGCATCTGGCCCGCTGATGCCGCCCCTGATCGCGATCGGTTTAGTGCTGGCTGCCACCGCCGATTTCCCCGATTGGCGCCATCCGGCGTGGGGGAGCTCGCCCGCGGACGTGGCGGGCGCGCTCGGGCCTGACTTCAAGCGCGAGGGCGGCGAGGTGCGGAGCGACGTGGTCGGCATGGACGAGAAGGTCAGGGGTCGCTTTGTCTATGGCCCCTACGCCGTCTATGCGAAGTTCTTCTTTCAGTCCGACCGCCTGACGTTGATCACCTTCAAGCTCGACCGCCCGGAGAGCTGCCCGGACCTTGATTTCCAATTCGCCAGCCGGTTAGGCAAGCCGGTGCTCTACGAACATATGGCCGGCGGCGGGTTCGTGGACGCCTGGGACAGTCCGCGATCGAGGGACCGATGGGTGCTGTCGGGCGGTGCTGGAAAGGCGGCCTACTGCGACTTGACCATTGGTCCGCCGAGGCGGGACCGCTTCAATACGCAGTAGGGTTCCCGGGCCGAGGAGCAGAATGATGGACCTCAACCTCACCGGCCGCGTGATCCTGGTCACCGGGGCCAACCGCGGCATCGGGCGGGCCATCGCGCGGGTCTGCGTGGAGGAGGGCGCCGAGGTGGTGGTGGTCGGCCGCGGGGCCGAGGCCTGCCAGGAGACGGTGCGCGAACTCGGCGAGGGCGCGGCCACCTGGCTGACCTGCGACGTCTCCGATCCCGGCCAGGTGCGCACCATGGTCGACGAGGCCATAGGCTGGCGCGGACGGCTGGACGGGATCGTCAACAACGCCGGCAGGTTCGGCGGCGGCCCGCTCATGGAGCTGACCCCCGAGGCCCTGCGCGAGGGGGTCGACACCAAGGTGATCGGGGCCCTGGCTGTGGTGCAGGCCGCCCTGCCGGCCCTTCGCCAGAGCGATCAGGCGCGGGTGGTGAACATCGCGGGAGTGAGTTCGCAGCGCGTGACGCCGGGCGCGGCGGTCACCGCCATCGCCAATTCCGGCATGAACACCCTGACCGCCTATCTCGCCCGCGAACTGGCCGACGACGCCGTGAATGTGAATTGTATCATCCCGGGATACACCCTCACGCCGCCCTGGCAGGCGCGGGCGGCGGCTCTGGCGCAGGCTGAAGGACTGTCGCAGGCGGCGGCGGAAGCGGCGATCCTGCAGCGCCAGGACATGGGCCACAGCCGCTGGGGCGAAGACCGCGAGATCGCCTGGCCCGCGGCGTTCCTGCTCTCGGCCCAGGCCCGCTTCATCAACGGGGCGGCCTTCCGCGTGGACGGCGGGCAGTTCCTGGCGGTGCAGCGGTAGACCTAAAGCGCTTTCCAGACGTGGGTGCGGTCGGGCGAACTGAGCACCCGGATGGCCACGGCGCAGAGATTCTCGGCCGGGACGAAGCCCACCCCGTCGTTCTCCTTGGGGAAGCGGCTGTCCAGAGAGTTGTCCCGGCTGTCGCCCACGACGAAGTACTGTCCGGCGGGCAGGACGTATTCGCCCGTGTTCTCGGGCTCCGCGGTACGGTCGACCAGGCTGACCTGGTAGCTCTTGCCGTTGGGCAGGGTCTCGCGGACGATCTCGGCCTGGGTTTGGAAGCCGCCGAGGTCGAGGTTCCTGTGGCCTTCGGCGGTCTGGGGGACGGGCCGGCCGTCGATCCACAGCACCCCGTGCTTGAACTGGATCCACTCGCCAGGCAGGCCCACCAGCCGCTTCACGTAGCTCGTGTCCTTGTGGCGAAAGACCACGACATCGCCGGGCTGGGGCCGGACGGCCCCGCAAACTAATTTGGACCCGCGAGTGAGGATGAGGTCGCCATTGAGCAGCGTGGGCACGTTGGATTCACTGGGGATTGTGTAGAGCGGGTAGGACAAGCCCACGAAGACCATGGCGACAATGAAGGCGAGCCCCAGCGGCAGGCCGACGAGCAGCACCCACAAGTTCGCACTGCCCTTGCCCGACCGCGCCATACTTGCCCCCGTGTCCCCGATCTAGGACTGGCCTGAGACGCGCCGATTTGCAACCGTGGGTGCGCGCTCGGTGCAGTTCCTTGCGGTGCACCGCTGAAGGCTGTGGAGCCCAAGCCCAGAATCTGATTCTGTGCGGGGACCATGAACAAGCCTTTCAATCCGGACGAGCCAGGCGGCCCTGGCGGCGGCGACGACCGCATCGTCGACGAGCCGATGGCCGAGGCGCTGTCCAAGCGCTACCTGGCCTACGCCCTGTCGACCATCACCAACCGGGCCTTGCCGGACGTGCGCGACGGGCTGAAGCCCGTGCACCGGCGCCTGCTGTATTCGATGAGCGAGATGGGGCTCGATCCGGCGGGCAGCGCCAAGAAGTGCGCCCGCGTGGTCGGCGACGTGATCGGCAAGTATCACCCGCACGGCGACGTGGCGGTGTACGAGGCGATGGTGCGCCTGGCCCAGGACTTCGCCCAGCGCTACCGGCTGGTGGACGGCCAGGGCAACTTCGGCAACATCGACGGCGATAACGCCGCGGCCATGCGCTACACCGAGTGCCGCCTGACCCCGGCGGCGGAGTTCCTCCTCGACGGCCTGGACGAGGACGCGGTCGACTTCCGCCCGACCTACGACGGCGAGGAGCGCGAGCCGGTCGTGCTGCCGGCGGGCTTCCCGAACCTGTTGGCCAACGGATCGTCCGGCATCGCCGTGGGTATGGCCACCTCGATCCCGCCGCACAATGTCGGCGAACTGATCGACGCCTGCCTGCTGCTGCTGGCCCGGCCGGAAGCCACCATCGCCGACCTGATGGAGAAGGTCCCCGGTCCGGACTTCCCCACCGGCGGGGTGATCGTGGAGACGGCGGCCAACCTGCGCGAAGTCTATGAGACCGGGCGGGGCGGGGTGCGCACGCGGGCGCGCTGGCACATGGAAGACCAGGGCCGCGGGGTCTACCGCATCGTGGTGACCGAGATTCCCTATCAGGTGCGCAAGGCGGACCTGGTTGAGCAGCTGGCCGACCTGATCGAGGCCAAGAAGGCGCCGCTGCTGGGCGACGTGCGCGACGAGAGCGCCGAGGACGTGCGGCTGGTGCTGGAACCCAAGTCGCGCAACGTGGAGCCCGAGGTCTTGATGGAGAGCCTGTTCAAGCTCTCCGACCTCGAAACCCGCTTTCCGGTGAACATCAATGTGCTGGACGCCCGCGGCACGCCGGGGGTGATGAACCTGAAGCAGGCGCTGGTGGCGTTCCTGGACCATCGGCGCGAGGTGCTGGTGCGTCGGGCGCAGCACCGCCTGGGCAAGATCGAGGCGCGGCTGCACATCCTGGAAGGGATGCTGATCGTCTACCTCAACCTGGACGAGGTGATCCGCATCGTCCGCTACGAGGAATTTCCGAAAGCCAAGTTGATCGAGACCTTCGCCCTGACCGAAATCCAGGCCGAGGCGGTGCTGAACACCCGCCTCCGCCAGCTGGCCAAGCTGGAGGAGATGGAGCTTCGCCGCGAGCACGACAAGCTCGCCGAGGAGCGCGACGGCATCAGGGCCATGCTGGCCGACGACAAGGCGCAGTGGAAGCTGGTCGGCGTCGGCCTGCGCGACGTGCAGAAGGTGCTGGGCGGGGCCACCGTGGTCGGCAAGCGCCGTTCGACCTTCGCCGACGCCCCCGTGGTCGACGCCACAGCCGCCATCGAGGCGATGATCGTGCGCGAGGCGATCACCGTGATCCTGTCGGAACGCGGCTGGATCCGGGCGCAGAAGGGCAAGGTCGAGGACCCCTCGGAGCTGAAGTTCAAGGAGGGCGACAAGCTGGCCTTCCTGATCCCGGCCGAGACTACCGACAAGCTGCTGATCTTCGCCTCGGACGGGCGGTTCTTCACCATCGGCTGCGACAAGCTCCCGTCAGGGCGCGGCATGGGCGAGCCGGTGCGGCTGATGATCGAGCTCGACGACAAGGTCGGCATCGAGGCGGTGTTCCCGCACAAGCCCGGCCGCAAGCTGATCCTGGCGTCGAAGATGGGCTACGGCTTCATCATGCCGGAGGAAGAAGCGATCGCCTCCAAGCGCGGCGGAAAGCAGGTGCTGACGGTGGACGCCAAGGGCGTGGCCGTGTGCCTGACGCTGGAGGGCGACCAGCTGGCGGTGATCGGCGACAACGGCAAGATCCTGGTGTTCCCCATGGAGGAGCTGCCGGAGATGCCGCGCGGCAAGGGCGTGAAGCTGCAGAGCTACCGCGAAGGCGGCCTGCGCGACGCCCTGGCCTTCACCGCCACCGAGGGACCGTCATGGACCACGTCTGACGGCCGCAGTCGCGCCTGGCCGGAGTGGAAGGACTGGGCGGGCCGCCGGGCCGGCGCCGGCAAGCTGGCGCCCAAGGGCTTCCCAGCGAGCAAGCGCTTCCGGCCGAAGTAGCGAAGCCGGCTTTGCCGGCTAGGTAAGAGTCACCACCAAGCTCACCAAGCACACCAAGGAGTCGGCGCCACATCTTTGTGACCTTGGTGACCCCTTGGTGCTCTTGGTGTCCCAGTTCTCTTTTTGAACGCGCTTCGCGCGGGGCCAGCCCAGCCTGACTCCGGCTATTCGCCCTCGCCGCGCCGGCCGCCGTCGTCCCCCGCCGCGGGTCCGCCGCCCGCAGGGCGTGGGCCGCCGGCGCCTCTCTGCTTGGCGAGTTGAGCCGCGATCGCCTTCATCCCGGCGCGCGCGCAATCCTCGTCCTTGGCGTCGTCGGGGCCGCCGGCGACGCCGATCGCGCCTGTGGCGCCGAAGGGAACGCCTCCGGGCTTGGCGGGCCTGAGCCGGGGATTGGTCTGCACCATGTAGTAGATGCCGGCGTCGAGGCCGACCCGGTCGGCGATGGCGCTGGAGGCGGTGTGGAAGGTCGCCGCCACCCGGGCCCGGCGCACGCTCTCGGGCGCTAGTTCCTTGTTGAGCGCGGGGTCGGCTGTCATGGCGACGACCGGCTGGCCGGTCGTGTCGACCACCGTGGCCATGGTCTTGTAGCCCATCCGTTCGCAGGCCTTGACCGCGGCCTCGGCCGCCTGGCGCGCGAGCTCGAGGTTGGGCCCCGGAGGACGAGGCGGGGGCCCGAAGCCGCCGCCAAAGCCGCCGCCGGGCGGCTGGGCCGCGGCGGGCAGGGCGATCAGGAGGGGAGCGAGAAACGCGAAGGCAACGGACAGGGACGGGCGCATGGCTATCTCCGTGTCATTCAGGGCGGGGTTGACGATTCGGGCCGGCGTTCGGCGGTTCAGAGCTTGACCTTGTCCATGGCGGCCTTGACGCAGGCCTCGTCCTTGTCGCCGCCGGGCGCGCCGGAGACGGCGAAGGCGCCGAGGATGTCGGAGCCGCTCATGATCAGCACCGCGCCCTGGCGGGCCGTGCCGATGTTGGGATCGGCCTTGATTTCGGCGTCGAGCTTGGGATCGGTCTTGGCCTTCGCGACCACCTCGCCGGACGACATCTTGTACTTGAGCGCCGCGGCGACCTTGGTCTTGGCGATGGCCTGGGTGCGCACGGCCGCGCCGTCGCCCGACAGCAGCACGACGGGATCGCCGCCGGAGTCGGTGATCAGGGCGGTGACCTTGTAGCCGTTGGCCAGACAGGCGGCGACGGCGGCCTGAGCGGCCTGAACCGCCGGCGTCAGGGCCGGGCCCTTGGCGCGGGGCGGCGGCGGAGCGGGCGGAGCGCCCGCGGCGGGGGGAGCGGGGGGCTGGGCCGAGGCGGCCGTGGCCAGCGCCGCCAGGGCGGCGGACAGGATGAGGGGGGTCTTCATGGCGGCGCTTCCTCCAAAGCGTTGCAAAAAGGGGGACACGCACCCCCGACAGGCGGCGCCAGTCCCAACACTTGGTCAAATAGGGGTGCGTGTCCCCCTTTTTGCAAGCGTGCGCCGCTAAAGACCGTAAGGCAGGCTCGCCTGCTCGCCGGCGCTGGCCCGGGCGAAGGGGGCGTAGCGCCTGACCCAGTCGCGGCCCTCGCGGACCAGGGCGCGGTCGCGCTGGGGCGCGGGATTGAGGATGGCGTCGGCCAGGCCGGGAGCCGGATGGACCAGGGTCTTGATCCCCTCGGCCGACACGAACACCGGCAGAGCGGCGGCCGACAGCATGAAGATCGCCTCGCGCGCGTCGGCCTGGTCAAGGGCGGCGGCGTCGCCGGTGGCCGCCAGTACGAAGTACAGGTTCTCGAACAGGTTGCGCGGCGGCAGGCGACCCTGGACGGAGATCATCACGCCCAGCCGGTCTGGACGGGTCTCCGGCGGCATGGTGGCGATGCGCTTCCAGGCGCAGTTGAAGGTGCGGCAGACCTGCGGGCGGGCGTCGTAGATGGCGCAGCCCGAGCCGGTGCAGTGGACGCAGGCCTCGCCCTCGGCCTTGCTGAACTCCGGCGTGTCGATCTTGGGGGTGACGCAGCAGACCACGCAATCGCCGCACGGACGGTCCGCGAGCGCCGGCCCGAACAGGATGTCGGCGAGGGAATCGGACACGAAGCGGGGGCTTTGAACCTGGAAACGAGGGGCCGGATCAGTCGCCGGCGTTCAGACGCACCCAGCCGCCGGGCTTGAGCACCTCGATGGGACGATAGCGGGCCTTGTAGTCCATCTTGGGCGAGCCCGGCACCCAGTAGCCCAGGTAGACGTAGCCGAGTTCGGCGGTGCGGGCCTGGGTCACATGATCGAGGATGACGAAGGAGCCGAGACTGCGCCGGGCCATGGCCGGCTCGTAGAAGCTGTAGACCAACGACAGGCCGTCTCCGAGGATGTCGACCAGCACGCAGGCCACCAGGTCGCCCGGGCCGCCGTCGCCGGAGGGCAGGCGGTATTCGATCAGGTGGGTGCGGACCGCGGTGTCCTCGACCATGGCGACGTAATCGGGCCAGGTCATGTCGGCCATGCCGCCCTGGGCGTGGCGGGCCAGCAGATAGCGGCGGAGCAGGTCGAACTGCTCCATGGTGGCCTCGGCCTCGACCAGATGCCGCGACAGGTCGGCGTTACGCTCGACGATGCGGCGCTCCGAGCGCGAGAACGGATAGTCGCCGGCGGGGATGCGGGCGGAGATACAGGCGTCGCAGGACTCGCAGGCCGGGCGGTAGGCGATGTTCTGCGAGCGGCGGAAACCGACCTGGGTCAGGGCGTCGTTGACCCCCGGGCCGTCCGACAGCGGCAGGTGGGCGAACACCTTCCGCTCTTCGCGCCCGGGCAAATACGGGCAAGGCGAGGGCGCCGTGAGAAAGAAGCGGAGCTGTCGCGGCGCGAAATGCTGGGTCACGGAACGACGGGGTCCTGCAGGGAAGACGGACTGAAAGCCCCAAGGCAAACCAGGGCCCTGGGTAAATTAGTGCGCATCAGCCCCGGACTCTGCAAGATGCGCTCGCCCCGAATTGTGCTCCAGATCAATGGTTGGGCGGCAAAACCGGGGCTTCTCGAAGCAAAACGAGGGCGATGCGACGATTTCCCGCAAGGGTCGGGTCGTCAGGATAGAGCGGTTCGGCGGCCGCGCGGCCGGAAACCTGCTTGATTCGGTCGGACTCGACGCCGGCCTGCTTGAGGATCTGGCGGGCCGCGTCGGCGCGCTGGAACGACAGATTCCAGTCGGTGTCGTCCTTGGCGCCGCCCGGGGTGGCCGAGGTGTGGCCGGCGATGGTCAGGCGGTTGGGCAGCTGGTTGACCACCCGGGCCACGGCGCGCAGCAGCAGGCGGGCGCGGTCGTTGGGCTTGGACGAGCCCTGCTCGAACATCGAGCGGCCCTCCTCGTCGATCAGCTGGATGCGCAGGCCCTCGGGCGTGATGTCGTAGCGGATCTGTTTCGACAGCTCGGCCAGCTCGGGCATGGTCTTCATGGCCTGGCGGATGCTCTCGGTGGCGGTCTGGAACGCCTGCTCCTCGCGCTTGTTGAGGGCGTCGCGCAGGGCCTGTTCGGTGGCGTTCTCGATGGTGGAGGCGGCCTGCTTGGAGCTGGCGCCCTGATCGACCACGTTCTTCGGCGGAGTCGGCGCCTGCTGCTCCAGCACCTTGACCGTGCCTTCGCCCTTGACCCCCTGGCTGCCCATGGAGGTGCCGGCGAGGATGCCGCCGGAGCCGGAGGTCGAGGCCGAGACGCTGGCCGGGGCGAAGTAGTCGGCGATGCCGCGCTTCTGCTCGGGCGAGGTGGTGTTGATCAGCCACATGAGCAGGAAGAAGGCCATCATGGCGGTCACGAAGTCGGCGTAGGCCACCTTCCACGCGCCGCCGTGGTGGCCGCCGCCGCCGCCCTTCTTGATCTTCTTGATGATGATCGGCCGATCGCTGCCGCCGCCGAAAGCCATGCGCTCTTCCCGTGCGCCCGTTGCTGGCGCCATAAGCTGATCCTGCGATCACTGTCGCCCGGCGGGCGTTAAGATGTGGTTTTCCTTACCCAGACTGGAAATGCGGGGGTTCTCATGAAGGCGGCGTTCATCGGTCTGGGGGTGATGGGCTACCCGATGGCCGGGCACCTGGCCAAGGCCGGGCACGAGGTCTCGGTGTTCAACCGCAGTCCGGCGAAGGCGCAGGCCTGGGCCAAGGAATACGGCGGGCGAGCGGGCGCGACGGTCGCCGAGGCGGTCAATGACTGCGAGATCGTATGCCTGTGCGTAGGCAATGACGACGACGTGCGCCAGGTGTTGGGGCCTGCGCTTGAGGCGATGGCCCCGGACGGGGTGGTGGTCGATCACACGACGGCCTCGGCCAAGCTGGCGCGCGAGGCGGCCGAGCAGGCGAGGGCGGCAGGGCGCTGGTTCGTCGACGCCCCGGTGTCGGGCGGCCAGGCGGGGGCGGTCAACGGCCAGCTGGCGGTGATGGCCGGGGGAGACGAGGCGGCCGTCGAGCGGGTGCGGCCGGTGATCTCGGCCTATTCCAAGGCGATCCAGCGCATCGGCGGGCCGGGCTCGGGCCAGCTGGCCAAGATGGTCAACCAGATCTGCATCGCCGGGGTGGTGCAAGGCGTGGCCGAGGGCCTGCACTTCGCCAAGCGCGCCGGCCTCGACGCCGACCTGGTGCTGGCGGCCATCTCCAAGGGCGCGGCCCAGTCTTGGCAGATGGACAACCGCTGGAAGACCATGGCGCAGGGCCAGTACGACTTCGGCTTCGCCGTGGACTGGATGCGCAAGGACCTGGGCCTCACCCTGGACGAGGCGCGGCGCAACGGATCGAGCCTGCAGCTGACGGCCCTGGTCGACCAGTTCTACGCCGAAATCCAGCAGATGGGCGGGAGCCGCTGGGATACGTCGAGCTTGCTGGCGCGGCTGGACTGATCCCCGATCCGATCATCCCGGCGAATGCCGGGACCCAGATCGTATGGCGCGAACGTCAATCGCCGATGATTCTGTAAGTCGCATGGCTTTCGACCCACAGACCCCGAGGTCGATCCTTCCAGGACGTCGCTTCCGGCATGAAATCGCACAGTTCGATATGGACGGTGTCTGTCCGCTCCCACTTCGCTTCGACGTAGCGAAGTTCGAGGACGGCGATGTCGCCCTTCCCGTTCTTTAAGTCGATATTTTGATCGAGCTTGATAACCGCAGCGGCCTCAATGTTCTGGCCAGGAATGAAGGCGATCACGGTCCCCTCGACGTTATCTTTCCCGCCAAGCCATGCGGGTTCGAAGTCATATCCGCCAGAAAGCTGAACCCTGTCGCCCAGGGTAAGCGTACGCGTTGGTATGGTCTTGGTCATGACGCCAGCGTAGCTCCCGTCGCAAAGTTCCATCCCCAATGCCGTCGCCATACGATCTGGGTCCCGGCATTCGCCGGGATGAGCGGTTCTCGGGTTACTTCGCCGCCGCATACCCCGCCGCGGCGCGTTTGCTGACTTCGGCCGCGTCGGCCTTTTCACCGAAGCGCTTCATCACCCCGGGCATGACCGTGGCCATGACCTCGAGCTGGATCGGGGCCATGACGTCGTCGATCTTCTGCAGCTTGGTGACGAAGGACGAGCCGGAGGGGGTGTTCATCAGGTCGTCGGTGGCCTTGGCCACGGTGACGTCGGGCGGACGCACGCCGTTCTGGGCGGCGAGATAGACGGCCTTGAGCGCGGGGTCGGAGACGATCTGCAGCCCGACCTTCATCTCGTCGTCGGTGAAGGTCTTGACCAGGCCCTGGCCGACCATGCTCTCGATGACCGGCATGTCGTGGTCCAGCTCCTCGCCCATCGCCTGTTTCCACATGCCGTCCCAGTCCGGGCGGACGGCCAGGATTTCCGGCGGCAGGGTCGAGCCCGACATGCGTGAGCGCACGCCGGCCTTGTAGTCGATGAAGTCGAGCAGCTTGGCGGCCAGCTGAGTCTGCAGCGGGGTCGAGGCGCGGGGCGCCTGGGCCAGGGCCGGGGAGGCGGCCAGAGCGGCGAGGGCGGCCAGGACGAGCAGATGTCGGCGCATCAGGCCCCCAGCAGCGCGGCGGCGCGAGGCGCGAAATAGGTGATGATCCCGGCGCAGCCGGCGCGCTTGAAGGCCTGCAGGGTCTCCAGGATGGCGCGCTCCTCCTCAAGCCAGCCGTTCTGGGCCGCCGCCATCAGCATCGCGTACTCGCCGGACACCTGGTAGGCGAAGGTCGGCACGGCGAAGGCCTCGACCACGCGGCGGACGATGTCGAGATAGGGAAGGCCCGGCTTGACCATGACCATGTCGGCGCCCTCGGCGATGTCCATGGCCACCTCGCGCAGGGCCTCCTCGGTGTTGGCCGGATCCATCTGATAGGTGCGCTTGTCGCCCTTGAGCGCCTTGGCCGAGCCGATCGCGTCGCGATACGGGCCATAGAAGGCCGAGGCGTACTTGGCGGCGTAGGCCATGATCATGACGTCCTGATGGCCCGCCGATTCGAGGGCTCCGCGCAGCGCGCCCACGCGCCCGTCCATCATGTCCGAGGGCGCCAGGATGTCGGCGCCGGCGGCCGCCTGCATCAGACCCTGTTCGATCAGGCGCTCGATGGTGGGATCGTTGAGGATGCGGCCGTCCTCGATCAGGCCGTCGTGGCCGTGGTCGGTGAAGGGGTCGAGCGCCACGTCGCACATGATGCCGACCTCGGGGGCGGCGTCCTTCATCGCCTTGACCGCGCGGGCGATCAGGCCGGCGGGATCGGAAGCCTGTGAGCCGCGGGCGTCCTTCTTGCCTGAGTCGATGTGCGGGAAGACGGCGATGGCGGGAATGCCCAGGGCGCGAGCCTCGACGGCGGCGCGGGCGGCCTCGGCCACGGACAGGCGGTCGACGCCGGGCATGGAGGCGACAGGGATGCGGGCTTCCGCGCCGTCATGCACCACCAGCGACCAGACCAGGTCCGAAGGGGCCAGGGTGGTCTCTCGAACAAGACGCCGAATCCAGTCGGCCTGGCGCAGCCGCCGCGGGCGCAGGGCCGGGTAGGGGGCGATGGGGGCCTTGGTCATGACGCCTTCCGATCTAGCTCACAAGGCCTGTGGCCCATGCCAAGGCGCGATGCAAGCCGGACGGCGCCGGGGCGCGGTCGTGATCCCGCCGCGAAGCTTCAGCGTATGAGATCGGAGGGTTTGTTGCGGCGCTCCGTAGAAGCGAAAATATTTTTGACCTGAGCCAACGAAAAATCGTCTATCGGCGTCATAACGACGCCTGGACAGCCGGGGGCGGAGTGGACATATCAACTCCGGCTGTGCGAAAACATTCATAAAGCCGGGCGTGCTCGGGCCCATAAGAGCCCCGCCGCCTGGAACAAAGTCGATGGAGTCTCGCGTGGATTACCAGGCCGCCTTCGAAAACGCCGTGCAGAAGGTCAAGTCCGAGGGCCGCTACCGCGTGTTCGCGGACCTGAAGCGCGTCCGCGGCAAATTCCCCAAGGCGATCTGGAACGGCCCCAACGGCGAGACCGACGTCACCGTGTGGTGCTCCAACGACTATCTCGGCCAGGGCCAGAACCCGGTCGTGCTCGACGCCATGCACCAGGCCATCGACCAGGTGGGGTCAGGCTCGGGCGGCACGCGCAACATCTCGGGCACCAACCATCACCACGTCGAGCTGGAGGCCGAGTTGGCCGACCTGCACGGCAAGGAAGCGGCGCTGCTGTTCACCTCGGGCTATGTGTCCAACGAGGCGACGCTGGAGACCCTGCAGAAAATCCTGCCCGGACTGGTGATCTTCTCCGACGCCCTGAACCACGCCTCGATGATCGCCGGCATCCGCCATGGCGGCTGCGAGAAGCACATCTTCCGCCACAACGACCTTGAGCACCTTGAGCAGCTGCTGCAGGCCGTCCCGCCCAAGACCCCCAAGCTGATCGCCTTCGAGAGCGTCTATTCGATGGACGGCGACATCGCCGACCTGCGCGGCCTGGTCGACCTGGCCAAGCGCTACAACGCCATGACCTATCTGGACGAGGTCCATGCGGTGGGCATGTACGGCAAGCGCGGCGGCGGCGTGGCCGAGCGCGACGGGGTGATGGATCAGATCGACATCATCGAGGGCACGCTGGGCAAGGCCTTCGGGGTGATGGGCGGCTACATCGCGGCCAACGCCACCATCGTCGACGCCATCCGCTCCTACGCCCACGGCTTCATCTTCACGACCTCGCTGCCCCCGGCCCTGACCGCCGGCGCCCTGGCCAGCGTGCGCTACCTGAAGGAGCACGACGAGGTGCGCCAGCGCCATCAGGAGCGCGCCGCGACCCTCAAGCGCCGCTTCGCCGAAGCCGGCCTGCCGGTGATGCCGTCGGTCAGCCACATCGTGCCGGTGCTGGTGGGCAATCCGGTGCACTGCAAGCTGATCTCGGACATGCTGCTGCAGGACCACGGCATCTACGTCCAGCCGATCAACTACCCGACCGTGCCCAAGGGCACCGAACGGCTGCGCTTCACCCCGACGCCGTTCCACGACGACGCCATGTTCGACCGTCTGGTCGAGGCCATGGACCGGCTGTGGACCCACTGCAACGTCAAGCGCATGGGCGGCGTCGCGGCCTAAGCCGCGCGGGGACATGCACTTCGTGCGTGTCCCCTGATCCGGAACGAGCAACGGCCGCCGGATTCCTCGGCGGCCGTTTCGATGTCTGGAATGATGGGGACACGCACAAGTGCATGTCCCCTGTCGCGTTAGGCCTTCCGGCGCCTCACGCCCCGGCCCAGCCCGATCTGCTTGGCGAAGTCGGAGCGGCGGGCGGCGTAGGCGGGGGCGACCATCGGATAGTCCGGCGGCAGGCCCCATTTGCGGCGATATTCCTCGGGGCTCATGTCGTAGCGCGAGCGCAGGTAGCGCTTGAGCATCTTGAGCCGCTTCCCGTCCTCGAGGCAGACGATGTAGTCGTCGTGCACCGACTTGGACACCGGTACGGCGGGCTTCTGCTTTTCGGCCGGCCGAACCGGCGCCGGCGCCTGGCCGAGGTTGGCCAGCGCGTCGTACACCGACCGGATCAGGTCCGGGATGCCGGCCGCCGGCAGATTGTTCTGCGAGACATACGCCGCCACGATGTCGGCGCTCCAGCGCAGCCTGTCCTGATCGGAAATCTCGTTGATATCGATGTCCGGCACCATGTTCTCTCGTCGCCCTCTTCCCCGATTCCACGCGCCGTTGCCCCGTGCGCGCGCAGGTTACGAGGCCGTAGAACGCACAAGCCTGCGCAACGGTTCCGCTGGTCCTTCGAGGATCAGTTTGGACGAAGCGATTGATCGCCGCGCCCCAGCGGGTAAAGAGAAGCCCGCCATCGCCGCCTTTAACCGGCGGACTAGTGAAAGGACCCGCCCATGACCCAGAACGCGTCCCGTCCGACGGCCGCCCTCGAGGGTTTCTTCAGCGCGGGACTGGCCGAGTCGGATCCCGACGTGTTCGCGGCCGTGCAGCACGAGCTGGACCGCCAGCGTCACAAGATCGAACTGATCGCGTCGGAAAACATCGTGTCCAAGGCCGTGCTGGAGGCCCAGGGTTCGGTGTTCACCAACAAGTACGCCGAGGGCTACCCGGGCAAGCGCTACTACGGCGGCTGCGAATATGCCGACGTGGTCGAGACCCTGGCCATCGAGCGGGCCAAGCGGCTGTTCGGCTGCAACTTCGCCAATGTGCAGCCCAACTCGGGCAGCCAGATGAACCAGGCGGTGTTCCTGGCCCTGCTGAACCCGGGCGACATCTTCATGGGTCTGGACCTGGCGGCTGGCGGGCACCTGACTCACGGCTCGCCGGTGAACATGAGCGGCAAGTGGTTCAAGCCGGTGTCCTACGGCGTGCGCCGCGAGGACCAGCAGATCGACATGGACGTGGTCGCGGGCCTGGCGCGCGAGCACAGGCCCAAGCTGATCATCGCCGGCGGCACCGCCTATTCGCGGATCTGGGACTTCAAGCGCTTCCGCGAGATCGCCGACGAGGTCGGCGCCTGGCTGATGGTCGACATGGCCCACTTCTCGGGCCTGGTGGCCGGCGGCGCCCATCCGAGCCCGTTCCCCCACGCCCACGTGGTCACCTCGACCACTCACAAATCCCTGCGCGGCCCGCGCGGCGGCCTGATCCTGACCGACGACGAGGACATGGCCAAGAAGGTCAACACCGCGGTGTTCCCCGGCCTGCAAGGGGGGCCGCTGGTGCATGTGATCGCGGCCAAGGCGGTCGCCTTCGGCGAGGCGCTCAGGCCCGAGTTCAAGACCTACGCCCAGAACATCGTGCGCAACGCCCGCGCCCTGGCCGAGACGTTGAAAAGCGGAGGCCTGGATATTGTGTCCGGCGGCACGGACAACCACCTGATGTTGGTGGACCTGCGACCGAAGAAGGCGACCGGCAAGCTGGCGGAAAAGGCGCTCGACCGCGCCTCGATCACTTGCAACAAGAATGCGATCCCCTACGATCCGGAAAAGCCCTTCGTCACTTCCGGCGTCCGGCTGGGAACGCCGGCGGGAACCACGCGGGGCTTCGGCGTTGCCGAGTTCCAGGAAATCGGCCGGCTGATCGTCGAAGTGATCGACGGGGTGTCCGGCATGAACAGCGAGGACGGCAACCCCGCCGTCGAGGCCGCGGTGGCCAAGCGGGTGCAGGCGCTCTGCGAGCGTTTCCCGATCTACTGAAGGCGGCGGATGCGGCGCCCCTCGAAAGCCAGGTGAAGGATGCGCTGTCCGTTCTGCGGTGAGCTCGAAAGCCAGGTGAAGGACAGCCGTCCGTCGGAAGACGGGGCGGCCATCCGACGCCGGCGCATGTGTCCATCCTGCGGCGGGCGCTTCACCACCTTCGAGCGCGTGCAACTGCGCGAACTGACCATCGTCAAGCGCTCCGGGCGGCGCACGCCGTTCGAGCGCGAGAAGCTGATGCGCTCGATCTCCATCGCCCTGCGCAAGCGGCCGGTGGACCCCGAGCGGGTGGAGAAGATGGTGTCGGGCATCGTGCGCCAGCTGGAAAGCATGGGCGAGACCGAAATTCCCTCTCACGTCGTGGGAGAAATGCTCATGAAGGCATTGAAATCATTGGATGAAGTCGCTTATGTCCGCTACGCATCAGTGTACCGCGACTTCCGCGAGACCCAGGATTTCGCCCGTTTCCTCGGCTCCGAGGGGCTGAACGAAGACAGCGAACCGGAAGCCTGAGCCCGCCCATGGGCGCTCAGCTCAGACCTGGCGTGACGCTCAAGCTGGCCACGTCGCTGGACGGACGCATCGCGACCGCCACTGGCGAGAGCCGGTGGATCACCGGTCCCGAGGCGCGCCAGGAAGTCCATCGCCTGCGCGGGGCCCATGACGCGGTGCTGGTCGGCATCGAAACCGCCCTGGCCGACGATCCCGAGCTGACGGTGCGTCTCGACGGCTATGCGGGGCGACAGCCGGCCCGGGTGGTGCTCGACAGCCGCCAGCGCCTGAGGTGCGACGCCAAGCTGGTGCAAACGGCCAAGGCTGTTCCTACCTATGTGATCACGACCGGCGCGCCTTCGGCGGCCCTGACCGAGTGCGGCGTTCGGGTGCTGACCGTGAAGGCGGTGGGCGACGGCAGGCCGGAGCTGGAGGCGACGCTGGCGGCCCTGGCCGCGGAAGGCGTCCATAGCGTGATGGTTGAAGGCGGCGGTCAGGTGGCTGGCGGCTTCCTGCGCTGCGGCCTGGTCGATCGGATCGAGTGGTTCCGGGCGCCGATCGTGCTTGGCGCCGAGGGACGGCCGGGGATCGGGGCCTTGGCCCTGACGGAGTTGGCGGCGGCGCCGAGATTTCGCCGCACGGAGGCGCTGCCAGTCGGGGCGGACCTTTGGGAACGGTACGAGAGGATCGCGTAGTTCATGTTCACCGGCATCATAACGGACGTGGGCAGGGTGCGGTCCGTGACGCAGACCGATCGCGACCGGCGCTACGAGATCGAGACCGCCTACGACCTGGGCGGGATCGACATCGGCGCCTCCATCTCACATGCCGGCTGCTGCCTGACCGTGGTGGAGAAGGGTGCCGGATGGTTCGCCGTGGAGGTATCCGGCGAGACCCTGGACAAGACCACCCTCGGCGCCTGGCAGGCCGGCGATCCGGTGAACCTGGAGCGGGCGGCGAAGCTGGGGGACGAACTCGGCGGGCACCTCGTATCGGGCCACGTCGACGGGGTGGGCGAGGTGGTTTCCGTCACGCCGGAAGGCGGCTCGCACCGCATCCGCATTCGCGCGCCCGAGCCGCTGCACCGCTTCATCGCGCCCAAGGGCTCGGTCGCCGTCGAGGGCGTCTCGCTGACCGTCAACGAGGTCGATGGTCAGGTGTTCGGCGTCAACATCATCCCCCACACCTGGGATGTGACCACGCTTGGTCGGCTCCGGCCCGGCTCCAAGGTGAACCTGGAGATCGACGTTCTGGCCCGCTACGTGGCGCGCTGGCAGGAAACGGTCTAAAGCCCGGCCTCCATGAGAACTGACGACCCCATCTCCCCCATCGAGGACATCATCGAGGACGCCCGCCTGGGCCGTCCCTACATCCTGGTGGACGCCGAGGACCGCGAGAACGAGGGCGACGTCATCATCCCGGCCCAGATGGCCACGCCCGAGCAGATCGCCTTCATGGCCATGCACGCGCGCGGCCTGATCTGCCTGTCGATCACCGCCGAACGGGCGCGCCAGCTGCGCCTGCCGGCCATGACCTCGGAGAACCGGTCGGGCCACGGGACCGCCTTCACCGTCTCGGTCGAGGCGAGGGAAGGGGTCACCACCGGCATCTCCGCCCATGACCGCGCCCGCACCGTGGCCGTCGCCATCGATCCGGCCCAGGGCGCCGACGACCTGGTCAGCCCCGGCCACGTCTTTCCCCTGGTGGCCAAGGACGGTGGGGTGCTGGTGCGGGCGGGACATACGGAGGCGGCGGTCGATATCTCGCGCCTGGCGGGGCTCTATCCCGCCGGGGTGATCTGCGAGGTAATGAACGACGACGGCTCGATGGCGCGCCTGCCGGACCTGATCAGGTTCGCCCAGCGCCACGGGCTGAAGATCGGGACCATCGCCGACCTGATCGCCTATCGCCGGCGCACCGAGCGCTTCGTCGAGCGCGTGGTGGATGAGCCGTTCGAGAGCGCCTATGGCGGGGCGTTCCGCCTGGTTGTCTATCGCAACACCCTGGACGGCGGCGAGCACGCGGCCCTGGTCAAGGGCGCCATCGAGCCCGGCCGACCGACCCTGGTGCGCATGCACACGGTCGACTTCTTCGCCGACGCCCTGGGACACCTTGAAACGCGCCGCACCTTCGTGCCGGCGGCCCTGCGCGCCATCGCGGCTCATGACGGGCCCGGCGTGGCGGTGTTCCTGCGCGATCCCTCGCCCAACGTGCTGTCGGATCGGATCGCCCACGGGCATGTGGAATACATGGGCCGGCGGGCCCTGCGCGAATACGGCGTGGGCGCACAAATCCTGCTCGACCTGGGCGTGCGCGACATGATCTTGATGAGTTCCATGACCTCCACGCCCGCCGCTCTGGATGGTTACGGACTGAAGATCGTCGGCCGGGCGCCCGTGCCCACCGAAGATTAGGACTGGGATCGAAACGATGGACGAACCCCTGCGCATCCTGGTGATCGAAGCCCGCTTCTACGACGCGATCGCCGACGCTCTGCTCGAGGGCGCGGTGGACGCACTGAAAGCCTATGGCGCGGAATATGAGGTGGCGACCGTGCCGGGGGCTTTCGAACTGCCCGCCGCCATCGCCTTCGCCGAGGAGGCCGGCCACGGCGCCGCGGGGGTGCGCTACGACGGCTATGTCGCCCTGGGCTGCGTGATCCGCGGCGAGACCACCCATTACGACTATGTCTGCGGCGAGTCCGCCCGCGGCCTGATGAACCTGGCCATCGAGCGCCGGCTGGCGATCGGCTACGGCGTGCTGACTGTCGAGGACGAGGATCAGGCCTGGGCCCGGGCGCGGATCAGTGAGGGCGACAAGGGCGGCTTTGCGGCGCGCGCCTGCCTGGACATGATCGCGCTCAAGCGCCGGCTCCACGGCCAGTCTCGATGAGCAAGGGCGCGAGGAGCAAGGCGGGGCATCAGGAGCGCTCGGTGGCGCGGCTGGCGGCCGTGCAGGCCCTCTACCAGATGGAGGCGGGCGGGGCGGGCGTGGACGCGGTGGTGCGCGAGTTCGTCGACCACCGGTTCGGCGGCGACATCGAGGGCGAACACCTGGCCGACGCCGACGAGGACTTCTTCGCCGAACTCGTGCGCGGGGTGGTGGAGCATCAGGGTTCTGTGGATCAGGCCATCGCCAAGCGCCTGGCGAAGGGCTGGCGCCTCGACCGTATCGACGCGACCCTGCGCGCCATCCTTCGCGCGGGCGCCTACGAACTGACTCGCCGGCCGGACGTGCCGACCGAGGTGGCGATCGACGAATATGTGGAGATCGCCAAGTCGTTCTTCGAAGGGCCTGAGCCCGGTTTCGTCAACGCCGCCCTGGACGGCCTGGCCCGTGACCACCGGACCTGAGCCTTCAGGGACAGTCGACGAGTTCGACTTCATCGCACGCCTGATGAAGCCGCTGACCGGCGGCGCGCCTGAGGCCCTGGGCCTTCTGGATGACGCAGCGGCGATTGCGGCCCGGCCAGGTTTCGACCTGATTGTCACCAGCGACATGATCGTGGAGGGCGTGCACTTTCTGCCCTCCGATCCGCTGGACGTGGTGGCCCGCAAGCTGCTGCGGGTGAACCTGTCGGACCTGGCGGCCAAGGGCGCGGAGCCCTGGCGCTGGCTCCTGACCGTCTCCTGGCCCGCGCGCTGCGGCTGGCCCGAGCGCGAGGCCTTTGCTCGCGGTCTGGCCGAGGACCAGGCCGAGTTCGGCCTGAACCTGATCGGCGGCGACACCACCTCGACGCCCGGTCCCCTGACCGCCAGCGCCACTCTGATGGGCTGGACGCCCAGCGGGACGGCGAAGCTCCGGTCGGCCGCGCGGCCCGGCGACCTGATTCTGGTGTCGGGAACCATCGGCGACGGCTGGCTGGGACTGAGGGCGGCCCTGGGCGAGATCGACGCCCCCGAGGCCTTGCAGCGTTATCGCCTGCCGCAGCCGCGACTGGGGCTGCGCCAGGCCCTGCAAGCCGCCCACGCCTGCGCGGACGTGTCCGACGGCCTCCTGGCCGACGCGGGGCGCATCGCCATCGCCAGCGGCCTGGCGGCAGAGATCGACCTGGAGCGCCTGCCGCTTTCGGACGAAGGCCTGCGCCACGTCGAGTGCGCGCCGGCCCGCCTGGCCGCCCTGATCGAACTGGCGACCGGCGGCGACGACTACGAACTGGTGCTGACCGCCGCGCCGGAGCGGGCCGAGCACGTCGCCGCCGAGGCGGCCCGGGCCGGCATACGCATGACCGCCGTGGGGCGGATGTTGGAGGGGCGGGGAGTGGGGGCCCTATACGAAGGTCGCGCAGCGCCGCTCTCCCGACTCGGCTATCGTCATCGTTGAGATGCGCAGACTCCTTCCCCCTATCCTCGGCCTCCTGCTCGCGGTCGCGCCCATCCAGCCCGTGCTGGCGGCGGAGAAGGAGAAGGACGATCCGTCCAAGGCCCAGACCCTGGCGATGGAGGCGGTGGCCCTGCCGATCATCGTCGACGGCAAGCTGATCAACTATGTGTTCTGCAGCATCCGCCTGGAGCTCTACCCCAATGCCGACGGCGCCAAGGTGCGGGCCAAGGAGCAGTATTTCCGCGACGATCTCGTGCGCGTGGGCCATCGCACCCCCTTCACCCGTACGGACGACTACACCCGCGTGGACGATGCCAGGGTGCGGGCGGAGGTGATGCGTTTCGCTCCGACCGTCGTCGGTCCAGGCGTGATCCGCTCGGCGACCGTCACCAAGCAGATGTCGCAAAAGATTCTCGGCCGGCCGATCACGCAGCAGTCCGGATCGCGCGAAATCATCCCTTAGACGTCCGCGTCCCTTCATCCTGAAGGAATGCACGGGCCCGGTTGCGCCGCCTCGTTAAGTACGGCAGGCTCCAGCCGCTTTTTGGCCCGGCCGGGGATCTTGGCCGGGCGCGAAGAGGATTGGGTCAAAGCCGGGCAACGGCTGACCAGCCGAGCACAGATCGGCGCGCGATATGTGCAGATAGAGGGACGCTGAATGGTAGGTCTTTTATTGGTTATCCTCGCCGGACTACTGGCGGTCGTCTATGGGGTCGTGCAGACCCAGGCGTTGCTGAAGGCGCCCGCCGGCAGCGAGAAGATGCAGGAGATCGCCGCGGCGATCCAAGAGGGCGCCCAGGCTTACCTGCGCCGCCAGTACACCACCATCGGCATCGTCGGGGTCGTGATCCTGATCGCCGTATTCTTCCTCATTTCCCATCTTGCGGCCGTGGGCTTCCTGATCGGGGCGGTGCTCTCGGGCGGCGCGGGCTATGCCGGCATGCTGATCTCGGTGCGCGCCAACGTGCGAACCGCTCATGCCGCGTCGCTGAGCCTGGACAAGGGCCTGTCCATGGCCTTCAGCGCCGGCGCCATCACCGGCATGCTGGTGGCCGGCCTCGCACTGATCGGGGTCGCGGGCTACTACACCCTGCTCACCCAGGTGCTGCACCTGAAGCCGACCGACCGTGAAGTGATCGACGCCTTGGTCGCCCTGGGCTTCGGCGCCTCGCTGATCTCGATCTTCGCGCGCCTCGGCGGCGGCATCTTCACCAAGGGCGCCGACGTCGGCGGCGATATGGTGGGCAAGGTCGAAGCCGGCATTCCCGAGGACGACCCCCGCAACGCCGCCACCATCGCCGACAACGTGGGCGACAACGTGGGCGACTGCGCCGGCATGGCCGCCGACCTGTTCGAGACCTATGCGGTGACCACGGTCGCCACCATGGTCCTGGCGGCGATCTTCTTCCGCGAGGCCGACCTCGGCACCATCGAGACGATGATGCTGCTGCCGCTGGCGATCTGCGGGGTGTGCATCCCGGCCTCGATCATCGGCTCCTTCTTCGTCAAGCTCGGCAAGAGCCGCAACATCATGGCCGCTCTGTACCAGGGCCTGATCGTCACCGGCGTGCTGTCGGTGATCGGCGTGGGCTTCGTCATCAGCTACCTGGTGCCCGACCCGGTCGACATCGCCGGCAAGAGCGTGGGCTGGATGCAGCTGTTCGGCTGCGGCCTGGCCGGTCTGGCGGTCACTGCGTTGATCGTGATGATCACCGAGTACTACACCGGCACCGGCTTCCGCCCAGTGAGGTCGGTGGCGCGGGCCTCGGTCTCGGGCCACGGCACCAACGTGATCCAGGGCCTGGCCGTCTCGCTCGAGTCGACCGCCCTGCCGGCGATCGTGATCATCGTGGCCATCATCGTCACCTTCAAGCTGGCTGGCCTCTACGGCGTGGCCATCGCCACCACGACCATGCTGGCGCTCGCCGGCTTCATCGTGGCGCTGGACGCCTTCGGCCCGGTCACCGACAACGCCGGCGGCATCGCCGAAATGGCCGGTCTGCCCAAGGAAGTGCGGGTCTCCACCGACGCGCTCGACGCCGTGGGCAACACCACCAAGGCCGTGACCAAGGGCTACGCGATCGGTTCGGCGGGCCTCGGCGCCCTGGTGCTGTTCGCCGCCTACACCCAGGACCTGAAGTACTTCACCGGCAATCCGGACCAGTTCACCTACTTCAAGGACGTCGGTCCGATCACCTTCGACCTGTCCAACCCCTATGTAGTGGTGGGGCTGTTCTTCGGCGGGCTGCTTCCCTTCCTGTTCGGCGGTCTCTCGATGACCGCCGTGGGCCGGGCGGCCGGCGCCGTGGTCGAGGAGGTGCGCCGTCAGTTCAAGGAAATGCCGGGCATCATGACCTATGAGCAGAAGCCCGACTACGCCCGCGCGGTGGACATCCTGACCAAGGCGGCCATCCGAGAGATGATCGTGCCGTCGCTGCTCCCGGTGGCCTCGCCGATCGTGTTCTTCTTCCTGGTGACCCTGGTGGCCGGCAAGTCCGAGGGCTTCTCGGCCCTGGGCGCCATGCTGATGGGGGTGATCGTGACCGGCCTGTTTGTGGCCATCTCGATGACCTCCGGCGGCGGCGCCTGGGACAACGCCAAGAAGTACATCGAGGAAGGCAACTTCGGCGGCAAGGGCTCGGAGGCGCACAAGGCCGCCGTGACCGGCGACACCGTGGGCGATCCCTACAAGGACACCTCGGGCCCCGCCGTGAACCCGATGATCAAGATCACCAACATCGTGGCCCTGCTGCTCCTGGCGGTGCTCTCGCACCATTAGGCCAAGGCCGAGCCGTAAAGACGAAGCCCCGGAGCGAATGCTCCGGGGCTTTTTCTTGTCGTCTGGAAATGCGCTTGTGCGTGTCGCCCGCTCGCTACGGACCGCCGGGACGGCCACCGCCGCCGGGCGTCTGGCCCGGCCCAACGTCTTGCTGCGGCAGAAGGGCGCCGCGGCCGACGTTGCCGAGCAGCTGCTCGACCCAGGACAGTTCGCGCCCGCGGGTGGGCGTCTCGCGATCGTTGTAGGCGACCACCTTGCTGTCCTTCAAAGAATAGGTCTCGATCTTGGTGACCTTCTCCGACTCCTTGTCGAAGGTGATGGCCACGACCGCGCGCCGGGTGATGTGCGGCTTGTGGTAGCCGACCTCGGCGCTGGACTGCGAGATGTAGTACCAGACGTTCGGGTCGAAGGTGGACTGGGCCGAGGGGCTGCCAAGCTGGTCGAGCACGGTGGACTTGGTGTCCATGCCCACCTTCATGTCCTTGGGCTGGTGCTCGATGGCCTGGTAGCCGGTGGTGGCGCGCAGGGGCGCGCAGGCCGAAAGCGCCGTGGCCAATCCGGCGGCGGCGAGAACGGCGATCAGGGGGCGGCTGGGCTGGGGCAAGCTCGAAACCTTCAGATGCGAGCCTTTGACCTATCGCTCCAAGGCCCTTAGTTCAATGCCCGTTCCACAAACTGTGATCTCGCCGATGAATCTCAGCCGTCTGTTCAAACCGCGCCCGGCGGCGCTCGCGGGAAGGCGGCTCTACGCCTCGGCGTCCGCCCAGGCGCGCCAGGCCGCGTTCTACGCGTCCATGGGCGCGCCTGACACGGTGGAGGGCCGGTTCGAGCTCTACACCCTGCACGTGGCCCTGGTCCTGCGCCGGCTGAAGGGCCAGGGGCCCCAGGCCGTCGAGACGGCCCAGGGCCTGTTCGACGCCTATGTGAAGGCGCTGGACGACGCTCTGCGCGAGATGGGGGTCGGCGACCTTTCGGTGGGCAAGAAGATGCGCAAACTCGGCGAGGCCTTCTACGGCCGCGTCAAGAACTACGACGAGGCCCTCGCCGCCCTTCCGGACAAGGCGCTTCTCGCCGCGATCATTGGGCGCACCATTCTGATGGGCGAGGCGGACGCGGATGCGGGGCCGATGGTGAACTATGCGACCGCCGCTATGGCGGGCCTCGAGGCCCAGCCCCTGGAGGCCCTGCTGCAAGGAGACGCTACATGGCCGAACCCGTAGACGTGCGCGGCCTCTGGAACGAGGCGGTATCCGTGAACGAGGCGCAGCGCGGGACGGTCAAGCGCAAGCTCGAAGCCGACGCCGCCGCCCGCGAGCGAATCGCCAAGGCCCTCGGCCTCGATTCGTTGGAGCGTCTGGAGGCGGCGATGACCGCCGGGCCGTGGCTCGACGGAGTCGAGATCGCGGGGCGGTGGAGCGCGCGCGTCGGGCAGACCTGCGGCGTGACCCTGGAGCCATTCGAGAGCGAACTGGAAGGCGAGATTCATGTCCGGGCCCTGCCGCCAGGCTCTGCGGCGCTGGGCGGCCCGGATTCCGGCGGCGGCGAGCTGGACCTCGATCCGGAGGCCGACGATCCGCCCGACCTGCTTGAAGGAAAGGAGATCGACCTCGGCGCCTATGTGGTCGAGGACCTGTCCCTGGCGATCGATCCGTTCCCGCGCAAGCCCGGGGCCTCCTTCGAGGCGCCGGCGCAGCCTGGCGAGCCGTCGCCCTTCGCGGTGCTGGCCAAGCTCAAGGGCGGCGCACCCGACGCCTGACCGTCCGTGGCGCGACCATCGGGACCTTGCGCAACCGGCAGGGGTCTGTAGGTTCCGCGGACATAGGAGGGGCCCAGGCCGCGTGTCCGATTCCATCGTGATCTCCATCGACGCCATGGGCGGCGATCACGGCCCCGCCGTGGCGGTTCCGGGCGCGGCCCTGGCCGCCGAACGGATCGGCCCGGGACGGGTGCGATTCCTGCTGTTCGGCGACGAAGCCCAGATTCGCGCGGAGCTAGAGCGGCATCCGGGGGCCAAGGCCGTGTGCGAGGTCCGCGGCTGCGACAAGGTCATCGCCGCCGACGAGAAGCCCGCCCAGGCGCTGCGCCGAGGCAAGGGCTCGAGCCTGTGGAACGCGGTGGAGGCGGTGAAAGAGCGCCAGGCGGCCGCGGCCGTCTCCGGCGGCAACACCGGCGCCCTGATGGCCATCTCCAAGCTTCAGCTGCGCATGACCGGCGGCCTGGACCGTCCGGCGATCGTGGCCTCCTGGCCGACGATGCGCGGCGTCACCGCCGTGCTCGACGTGGGCGCCAACATAGAATCCGACGCCGCCCAGCTGCTCGAATTCGCCATCATGGGCGAGGCCTTCCACTGCGCCGTGCACGGCTCGAAGCGTCCCACCGTCGGTCTGCTCAACGTCGGCTCGGAAGACCAGAAGGGGCATGAGGAGGTTCGCGAGGCGAACCGGATCCTGCGCGAGAGCGGCCTCAACATCGACTACCGCGGCTTCGTCGAGGGAGACGACATCGCCAAGGGCACGGTGGACGTGGTGGTCACCGACGGCTTCACCGGCAATGTCGCGCTGAAGACCGCCGAAGGCACCGCCCGTTTCGTGCGCCAGGTGCTGCGCGACGCCTTCAGCTCCAGCTGGCAGGCCAAGCTCGGCGCTGTGATCGCCGGCCCGGCGCTCAAGCGTATCCGCGACCGGCTCGACCCGTCTTCGGTCAACGGCGGCCCGTTGCTTGGGCTGAATGGCCTTGTGATCAAGAGTCATGGGAGCGCCGACGCAAAAGGCTTCGCCAACGCCCTGAAGGTGGCCTACGACCTTGCGGCCAGCGGTTACGCCGCCCAGATCGATCGCAACATGAAACACTTGGCCGCGGCCCTGCCCGGGAGCGGCCCTCCAGAAGGGCCCGCGCCGGCGCCGGAGACCGATCAGTGAGTTCAGAGAGTTCGGGCCGTTCGGTGACGCGTACCGCCGTGACCGGGGTTGGCGGATATCTTCCGGAGACCGTGGTCACCAACGCGGACCTGGAGTCGGTGGTCGACACCTCGGACGCCTGGATACAGGAGCGCACCGGCATCAAGGCCCGCCATCGGGCGGCTCCTGACCAGGTCACCTCCGATCTGGCGGTCGAAGCGGCCAGGAAGGCGCTACAGGCCGCCGGGCGCACGGCCGCCGACGTCGACCTGATCATCGTCGCCACCACCACGCCGGACCTGACCTTCCCCGCCACCGCCGTGGCCGTGCAGCGCAAGCTCGGCGCGCCGGTGGGCATCGCCTTCGACATCCAGGCGGTGTGCTCGGGCTTCGTCTACGGCCTGAACGTAGCCGACGGCTTCGTGGCGCGCGGCCAGTCCAAATGCGCTCTGGTGATCGGGGCGGAGACCATGTCGCGCCTGCTCGACTGGACCGACCGCTCGACCTGCGTGCTGTTCGGCGACGGCGCCGGGGCCGTGGTGCTGGAGCCGGTAGCCGGGCAGGGGACCACGGCGGACCGCGGCCTGCTCGGCTTCGCCCTGCGCGCGGACGGCACCAAGCAGGACCTGCTTTACGCCGACGGCGGCGTATCCTCGACCCAGACCACCGGCCTGCTGCGCATGCTGGGCAACCAGGTGTTCAAGCACGCGGTGATCAACATCGCCGAGGCGGTGGAGGCGGCCGCGGCGGCGGCCAATGTGCCGGTCGCCAGCGTGGACTGGTTCATCCCTCACCAGGCCAACCAGCGCATCCTGCACGGAGTGGCGCACCGGCTGGGGGTGTCGGAAGACAAGGTGATCCAGACCATCGCCGACCACGCCAACACCTCCGCCGCCTCGATCCCCCTGGCCTTCGCCCAGGCGGTTCAGGACGGCCGGGTGAAGCCCGGCCAGCTGCTGCTGATGGAGGCCATGGGCGGCGGCCTGACCTGGGGCGCCTGCGTCCTGCGGCTGTAGTTTGCCCGCCTGCTGAGGCGCGTTGGCGCCACGCCTTGCGAAGCCTTTGACTTTGCGCATTAATCCCGGCTAGACATTATGTCAGTTCAACCTTCGGTGGGGGCCGATGTCATGAAGGGACGCACCTTGACGCGCGCCGACTTGTGCGAGGCCGTCCACGAGGAAGTGGGCCTGACCCGCCAGGATTGCGCCGAACTGGTCGAGCGTACGCTGGATCTTGTGGCTGAGGCTCTGGAACGCGGGGCCGCGGTGAAGCTGTCGGGCTTCGGCGTTTTCCAGGTCCGCGCCAAGCGCGCCCGCATGGGTCGCAATCCCAAGACCGGCGAGCCGGCGGCCATCGAGCCCCGTCGCGTGATCGGATTCCGCGCCTCTCAGGTGATGAAGGCGCGTATTGAGCGCGCCCTCCAGGAGTAGGCGCGCCGGCGTGGCGAAGGGACCCGAGGCCTTTCGTACGATTTCCGAAGCCGCGGACGAGCTGGGCGTGCCTCAGCATGTGCTGCGCTTCTGGGAGACCAAATTCTCGTTCATCCGTCCCATGAAGCGCGCCGGCGGGCGGCGCTTCTACCGGCCGCAGGACCTGATGGTGCTGAAGGGCGTGCGCGCCCTGCTGCATGAGGACGGCTACACCATCAAGGGGGTGCAGCGGCTGCACAAGGAGCAGGGCGTCAGGCGCCTGCTCGCGGCCGCCGACGGCTTGCCGGATCCTCAGTCCACCATCGACGCCTTCGACGAGGGCGTCATCGATCAGGCCGCCGAGGCGGCGCTGGAAGCCCCGCCGATCGACGAGGCGGCTGAACGCCGCCTGCGCGAGGCGCTGAGCGCGCTGGAGGCAGCCAAGGCTCGCCTGACGCGCGCCCTGTCGGACGGCTGAGGCTCAAGGCCGCCGCCGCCTGCGATCTTTTGGAATTCCCGATTGCGGGTCCGAGGGACGCCCCCTATAAGGCGCCCTCTGTCGGAGCGTAGCGCAGCCTGGTAGCGCACTTGACTGGGGGTCAAGGGGTCGCAAGTTCGAATCTTGTCGCTCCGACCATCACCTTTCCCCTGGAGCACGAAGGGATCGGGCAAACCGCCCGATCCCGCGATCGCACTCCAAAAGAACCAGGGTCAACGCGGGTTGAGGGCGGCGGACCGCCGCCCGCTTTGCTCAACCCGCCTTGGTCGATCGCAACTCACTGTCCGGGATCGGCCCCAGGCGCGTCGCCTGCGTGGTCAGGCCGCCGCCATGACCTGTGTGTGTTCGGGTAGGAACCTTTCGATCGGGGCGCCAAGGGCCCGGGCGATACGGAACAGGCGCCCGGCCGAGATCTGGCTCTGGCCAGTCTCGTACTTGTGCATCTGCTGGAAGCTTACGCCGACCTCATCCGCCAGGGTGGCGAGGGTCTTGTCCTGAATACGCCGTTCACGCCTTACTGCCCGCGCAATATGCGCATTGATGGGCTCGAGTTCCTGCTCGCGCATCGGCTTTCTCCCATTTCGAGACCGCTACGCCCATCCAAGCAAGGGATGCGCCAACCTCGTTGACCCACGTCAGTCACAGGAGAATTCTCAGGCGCGCCCGATGACAGGCGCTACCGTGTGCAGGTTACAGAGATGCGGCGCCGGTCAGGTCCAGACTGGCCCAGAACAGGATTCCGTCCTCAGTGGGGACAGTCGCTCGGCCGGTCGCCGCTGGCCTTTCGACCCTGAGCGCCGCCCGAACTGCTGTTCACCTCGCCGGCGGCGGAGGTGAAGATGCCGACGCCCCGGCCGCCGGTAGGGCACTCGGGCGCCTCCGACTCCTTGGCGCGCTTGGCGTATTCTTTCTGCTGGCGGTCCAGTATCTGCTGGGCCGTGGCGGCCGCCGCCTGCTGACCGGCCTTGACCTTGGCCGCCTCGTCCGCCGCGGCCTGCTGCTTCGCGGCCCGGCCGGTGATGAAGTCCATCTGGTCGCCGTCGAGCGGCTTGCCCGCGGCCGCGGCCTGCTTGGCGAAATCGAGGGCGGTGATGTAGTCGCCTTTGGCCGCGGCGGCCAGGGCCGCGTCGTGTGGGGGCATGTCCGCATTCACGGCGTTGCGATCGACCAGCGCGGTCTGCGCCTGAGCGCCCGCCAGCATCATTGGCGAGCCGGTCGCCAGACCGAGAATAAGACCGCACCAGGCGAGGCGATTGAACAGGCGCCTGTGTTGATCATTCATTTTGTAATCCCTGACTGGGAGAGGACGTCCGCGCCCGGGTCCGGATGACCTATGTGATTCCCCGAGCGAACTCTGGCCGCGCCGGCGTTCATTTCACTATGCGGCTTCCGGGATTGCCGCCGCCGCTGGACGAACAGGCTCCGCCGGGGTTTTCGTTGGAGAGGGGCGCCGGGGAGGCCGGCGTCCCGGAGAAGGCCGCCCCGCCGATGTTGCCGGCGCCCAAGACCTGGTTGGCCGCGCCGCCGTAGGAACTGGTGAACTGGCTCATGGCCATCGCCTGTTGCCCGGAGGCGACGGAGCAGTTGTCCAGCAGTTTTTGACGCTTGGCGCGGTCGGCGTAGTCCTTCTGCTGGCGCTCCTGGATCTCCTGGGCCGTGGCGGCGGCGGCCACCTGGGTGGCCTTGATCTTGGCGGATTCGTCGGCGGCGGCCTGCTGCTTGGCGGCCTTGCCGGCGATGAAATCGACCTGGTCAGGGTCGAGCGGCTGACCCGCCGCGGCGGCCTGCTTGGAGAGCGCGAGGGCGGTGATGTAATCGCCCTTATGGGTGGCGTCGATCGCCGCGTCGTGCGCGGACGGGGCGGTCTGCGCCGCCGAACCGGTGGCGAATGTCAGTGATCCGCCGATCAGGGCGAGAGAAACGGCGCCATAGGCGATGGCGCGGCCGAAACGCGTGAACTGGACACCCATGCGAGCCTCCCCGGCTTTGGAGCGGTCATTCCCACGCCGCCCGTCACCCGAAGATACATCAGATGTTCGCGGCGTGTATACAATCTGAAGGCGCCTCAGCGGCCCCTGTTCATCCACACGATCAAGGGCATCACCGGCAGGCCCCAGGCCGTCCCCGCGATCACATAATAGGGAAGCTGGGCCCACCAGACGCGGGGCAGATGGCCCCCGATCGTGGCCGCCAGCCACGCGTACAGGCCCAGAAAGATGAGAATACCCAGGCTGCCGATGGCCTTGCGCGTTCGCGCCGTCATGTCCGCCTCCGATTCTGAGGCGGATTTAGACCGTACACCTCCATCTGGCGAGGGTGGACGCGAGGGCCGCGCGGCAGTACGGCTTTGCCGCAGTGCATCAGGCGGGATTGTCGGCCGCGCATGACGTCGTTTCTCAAATCCGGGCCCTCGCGACCCGTAGCGATCTGGCTGTTCGTGATGGCCGCGCTGGTGTTCGCCATGGTGGTGGTGGGCGGATCGACGCGGCTGACCAATTCCGGGGTCTCGATCACCCAGTGGGACCTGCTGTCCGGAACCCTGCCGCCGCTGAGCGCCGATCAGTGGCAGGCCGAGTTCGACCACTACCGGCAGATTCCCCAATACCGCCTGATGAACCAGGACATGACCCTGGAGGGCTTCAAGTACATTTTCTGGTGGGAATGGAGCCACCGGCTGCTGGGGCGGATCGTTGGCGTGGCGTTCGCGGTCCCGTTCGCGGTCTTCCTGTGGCGGCGGATGATCGACGCCCGGCTGATCTGGCGCTGCGCGGTCCTGTTCGCGCTCGGCGGCCTTCAGGGGGTGGTCGGCTGGTGGATGGTGAAGAGCGGGCTGGTGGACCGCACGGAAGTGGCGCCGGAGCGCCTGACCGTGCACCTGGGCCTGGCGCTGATCCTATTCTGCGCCCTCATCTGGACAGGGCTGGAGGCCTGGGCGGGGCCGAAGCGGCCGTTCCAGCGCGCGCGCTGGCCGGCGGTTGCGGCGGGGCTGATGGGCCTGGTGTTCCTGCAGATCCTGCTGGGCGGGCTGGTGGCCGGCAACCGGGCGGGCCTGATCTACAACGACTGGCCGTTCTTCGGCGGGCGCCTGTGGCCCGGCGACTACTGGATGGAGGGGCTGGAGCAGACCCTGCTGCACGGCATGGCGGCGGTGCAGGCCAACCATCGGATGGTGGCCTATGGGCTGTTTCTGGCCGCCTGGATCGTGGCGCTCAGGGCGGGGCGCTCGAACTATCTGCCGCGGCCAGTGGCGGGCCTTGCCCTGGCCTTGGCGGTGCTTGTGACGCTGCAGGCCGCTCTCGGGATAGGCACGCTGATGATGCAGGTTCCCTTGGCCCTGGCGCTGGCCCACCAGCTGACCGCGGCCGTGGTGCTGGCGGCGGCTGTCGGCCTGGCCTGGAGGTCGCGAAGGGTGTGATGACGGTATGATTTTACCGTTATCAGCAAACATCTGATTTCACAGGTATTTTTAGGAAAGTCCACAATCGCGCGTTGACAGGGGCTCCAGGTCTCTGTAGCACCCGCCGCTCAACGTGCGCCGGGCGGTTCCTGCGCCAACTTACGGACTCTTTCGATGCAGACGAAGATCACGGCTTCCCTGAAGCCGGCCGACGTCACGAAGAAGTGGGTCGTGATCGATGCTGAGGACGCCGTCGTCGGCCGCCTCGCCTCGTATATCGCGATGCGCCTTCGCGGCAAGCACCTGCCGACCTACACCCCGCACGTCGACTGCGGCGACTTCGTCGTCGTGGTCAACGCCGACAAGGTGAAGTTCACCGGGCGCAAGCTCGACCAGAAGACCTACTACTGGCACACCGGCTATCCCGGCGGGATCAAGGAACGCACCGCCGGCAAGATCCTGAACGGCCGCTTCCCCGAGCGCGTGCTCGAGAAGGCCGTGGAGCGCATGCTCCCCAAGGAAAGCCCTCTGGCCCGCAAGCAGATGACCCACCTGCGCATCTACAACGGCGCGACCCACCCGCATGAGGCTCAGGCCCCTGAAGTGATCGACTTCAAGGGCATGAACGCCAAGAACGTCCGGAGCGCCTGAGCATGGCTACCGACACCCACGGCCTGGAGGCTCTGCAGAGCCTGTCGTCCAATCCCGCGCCCGTCCTGGCTGAACCCAAGATCGACGCCCTCGGCCGCGCCTACGCCACCGGCAAGCGCAAGAACGCCGTCGCCCGCGTGTGGATCAAGCCCGGCAAGGGCTCGATCACCATCAACGGCCGCGACCAGGAGGTCTATTTCGCCCGCCCGGTGCTGCGCATGATGATCGCCCAGCCGCTGCAGGTCACCGACCGCCTCGGCCAATTCGACGTCATCGTCACGGTCGAAGGCTCGGGCCTCTCCGGCCAGGCCGGCGCCGTGCGCCACGCCATCTCCAAGGCCCTGACCTACTATGAGCCGGGCCTGCGCCCGGTGCTGAAGCCGCACGGCTTCCTCACCCGCGACAGCCGCGTGGTCGAGCGCAAGAAGTACGGCCGCGCCAAGGCCCGCCGCAGCTTCCAGTTCTCCAAGCGCTAAAGCTTGCGGGAATCGGGGACATGCACTTGTGCGTGTCCCCTGCACGACAGATCAGCGCCTCGGGAAACCGAGGCGCTTTTTTGTTGCTCGTCCAGGTGGCATGATCGGCGCGGGGACTTTGGGGGGATAACGATGTCGCCGACCGTTGAGCAGGCCGGGCCCATGGACCGGCGTTATGGGCTCTATCGCCTGCTGATCGGGGCCGCCCAGGGCCTCGCGCTCTACCTGCTGTCCAAGGCGTTCAGCGCTCATACGGACAATATCTGGATCGCTGGCGGCTTCTGCGCGGCCCTGCTCACACCGGCTGTGCTTCTCGCTGAAGTTTCCCGGATGCCGCTGCGATGGCTGGCTGGATGGTTTGTTGTCGCCGCCCTTGTGCTGGGTCTACTGGGCGTCTGGGGCGTCTGGCGCAGCGGGCCGCCGTCCCCCTACGAGACGACAGCGATCCTGCGGCTGGGCTTCGCCCTGCCCGGCGGCGCCATTCTGCTGTTCATCTCCCACCACCTAGTGTCGGTGGGCTTGGAGGCGCGCCGTTGGATCGCGCCCTATCCGGCCTACTTCGATGCGGCATGGCGGCACGCCCTGCAGGTTGCGCTCAGCGCCCTGTTCCTAAGTATCTTCTGGGCCGTGCTTTACCTCGGTGCGTTTCTATTTGTGCTCATCGGCCGGAAGTTCCTGCTCGACCTGATCCAGCACGATTGGTTCGGCATCCCGATCTCGGCCGTAGTGTTTGCGGGCGCTGTGCATCTGACCGACGTCCGCATCGCTCTGATCCGCGGCTTCCGCACCATGGTGTTGACCCTGTTCGCCGTCCTTCTGCCACTCGTGGCAGGGCTGAGCGCCCTGTTCCTAGCGGTCGGCGCCGTTACGGGCATGAAAGGGGTGTGGACCGCCCAAAGTGCGGCGGCGTCTCTGCTCGGCATGGCCCTGGCGATGATCGTCTTCCTCAACGCCGCCTATCAGGATGGGGCGGAGGAGCGGCGGCCGGGCGTGGTCTTGCGCTGGACCATGAGGGCGGCCCCGTTCCTGATCGTGGCCTTGTCACTGCTGAGCTCCAACACCGTGGTCGTCCTTGTGCTCCGGCACGGCTGGACACCGGAACGGATCGTCGCTGCGGCCGCCTCGCTGGTCCTGTTCGTGCATGGGGCCGGCTACATCTGGGCGGTGCTGTCCAAAGGACGTTTCATGGCCCGTCTCGAGCTGACCAACGTCCTGACCGCGCATCTCTCTCTTTTCATAGGCCTGCTTCTGCTCAGTCCGATTGGCGATCCGGCGCGAATTTCAGTCGACAGCCAGGTCAAGGCGCTCCTTTCAGGCCGGATCGCGCCCGCCAAGTTCGACTACCAGTTTCTGGCTGGCCGATCGGCCCGGTTTGGCGAAGAGGCCCTTGCCACCCTGAAAAAGTCCGCGAATCCGGAGATCGCAAGCCGGGCCAAGCAGGTGCGATCCGTGCGTCTCACGGCGACGCCAGTGACCCCATCCGACCGGCTCGCCCATATCCACGTTTATCCCGCCGGGACCAGGTTGCCTGCTGGGATTCTCGAATTGAGCGATCAGAAGAACTGGAACCCGAATCTGCCTGACTGCTTCCTCGGGATCACCGATTGCGCCGCCTATGTGATGGACCTGAACAAGGACAGGCGGCCCGATGTCCTCTTCACCCAGAACTCGCGAATTTCTGCCGTACTGTCCTCGCCCTCAGGGTGGCAGGTACGCGCGGCGGTGACCAGCAACGTCGTCTGCGTGGATAGTGCGGTACTCGAGCAAAGCCTTCGCTCAGGTCAGGTGAGGACAACGCCCGCCGATGAAGAGGACATCATGGTCGGCTCGACCCGCTTCCGCTTGTCGTCCCCCGTATGCAACTCTGCCCCGCCACTCACATCAGGCACGGTCGTCTCCAGCGAAATTCAAGTCGGGTCCGGCCCACCGCCCTCGAAGTAGCCGCTACCGCGCCGGATAGGCCGTGAAGATGTAATCCTGGACCGCGACCTTGGAGTGGCAGGCGTAGCCGCAGTCCGCGCCGGTTCCGCGCGGCTTGAGGGTCTTGGATGACGTGTCGTAGTCGAAGATGGCGTAGGCCCAGCCGTGCGTCTTGGGGAAGCGCTTCAGGTCCTTCTCGATGAAGGCGATGGTCTTGATGTCGCCCGGGACCTGGACCGCGTAGGGCGAGACCGGATTGGCCTTCGACGCCCACTCGATCTTCACCACCTTGGAGCCGTCGGGAAAGGTCTTGCCGTCGGCGGGCAGGCCCTTTCGGTAGGCCTCGATCATCGCCGGATTGGCGGCGATCTGCTTCAGGCTCCCGGGCGTCTGGCTGACCGCCACCGGCTGCCAGGCCTCGTAGCCCTTGAACTCGGAGAACGACAGCCCATCCGGGACCTTCAGCGTACTGCGGTCCTGGGCCGCCAGGGCGACGCCGCCGGCGAGGGCGGTTGCGGCCAGCGCGATCGCCGGCAATGACTTCACGCTCATGGTCCACTCCTACCGTGCTGGGCGTTGCAAAACGGTCGGCGGCGGAGACCGCCGGGGAACTGGATATTCGCGTGCTAACGGTATCAGTTCTATGCGTCGCGGCTAAGCTTCGATTTCAGCTCTTCACCTTCACGAAGCTCCCCGGCGCGTCCTCGATCGGCTTGAGCTTGCCCTTGGCGGGATCGCGGGCGGCCACCTTTGGGCCCGACCGTTCGCCGAGCCACTTGGCCCAGGTCGGCCACCAGGAGCCGGGGTGTTCCGCGGCGCCGGCCAGCCAGCCCGAGACGTGCTGCGGATGACGGTCGTTGGTCCAGTACTGGTACTTCTTGGCGTAGGGGGCGTTGATCACCCCCGCGATATGGCCCGAGCCGGCCATGACGAAGGTGACCGGGCCGCTGAACAGCTGCGAGCCCTTGTAGACCGAGCGGTAGGGGGCGATGTGATCCTCGCGCGAGGCCTGGACGAAGATCGGGGTGGTCACCTTGTGCAGGTCGAGGGTCACGCCGTCGAGGGTCAGCTCGCCCTTGGCCAGGGCGTTGTCGCCGTAGAAGCGGCGCAGGTAGTCCAGGTGCAGCCGCTTGGGCATGCGCGTCTGGTCGGAGTTCCAGAACAGCAGGTCGAATGGCCGCGGCTCCTTGCCCAGCAGGTAGTTGTTGACGAAGAACGACCACACCAGGTCGTTGGCCCGGAGGGCGTTGAAGGTGTCGCTCATCACCTGGCCCGGCAGCACCCCGCCGGCCTCGTCCATGCGCACCTCGATCACGCGCAGCCAGTCCTCGTCGGTGAACAGCTTGAGGTCGCCGGACTCCGAGAAATCCTGCTGGGCGGCGAAGAAGGTGGCCGAGCCGACCGGCTGCTCGCCCTTTGCGGCGAAGTAGGCCAGGGCGCAGGACAAGAGGGTGCCGGCGATGCAGTAGCCGACGGCGTTCACCTGCTTGGCGCCCGTCTGCTTCAGGGCCGCGCCGATGGCGGCCTGGACGCCGTTCTTCAGGTAATCCTCGAACGACTTCTCGGCGAGGGTCGAGTCCGGATTGACCCACGACACCACGAACACGGTGAAGCCCTGGCTGGTCAGCCAGCGGATCATCGAGTTCTCCGGGCGCAGGTCGAGGATGTAGTACTTGTTGATCCAGGGCGGGAAGATCAGCAGCGGAACCTCGAACACCTCCTTGGTCTCGGGCTCGAACTGCAGAAGCTGGATCAGCTCGTTCTGGAACACCACCTTGCCCGGCGCGGTGGCGACGTTGACGCCCACCTCGAACTTGGTCACGTCGGTCTGGGTGATCTGCAAGACGCCGCCGCCGCGCTCCAGGTCGGCCGCGAAGTTCTGCATGCCCTTCACCAGACTCTCTCCCCGGCTGTCGACGGCGGCCTTCAGTGCGGCGGGGTTGGAAATCAGGAAGTTCGAAGGCGAGATGGCGTCGGTCATCATCTTCATGAAGAACTCGGCCCGGCGCTTGGTCTCAGGCTCGACGTCCTGGACCCCCGCCACCAGCTCGTTCAGCCAGTGCGACGAGAGCAGGTAGGACTGCTTGATCACGTCGAACAGCGGGTTGTTGCTCCACTCCGGATCGGCGAAGCGCTTGTCGCCGGCGGCCGGGTGGACGACGGGTGCGGAAGGCTCGCCGGCGGCGATCTTGCGGGTGGTGGACTGCCACAGGTCCATGTAGCGCGAGAACAGGTCGGCCTGGGCGCGCATCAGCTTGTCCGGCTGGGCGGCGAGCTTGCCCATCACCTCGGACAGGGCGGGGCCGGCGTTGAACGGATCGGCGCTGAGGTTCTGAGGTCTGTCGGACCGGCGAATGGCCGCCTCGGCCACCGCGCCTTGGGCGGTGAGGGCGGCCCGGGCGAGGTTCATCGACAGGGCCTCCAGCGCCGCGCGATTTTCGGGGGCCAGCAGCAGCGGTCCGAGCTCGCTCATGAATCCGGCGTCGGAGCCGGATGGCGGCGCGGTCGCCGGCTTGGGCGCGGCGGGGGCCGGATCGGCCTTGATCTCGATCCTCGTCGCCGCCTCAGCCTTGGCCGGCCTGGGCTTGGACACGGCCTTGGGTTTGCTCATCACGTCCGACTTCGCTGCCGCCTTGGCCTTGGCCCGGCCCTTGGTTCCGGCGGTCTTGGTGCTCATCGGCGGTCGATCCTTACGCATTATCGGGCGCTCGCCCTTTTGTTACCCTGGATCATCGCATATGAGCGAAGCGGAATTGAACGACCAACCTCACGGTATTCACAAATGGCCCGTCCGGCGCCCCAGTCCAGATCGATTCCCCCGGGCGCCGTGCTGGCGGCCGGCGCGGTCGCCTGCGCGGCGATGGGCCTTGGGGCCTGCGGCGTGACCCGCACCGCGTTCGGGCCGTTGCAGTACGACAAGAGCTCGCCCGCGGCGCCCGCGATCGCCTCGACCAGCGTCAAGGACCTGGGCTATCCCTCGTTCCTCAATGTGCCGAGCCAGCCATCGGACGTGCGGCCGACCACGGCGTGGAACCGCAACATCTTCGACATGCTGGCCGTGCGCCGCCAGATGGACGCGTTCCAGGTGGTCATGCCGCAGAGCTTCCTCGGGGCCGAAGCCTTCGCCCAGCAGGGCCGCGCCGACGCCACGCCGCCGCCCGCGCCCGCCGACACTCCGGCGCTGGCGGCGCCCGGCAAGACTACGCCCGCCCGAGCTACGCCGCCTTCGCCGGCTCGCTGAGAGTCGCCGAAGGCGTAAATCTCCGCTCCGCTCGCTTGGAAGCTTCCGCCCGACGGTCTATCAGGGCGGACCGTCCAGGCGTCTTCAGCCCCTTTTGCGCGGTCCAAGGACCGACAGGCCAATGAACACCGATTTCTACCGCATCAAGCGGCTGCCGCCGTACATCTTCGAAGAGGTCAACCGCATCAAGGCGCGCCTGCGCGCCGAAGGCGTCGACATCATCGACTTCGGCATGGGCAATCCCGACATGCCCACGCCCCCGCACATCGTCGAGAAGCTCGTCGAGACCGTGCAGAAGCCGAGAACCAACCGCTACTCCGCCTCCAAGGGCATCCCCGGCCTGCGCAAGGCCATGGCGCACTACTACGACCAGCGTTTCGGGGTGAAGCTGAACCCCGACCGGGAAGTGATCGCCACCCTGGGGTCCAAGGAAGGCTTCGCCAACCTGGCCCAGGCCATCACCGCCCCCGGCGACGTGGTGATCTGCCCCAACCCTGCCTATCCGATCCACGCCTACGGCTTCATCATGGCTGGCGGGGTGATCCGGCATGTGCCGGCCCTGTCGCCCGAGCAGTACCTGTCCGGCATCAGCCGCGCGGTGCACAACTCCGTCCCGCCGCCGATCGCCGTGATCGTCTCCTATCCGTCGAACCCGACCGCCCAGTGGGTGGGCCTGGACTTCTACAAGGAGGTGGTGGCCCTGGCGAAGAAGCACGACCTGATCGTGCTGTCCGACGTGGCCTATTCGGAAATCTATTTCGACAACAACCCGCCCCCCTCGATCCTTCAGGTTGAGGGGGCCAAGGACGTGGCGGTGGAGATCAACTCCCTGTCCAAGACCTACGCCATGGCCGGCTGGCGCGTGGGCATGGTGGTGGGCAACGAGAAGCTGTGCTCGGCCCTGGCGCGGGTGAAGTCCTACCTCGATTACGGCGCCTTCACCCCGATCCAGGTGGCGGCGGCGGCGGCGCTCAACGGTCCGCAGGACTGCGTCGACGATATCCGCGCCATCTACAAGTCGCGCCGCGACACCCTGGTCAGCGCCATGGCCCAGGCCGGCTGGGACATTCCCGCGCCGCCAGCCTCGATGTTCGCCTGGGCGCCGGTGCCCGAACAGTTCAAGGAGGCCGGCTCGATGCTGTTCTCCAAGCTGCTGATCGAGGAGGCCGGCGTGGCTGTGGCCCCGGGCGTGGGCTTCGGCGAGTTCGGCGAGGGCTATGTGCGCGTGGGTCTGGTGGAGAACGAGCACCGCATCCGCCAGGCCGCGCGCAACGTGCGTAAGTTCCTGGCCAACGCCGACGAGATTCTGGCGCGGGCCCATAATCAGCAGGCGGCGCAGTAGCATGACCGACAGCGTGAAGACCTGGCGCGTGGGCGTGGCCGGCCTCGGCACCGTCGGCGGCGGGCTGATCAAGTTCCTGAACGAGAAGCCGGGCTTCGCCCCGGCCGGCGGGCGCGTGGTGGTGACCGGGGTCTCGGCGCGCAACCGCTCGAGGAAGCGCGACTTCGACATCTCGTCCTTCGCCTGGTTCGACGATCCGGTGGCCCTGGCGTCCTCGCCCGACATCGACGTGTTCGTCGAGCTGGTGGGCGGGTCCGACGGTCCGGCCAAGGCCGCGGTCGAGGCGGCGCTGAATCACGGCAAGCCCGTGGTCACGGCCAACAAGGCCCTGATCGCCGAGCATGGCCAGGAGTTGGCGGTGCTGGCCGAGGCCAAGGGCGTGCCGCTGCTGTTCGAGGCCGCCGTGATGGGCGGCACGCCGGCGGTGAAGATGGTGCGCGAGGCCCTGGTCGGCGAGGAGCTGGCCTCGATCGCCGGCATCCTCAACGGCACCTGCAACTACATCCTGACCGAAATGGAGGCCACGGGCCGT
>Ga0265327_10000757_pt1 | contig 50106 bp, 57 predicted proteins | sample 41621metaG_FD_202089 | JGI IMG/M metagenome (GOLD analysis project Ga0265327, IMG submission 202089) | Rhizosphere microbial communities from Carex aquatilis grown in University of Washington, Seatle, WA, United States - 4-16-21 metaG | ecosystem: Host-associated > Plants > Roots > Rhizosphere... | reverse complement strand
TTCAGCCGGAATCCCTAGAGTCCACAGGACCTAGTGTCCCGGGGCGCGGGGCTTGCCGGCCCAGACCAGGTAGCCCTGGCTGTCGCGGCCGGCGGCGCCGTAGACCTCGTAGCCGCCGCCGGTGTTGGTGCGCCACGCCGGCTGGCCATCCTGGCCATCCTGGTCGTCGCCGTCATAGCCGCCCTGGCCGTACGCGCCCTGACCATAGTAGCCCTGGCCGTAGCCGCTTTGGCCGTAACCGCTTTGGCCGTAACCGCTTTGGCCGTAGCCGAAGGCGCCTTGGCCGGCGTAGCCGCCTTGGCCATAGGCCCAGCTCCCACCCTGGCCGCCCACGTAGCCGCCCTGCCAGCCGGTGTCGGCGCCTTCTTCGGAATAGGAATAGCCGCCGCCGCTGTGGTGGGCGTAGCCCTGGGCGTCGACGCCCGACTGGCTGTAGCGGTCCGACCAGCCCTGCCGGTAGGGGTTCGGGCCGTTGTCGCCGCGGCCGCCCCAGGGGCCGGCGCCGGCGTCGCCCCAGTCGCGGGCCTCAATCTGACCGTTGCGATCGCGCTGCACCGAGCCGCCGCCGTTGTCGTACTGGCGATGCTCATAGGTGTAGCTCTGCCGGGCCTGGCGCTCGCGGGCTTCGGCGTCTTCGCGCGCCCGTTGTTCCAGAGCCTCGCGCTCATGCATCTGGCGCTCGTGCACCTGGCGGTCATGCGCCTGCCGCTCATGGGCCTCCCGCGCCGCATCCTCGCGGGCGTCGTGTTCGCGCCGGTAGCCCTGCTCGGCGTAGTCCTCCTGGCCGTAGCCCTGCTGGGCCTCGCTCGCCTCGACGTGGCGTTCGTAGGTCTCGCCCTGCCGCACGTGGTCGTGCTGCTCGTAGTCGTTTTGGGCGTAGTCCTGATGAGCGTAACCGCCCTGGGCGTAGCCGTACTGGTCGCCGCCTTGTTCGATCACGACAGCCTGGCCATGGTCGCCGTGGGCGCCCCGCGCATCGCGGTCCTGTCCGCCAAGGTCGTGCTCGTCCTGGCCGTGGTGGTGGTGCTGATGGTGGCCGTCCATCATGCCGCCCTGCATCATGTCACCCTGCATCTGGCCTTCGCCGTCGCCGTGGTGAGCGTGCTCGTCGGCGCGCGGCGGAGCGGGAGGCGCCGGCGGGGCGTCGTCCTGCCAGGCGTAGCGGCGATCGTCGTCGCGGTCCGGGCCGCGGCCGGCCCATTCGGGATGACGCTTGACGCCCCAGCGCCCGTCGACCTCCCACGGATAGAGGCCGTGGCGCGACAGCTCGTAGCGATAGACCCAGGCCTGGCTGGCGGAGACGCCGTCATCCTCGGGGTTGTAGGGCCGCTCGGCGCCGGCGACGCGGATCTCGAAGCCCTTGCGGACGCGGTGGATGTGGCGGACGCGGAAGCCGCGGGCGCGCGCCGGCGGGCAGGCCAGGGCGCGGCTGGCCGCGGGCTTGGCCCGGGCCGGGCCGGCGGGCGCGGCCGGCGCGGCGGAGGCCGGCATCGGGCAGTAGAAGATCGGCGCGGGCGGCGCGGGCGGCGCGTCCTGGCCGGCCGCCATGGCGGCGCCGACCGTTCCCAGGGTGGCGGCGAGGGTCACGCCGGCGGCCAAGCCGGTGTTCAGGGCGGTGGACAGGAAAAGCAGTCGCATGTCGCAGAAATCCCGCATCTTCAAAGGCCTTGGCGACCATTAAACGCCGTTACCCCACCGCCGCGCTTGCCTATTCCCCCCTGGCGCGAAGAAAGCCGTCCACCAGAGCGTCGAAGAGGTGCAGCTTCTTATAGGCCCGAAAGTCCTCGCTGGCGCCCCGCCAGGCGACCGCGAAAGCCTTCAGCCGCGCGGGGTCCTGGTCCAGGGCCGCCAGGGGATGGCGCCACACCCGGATGGTGAAGAGCACGCCCCCGGTCTGGGGCAGGCGGCGCAGGGTCTGGCGCTCCATGCGCAGGAACACCGCGTGGCCGGCGTCCGCCGGGTCGATCTCGCCGATGCGGGCGCGGTAGGGGGCGGGATCGGGGGTGTGCAGGGCGTCGGTGTTGAGCACCGACCAGTTGCGGCGTTCCAGGATGAGGTCCGGACGCAGGCCGTCGAAGATCCGCTCCACCCGGCGCAGGAAGCGGGACGAGAACCCCGGCACCGGACCGTGCAGCTCGCCCAGGGAATGGCCGATGGCCTCCCTGGCGGTGAAGAAGGACCCGGCGCAGAGGCTGAGCGCGGCGAGACGCCAGACGCCGTCGCGGCGCTCCATCAGGCACAGGTCGTCCGGCACGGCCCGGGCGGCCGTGAGCAGGGGCGGCAGGCCGTCGCCGGGGGCCTTGACGCCGGCCGCGCGGACCATGGCCAGCACCTCGGCCTGACCAGGCCCCGAGCCCTCGATCTCGCCCCACACCAGGTCCCGCGCGTCGGCATAGAGCGGGTCCTTGCGCGCGGCCGGATCGGCCTCGCCACCTTCCAGCCAGGCTTCGGGCGGGATCGGCTTCAATCCGATGGCGAAATCCGCTGGGCCTTCGGCGTACGGCGCGTGAGGAGCGAGTGACGACACGATCTTCTACTTATCCCTGTGCTTGCATGGAGGCCCTCGGGTCTCTAGCGTCGCGCGACTTTCAATAGGACCGGGGAAGAGGCGTGACCATAGAGGCGGTGATCTGGGATTTCGGCGGCGTCTTCACCACCTCGCCCTTCGAAGCGTTCAACCGCTACGAGGCCCAGCGCGGCCTGCCCAAGGACCTGATCCGCACCGTCAACGCCACCAATCCCGACGACAACGCCTGGGCCCTGTTCGAACGCGCCGAGATCGACCGGCACGGCTTCGACCTCAAGTTCCTGGAGGAATCCACCGCCCTGGGCCACCCGGTGCGCGGGGCCGACGTCCTGCCCCTGCTGTCGGGCGACGTGCGCCCGCGCATGGTCGAGGCGCTGAAGCTGTGCAAGGCGCACTACAAGGTCGGCTGCATCACCAACAACATGGCCCAGGGCCACGGCCCCGGCATGGCCGCCTCGCCGGAGGGCGCCTCCAAGGCCGGCGGCATCATGGCCCTCTTCGACCTGGTGATCGAGAGCTCCAAGGCCGGGGTCCGCAAGCCCGACCCGCGCATCTACCAGATGATGTGCGAGGCCATCGGGGTGGAAGCCAAGGCCTGCGTCTACCTCGACGACCTGGGGGTCAACTGCAAGCCGGCGGCGCAGCTCGGCATGCAGGCCATCAAGGTGGTCACCGAGGCTCAGGCCCTGGACGACCTGGCCCGCATCACGGGCCTGACCTTCCCCCTGGTCGCCACCGCCGACGCATGAGCCGCCCGTCCCGCATCGGCGCCGCCGCCGCGCTGGGTCAACTCAGCGGCTGGACCGCCGCCGAGGGGCGCGACGCCATCGTCAAGACCTTCACCTTCAAGGACTTCAACCAGGCCTTCGGCTGGATGACCCGCGTCGCCATCAAGGCCGAGACCCTGGACCACCACCCGGAATGGTCCAACGTCTGGAACCGGGTCGAGGTGCTGCTGGCCACGCACGACGCCGACGGGGTGACCGAGCTGGACGTGGCCCTGGCCAGGTTCATGGACGACGCGGCCGGCTGAGGTCTGCGCTCCGGCTCTACCCACCTAACTCCCGACACCCTGGCCCGCCGATTGCTTGCCTGCGCGGGCGAGCGGGCGGGATGTGCCGCTTCGGGATGGAGGCGGGGCGATGCGCGCTGACACAGAACAGGTCATCACGGACGACGTGGTCATCGTTGGCGGCGGGTTCGCGGGCGCCTTGTTGGCCCTGGTCCTGGCCCGGCGCGGCGAGACGGTGACGGTGGTCGACCTGCACGAGACCTATCCCGAGGATTTCCGCTGCGAGAAGCTGTCGCCGGCCCAGGTGCAGGGGCTGACCGACCTCGGCGTCCTGGACGCCCTGGCCCCCCTGGCGCCGGAAGGCGCGGCCCTGACCAGCGTCGGGTTGCGCTATGAGTGGCTGGTGAGGGCCCTGCGCGCCGCCTGGCCGGAGCGCGTGATGTTCGTTCACGGCCGCGTCGAGCGGTTGGAGACCGGCGAGGACCGGCAGACCGTCCACCTGGCCGACGGCCGTCGTCTCGGCGCCCGTCTGGTGGTCCTCGCCGCGGGTCCGATGACCAAGCTGGCCGAACCCCTGGGCGCGCACCGCCACACCCTGCGCAAGCGCCACTCGCTGTGCGTGGGTTTCTCCATCGTCTCGGCCGAGACGCCGCCCCGGCCGCTGCAGGCCCTGGCCCACCATGGCGAGCGCCCCGGCGACGGCATGGGCTTCGTCAGCCTGTTCCCCATGGACGGCGCCATGCGCGCCAACCTGTTCGCCTATCGCGACCCGACCTCGGCCTGGGCGCGCGCCTGCCTTCAGGATCCCATCGGCGCGCTCTACGAGGCCATGCCGGGGCTGAAGCGCCGCCTGGGCCCCCTGACCCTGGTCAGCCCCGTGGAGACCCGCGCCACCGACCTCTACCAGGTGGAGGACGTGGTCCAGCCGGGGGTGGTGCTGATCGGCGACGCCTTCCGCTCATCCTGCCCGGCCACCGGCATGGGGGTTTCGCGTATCGTCGCCGACGTCGCCGCCCTGGCGGCCCTGCTGCCGGCCTGGCTGGCGACCCCCGGCATGGGGGCCGACAAGATCGCCGCCTACTATGCCGACCCGGCCAAGCGCGAGGTCGACCACACCTCCGACCGCCGCTCGGAGACCGGTCGCCGCGCCGCCCTGGAAACCAGCCTGCGGTGGCGCGCCCGCCGCGGCCTCGCCCGCCTCAAGCGCGACGTCACCGCCCTGGCCCGCCGGGCCTAGGACGGCGCCGCCGGGGGTCGGGGTCTTCCCAAACAAGAACCGTCACCCTCGGCCTCGTGCCGAGGGCCCGTACGCGCCAGCCGGCTTGTCGCGCAGCGGCAGCGGAGCGGCGCAGGGACGTCGAACTTCGAATCGGCCAACGCCTTGCCCCGGCGCGCCCTCCGGTGCACGCCGCCCGATCTCACGCGTTCATGGCCCCCCGGGACTGGCGCCCCGGGGGTGACGGAGAGGAGGGGCGGCGGCGACTCCGCCCTACTTGAAGTCCAGCCCGGCCATCTCCTGCTCGGTGCGCCAGGCCTTGGCCAGGGCGAAGAAGGCGTCCGAGCCCGGCCCATAGAGGTTGTCGAACAGGCCCTTGCCCTCGCCGGCGTGGCCCTCGCCATTGTAGTAGCCGGGCGTGCAGTCCATGCGGAACTGCAGGTTGTTGATTGCGTTGTCGCGGATCGTCTTTAGCCAGCCGTCCTGGGCTTCCGGCGTCGGCTCCACGGCCTTGGCCTGGCGCAGGTTCGCCGCCTGCACCACCTCGGCCACGTAGTCCGCCTGTTCGTCCAGCATGTGCGGGAAGTTCGGGGTCAGGGTGTTCTGGGTCACCCCCAGGTGGAAGCAGTTGGGGAAGCCGGCGCTGTAGAACCCGTGCAGGGTCTTCAGGCCTTGGGCCCAATAGTCGCTGAGCTTCTGCCCGCCCCGGCCGATCACCTCGAAGCCGGCCCGGCGGGTGTAGGACGTGCCCACCTCGAAGCCGGTGGCGAAGATGATGCAGTCGACCTCGTATTCCACCCCGTCGAACACCAGCCCCTTCTCCGTCACCCGGTCCACGCCGCGGCCGAGGGTGTCCACCAGGGTCACGTTGGGGCGGTTGAAGGTGGGCAGGTAGTCGTCGTTGAAGGTCGGACGCTTGCAGAACTGGCGGTACCAGGGCTTCAGCGCCTCGGCGGTCTTGGGGTCCTTGACCACGGCGTCCACCCGCGCGCGGATCTGGTTCATCTTCTTGAAGTCGGCCAGCTCCATCTCGCGGCCCAGCTCCTGGGGCGTCATGGCGGGGCCCTCGCCCTTGGCCATGCGCGCGGCCACGGCGGCGCCCAGGTTGCGGATGATGTCGGTCCAGCCGTCGCTGACCAGGTCTTCGTCCTGGTGGCCGCCGGAGACCAGGGTGTTGAAGTTCTGCATCCGCCGGCGCTGCCAGCCGGGCGTCAGGGTCTTGACCCAGGCCGGGTCCGTGGGCCGGTTGCCGCGCACGTCCACCGACGAGGGGGTGCGCTGGAAGACGTAGAGATGTTTGGCGGCCTTGCCGAGGTGCGGCACGCACTGGATGGCCGTGGCCCCGGTGCCGATGATCGCCACGCGCTTGTCGGCCAGCTTGTCCAGGTTCCCGAAGGAATCGCCGCCCGTGTAGGCGTAGTCCCAGCGGCTGGTGTGGAATGAGTGGCCCTTGTAGGTCTCGATGCCCGGGATGCCCGGCAGCTTGGGCCGGTTGAGCGGCCCATTGGACATCACCACGAAGCGGGCCTTGAAGGCGTCGCCGCGGTTGGTGGTGACCAGCCAGCGGCCCTCGTCTTCCAGCCAGCGCAGTTCCTTCAGTTCGGTCTGGAAGCAGGCCAGGCGATAGAGGTCGAAGGTCTCGCCGATCCGCCGGGCGTGGTCGCGGATCTCGGCGGCGAAGCTGTACTTCTCCTTGGGAATGTAGCCGGTCTCTTCCAGCAGCGGCAGGTAGATGTAGCTCTCGATGTCGCACTGGGCGCCCGGATAGCGGTTCCAGTACCAGGTGCCGCCGAAGTCGCCGCCCTTTTCCAGGATGCGGATGTCCTTGATCCCCGCCTCGCTGAGCCGCGCCGCCGCCAGGAGGCCGCCGAAGCCGCCGCCGACCACCAGCACGTCCACCGTGTCGGTCAGGGGCGCGCGGGTGAACCCGGGCTCGACATAGGGGTCGTCGATGTAGTGACGGAAATCGCCGGCGGCCTCGACGTACTGGTCGTTGCCCTCCGGCCGCAGCCGCCGGTCGCGCTCGTGGCGGTACTTCTCGCGCAGGGCGTCGGGGTCGAACCCCAGGGCGGCGATGTCGTAGGCGGTCTTGTCGGATTGGGTCTGGCCGTCGGCGCTCATGGGCGTGGTCTCCTGCGAGGCGGGCGCGGCCACGTCTTCGGCGTGGTCCTTGGCGCCCGGTTGTCCCTATCAGGCGCCGGGCTACCTTGCGGTCGTCAAGCAGGAAGATTCGCGGGTGCGGGTCGCGGTCCATTCGCAGTCGGTAGCCAAGTGGGCCGGGATGGGGCGATAACCGCCCTTTCCGCCGGAGCCGCACCCAAATGAGCCGCCTGCATAGCGAACGTCACCTCATCGCGCGCGTCGGCTGGCTGAGGGCCGCCGTCCTGGGCGCCAACGACGGCATCGTCTCCACCGCCAGCCTGATCGTCGGGGTGGCCGCGGCCGCCCAGGGCCGGGGCGAGATTTTCGTGGCCGGCGTCGCGGGGCTGGTGGCCGGCGCCATGTCCATGGCCGCCGGCGAATATGTCTCGGTCAGCTCCCAGGCCGACACCGAGGCCGCCGACCTGGCCCGCGAGCGGGCCGAGCTTTCCACCCAGCCCGAGTTCGAATTGAACGAGCTGGCCGCCCTCTACGCCACGCGCGGCGTCGAGCCCGAACTGGCCCGGCAGGTGGCGGCGCAACTGATGGCCAAGGACGCCCTGGGCGCCCACGCCCGCGACGAACTCGGCATCTCCGAACACACGACCGCCCGGCCGATCCAGGCGGCGTTCACTTCGGCCGCGACCTTCTCGGTTGGCGCGGCCATGCCTCTGGTGGCGGCCCTGCTGACGCCGACGAGCCTGATCACGCCGGTGGTCTCGGGCGCCTCCCTGGTCTGCCTGGGGGTGCTGGGCGCGGTGGGCGCCAGGGCCGGCGGCGCGCCGGTGCGGAAGGCGGTGGCGCGGGTGACCTTCTGGGGGGCCATCGCCATGGCCCTCACCGCCGGGGTCGGCGCCCTGTTCGGCGTGAAAGCCTAGCCGGCTGTCGCCGGCGCGGCGTCCAGGTGAGCGATGTCGTTCAGGCTGACCAGATTCCTCTGGCCGGCGCGGGCGCACATGTAGCGGTGCACGCTGGTGTAGGCCGGTTCGAAGAAGAGGCGCGGCGCCATGCCCAGCACGTGGGCGGTCCAGACGTTGATCACCCCGCCGTGGCAGAACACCGCCACGCGGCGGCCGGGATTGTCGGCGACGATCTGTTCCAGCGCGGCCACCACCTCGGCCTGGAAGGCGCCGATGTCGGTTCCGTGCTGGCCCTGGGCGAAGGCCAGCCAGGCGGCGTAGTCCTCGCGCTTGAGCACCTCCATCGGGGTGTAGGCGCCGGTCCCCCGGTCGAACTCGCAGATGCCGTCGTGGGTCAGGACCTCATGGCCCACCGCCGCGGCGAAGGGCTCGGCCGTCTGGATGGCCCGCTGCATGGTGCTGGCCCAGACCGCGTCGATCGGCTCGCGCGCCAGCCGGGACGCCACCCGCCGGGCCTGGTCGTGGCCGGTCTCGGACAGCGGCGGATCGGCGGTCTCGGCGCTGCGGACCGGCAAGCCATGGCGGATGAGGATCAGTTCCATGCGCCGCCATCAACATGAGCCCCGAGCGGCGCGCAAGAGCTGAAGGCGACGCCACGCCGCGGCGCCCGCGAACATCCGGCCTTGCTATTTGACCGCCAAGCGCCCACGCCCTGATCATGGACACGCGCGCTGCATATCTCGAAAAGGCGGTCGACTGCCGCAAGAAGGCGGCCAAGGCCGCGCCTATCGCCCTGGTCAAGCACTTCCAGGCGGAAGAAGCCCGCTGGCTGGCCCTGGCCGAAGCCGCGGGCAAGCCCAAGGACGAGTAGTCCAGAACAGGTCCGAGGCGACCGCTAGGCCGCGCTCTGCGACCCCGACCAGCGGCGGTCGTCGACCACGTCCGGATCATCCAGGGCCATGTCGTCCCAGTCGAGGTCCGGCGGCGGGCTGGAGGCGGCGGCGACGACGGCCTGGAGTTCGGCGGCGGTGGCCGCGCCCACGATCACGGCGTCGGCCTCCGGGCGCGACAGGGCGAAGCCCAGAGCCGCCTGCAGAGGGTCGGAGCGGCCCTCGGCGATCATCCGGCGGGCGCGGGACAGGCGCGCGGCGGCGCTCTTGTACTGGCTGGGCACCCGGTCGGGAGGCAGAAACAGCAGGCCGTTCAGGAACACCGAGCGCAGGTGCACCTCGACGCCCAGGGCCTTCACCGCCGCCAGGCTGCCGTCCATCAACAGGCGCTGGTCGAGCAGGGACACCGGGGCCTGGATCAGGTCGGGGCGGAAGCGGCGGGCGAGACCGGCCGGATCGTCCGACGCATAGGCCGAAATGCCGACGCGATTGAACAGGCCGGCGTCGCGCAAAGCCAGGAGCCGCTCCCACAGGGCCATGCCGTAGGGCGAGAAGAGGTCGCCGGCCGACTGGACGACGATGGAGTCGGCGCCGGTCAGGCCCAGGCGGCCCAGGGCGGCGCGGGCCTCGGCCTCGACGAAGTCGGGACCCCGGTCGCCGCGCGGCGCCTTGATCGACACGCGCAGGCATGAGGGCCGGGGCAGGACAGAGCCCAACACCGCTTCGGCATGGGCCGAGGCGGCGCCCGTATCGAGCACCGACAGGCCCGAACGCGCGGCGATGGCCAGGATCTCGCGCACCTCGAGCTCGGGCGGACGGCCACGCCCCGCGGCGCCGCCGTCGAGGCCGAACTGGGCCGTTCCGAGGCCGAGCTTGGAAACCAGGGGATGCATCAGGTGGGGACTGATCCGTACCGGGGGTGTCTTGCGACTCGTTCACCGTCCTACGCCCAGACCCTAAAGAAGCCGTATCCAGGACATTGCCGAGCGGTTAATCCGGGCCAATATCCATCCCATGCCAGACACCTCGCCTGAGACGTCCCTGGGGTCGGTTTTCGAACCCCTTCCCGAGTGGCCGCTGTTCGGCTTCGCCGACGACGCGCGCCCGGCGCTGAGGGCCGCGCTGGAGGCGGGTCTGCCCGCCGCCCTGGCCACCATCGTCGCCCTGGGCGAGGGCGGGCCGCGCCCCGTGGGAACCCAGATGGTGCTGGCCGAAGGGGTGGTGTGGGGCTTCCTGTCCGGCGGCTGCCTGGAAAGCGACGTGGCCGGCCACGCCCGCCAGTGCCTGGCCGACGGCCAGCCGCGCAGGCTGGTTTACGGCGAGGGCAGCCCCTGGCCGGACATTCGCCTGCTGTGCGGCGCGCGTATCGAGATCCTGCTGGAGCGCATCGCCCCCGACGACGAGGGGGCGCTGTCCCTGCTGGCCCTGGAACGGGCCCGCGTGCCGGCCCGCTGGGTCTCGGACGGCCTGCGCCGGGCGTGCGGTCCGGTCGCCAGCGGTCCGGACGGCCGCGCGCCGGACGTGTGGCAGGGCGCCTTCAGCCGCCGCTACGACCCCGCCTTGAAACTGATCGTGCTGGGCTCCGACCCCACGGCCCTGGCCATCGCCACCTTGGGCGGCCAGGCGGGCTGCGAGACGACCTTGGTTCGCCCCAAGGGCCCCGAGACGCCGCCGGCCCTGCCCGGTTTCGCCTATCGCCGCGAGGAGCCCGCCGAGGCTCTGACCGCCATCGGGCTCGACCCCTGGACGGCGGTGGCGGTGGCCACCCACGAGGCGGAGATGGACCATGCCGCCCTGGCCATCGCCCTGCCTTCGCCGGCCTTCTATGTCGGCGCCCTGGGCGCGCGGCGGCGGGTGGCGGACCGCAAGGCGGCGCTGAAGGCGGCGGGGGTTTCGGATGGCGACGTCGAGCGCCTGCACGCCCCCATCGGCCTCGACATCGGCGGCAAGGCGCCATGGGAAGTGGCCATCGCCGTGCTGGGCGAGATCACCGCCCTGCGCTACGCCGCGGATCCCCCGGGCGCGCCCGGACGCCGGGCGGCCCTGACCGTCTGAGGTCCTTCAGGCCCGCGCCAGCAGCAGAACGTCCACGGGATCGCCCACTGCGGCCGCCGGCGCGCCGACCGGACGGCGCATCAGGGCGTCGGCCTCGGCGAACACGGTGACGAGCGAGGAATCCTGGTCGCGGAAGGGCGTGGCCAGCACCGCCCCATCGTCGGCCCAGGCCAGCCTGGCGCGCATCCAGTGCTCGCGCCCGCCGTTGGCGGCCAGGGGAACCGCCGCGCGAGCCTTGATCATCCGCACGGCCGGCTCGGCGCCCTGCATGGCCAGCACCAGGGACCTGAGGAAGAGCTCGGCGCAGACCATGGCCGAGGCGGGATTGCCGGGCAGGCCGACCACGCGGCGTCCGTCGCCCAGGGTTCCGAACCAGGTCGGCTTGCCGGGGCGCACCGCCACGCTCTCGACGATCATCGAAAGGCCCAGGCGGCCCAACGCCGGCTTGACCAGGTCGTGGTCGCCCACCGAGGCGCCGCCGAGTGTGACCACAAGGTCGCCGCCCACCCCGGCCACGGCGGCCGCGATGGCCTCTTCACTGTCGCCCACCGAGGTCAGCGGCAGGGGCTCGGCGCCCCAGCCGCGCAGCATGGCGGTCAGGGCCGTGGTCCCGGAGTTGAAGATCTGGAACGGCCCCGGCGATCCGCCCGGCTCGACCACCTCCTCGCCCGTGGAAAGCACCGCGACGCGCGGGCGGCGCGCCACCTTCAGCCGCGCCCGCCCGGCGGATGCGGCGAGGGACAGGCGCCAGGGGTCCAGCCGGTCGCCGGCCCTCAGCAGGGTGTCGCCGGCCTTGAAGTCCTGGCCGGTGGGCCGCACGTGGCGAGGGTCCGTGACCGCGGGGATGACCACATGGTCGCCCTCGCGCACGGCGTCCTCCTGGATCACCACGGCGTCGGCGCCCTTAGGAACCACGGCGCCGGTGAAGATGCGCACCGCCTCGCCGGGGCCGAGGGGTCGTTCATAGGCGTGGCCCGCGGCGCTCTCGCCGACGATCTTGAGGCGGCCAGGCGCGTCGGCGGCGCGGACCGCCCAGCCGTCCATGGCGGAGGCGGGAAAAGGGGGCTGGCTGCGGCCGGCGGCGACCGGCTCGGCCAGGGTCCGCCCCAGGGCGTCCGCAAGGGCGACGTCCTCGGCCTGAAGCCGCGCGGCGGCGGCCAGGATCCGTGCGCGGGCGTCGTCGACGGTCAGAAGCTTCACCGGGCGCTCCAGTCGCCCGAGGCGCCGCCAGACTTTTCCAGCAGGCGGATGTCGCCGATCTGCATGCCCTTCTCGGCCGCCTTCAGCATGTCGTAGAGGGTCAGGCAGGCCACCGACACGGCGGTGAGCGCCTCCATCTCGACCCCGGTGGGACCGGTGGTCTTGACCCTGGCGGTCACCGCCAGGCCGCCCTCGGCCGCCTCCACCGTCACCTCGACCTTGGAGAGGGCCAGCGGGTGGCACAGCGGAATCAGGTCGGACGTGCGCTTGGCGGCCATCACCCCCGCGATCTCGGCCACGGCGCGGACGTCACCCTTCTTGCCCTGGCCGGTCTGGGCCAGCGCCAGGGTCGCCGGGCTCATCCGCACGAAGCCGGCGGCGGTCGCCTCGCGGGCGGTGGCGGGTTTGGCGGAAACGTCCACCATCCGCGCCCGACCCTCGGCGTCGAGGTGGGTGAGGCGGCTCATTTCTCCATCAGCCGCGGCATCAGCTCGACCATGTTGCAGGGGCCGTGGCGGCTGTCGAGCTGGGCGGCGATGACCTTGTCCCAGCCATCGCGCACGGCGCCGTTGGAGCCGGGCAGGCAGAAGATGAACACCCCGTCGATGATCCCGGCCAGGGCCCGCGACTGCAGGGTCGACAGGCCCACCGACTGGTAGCTGACCAGGTGGAAGATCACCGAGAAGCCCTCGATCTTCTTGTCCAGCAGCGGCTCCACCGCCTCGGGCGTGACGTCGCGGCCGGTGATGCCGGTGCCGCCCGTGGTGATGATGGCGTCGACCTGGCCCGAGGTCGTCCAGGCCTTCACCTGGGCGCGGATGGCGTTCACCTCGTCGCGTACGATGCCCTTGGCGGCCAGGACGTGGCCGGCCCCGGTGATGCGTTCGACCAGCAGGTGGCCGGAGGTGTCGCTCTCCTCGTCGCGGGTGTCGGAGATGGTCAGCACGGCGATGCGGACCGGCTTGAGGGCGAGGTCGGTGTTGATCTTCCCACCAGGGGCCAGGGCGGCTTGGGCGCTCATCGGTGCTCTCTCCAGGTCAGTCCCAGCGGGCGGCGTCGGCGAGATCGCGGGCGGTGGGTTCGACCCACCGCTCGCCGCCGGGGCCGTGTTCCTTCTTCCAGAACGGGGCGCGGGATTTCAAATAGTCCATCAGGTGGTCGCAGGCCTCGAAAGCCGCGCGGCGGTGGGCGGAGGCCGTGGCGACGAAGACGATCGCCTCGCCCGGCGCGATGCGGCCGACCCGGTGCAGGATCAGGAAGTCCTGCAGGCCGAAGCGCGTCACGGCCGCCTCGGCGATCTCGCCGATCTGGGCCTCGGTGAAGCCGGGATAGGCCTCCAGCTCCAGGGCCGTGGCCTGGCCTGCCTCGCCCCGGGCGATGCCCACGAAGCTGGCCACCGCGCCAGTCTCCGCGCGGCCGGCGCAGAAGCCGCTCAGCGCCGCGCCGGGATCGAAGGGCTGGTCCAGGAGCCGGATCATCCGCCGCCCCTCAGCCGCCGCTCATGGGCGGCAGAAAGGCCACTTCCGCGGCGCCCACCAAAGTCACGTCGCCGCGCACCAGCGCCTTGTCCACGGCCGCGCGCACGCCCGGCCCGTCCAGGGCCTCGGCCAGGGCGTGGTCCTCCTGGCCGATCAGCGCCTTCAGGGCCGACAGCCGCTGGGGCGGCGGGTCGTAGCTGCGCTCGCGCCAGCCGGCGATGTCGCTGAGACGACCGAAGAGCAGAACCCGCGTCACGACCTAGCCGCCCGTGGTCGACATGTGCCGGGCCACGGCCGGGGCGGCGCCGCGGTCGATGTGGAAGTCGTGGCCCTGGGGCTTGGCGTCCACGGCCAGGCGGATCGCCGCGACCAGGTCCTCGTCCGAGGCGCCGGCCCGCAGCACCGCGCGAAGATCGCTGGCGTCCTCGCGGCCCAGGCAGGTGTGCAGGGTGCCGGTGCAGGTCAGGCGCACCCGGTTGCAGGCCTCGCAGAAATTGTGGGTCAGGGGGGTGATGAAGCCGAGGCGCCCGCCCGTCTCCGCCACCTCGACATAGCGCGCCGGGCCGCCGGTGTTCAGCGGCAGGTCGCGCAGGGTCCAGTAGCTGGCCAGCTCGGCGCGGACCTGTTCCAGCGACAGGAACTGGTCGGTGCGGTCCTCGTCGATCTCGCCGAGCGGCATGGTCTCGATCAGGGTCATGTCCAGGCCCCGGCCGTGCGCCCACTGGATCAGCTCGGGAATCTCGGCGGCGTTGTCGTGGGCCAGGGCCACGGCGTTGATCTTGACCTTGAGGCCAGCAGCCTGGGCCGCCTCGATGCCGCCGATGACCTTGGCGACATCGCCGCCGCGGGTCAGCCGCGAGAACAGGTCGGGCTTCAGGGTGTCCAGCGAGACGTTGATGCGGCGCACCCCGTGGCGCGCCAGCTCCGGCGCGAACTCGGCCAGGCGGGTGCCGTTGGTGGTGAGGGTCAGCTCCTCCAGGGCGTCGGACTTCAGATGGCGCGAGAGGTTCTCGACAAGGGTCATCAGGCCCTTGCGGACCAGGGGTTCGCCGCCGGTGAGGCGCAGCTTCCTGACGCCCAGGCCGATGAAGGCCGAGGCGATGCGGTCAAGCTCCTCCAGCGTCAGCACCTCCGCCTTGGGCAGGAAGCGCATATGCTCGGCCATGCAGTAGACGCAGCGCAGGTCGCATCGGTCGGTGACGGAGACGCGCAGGTAGGTCACCGTGCGGCCGAAGCCGTCCACGAGCCCGGCGGGGGTCTCGGCGTCGCTGGAGCGCGAACGGCGCGCTTGCGGCAGGCTGGTGTCGTAGGGCGTCATATCGCTGGCAACATAGGGGCTAAAGGCGGATGGCGACAGAGGGCGAGGCGAAAGGGGGCGAGGCGAAAGGGGGCGAGGCGATCGGCGGCGCAGCGGAGGGGCGGCTGGAGGCGATCGTACTGGCCGGCGGCTTCGGCTCCCGATTCGGCGGCGGCAAGCTGACCGCGCCATGGCGGGACGGACGGCTGATCGACGGGGCCCTCGCGGCCGCCTTCGCTGCGCCGGCCCGATCGGTCACCGTGGTCACAGGCGCCGATCTCGCGGTCGAAGGCGCCGCGCGCGCCGCCGCGGGGCGACTGGGCGAAGCCGGCCGCCTAAGCGTGATCCACGCCGCCGACCACGCCGAGGGCATGGCCGCCACCCTGCGCGCCGGGATCGCCGCCCTGTCGCCCGACAGCGCCGGCGTCTTCGTGTTCCTGGGCGACATGCCGCGCGTCCCGCCCGCGGTCCTGCCGCGGCTGGCCGAAGCGCTGGCCGCCGGCGCCCAGGCCGCGGCGCCGGTCTTCAACGGCCAGCGCGGCCATCCGGTGCTGTTCGGAAGGGCGCTCTTTCCCGGCCTTCTCGCCCTCACCGGCGACGAGGGCGCCCGCAACGTGCTGCGGGCTCTGGGCCCGGCCCTGGCCCAGATCAAGGCGCCCGACGATGGGGTGCTGTTCGACGTGGATACGCCCGAGCAGTTGAGGCCGGACTAGAGCATTTTCCGCTGAAGTGGCCGCCGGTTCAGCGCAGAAAATGCTCTGACTTTAGAGGCTTATGAGCAAGATCTGATTCAAGTGGATCGGATCTTGCTCTAGCCAGCCGGAGGCTTGGCCGCCGGCGGCGGGCCGGGCGGGTGGCCGAGCGCCAGCGGAGGGACGTCGGCGCCAGCGGACCCGGCGGCGACGGCCTTGTAGAGGGCGCCGCCCACGGGGCTGTAGGTGATCGCCTCGGTCCCGACCAGCAGGCCGAAGGTGACGGCCAGGCCCACGAACCAGGCCGGGTGGGCCCGGCCGCTGCGCCGCAGGTCCGCGACGATCCCGGCCAGCGGAAACAGCAGGCAGACCGCGAAACTGACCTCCCACGCCCAGGGCGCCAGCAGCGGCATCGGCAGGATCCGCCCGACCCCGGGGCCGACCAGGATGGCCATGCCGCTGAAGTGCAGCCGCCGGTGCCAGTCGGTCCGCCGCCGCAGGGCGATGGCCGCATAGGTGAGGCTGGCGAAGGCGATCAGGCTCAGCGGATCGAACACCAGGAACTGCAGCGGCTTGAAGAAGAACGGCACGCGTCCGGCGCGGATGTCGAACGCCGTGACCGCGCAGCCCATGACCAGCATCAGCACCACCCAGCCGGCGGCCAGCCAGCCGAGTCGCCGGTGCAGCACGATGTTGCCGCCGGCGACCAGGATGTTCTGGGTCAGGAAGATCACCACCCAGCCCATGAACGTCAGGGCGTGGGCGTGGATGATCAGCGGCGCCCCGAAGCTGGAGCGCCCCATCACCAGGTTGAGCACGAAGCCCGCGGCGATGGTCGCCGCCATGGCGATGGCCCCGCCCAGGAAGAATCCCCGGTCGTCCCGACCCGGGACCTGTGGCAAAGATTCAGCAATAGCGGCCATGACGATCCCCCCGGACAGCGATGTTGCGGTGGGATATTGGCGCCCGCCTGACGATCGGGCTAGCCCCGTTCGACGAACCCAGGTCGCGGGCGTCGGGCGGGCGGTTCCGGGCTCCCGGGGCGGGGGGGGGGCGACATCGAGCCATTGCGGACTCTGGCCAGGTCGGTGAGGGTAGAGGTGGTCCATCGCGGTGGACCTGGCGGGGCCAGCGATGCTGAGGATCTATCATGCGCCGGGAACGCGGTCGGTGCGCCCGCTCTGGGTCTGCTTCGAGCTTGGGCTGAACGTTGAGATTGCTCCGGTCGACTTCTCTCCGGCCTACCGCAACACCCCAGAGTGGCGGGCAATCAGTCCAGCTGGCAAGTTGCCCGCCCTGACCGATGGCGCGCTGACCATGTTCGAGTCGGGCGCGATGGTGGACTACATCCTCGACCGCTATGGGGAAGGTCGCCTCAGGCCGCCCGCGGGGACCGCTGAGCGCGCCCTCTGCCAGCAGTGGTGCTGGTTCAGCGAGGCGACACTCCTGCGTCCGCTTGGGCTCGCCGCACTGCTGCGCGACCCACCCGAAGCCGTTGTCGCCGCCGCCCTGGCGAAGGCTCAGGAGGCCATTGGTGTCGTCGACGCGGCCCTGGCTGGACACACCCACATGCTGGGCGCCGAGTTCACCGCGGCGGACATCATGATGGGCTATGCGCTCGCCTTCCTGGATCATTTGAAGTTGCTGGACGGCGCCGCTCACCGAAACGTCGTCGCCTACCTTGCGCACCTCAAGACGCGGGAGGCGTTTCAGCGGGCTTTGAGTACCTGACCTCGGCCAGCGGCGCCGCCGTCGCCGCCAGCCCTCACCCCACCCGGGCGCGAATCTGGTCGCGGGCCTTGAACAGGGTCCAGAACGCCTCGGCGATGACGGCGGGGTCGATGGTGGGCATGGCGGCGCCGTCGTAGCCCGTGCCGCGAACCACCCCGGCGATGGTGACTTCCCCCACATAGACGCCTTCGCCCTTGAGCCGCGCCGACAGCAGGCCCACCAGCTTGGCCTTGGCGGCGTTGCCCAGGGGCACGCCCATCTCCTTCAGCGCCAGGGCGAGGCCGTCGATCATGGGATCGAGCTCGCCGAAGGCCCCGTTGGTGACCAGCACCGCCCCGTCGCCGGCCGCCTTGAGGTCCGGCAGCGCCGCCTGCACCGCGGCGACCAGCCCGACCAGGGCCACGTCGAACAGGCCGGCAAGGGCCGCCGGATCGACCGTCATCAGGTCCTGGACGCCATGGCCGCTGAAGGCGTTCCAGTGGATGACCCCGATCGGACCCAGAGCAGCGCGGGCCTTGTCGACGACGGCCCGCATCGCCGCCGGATCGGCGGCGTCGGCGGGAAAGGCCGCCGCGGTGAGGCCCTTGGCCTTCAGCGCCTCGACCCCGGCCGCCAGTTTCGTCTGCGTTCGGCCCACGAGGGCCACCGCGTAGCCAGCGGCGCCGAAGCGTTCGGCCACGGCCGTGGAGACGCCCGGCCCATAGCCGACAACGAGAATGGTCTTGCGCATGAACACCACCTCCCGGGTTGCTGTCCGGCATAGTCCCGCCGGCCGTTGCTCGGGAAAAGCCGGAAACGCATACCGGTATGGCCGCTAACAGGCTGGCGGGCGCCTATTCGCCGTAGGTGGCCGGGTCGAGGGTGAAGGCGAGGCCCTGCCAATCAATCTTCACCTTGTCGCGGCCGGCGCGGTTCTCGGCGTCGCCGGGCCGGGGATATTCCGCGACCAACCGCGTCGTCCGTTCGGGGCGCTCTCAAGACGCTACAGCGTCGGGGGCCGCGCCGGTCAGCCGACCATCTCTACGTCAGCGGGACCATTGTCGACATCACCCATGACCACCACCGAGTGGCCAGCGAAGATGCCGCCGTCGTCGAACCACGCGCTCACCCCGCCGGTCGGGCTGACATGGACGCCGTGAAGGCGAAGGCTCTCCAGAAGGTCTTCCGCCGTCAGCGTCTTGTTCGGGTCCTGACACCAATCATTGGCCAGTTCGAGCATGCGGCTGACGATCAACGCATCAGCCTGACGATCCCAGGAATCCCGCCTGTCCAGAAGGCGGCGCGCCCAGGAAAGCGCCTCCTTGGCAGAGTCCGAATCCTCGGCGTCAAGAACAAGGTCTACAGATTGACCCGCCCAGTCCCCGGCGCCCCGAAACCAATGGACCCTCTTGTCCTCGACGAATGCGCCGAGTTGGTCGTCGATGATCTGTCGGGGCGTCAAGAGGTCAGCGCGGCGCTGACTCATGACGAGATCGTCCTCCGCCTTTCCCAGCACGCGCAGAAGTCCAGCTTCAGGGCCGCTCGCGATTTCTTCATTCAGGCGCAGACGGACGCGGAGGATCGCGCCCGGTCCTATTCGGCGCGAGTCAAAGAAGGCCCCAACACCGCCCGGCCGGAAAACGTAGAGTCTTCGCCCCTCAGCCGCGCCGTCCAAGCGTCGCCAATCGGCGAAGCTGAAGGTCAGGCTGGGAGCCACCTCGTCGCCAAGACGAACCCACGCCGGTCCGGCCGGATCGACGATCCCGATCACCTCGACGGCAGGTGAATGCCGATATGTCCAGCGACGGCGCTGAACGAGCACCCGGAAGTGTTCGTCCAGGTCCACTGGCCTCAACCTAGGCTTTGACGAACGGCAGGCTGAGCGTCGGCTTGCCGGAGATGGCCAGAAGGGCGTTGGCCACCGCCGGGGCGATCACCGGCACGCCGGGCTCGCCGATCCCCGAGGGCTTGTTGGCCGAGGGGACGATGTAGGTCTCCACGGTCGGGGCCTCGTTCATGCGCAGCACGCGGTAGGCGTCGAAGTTCTTCTGGTCGACGATGCCGTTCTTCATCGTGATCTGACCATAGAGCGCCGCCGACAGGCCGTAGCAGACGCCGCCCTCCATCTGGGCCGCGATCTGGTCGGGCGAGATGGCCATGCCGCAGTCCACGGCGGCGACCACCCGGCCGACCTTGGGAACGCCATCCTCCAGCTTCACCTCGGCCACCTGGGCGACCACGGTGCCGAAGCTCTCGTGCACGGCCACGCCTTGCGTCCAGCCGTCGGCGGCCTTGCCGGCCTTCTCCACGGCCAGGTTCAGGGCCGCCAGGTGCCGGCCCGCCTTGGCCTTCTGGTAGAGCGCACGCCGGTATTCCACCGGGTCCTTGCCGGCCTTGCGGGCGAGCTGGTCGATGGTGTGCTCCATGACGAAGGCGGTGTGGGTCGCCCCCACGCTGCGCCACCACAGCACCGGCACGCCGGCCGGCGGCAGGGAGACCTGGCCGTCCACGATCGGCGTCGCCTTGAGGTAGGGCGAGCCCATGGCCCCCTCCACCGCGGTGGCGTCGGGTCCCTTGCCGGCCGGGATCGGCGAGCCCTTCATGATCGACTGGGTGACCAGGCGGTGGCGCCAATGGGCGGGGAAGCCATCGGCGCCCAGGCTGACCTTGACCGCGTGGTGGACCATCGGCCGGTAGTAGCCGGCGGTCATGTCGTCCTCGCGCGTCCAGACCAGCTTCACCGGCCGGCCGTCGCCCACGTGCTTGGCGATGTGCACGCACTCGGCCACATAGTCCGACTGGAAGTTGGCGCGCCGCCCGAACGAGCCGCCGGCGAACAGGGTCTCGATCTCCACGCTGCCGGGCAGGGCGCCGGCGATCTTGCCGGTGTTGAGCTGGTCGACGGTGGGGATCTGCGAGCCGAAGGTCAGCCTGTGCTTGCCGCCGCCGATCTCGGCCACGCAGTTCATCGGCTCCATTGTGGCGTGGGCCAGGTAGGGGAAGTCGTAGGCGGCCTCGACCACCGTCCCGGACATCGGCTGGCTGGGATCGCCGCCGGTCTGGAACACCTGCCACTTGGCCTCGCCGTCGGGTGTCTGCTGGCCCGAGGCGATGGCGTGATACTGGGCCATGATCTCGTCGCTGGAGCGGCGTTCGGCCTTGGCGTCGTCCCAGTCGACCTTGAGGGCGTCGCGGCCCTGGCGCGCGGCCCAGGTGCTGGACGCCACCACGGCGACGCCGGTGGGAATCTGGAACACATCGACGACGCCAGGGACCGCGCGGGCGGCCTTGTCGTCGAAGCTCTTCACCTTGCCGCCGAAGCGCGGGGCGTGGGCCACCATCGCCGTCAGCATGTTGGCCAGGTGGACGTCCTGGGTGTAGCGGGCCGTTCCCGTGGACTTGGCCGCCGAGTCCTTGCGCCGCACCCGGTCGGTGCCGATCAGGGTGAAGCTCTTGGGATCCTTGAGCGTCGGGTTCTCGGGCGGCTTGATCTTGGCCGCGTCGGCGACGAGGTCGCCGAAGGTGGCGGACTTGCCCGAGGCGTGGCCGACGACGCCGTTCTTGACCGTCACCTCGCCGGCCGGGACCGACCACTTGGCGGCGGCCGCCTGGACGAACATGGCCCGGGTCGCCGCGCCCGCCTGGCGAAGCTGCATCCAGGAATTGGCGATGGCCGACGAGCCGCCGGTGCCCTGAACGCCCATGCCGATGTTCTGGTAGACCTTGGCGATGGCCGGAGCCTGCTCGACCCTGACCTTGTCCCAGTCGGCGTCGAGTTCTTCGGCGGCGATGGCCGCGAGGCCCGCGTGGTTCCCCTGGCCGAACTCGATGTGCTTTGAGATCACCGTCACCGTCCCGTCCGGGGCGATCTTGATGAACGGCCCAAAGGCGCCGAAGTCGGTCTTGGCGCCAATCGAGAGCAGGGTGGCCGGCGAGCAGCCGACCAGCAGGGCGCCGCCGGCGGTGGCGGCGGTGACCACGAGCACATCGCGGCGGCTGGGCGTGAAGCCCTTGGTGGGAGCATTCATTGGTCCGTCTCCCCTCAGGCCTTGGCCACGGCGACGCCGGCGCCGTTCTGGGCGGCGTCCTTGATGGCGGCGCGGATGCGCTGGTAGGCGCCGCAGCGGCAGATGTTGCCGGTCATGGCCGCGTCGATGTCGGCGTCGGTGGGCTTGGGCTTCTCGGCCAGCAGGGCCGCGGCCGACATGATCTGGCCGGACTGGCAGTAGCCGCACTGGGGCACATCCAGCTTGACCCAGGCCGCCTGTAGCGGGTGGGCGCCGCCCAGGCCTTCGATGGTGGTGATCTTGGCGCCGACCGCCGCCGCGACGGGCGTCTGGCAGGAGCGGACGGCGGCGCCGTTGAGGTGCACCGTGCAGGCGCCGCACTGGGCGATGCCGCAGCCGTACTTGGTGCCCGTCATCTGCAGGTCGTCGCGCAGGACCCACAGAAGGGGGGTGTCCGGCGCGGCGCTGACCGTCACGGTCTTACCGTTGATATCCAGTGTGGCGGTCATGCTGTCCTCCCGACGACGCAACTGAACGATGTTAAGACGCTTTCGCAGACTGGCAAAGCCGGGTTTTCTTTCACAACGTCGCCAGCCCGCGCCGCCCGCGCTAGAAGAGGGACGATGCAGGATCGCGCGACCCAAGACCGAACCACTGACCGGCGACACAACGGGGGCGAGGGCTAGGTGGAGGCGTTTCCGGCCTTCTTCCCGCTGACCGGCCGCCGGGTGGTCATCGCCGGCGAGGGCGAGGCCGCCGAGGCCAAGGCTCGGCTGTTCGACGGCTCCCCGGCCGAGATCGTCCGCCTGGCCGGCGACGAGGCGGCGGACCCGGAACGCTACCGGGGCGCCGCCCTGGCCTTCGTGGCCATCGCCGACGCCGACGCCCGCCAGGCCGCCGCCGACGCCGCCCGCGCCGCCCATGTCCCCCGCAATGTCGTCGATCATCCCGAACTCTGCGACTTCCACACCCCGGCGGTGATCGACCGCGGGCAGGTGGTGGCCGCCATCGGCACCGGCGGCGCCTCGCCCCTGCTGGCCTCGATGCTGCGGGCGGACGTCGAGGCGCACGTGCCGGCCGGCGCCGGGCGGGTAGCCGCCCTGCTGCAGCGTCGCCAGGACGCCGTGCGCGAAGCCTTCCCCGATCTCGCCCGGCGACGGGCCTTCCTGCGCGCGGCGGTGTCGGGCCCGGCGGCGGAGGCGGCCCTGCGCGGCGACATGGCCCAGGCCGAAGCCCTGCTGGACGCCGCCATCGCCCGCGGCGGCGCGGGGCTCGGCCGCGTGACGCTGGTGCTGGGCGCGGCGACGCCGGACCTGATCTCCCTGCGCGCCGCGCGCGCCCTGGCCGAGGCCGACGTGGTCGGCGGCGACGAGGGGCTGCTGTCCCGCCACGCCCGCCGCGACGCCGGGCGCGTCGATCCCCGGGAGCACGAAGCCATCGCCGTCCTCGCCGCCGCCGGCCAGAGCGTCGCCCTGGCCCTGGACGAACCCGACGCCCGCCTGACCGAGCGCCTGGCCCGCGACGGCCTACGTCTGGACATCCTGGCGCCGGCGCCGGACGGCGCATGACCCTGGGACCGGACGACCTGCAGGCGGTGGCGCTGTCCCTGCGCGTGGCGGCGACGGCGACGGCCGCCACCCTGCCGGCGGCGCTGCTGACCGCGCTGGCCCTGGCGCGGGGCCGGTTCTGGGGCCGATCCCTGCTGGACGCCGCCGCCCACCTGCCCCTGGTGCTGCCGCCGGTGGCGACCGGCTACGCCCTCTTGCTGCTGTTCGGTCACAACGGGCCGCTGGGAAAGCTGCTGGAGCCGCTGGGGATCGTCTTCGCCTTCCGATGGACCGGCGCGGCCCTGGCGGCCGGGGTCATGGCCTTCCCGCTGATGGTGCGGCCGATGCGGCTGGCGATCGAGGCCATCGACCGGGAGGTGGACGAGGTCGGCCGCACATTGGGGGCCGGCCCGCTGGTGCGCTTCTTCCGTCTGACCGTGCCCCTGGCGGCGCCCGGCGTCGCCGCCGGCGCGGTGATGGGCTTCGCCAAGGCCCTGGGCGAATTCGGCGCCACCATCACCTTCGTCGCCGCCATCCCCGGCGAGACCCTGACCGTGCCGGCCGCCATCTACCAGGCCACCCAGAGTCCCGGCGAAGAGGGTCACGCCATCGCCCTGTGCGCCATTTCCGCGGCCCTGGCGGTGGCCGCCGTGGTCGGCTCGGACCTGATCAGCCGCCGCATCGCCGCGCGGCGGGAGCGCGGCTAGTCCAGCACCTTGCCGCTGGTTTCCTTGAGCAGGAACGGCAGAGTCAGGACGCTGACGCCGGTGAAGATGGCGGGGTACCAGAGGCCGGCGTAGATGTTGCCCGTGGCGGTGACGATGGCGAAAGCCATGAAGGGGACGAAGCCTCCCACCCAGCCGGTGCCGATGTGATAGGGCAGCGACATGGCCGTGTAGCGCACCCGGGTCGGGAAGGTTTCGACCAGGCAGGCCGCCATGGGTCCGAAGAGAGCCGTGCAGGCGATCACGAAGACGCTGAGCACCGCCAGCAGACCGAGGAAGTTGACCCGCGCCGGATCGGCCTTGGCCGGATAGCCGGCCTTGACCAGCGCCGCCTTCAACTGGCCGCCGAGCGCGGTCTTGGCGGCCTTCAGATGGGCGGCGTCCATGCCGGTCGCTTCGAGTGACGGCACCGTGGCGGCCGTTCCGATCCGCACCTCCGCCACCGCCCCGGCCGGCGCGGCCTCGTTGCGGTAGGATATCCCGGCGTTGGAAAGCGAGCTCTTGGCCAGGTCGCAGGAGGTGGCGAAGGCGGTCTTGCCGGTGATGTCGAACTGGAACGAGCAGCGGGCGGGGTCGGCGACCACCACCACCGGCGTGCGGCTCTGGGCCTCCGCCAGGGCCGGATTGGCGAGTTCGGTCATCAGCCGGAAGCCCGGATAGAGGAAGACCAGGAACAGGGTCATGCCGCCCCACATCACCCACTTGCGCCCGACCCGGTCCGACAGGGCCGCGAAGACGACATAGAAGGGCGCGCTGATGATGGTGATCGCGATCAGCAGGAACCGCCCGGTAGCCGAGTCCAGCTTCAGGAACTGCTCCAGGAACACCTGCTCGGCGTAGAAGAAGAGGGTGTACCAGGCCGCCCCCTGGGCGCTCATGAAGGCGATGAGGACGATCAGCACCAGCTTGAGGTTCTTCCACTGGCCGAAGGCCTCGGAATAGGGGGCCTTGGTCTCGCCGCCGGCGTCCTTCAGAGCCTTGAACGCCGGGCTCTCGGAAAGCTTCAGCCGCATCCAGATCGAGATGGCCAGCAGGCCAGCCGACAGCAGGAACGGCACGCGCCAGCCGCCGGTCCAGGTCGCTTCGGAGAAGGCCTTGTCGCCCATCACGGTCTGGGTCGCCAGGATGGCGGCCAGGGCGCCCACCAGACCAAACGCGGCCGAGGCCTGCACCCAGGCCGTGGCGCCGCCGCGCTTATGACGATCGGCGTGCTCGGCCACATAGATCGCCGCCCCGCCGTATTCGCCGCCCAGGGCCGTGCCCTGGATGATGCGCAGCAGGATCAGCAGCAGGGGGGCGATGGGCCCCGCCTGCTGGTAGGTGGGCAGCAGGCCGATGGCGAAGGTGGCGCCGCCCATCATGGTCACGGTGACCAGGAAGGCCGCCTTGCGCCCGATGCGGTCGCCGAGGCCGCCGAAGATCAGCGCTCCCACCGGTCGGAAGAAGAAGCCGGCGCCGAACAGGGCCAGCGCCGCCAGCAGACCGGCCGTCGCGTCCAGGCCGGAGAAGAAGTTCTTGCCGATGATCGAGGTCAGCGAGCCGAAGACGAAGAAGTCGTACCACTCGAACGCCGTCCCCGCCGCCGACGCCGCCACCACCGTACGCATCGACGCACGCTTGGTCCCCGCCGGCGCCGCGCCTGCCGTCACATCAGCCATGAAGTCCTCCCCGACTGGCGATGCTCTAGCATCGGGGGTGAGACCGAAGGAAGCCGGGGCGTGGGGCTTTGCGCCCCCTCCACCATCCTGCTTCGCCTGCGGCTACGCAGGACGGTCCCCCTCCCCCGCTACACGGGTGAGGAGAAGAGGGCCCAGCGCCTACCCTCCTCCCATGCGAGCGAAGCGATGCGGGGGAGGTGGCGCGGCTTGCGCAGCAAGACGTGACGGAGGGGGCGCAAGGCCCGCTCCGCCGCTCCCTTAGAACGCGTTCTCGCCGGTGATGGCGCGGCCCAGGATCAGGGCGTGAACGTCGTGGGCGCCTTCATAGGTGTTGACGGTCTCCAGGTTCGCGGCGTGGCGCATCACATGGTACTCGCCGGAGATGCCGTTGCCGCCGTGGATGTCGCGGGCCTCGCGGGCGATGGCCAGCGCCTTTCCGCAGTTGTTGCGCTTCATCAGGCTGATGGCTTCGGGCACCCAGGCGCCCTGGTCGATGAGCCGGCCCAGCGCCAGGGCGCCTTCGTAGCCCAGGGCGATCTCGGTCTGCATGTCGGCCAGCTTCTTCTGGATCAGCTGACGCGCCGCCAGGGGCTTGCCGAAGACGCTGCGGGTCTTGGTGTAGTCACGGCTGGCGTGCAGGCAGAACTCCGCAGCCCCCATGGCGCCCCAGGCGATGCCGTAGCGGGCCTTGTTGAGGCACGAGAACGGGCCGCGCAGGCCGCGCACGTCGGGCAGCAGGGCCTCGTCCGGCACGAACACGTCCGACAGCGAGATCTCACCGGTGATCGACGAGCGCAGCGACAGCTTGTTGTTGATCTTGGGCGTCTCGAAGCCCTTGGACCCGCGCTCCACCAGGAAGCCGTGGATGACCCCGTCCCACTTGGCCCACACCAGCGCCACGTCGGCGATCGGCGCATTGGTGATCCACATCTTCGAGCCGTTGAGCACGAAGCCGCCGTCGACCTTCCTGGCCACCGTACGCATCGACGCCGGGTCGGAGCCGCCGTCCGCCTCGGTGAGGCCAAAGCACCCCACAGCCTCGCCCGTGGCCATCTTCGGCAGCCATTTGCGGCGCTGCTCCTCGGAGCCGAAGGCGTAGATCGGGTACATGACCAGGGACGACTGCACGCTCATCGCCGAGCGGTAGCCGCTGTCGATGGCTTCGATCTCGCGGGCGATCAGGCCGTAGGCCACGTGGTTGACGCCGGCGCAGCCGTATTCCTCCGGCAGGGTGGGGCCGAGGAAGCCCAGGGCCCCCATCTCGTTCATGATCTCGCGATCGAAGCGCTCCTCGGCGAAGGCGCTGACCACGCGGGGCAGCAGCTTTTCGCGGGCGTAGGCCCGGGCCGCCTCCGACACCATCCGCTCCTCTTCCGAAAGCCGCGAGGCCAGGTCCAGCGGGTCTTCCCAGTCGAAGGTCTTGGTCGGTTCGCCGCTGTCGAGGGCCATGAGGGTCTCCTTGGGTAATGCGGGCGCCTTATGGCGCGTTCGAAGGCGGGGGGAAAGAGTGGGCGTCTGGCGAGGCCGTCTCTCCCAAAACCTCTGTCATCCCGGAAGCGCGAAGCGCTATCCGGGACCGCGGCATGTGCTGAAGCCAGCTAAGGCGACTGACCATCGGCGCTTCCGGCGGTCCCGGATATCCGCTGGCGCGGATTCCGGGATGACAGGATGGTTGGAGGGCTGCGCCCTCAAGTCCCCGTAAACACGCCCTTGCGCTTTTCGGTGAAGGCCAGGAACGACTCCTTCTGGTCGTTGACCGCCTTGCGCGCGAAGCCCAGGCCGACGCTCTCGTAGCGCAGGGCGTCCTCAAGGCCGGCCTCGGCGTTGTGCTGCAGCACGCGCTTGGCCGAGCGGATGGCCAGCGGCGGCCACTGGGCCATCTCTTCGGCGTAGGCCACCGCCTCTTCCAGCAGCCTGTCCGCGGCGACCACGCGGTTGAGCAGGCCGAGCTGCAGCGCCTCTTCGGCCCCGACGGCCCGGCTGGTGAAGATCAGGTCGGCGGCCTTGGCGTAGCCGACGATGCGCGGCAGGAACCAGCTCATGCCGCTGTCCGGCGATAGGTTTCGCTCGACGAACACGGTCTTGAAACGGGCGTTCTCGGAGCCGATGCGCACGTCGCAGGCCAGGGCCATGCTCATGCCGGCGCCGGCCGCGACGCCGTTGATCGCCCCGATGAGGGGCTTGTTGAAATAGGCGAAGGCCTTGGCCCAGCGGCCCACCCAGCCGTCGTCGTCCAGGCGGGCGTTCTGGCTGAGGTCGCGGGCGACGATGGGCAGGCCGTCCGGCCCCCGCTGCGCGCCCGAAAGGTCGGCGCCGGAGCAGAAGCCGCGCCCGGCGCCGGTGATGATCAGGGCCCGCACCTCGTCGTCGGCGTGGGCCTCGTCCACGACGGCGTGGACGTCGGCGCGCAGCTCCGCGCCGATGGCGTTCAGCCGGTCGGGCTTGTTGAGGGTGAGGATCGCGACATGGCCGCGCTTTTCGTAGAGGACCGCTGTATAGGGCAAGGCGTCGTCTCCCAGGCTCGCCGCCGGGTTCGCTCCCGGCCTTTTTCGGCGACCATAGCGTGGCGAGACGGCCCTGTCCGCGCCCGGTTGGCTGCCGCCGGGTGAAGGGCCCTAAGTCCGGCCGCCGAAGGAGAGCTGCATGGAGATCAACGGCGTCGCGCACATCTTCATCACCGCGGGCGACTTCGAGGCCTCGCGGGCCTTCTACCGCAAGCTGCTGCCGTTCCTGGGCCTGAAGCCGGTGCTGGACGCGGGCAACACCTACTACTGCGTGGGCGGGCGGACGGGCTTTGCGGTCCGCGCCCCGAATCCCGAACATGAGGGCGAGCGGTTCGTGCAGAATCGGGTCGGCCTGCACCATGTCTGCTGGCGGGTGCGCGAGCGCGAGGAGGTGGACGAGCTGTACGCCTTCCTGAAGTCCATCGACGCCAAGATCGTGCACGAGCCCAAGGACGACGACTGGGCCCCCGGCTACTATTCGGTGCTGTTCGAGGATCCCGACGGCGTGCGGCTGGAGGTCAACTACGTCCCCGGCCAGGGTCTGCTGGCGCCCGGCAGCTCGGGCCACATCGGCGCGCCGCTCTAGGGGCCGCCGCGATGGGTCCCTCTCCCTTCCTGATCGCGCCGGTGGGCCATGTGCGCGGCGGCCGCGACCAGCCCATCGACGACGACTGGGGCAAGAGCCGCGCGCGCATCGCGCTCGACCCGGCCCGTTTCGGCCCCGAGGCCCTGGCCGGGCTGGGCGACTTCTCGCACGCGGAGGTGATCTTCCTGTTCGACCGCGTGCCGGACGACAAGATCGAATTCGGCGCGCGCCGCCCGCGTGGCCGCGAGGACTGGCCCCTGGTCGGCATCTTCGCCCAGCGCGGCAAGAACCGGCCCAATCGCCTGGGCCTCTGCGTCTGCCGCATCGTTTCCGTGGACGGCCTGAGCCTGGAGGTAGAGGGTCTGGACGCCATCGACGGCACGCCCGTCATCGACATCAAGCCGGTCATGAAGGGGTTCGCGCCCCGCGGCGAGGTCCGCGAGCCCGCCTGGGCCGCGGAGATCATGAAGGATTATTGGTAGGACCATGAACGACACGACCACCCTGGCCCCGGAAAGCGCCATCAGCGAAGCCGACGAGCGCGCCCTGCTGGATTCCATCGACCGCTGGCTGGAGAAGAAGGTCGCCCCCGTCGCCGCCAGGTTCGAGCAGGCCGACGAATATCCGCACGAGCTGGTCGACGACATGTGCGAGATGGGCCTGTTCGGCGCCCTGATCGAGCCGGAGTGGGGGGGCCTGGGCCTCAACGCCCTGACCTACTCACGCATCGTCGCCCGCATCTCGGAGGAGTGGATGAGCCTGACCGGCTTCTTCAACTCCCACCTGATGATGGCGCTGATCGTCCAGAAGTTCGGCACCCGGGCCCAGAAGGACCACTGGCTGCCCCGCTTCGCCACCGGCGAGCTGCGCGGCGGCCTGGCCCTCACCGAGCCGGACGCGGGCACCGACCTGCAGGGCATCCGCACCGTCGCCCGCCGCGAGGGCGACCACTATGTCGTCAACGGCCCCAAGCTGTGGATCACCAACGCCATCGAGGGCGACATCCTGGCCGTGCTGGTCAAGACCGACCCGGAGGCCAGCCCGCGGCATCGCGGCATGACCATGCTGATCTGCCCCACCCGCGACATGGCCACGGAAGAACAGCTGCCCGGCGTCATCCGCGGCAAGAAGCTGCCCAAGCTCGGCTATCGCGGCATCGACACCGCCCCGATCACCTTCGACAACTACAAGGTCGACGCGGCGATGGGCCTGGTCGGGGGGGAAGAGGGCAAGGGCTTCCTGATGGCCACCGGCGGCCTGGAGATCGGCCGCGTCAACGTCGCCGCCCGCGGCGTCGGCATCGCCCGCCGGGCGCTGAAGGAGGCCGTGGCCTATTCCCAGACCCGCACCACCATGGGCAAGCCCATCGCCCAGCACCAGGCGATCCAGCTCAAGCTCGGCGAGATGGCGGCCAAGACCCGCGCCTCGGAGCTGCTGGTGGAAGACGCCGCCCGCGCCTACGACCGCGGCGGCCGCGTCGACCTGGAAGCGGGCATGGCCAAGTGGTTCGCTACCGAGACCGCCTTCGAGGTCGCCACCGAGTCCATGCGCATCCACGGCGCCTACGGCTATTCCAAGGAATACCCCATCGAGCGCCTCTACCGCGACGCCCCCCTGCTGATGATCGGCGAGGGCACCAACGAGATGCAGCGCATCATCATCGCAAGGCAGTTGATCGCCCGGAACCCGGTGTAGGGGCCTGCTCGGCCCTGGCGTTCGCGGAAACTGCCGCTAGATGGAAGGGGACAAGTGATGGAGCCCCGACCATGACCGACGCCACGCCGCGCGCCGCCACCCTGAGCTGGGGCGTGAAGCAGAGTTTCCGCGGCTATGTGGAAGGCTCGGGCGGGACCATCGAGGCGGGGGCCGGGGCGACGCGCGGCGCCGACGGGACCTTCGCCTTTCCGGGCGATCCGGCCGAAGGTCTGACGCTGGACGCCGACGGCCGGCCGCAGGGCCGCGTGGGCTTCCTGGGCGAGCTGAAGTTCCAGGCGCACGGCGGCATGCTGTCGGTGTTCATGGCCGACCCGGCGCTGGAAGTCGGCGAGGCGGGCGCGTTCATCACCGTGGCCGACACCCCCTCGCGCACCCGCCGGGTGCCGCTGGCCAAGCTGGACCTGTCGAAGATGAGCCGGGACGACGACGGCGACCTGGTCATCCCGGCGGTGATGGCCATGGAGGGCTGGCAGGTGCTCGGCGACCACTACATGGGCGGCACGCCGATCGACCCGGTGCGGCTGAAGCTGGCCGGCGGCTAGACCCGGCCCGCGCGCCGCCCCGCGACCCGGGGATCGGCGGGCGCCGTCCCTTCCCGGCCCGCGAATTGCGCCCGGCCCGTGTGGACGTTGCGGATTCTCTCGTCGGGCACGAAGACCCTGTGCAGCTTCAGCAGGGCGCGGTTGATCATCGACAGGGTGTCGAGGTCCAGCAGGCCGGCCACGGCGACGTTGTGCTGGTCGATGATCGCGTGACCCAGGCGGCAGAGCTCGGCGCCGGCCGGGGTGATCGTCAGGGTCACCTTGCGGCGGTCGTCGACGGCGCCGGCGCGGATGACGAAGCCGTCCCGGACCAGGGTGTCGACGGTGCGGGTCAAGGTCGTGCGGTCGGTGAACACCCCCGCCGCCAGGTCCGACATGGTTCCGCCCGGGTCGGCCTGGATCCAGGCCAAGGCCCGGATGGCCGGCGTGGTCAGGCCCGCCGCCTTCAATTTCGGATCGAGGCCGCTGGTGCGGGCGGCCTCGACCACCGCGATCAGGTGGATCAGGAAGCGCTCGCGCTCGAGGCGCTGGGCGTCGGCGGTCGGCGGTTCCATGCTCTCAGCTCCACACGCCGCGGGAGGTTGGGCGCCATGGTGTCGCGGCCGGCCGACGACAACAAGCTTCACAAGGAAGGTCCCGGCCAGGCGCCCCTCGGGGGCGGCCGTCTCAAGCCGCCGCCCGCGCCGTCCATTGGGCGATCTTGCCCAGGAGTTCCTCGGGGGCGATCGGCTTGCCGATATGATCGTCCATGCCGGCCTTGCGACAGGCCTCGACCTGGCTGGGCAGGACGTTGGCGGTGAGCGCCAGGATCGGGGTGGCGCGGTTGGGGCCGGGGGCGGCGCGGATGGCGGCCGCGGCGGCCATGCCGTCCATGCCCGGCATCTGCAGGTCCATGAGGATCAGGTCGAAGGGCGTGCGCCCCGCCGCCGCCACCGCCTCGGGACCGCTGGCGGCCTCCACGACGCGAACGTCGAAAGGCGCCAGCATGATCGAGACCAGTTCGCGGTTCACGGCCACATCATCCACCAGCAGCAGGCTGAGGGCGCCCTCGCCGACGGCGCCGCCCGCCTCGGTCGCGGGAGCCGCCGCCGGACCCGCGAGTGAGACCGCGCCGTCGCTTCCGTCGGCCTCGGGCGCCTCGACGGTGAACCAGAAGGTCGAGCCGACCCCGGCCTGGCTCTCCACGCCGATCTCGCCGCCCATGCGCTCCACCAGGCCCTTGCAGATGGCCAGGCCCAGGCCGCTGCCGCCGTGCTGGCGACTGTTGGAGCCGTCGATCTGGGAGAACCGCTGGAACAGGCGGCCCGCCAGCTCGGCCGGCACGCCGACGCCGGTGTCGCGCACGGCCACGCGCAGGCGACCCGCGTCATAGCCGGCGGACACGGCGATCTCGCCGGCGGCAGTGAACTTCACGGCGTTGGTGAGCAGGTTCAGCAGCACCTGGCGCAGGCGCGCGCAGTCGCCCATCAGGCGGCCGGGCAGGTGCTCGCCGGCCTCGACCCGCAGAGCCAGGCCCTTGGCGGCGGCCTGGTCGCGGACCAGGTCCACGGTTTCCTCAACCACGGCCCGAGGGTCCATGGGCCGGCGCTCGATCTCCACCTGGCCGGCTTCCAGCTTGGAGAAGTCGAGCACGTCGTTGACCACCAGCAGCAGGGCGTCGGCGCTCTTGTGGATGCGGCCGGCGTACTGGCGCGCCTGGGCCGGCAGGTCGGCGATGGCTTCCAGCAGGCGGGCAAAGCCGATCACCCCGGTCAGGGGGGTGCGGATCTCATGGCTCATGTTGGCCAGGAACTGGCTCTTGGCGACGGCCGCCGCCTCGGCCTCGGCGCGCTTGTCTCGGAGCTCCGCCTCCAGAGCCAGGCGCGCGGTGATGTCGCGCAGCACGGCCATGGCGCCGATGCGACGGCCCTGTTCGTCCGTGAGCGGTGAGGTGGCGCCCTCGAAGGCGACCAGCTGACCGTCGGCTGACCGGCTGCGCCAGACGTTCTCTTCGCCCTGGGGCAGGGGCTCGCCGGCGGCCAGGGTCTGCATGAAGGCGTCGCTGCGTGTCTTGTCGCCCGGGGCCAGGAACTCGATGACGTCGCGGCCCACCACCTCGTCCGGCTCGTAGCCATAGAGGCGGGTGGCGGGCGACACATATTCCACCTGACCCGTCAGGTCGTAGCGCAGGATGATGTCCGGCGAGCGTTCGGCCAGCAGCCGATAACGGGCCTCGCTGTCGCCGAGCTGGGCCAGGGCCTCGCGCTCCAGCCGGTGGCTGTTGGTCAGGTTGTATTGCACCGCCCGAAAGGCCCGGAAGACCACCAGCGGGCTGGCCAGCAGGGTGACCATCTGCCAGGGGACGCCGCGCTGGACGATCAGCACGGCGGCGAAGGTCTGCACGAAGATCATGGAGACGATCGGCGCCGACAGATTGGCCATCAGGCGGCGCGGCTCGGCGTAGTCCCGGGCCAGGATCTGGAACATCACCACCCCGTACAGGGTGACGCCCAGGGTCTGGGCGGCGCCGGAGAAGAAGACCACCAGATACATGGCCGCCGCCGAGAAGCCGGCGCTGATCAGCCAGGTGAAGGGATTCAGGGGTTCGGACCGGGCCCCCGGCGCCGGGATCGCCGCCCGCTTCGCCCGGGCGCGCCGCCGCCAGGCGCCTTCGCCGGCCGACAGGACGATGATCATGGCCAGCCAGATCGAGGGCGCCAGCCAGCCCGAGAAGGGAACCGCCGCAGCGGCGACCACCACCGACGAGGGCACGCCGGTCAGGCCGCCGTCGGGCGCCACCAGACGCCCGGAGATCCCATGGAACAGGCGGCGGACGTTCTGGGCCAGGGCTCCCCCGTGCGTTCCGCCCCGATCTACGCTCGCGTCCATGACCGCCACTCACCCCCGTCCGCGGACATGGTGAAGGCCAGGCTTGAAGAATCCGTTGCGCGAGGCGGCGGCCGCCCAGGCTATCCGGCCGCGGCCGCGGCGATCTTGTCCTGGGTCTTGGTCTCGAAGTCGCTGGCCTCGTGGCGCTCATGAAGCTGGCCGGCGGGGTCGCCCCAGGCGCAATTCACCATCCGCCCGCGCTTCACCGCCGGGCGCTGGGCGATGGCGTCGGTCCAGCGCTGGACGTTCTTGTAGTCCTGCACCTGCAGGAACTCGCCGGCGCCGTAGAGGGCGCCCTTGGCCAGGGCGCCGTACCAGGGCCACACCGCCATGTCGGCGATGGTGTAGGCGTCGCCGGCCAGGTACTCGACCTCGGCCAGGCGGCGGTCGAGGACATCGAGCTGGCGCTTCACCTCCATGGCGAAACGGTCGATGGCGTATTCGATCTTGAACGGGGCGTAGGCGTAGAAGTGGCCGAGGCCGCCGCCGAGGTAGGGGGCGCTGCCCATCTGCCACATCAGCCACGACAGGCACTCGGCCCGCGCGCCGGGCTCGGTGGGCAGGAAGGCGCCGAATTTTTCGGCTAGGTGGATCAGGATGGCGCCGCTCTCGAACACCCGGATCGGCTTGTCCCCGCTGTAGTCCATCAGGGCCGGAATCTTGGAGTTGGGGTTCACGGCCACGAAGCCAGAGGAAAACTGGTCGCCGTTGCTGATCACCGTCAGCCAGGCGTCGTACTCAGCGCCGGCGTGACCCGCCGCCAGCAGCTCCTCCAGCATCACCGTGACCTTGATGCCGTTGGGAGTGGCCAGGGAATAGAGCTGCAGCGGATGGCGGCCGCGCGGCAGGTCCTTGTCGTGGGTCGGGCCGGCGATGGGCCGGTTGATGTTCGCGAACCGGCCGCCGTTCTCCTTGTTCCAGGTCCAGACGGCGGGCGGGGTGTAGGCGGCGGGTTCGGTCATGCCTGAAGTTTCCTCGGTCTCGCGTCCGCGGCCATGGATGCGGCGCGGTTCATCGCATCTGGCGCGTCCCAACCGGCGGCGCAAGGCCGGTCGCCATCGCCCAGCCGCATTTGGGACCCAGGCTCCCATGCGTCCGCCCAGCGCTCGCGCAAGGCGCGAATATTGGCCGAATCATGGCAGTCCTGACCAAGACGAAACCGGCGAGGCCGGCGGACGTTACGGAATCCGGGGCGAAAGCGAACGAGGACCTACGCCGTGAGACAGGCGCGCATGGACAGTCCGATCGACGTCATCCGGCCCTTCGTCTGGATTTGGGCGATCTGCTTCGCCACCGGCTTCTGGGGCTATTTCGCCATACATCCCCTGACTTGACCGCCCCCAAACCGGACAGAGCATGACCGCCGCATCCACCGCGCCCGTCAGAGGGCGGCGCTGGCCGCTGGCGCTTGGCCTCCTGGCGGTGGCGATCGTCGGCGTACTGGCGCTGATCGCCAGCCGAAACCTGATCGCCCGGGCCCTGGCCCGATCATGGCTGAAGGGCCAGGGCGTGACCTCGGCCCTGGAGGTGCGCGAACTCAGCCTCACCGGACTGAAGGCGCGCGTACGGCTGGGCGATCCCGCCGCGCCGGATCTGTCGGTGGACGAGGTCGACGTCCGTTACGCCATCACCGGTCCCTGGAACGGCGAGCCCCTGGATGTCGTCACCCGATCGGTGCGCCTGGTGCGGCCGGAGCTGACCCTGCGGTGGGACGGCCGTCGGCTGACCTACGGGTCGATGACCCGGCTGGTGGACGACATCTTGAAACAGCCGGCCAATCCGCGACGCCCGCCGCCCCAGATCATCGTCCAGGGCGGGCTCATTCACCTGCAGACTCCGTATGGGCCCCTGGCGGCGCGCGCCGACGCCGTGGTGGAGAACGGCGCCCTGCAGTCGTTGCAGGGCATGATGGAGCCGGCCCGCCTGACTCGGAACGGCGCTGTGCTGGCGACGGCCGGCGGCCCCGTGGTCGCCACGCGCAGCGGCGCGGCCCTGAAGATCCAGGCCCTGGCGCCGGTGGACGAGGTTAGGTTCGGACGCCTGACCGCCAGGGGCGCGCGCCTCAGCCTGGGCGGCGTCCTGCCGGCAACCCTGGACGCGGGCGGGAGGGTCAGCCTGGTCGCCGATCTGTCCGCCGACGACCTGGGCCTGGACGCTGTCGCCGTCCAGCGCGCCAGCCTGCGCGCGACCCTGGACGGCGCCTTGGTCCGCGCGGGGGTCCGCGCGGGCGACGCACTGGGCCTGACCGGCTCCGGCCGGTTGTCGGCGAGCCTAGCTGTGGTCCGGTCCGGCGGGGGCGAGGCCCGCGCCGTGTCGGCAGACGTCGCGCTGAGCCAGATCGACCTGCGATCGGGGACACGGCCGGGCTGGCGAGCCAACGTCTCCGGACAAGCCTCCGCCGACGCCCTCGCCGCCTCCGGCGTTCGACTCTCACGCACTCGGATGTTGATGGCGGGCCAGGTCGCGGACAGCGGCTTCGCTCTGCGCGGCGGAGCGACATCCGACGGCGCGCTCGATCCGGCGCGGACAGCGGCGCTCGGCAGCGCCTTCGAAGCCCTCAATCCAGGCTACGCGCTCGCCGCGCGGCGGGCCGGCCAGCGCTTCGCCCTGGCCGCCCCGGCCCTGAGCCTCACCGGAAACGCACGGAGCCTGGTCCTGGCGGCGAGCGCGCCCGTGCGGCTGACCAGCGCCTCGGGCGCGACGCTCGTCATCTCGCCGGACGGCGGCGAGCCCCTGGCGCGGACGGCCGGCGGCGCGGCCTCCGGCGCCTTCGACCTTGACCTGAAGGGCGGCGGCCTGCCCGAGGCGTCGATCCGGGCCGCGAGCTGGCGCGCCGGTCCCGGCGGCGGCCAGGCCACGCTGGCGGTGCGCGCGGCGGGCGACGCCGGCCCGGCCCGCGGCGCGACAGTCGTGGCGCGCGGAACCCTGAACCTGTCGGCGGGGACGTCCAGCTTCGCCCTGGCCGACTGCGCGGCGGTGACCGCCGGCGCGGTGGCGCTGGCGGGACAGACGGCCGAGACGGTGACGGCAAGGCTCTGCCCCGACGGACCGGCGCCGCTTTGGCGGACGAACGGCGGAGGCTGGCGGCTGGCCGGCCGGTTCCAGGACGCCGCGGGGACGCTGGCCCAGGCGGGCGTCCGCCTGCGCCGCGGCGCGGGCGCGTTCAGCCTGGGCGGCGGGCGCGCCGGCGCCCTGAACGGCGTGATCGACCTGACGAGCCTGGAGGCCGAGGACACCGCCGCCGCCAGGCGCTTCGAGCCCGCATCGGCCGAGGGCCGCCTGACCATCGCCGGCGGTCAGGTCCGGGGACGCTTTCAGGCCGGAACCGCAGCGGCCCGGCGCCTGGCGGACATCACCCTGGTTCACGACCTCGGCGCCGGCGTCGGTCACGCGGAGGTGCGCGCCGAGGGCCTGGTCTTCGCCAAGGGCGGCCTGCAGCCGGCCGCGATCAGCCCCCTGGCCGCCTTTGCTCGCGAGGCCCAGGGCCGGGTCGATGTCGGCGGACGCTTCGACTGGACGCCCACGGGAGTGACCAGCAGTGGCCAGGTCTCCACCGCCGGCCTCGACTTCAAGAGCCCGCTGGGCATGGTGCGCGGGGCGGCCGGGACCATCCGCCTGGCCAACCTGGCGCCCCTGGTCACCGCGCCCGGACAGACCCTGACCGCCAAGGCTGTCGACGCCCTGGTGCCACTCACCGACGGCGCGGCGACGTTCCAGTTGGATGCGGACGGCCTGTCTCTGGCGTCGGCGGACGCCGCGGCGGCCAAGGGCAAGGTCAGCCTGGAACCGATGCGGATCGGTTTCGGCGACGCGGGCGAGATCGAGGGCGCCCTGCTGCTGTCGCACGTGGACCTCGGTGAGATCCTGGCCGCCTCGAGCCTGGCCGACAGCGTCAAGATCGAGATGATCGTCGACGGACGCCTGCCGTTCGCGGTCGGCCCGGCCGGCTTCCGATTCCTGCAGGGGCACATCACGGCGGCCCAGCCGGGGCGCATCTCCATCGCCCGCTCGGCCCTCACCGGCTTGAACGCCGGCGCCGCATCGTCCACCGGACCGGCGGTCAATGCGGTGCAGGACCTGGCCTATCAGGCGCTTGAAAACCTCGCCTTCGACACTCTGGAGGCGGACGTCGCGAGCCGTCCCAATGGCCGCCTGGGCATGAACTTTCGCATCAAGGGGCGGTTCGATCCGCCGAAACGCCAGGAAGCCGTCCTGGGGATTTCGGACGTGCTCAGCGGCAAGGCGTTCCAGAAGGCCATCCCCCTGCCCTCCGACACCCCTATCGACCTAAACCTCGACACCTCCCTCAACTTCGACGAACTGATGCGCTCGCTGTCGACACTCTGGCGACAGGACGCGGACAATTCAGCTGCCGTTCAGGCCGCCAAGCCCTAGACTTGAATCGACAGCAAGGAAGACCGACGCCATGATTCCACGCCTATCGCTTGTCGCCGCCGGCCTCCTGGCCCTCAGCGCCTGCGCGCCGACGGTCCACGTCAAGGTCGACCCGATCACCATCAACGCCAAGCTGGACGCCGACGTGCGCATCAGGCTGGACAAGGAAGTCCAGACCCTGATCCAGCAGAACCCGAACCTCTTCTAGGACCCGCCGCCATGTGGACGCGCAACACCCTCGCCGCCTTCGCCGCCGGCCTCGCCCTGGGCGCCGCCCTGCCGGCCGCCACCGCCCTCGCCCAGCCGGCCTCGGCCGACCTCGCCGCCGCCAAGACGGTGGTGGACGCCGCCAAGGCCAAGGGCGTCGTCGGCGAACAAGGGGACGGCCTGCTGGGCTTCGTCTCGGCCAGTTCCGACGCCCAGCTCAAAGCGGCCGTGGCCACCATCAACGCCGGCCGCGCCGACGCCTACCGGTCCATCGCCGCCAAGACCGGCGTGTCCGAGGTCAACGCCGCCCAGGCCGCCGCCCAGCAGGTCATCTCCCGCCTGCCGTCCGGCTACTACTACCGCCCGCTGGACGGCGGCTGGACGCGCAAGTAGCGGCCGCGACGGGGGCGCTCAGCGGCCCCGGGCGACGAACCAGCCGTTCTTGAAGCCCTCGGTCGCCTTGCCATAGGCGAAGGGTTCGCCCTCGGGCGTCAGCAGGGAACCGCCGGCCGCCTCCAGCACAGCGTGGCCGGCGGCGATGTCCCACTCCATGGTGGGGCCGTGGCGCGGATAGATGTCGGCGGCGCCTTCGGCGATCCGGCACAGCTTGATGGAGGAATCCATCGGCTCGCGGATGTCGAAGCCGTACTGCTCCGCCAGCTTGTCCGCCGTTTCGACCTTCATGGTGTGGCTGATCAAGGCGATGGCCTCGCCCTTGGGCCAGGGCCGCACCCGCACGGGGGAGCAGGCGCGCTCGCCGATCTGGCGCTTGAGGGCCACGCCGTCGCGGGTGAACCAGACCTCGCCGCTGGGCGGCGCGGCCACCGCCCCGGCCACCGGACGGCCGCCCTCGATCAGGCCGATGTTGACCGTGAAGTGCGGGTCGCCGCGCACGAAAGCCTTGGTGCCGTCCAGGGGATCGACCAGGAAGAACCGTTCGGCGATGGAGTCGGGCGTGCCGAACTCGCTGGCGTCCTCCTCGGAGATCACCGGCGTGTCGGGGAAGCGTTCGGCCAGGCGCTTCAGGATCAGGGCCTCGCCCTGGCGGTCGGCCTCGGTGACCGGGCTCTCGTCGGCCTTGGCGTGGACGGTCAGGCCGGATCGCCACAGCGGCAGGATGAGGCGCGAAGCCTCCTCCACGATCTCGGACAGGATGTCGCCGATGTTCGAAGGCGCGCTCATGCGTCCGGCCTCGGATCGGCGCCCACCACCGCCAGATGCACCACGTCGGAATCGATGACGTGCTTGCCGGCGTTCTCGAAATTGACCGTCACCTTGTGGCCGGCCACCGACTGGACCTGGCCGTCGCCCCAGTCCGTGCGGTCGGGATGGCGCACGATGACGCCCGGTTCTAAGAAGGAATGCATCGGCGTCTTCTTACGGGGCGCCCACCGTTTGCCAAAGCGACAAATCAGGTGAAGGTCGCCCGCGATGACCGACGCTGCCCCTTCCGTTTCCGAGTCCGCGCCCTCGCAGCCCGCCCCCGCGCCCGCCGTAAGCGCCGACGACCTGGCGGCCAAGCTGGCCGCGCGCCTGTGCCACGACTTCATGAGCCCGGCCAGCGGCATCGTCTCCGGCCTGGATCTGCTGGAGGATCCCAGCGCCAAGGACATGCGCGACGAGGCCATGAACCTCATCGAGACCTCGGCGCGAAAGCTGGTGGACCTCCTGACCTTCGCGCGGGTGGCGTTCGGCTCCTACGCCAGCGCCGACGTCTTCGACGCCCGCGAACTGGAAGGCCTGGCCAAGGGCGTCTTCGCTCACGTCCGCCCGGACCTGGACTGGGCGGTGGACGAGCCGCAACTGCCCAAGTCGGCGGCCCGCGCCCTGCTGAACCTGCTGCAGATCGCCGCCGGCGCCCTGGCCACGGGCGGCCTGGCGCGGGTGACCACGCGCCGCGAGGGCGATAGGTTCATCGTTCTGGTGGAAGCCCAGGGCGCCCGCGTGCGGCTGCATCCGGATGTGGCCGCGGGCCTGGCCGGCCAGCCCATGGGCGAGGGCCTGGCGGGCCGCTGGGTGCAGGCCTACTACCTGCACGCCCTGACCACGTCGGCCGGCGGCGAGGTCTCGATCATCCCGGGCGAAGAGAAGATCAGCTTCCAGGCCGTGGTCCCGGGCTAGGTCGCCTCGACCCCCTCTAAAATTCCTGGGGGTAACCCCGTCCCCATACCGCTCCTTAACCAAAGCGGCCGCACAACCGGCCGGATGTCCGCATCGGCATCGAGTTGGAGCGCCCTCGCCGTGAAGACCTGCCTTGTCGTCGATGACAGCCGGGTGATCCGCAAGGTGGCGCGCCGGATTCTGGAAGACCTGGGCTTCGAGATCGCGGAGGCCGCCGACGGCATGGAGGCCCTGGCCTGGTGCCGCGCGGCCATGCCCGACGCCATCCTGCTGGACTGGAACATGCCGGTGATGGGCGGGCTGGAATTCCTGCGCAAGCTGCGCGCAGAGCCGGGCGGCGACGCCCCGGTGGTGATCTTCTGCACGGTCGAGAACGATGCGGCGCACATCGAGGAAGCCCTCGAGGCGGGCGCCGACGAATACATCATGAAGCCGTTTGACGGCGACATCATCGAGAGCAAGTTCGCGGAGGTCGGGCTGTGAGGCCGGACGACATCAGCCTGGTCATCTCGCTCTGCCGCGCGCGGGCGGGGCTCAAGGTCTCGGCCGAGAAGACCTATCTGATCGAGAGCCGCCTGGCGCCCGTGGCCCGCCGCGAGAACTTCGCCTCCATCCCCGACCTGCTGGCCGCCATCCGCACCCGGCGCGAGGAGCCGCTGATCTGGGGCGTGGTCGAGGCCATGACCCAGGGCGAGAGCGCCTTCTTCCGCGACCGCGCGCCCTTCGACGCCTTCCGCAACGAGATCTACCCCGCCCTGTCGCGCGCCCGCGGCGGCGAACCGGTGCGGGTGTGGAGCGCCGCCTGCGCCGGCGGCCAGGAAATCTACTCCCTGGCCATGGTGGTCGAGATGATGCGCGCCGAGGACCCGTCGGTGCGGGTCGAACTGGCCGCCTCGGACATTTCCGCGCGCGCGCTGGAGAAGGCCCAGAGCGGCCTCTACAGCCAGTTCGAGGTCCAGCGCGGCCTGCCGATCCGCCTGCTGATCAAGCATTTCGAAAAGACCGACGACATGTGGCGCCTGTCGCCGAAGATCCGGCGGATGGTGCGCTGGCGGCGGCTGAACCTGATCGCCGGCCTGGGCGCCGTGGGCCGCTGGGACGTGGTTTTCTGCCGCAACGTGCTGTCGGGACTGGAAGCGCCCTACCAGAAGAAGGTGCTGGAAGACCTGACCCTGGCGCTGCCCGAGGACGGGGTGCTGGTCCTGGGGGCCAAGGAGACGGCTGAAGCGGCCGGCGACGCCTTCAGCCCCATGGCCGGCCAGCCCGGCTTCTATCGCCGCAACCCGGCCTTCCGCGCGGCCGCCGCGGCCTAGAGGTCACGCATCAGCCGCGCGACGGCGTGCGAGCCGGCGTCCGGCAGGTCTTCCAGGCGCTCCGCCACCCGGACGATCTCCGCCGGCTTGTTTTGCGACAGTTTCCAGGTCCCCTCGAATCGCTCGATTGGGACTTCGTAGGCGACGATGCCGCCCAGCAAAGCCTCGAACCGGGCCGGGGTCATCTTGCCCCGGGTCCACGGCAGCTTGGGCGCCAGGCGCGCCTCGAAATGGGCCGAAAGGTCGTCCAGCAGCGCCGCCGCGCCGGCCCGGTCCAGGGCCCGGGCGTTCCCCTCGATCTCGGCCGCCACGTAGTTCCAGGTCGGGACCTGGTCGGCGGCGGCGTACCAGTCCGGGCTGACGTAGGCGTCGGGACCGGTGATGACGGCCGTCAGGCGCGGGCGCGCCGCCAGGGCCGCGACCATGCGGTTGGCCGCCGAGAGATGGAACCGCAGGAGGGCGCCGGTGAGGATCACCGCCGCGTGGGCGGTGACGGGGCCGGCTTCCCCCTGGGCCGCCAGCACCGCGAAGCCGCGCTCGGCCACGAAGGCGCGAAGTTGGGTCTCGTCAGTCTGGGCGAAGGCGGAGGCAGGATGCATGGCGGATCCCCGGCAAGGCGGAGGCCCGTAAGGCAAAGCCCGGGGCGCGTCCAGAGTGGCGGCTCAGGCCGGGTCGAGGGATGGGGTCGGAAACAGCAGCCGCGTGGTCAGGCCGCCCTGCTCGTTCGGCGTGAAGTCGACCTCGCCGCGTAGCTGGCGGGCGAAGGCGGTCATCAGGGTCCGGCCGACGCCCTGACCCACCACGGCGACCGCCGCGCCCTCGCCGGCGCCGGCGTCGCTGATGCACAGCTCGGCCTGCTCGCCCCGCACGCGGAACACCACCGCCAGTTCGCCGCCGTGCTGCCCGACGCCGTGTTTGCGGGCGTTGCTGATGGCCTCCACGGCGAACAGGGCCAGGGGCGCCAGGCGGTCCGGGTCGATGACCAGGGGATCTATGGACAGTTCCGTGCGGATCGGCGCGACGGCGGCCGTGTCGCCGGACAGCACCTGCGCCAGCAGCTCGTCGAGGAACTCGCGCAGGTCGACACGCTTCAGATCCGCGCCCTGGTACAGAGAGCGGTAGATCAGGGCCAGGGCGGCGATGCGCATGCGGGTGTCGGACATGGCCACCCGCGCCGCCGGATCGGACAGCGAGCGCTGCTGCATGTTCAGCAGCGAGGAGATGACCTGCAAGTTGTTCTTCACCCGGTGGTGGATCTCGCGCATCAGGTCGTCCTTCTGCGCCAGGCTGTCGCGCAGGGCCGCGTCACGCGCCGAGATCGTCTGGGCCATCTGGTCCAGGGTCTGGGCCAGGTCGCGGATCTCCGGCGGCGCGGCCTCGGCCTTCAGCGGGTGGATGCTGAAACGTCCGCGCCCGTAGATGGCGGCGATGCGCTGCAGATAGGCGATCCAGCGGATGATCTGCCGCTCGGCCACGATCCACACCGCCGCCAGCGACAGGGTGAAGGCGACCAGCGGCAGGGCCAGCGCCGTCAGCGGATTGATCCAGGCCCAGGTGACGAGACCCTGCGAAGGGGCCGACAGCACCACATAGACGTCGTCGCCCACCAGCGGCGCCGACGAGAACACCCGCTGGCCGCCCGATCGGTCATGGCCGAACCACAGCAGCGTCCTGCCGGCCTTGGGCAGGCGTCCGGCCAGGCTGTCGGGAAAGGCGGTGGCCGTGGTGGCGCTGAGAACCCGGCCCTGGGCGTCGGTCAGGGCCACCTCCGAACCCGCCGGCAAGGAGCGGTCGGCGGTCTCCGGCCGAAGGCTGGACAGGGTGATCACCGCCACCAGGGCGCCGTCGAAGCCGCCCGAGTCGTTCTCCGCCCGCACGGCGGCCAGCACGGCCGGCTCGTTGGCGTATCCGACGCCTGGATCGCTGGCGACCACCACCGGCTGGCCCTGCGACAGCTCGCGGAACCAGGGCCGGTCGCGCCGTGCCGGGTCTGCGGGCGCCGTGGCCGCGGCGCAGGCCACCCGGCCGATGGTGTCGAAGCGGATCAGGTTGGCGTAGCCGGGGATGCGCCCACGCACCTCGGCCAGGCGCTGGGCGCACTGGAACCCCACCGAGCCCGGGGCCAGGGTCTCCAGCAGCACATCGGCCGCCTCGATCCGCGCCCTCGCGGTGGCCGCGCTGCGCTCGGCGGCGGCGGCCAGCATGTCGCGCTGGGCGTGCGCCTCGCGCTGGAAATCGAGGACGGACTGGAAGGCGCTGAGGATCAGGACCGGCAGCAGGGCGACGGCCAGGGCCAGGCCCAGGCGCACGCGGATGCTGGTCGACCCGCCGCGAGGGAGGCGCTCCGTGTCGGCCTCCCCGACCCTCGGGTCGATTCTCGCGGACCGCCAGCTCGCGCCGGCGCCGCTGGCCGCCACGGCCGCATCGGCGTCGGCAGGTTTCAATGCCGTGCGCTCAGGCGCTCCGCGTCGGCCATGATGGTCTTCATGGCGTCGCCGGCCGGCGCGCCGTCGCGCTGATAGTCACCGGCTTCGAGCACCGCTTCCAGCGCCCGTCTCGCGCGCGAGACGCGGCTTTTCACCGTGCCGACCGCGCAGCCGCAGATCGCCGCCGCCTCCTCGTAGGCGAAGCCGCCCGCCCCCACCAGGACCAGGGCTTCGCGCTGTTCGGGGGGCAGCATGCCCAGCCCCTGGCGAAGCTCGTCAAGGGCCACCGGGGCCATGGGATCGTCGGGCGCCACCAGGGTGCGCTCGGCGGCTTCCTGGTCGAGCTGGCTCTGACGCCAGGAGCGGCGCTTTTCGGAATAGAACTGGTTGCGCAGGATCATGAAGGTCCAGGCCTTCATGTTGGTCCCCAGCTCGAAGCTGGCGCGGGCGCTCCAGGCCTTCATCATCGCGTCCTGGGCGAGATCGTCGGCCTGGGTGGCGTCGCCCGCCAGGGTGCGCGCGAAGGCGCGAAGCTGCGGGATCAGGGCGGTGAGCTCGCGCTTGAACAGCTCGTCGCGCTGCCGTTCGGACAGCGGCTCACCCGCGGCGGGAGCCGACGGCCGAGCGCCGCTCGGGTCCTGCGACGCCATCAGCCTTTCTCCGGCGTCTTGTCGTCGGCGCGCCTCAGGATGTCCAGGAACTCGTCCGGGACGGGTTCATTCACCACTTCGTCGAACATCTGACGCAGCTTCGCGCCAATCGCCTGTTGGCGAAGGCGGGCCTCGTCGAACGCCATCGAACGCTTAGGCGGTTGCTTCATGGCCTTGATATTGATCATGCCAAAGGCGCGGCCGGCAAGGCCTTGCGCCCCCCAATCGGTTTACATCGACACCCCTAACGTCAAAAGCCGCCGCGGGTTCCCTCCCTCGGGCCGCCCGCGTAAGATTGCACGCCAGGCGCCGGAACCCTTGCCGGGCGAGCGCGTTACGGGCTCTCGGGGCGTCAGCGGCTATCGCGGGCCGCCGCCCCTCTATGCATCGACCTCGATTCGGGAGGGATCATGAGTCTTCTGGCCAAGCTGGCGCCGCACCTGCCCTACATTCGGCGCTATGCGCGCGCCCTTACCGGCTCCCAGGCCACCGGCGACAACTATGTCCGCGTGGCGCTGGAGGCCATCGCCACCGGCGAGCGGTCCCTCGACAACGGAAGCTCGCCCCGGGTGGCGCTCTATCGCGTGTTCCACGCCATCTGGTGCGGCACCGGCGCCAACCTCGAGGCGCCCGCCGACGACGCCGCGCTCGCCTCCGGCGACGCCGGCCAGCGGCTGATGCGGATGGCGCCACGCTCGCGCCAGGCGTTCCTGCTCACGGCGCTGGAAGGCTTCACGCCCAGTGAGGCGGCGGTGATCCTGGGCTGCGACTTCAACGAGGTCGAGCAACTGATCGCCTCGGCCCAGAGCGAGATCGACGCCGAACTGGCCACCGACATCCTGATCATCGAGGACGAACCGGTGATCGCCGCCGACATCGAGGCCCTGGTCAAGGAACTGGGCCATCGGGTCACCGACATCGCCGCCACCCGCGGCGAGGCCGTGGCGGCGGTGCAGCGGCAGACGCCGGGCCTGGTCCTGGCCGACATCCAGTTGGCCGACGGCTCGTCCGGCATCGACGCGGTCAAGGACATCCTCCAGCGCCACGACGTGCCGGTGATCTTCATCACCGCCTTTCCCGAGCGCCTGCTCACCGGCGAGCGGCCCGAACCCACCTTCCTGATCACCAAGCCCTTCCAGCCGGAGACGGTGAAGGCGGCGATCGGCCAGGCCTTGTTCTTCCACCCCCGGCGCACCCGCCAGGCGGCCTGAGCCGGGCGCGATCCAAGGAACGGCGGCCCGAGCAGGGCGTTGTCTCTCCACGTTCCGCGGCCAGCCGCGGGCAACTGGAAAGGAGACAACGCCATGCTTGGGTGGGCCCTGATCTTCGCGCTGCTGGCCATCGTGGCCGGCTTCCTGGGTTTCTTCGTGCTGGCGACGGCCGCGGCCCTGGTGGCCAAGGTTCTGTTCGTCGTCTTCCTGGTGCTTCTGGTGCTGAGCTTCGTGGCGCGCGCGCTCAGGGGGCAGTCGGTGGTCTAGCCATCGCCGACCCGATCGTGAACGCATCCTTAGAGGCCGCTCCGCAGGGGGCGGCCTTCGTGCTGCCGGCTACTGCGCCTGCGGATAGCCTGCCGGCGGCGTGCGCGTGGTGGGAGAGCCTGGCGGCTGCGCCAGCTGGCTGGTGGGCTGGTGATCGGCGAGATGCAGGTCGTGGCCGCGATAGGCCAGGACCCCGAAGACGGCGACCAGGGCCAGGGCCGTGGACGCCGTCAGGATCATGAAGGCGTGCCGGCCGCGCCGCGCCTGGCGCACATGGGTGACGTCGGTCTCGGTCATGGTGGATCTCCTGGCGTTTCCTCGGGTCCAGGAACGTGTGGAACGGCAGCGCTGTTCCGGCCGCCGGGCCGCGCGCGCGAACGGCGCGAAAAAAGTTGCGGGTCGCCGGGAACAACCCGGCAGAGATGACGTTTCCAGTTTGCGGAGGCGGCGACGCCCCCCCGACTTGTGACCGGCGAAAGCCGGTCAGCCGTCTCCGCACCCCTTCTCGATGATGCAACACTTTGAGGGCGGCCCGATCCATCGGGTCGCCCTTTTCCTTTCCGAGCCGACGTCGGGCCGGCGCTCCCTCAGCTGCGGACGCGGGGCGTCAGGTGGAAGGTGACGTTGACGCGTCGGCGCATCGGCCGCAGCTCGCCGCCGTGGCCCTGCGCGCCCTCGTCGCCCAGGGCGGTGGTGTTGATGTCCACATGCTCCAGGCCGCGCTCGGTCAGGGCGGCGGTCACCGCCGCGGCGCGGTCCTTGGACAGCTGCAGATTGGCCGCCGGCGCGCCCGGAGCGTCGGCCAGGCCGACCACGTCGATGCCGCTCACCTGGCAGCGGCGGGCGTGGGCCGCGGCGCTGCGGATGAGGGCCTTGGCCTCGGGCGTCACCACGGCCGAGTCAGGCTCGAAATAGATCGCCACCGCGAAGTCCGCGCAGGCGGGCGGCGAGAAAAAGGCCGGCATGCGCACCTTGGGCACGCTCTCGCATCCCCCGAGCAGGGCGGTCGCCGACAACGCCGCCGCCAGACTGAGGGCGCTCCGCGCCGGGCCGATCGCGAGCCTCATCGTCAAGCCTCCCAAGACCCCAAGCGGGCGACAGCGACATAGAACAGCAAAACCCCGGTCCGCGAAAGCCGGCGCGGCGCGCGCAGGGGGAACCGCCTCTGCCCTGCCCCGTTGGGATCGAAGAGCATTGGGTTCTTGGAGACTGAAGATGCGATCCTGGTTCGATTGGCGCCACAGAGCGCCGGATCCCGTGACGGACGGCGATGCCGCCGTCGTCGACGGGGACGCCGACCGCGTTGAGATCGAACATGAGGTCGCTCGTCGCGAGGCCGCGGAACGGCGGGTGGCCAGCGCCGAATGGCGGGACGCCTATGAGCGTGGCCGCCGCGACGAGCGGGCCAGACGCCCGACCTTCTCCCTGGTCTCGGTGGCCGTGCTGATGGCCGCCATCGTCGGCGGCGGCGCCGTCTTTCTGGCGGCCAGGGAAGGTTCGTTCACCCGTGGAGGCGAAGTCGTCGACCACACCTTGTCCACCGCCGCCGACAAGGCCCAGGCGCCCATCCGCGGCGCCGCGGACCGGACCGGCGCCGCGCTGGAACACGCGGGCCAGAGCCTCAAGGACAAGGCTGGCTCGGGCGACCAGTCCGGCAAGTGATGTCATAGACCCGCGGCGGCGGCGGTCTTGCTCGGCCGCCGCCGGATCAGCGGCGCGGCGGCTCCTGGCCCTCGACGAAGGACCGCACGGCCGCTCCCAGGTAGCCCGGGTTTCGCACCGCCAGGAAGCCGGCGGCGAGGGCCGCGGCGATGGCGACCACCGGCTTTTCCTTCACGAATTCCAGGGCCCGGTCGACTAGGGCGTCCGACCGGGGCGGCGGGGCGGCGGGCTTCTTGGGCCGCGCGCCGGCGGTGATCATCACCGCGCCAAGGCCGATCATCAGCGCAGCGGTGCCGGCCACGCAGGCGGCGGCGCCGGCCCGGCCGATATAGGTTTCGATCAGGGCGTACTCGGCGAAGGCCAGCGCGATCACGGTCACGGCCGCGCAGGCGGCCATGGCCGAGGTCGCGACCGCGCCCATCGCCAGTCGCTTCAGGAGGGTCTGGATCAGCTTAGCGGTCCCGGCTGGAGAGCAGCAGGCCCAGCAGCAGGCCGACGCCCAGGCCCGTGAGGGCGGCCGTCACCGGGCGCTCCCGGACCCGCTCGACAATGTACTTCTGGGCCTCATCGACCCGCTCGCCGGCATTGTCGGTATAGGTGCGGGTCTGGGCCCGCAGCGCCTCGAGGCCTTCCTTGAACACCTTTTCGGCGGTCTTGGTGGCTTCCGCGAGAGTCTTCTCGGCGGCGGTCATCGCCTCGGTGAAGCTCCGCTCGCCGTGATCCACGGCGTTGGAGGCGGCTTTCTTGGCGGCCTTGGCTTCTTCGGTGGCGTTGGTGATGCTCTCGGACGACATCGCGGTTCTCCGGATCTGTGACGTCACCTTCGGGGCCGACCCTCAAAGGCCGCGGGCAGAACGCCGGCCTAGGTGCGAGGGTTCCGCCCCTTATGGCGGCTGATCCCCAATATAGACTTAAGCTTGAAGGTTTTTCGAATCCGATACCCACGATCGGTGACGGACTGTCGATTCTGCGGGCAGGTGCGCCTATGCTCCGCCCATGGCGAATGAAGGCGCCCTGCCCGAACACAACGCCGCCGCGCCGGCCAGCGGCGCGGACGACCGCCGCGACGACCGCGCCGCCCTGGCCCTCGCCGCCGCCAACATGGGCGAGTTCGAGTACGACTCCGAACGCAACGAGGTTCTCGTCAGCGCGCGGATGGCCGCCATCACCGGCCTGCCCGCCGGCCTTCTCAAGGACGGCCGCGAAGCCATCTACGGCTGCATCCACGTCGACGATCGCGAGCGGGTCCGCACCCTGATGGCCAAAGACCTGGCCGAGCTTGGCCGCTATGAGCTGCGCTACCGCATGGTGCGGCCGGACAACGGCCGGGTGCGGTGGATGTACAGCGCCGCCGCCGGCGACCCGCCGGGCCAGCGACCGTTCAAGCGGCTGATCGGCGTCGTCCAGGACATCACCGAGCGGCGGGCCGACGACGAGCTGCGGGCCAGCATGGTGGCCGAGCTGGATCACCGCGTGAAGAACGTCCTGGCCTCGGTCCAGTCCATGGCCTTGCAGTCGGCGCGCAAGACCGCCTCGCTCGACGTGTTCCTCAAGACCTTCGCGGGACGGCTGGAAGCCATGGCCTCGGCCCACACCCTGCTGACCGCCACCCGCTGGCGCGGGGCCGAGATCGGCAACATCGCCGCCGCCGAGCTGGGTGGCCTGGCGCCCGGCCAGGCCCACTGGCAAGGGCCTGAAATCGTCCTCAACCCCCGCGCCACCAACGCCCTGACGCTGGCGCTGCACGAACTGGCCACCAACGCCGTCAAGTACGGCTCCCTGTCCACGGAAGGCGGGCGGGTGGACGTGAGCTGGGCGCCCGTGGTGGGCGGCGGCTTCGAGCTGGTCTGGCAGGAGCGCGGCGGCCCGCCGGTGATCGTGCCCCAGAAGCGCGGGTTCGGCTGCACCCTGCTGGAGCGGGTGACGGGCCGCGAGCTGGGTGGTTCGGCGGTGCTGGAGTTTCGGCCCGCCGGCGTGCGGGCCCTGTTCCGGGCCGACGCCTCCGCCCTCGCCTCGGCCCCCTCGGCGGCCACGCCGACCCAGCAGGCGGACCCCGCCACGACGATCGAGCCCGCGCTGGCGCTGGGCCAGGTCCAGGCGTCATCCGGCGTCGAGGCGGCGGACGACATTCGCGGCGTGCGGGTGCTGGTGGTCGAGGACTCCGTCCTCCTGGCCATCGAACTGGAGTCCGGCCTCACCGAGGCCGGCGCCGACGTGGTCGGGGTGGCGGCCACCCTGGAGGAAGCCCAGGCCATGCTGGCCCTGGACTTCGACGTGGCGGTGCTGGACGCCAACCTCAACGGCGAGTCGGTCACCCCCGTGGCGGCGGCCCTGGCGGCCCGCCGCGCGCCCTTCATCTTCGCCACCGGCTATCGCGACGCCGACATCACCACCGAAGCCTTCGAGGCCCCGGTGGTCCGCAAGCCCTACAACGTCCACCAGATCGCGGCCGCCCTGGTGCAGGCCATGAACGCCGCCAAGACATCCCGCGCCGCGAACGCGAACTAGATGTCGAAGCTATGAAGGTTGTTCACCCGGGATCGGGTTGAGAGAGTGGGGTTGCGAAGCTCCAACCTCTAGCCGGGAGACCCCGGATGAACGTCCATAAGAATGCCCGCCTGACGC
>Ga0265327_10000756_pt1 | contig 50150 bp, 43 predicted proteins | sample 41621metaG_FD_202089 | JGI IMG/M metagenome (GOLD analysis project Ga0265327, IMG submission 202089) | Rhizosphere microbial communities from Carex aquatilis grown in University of Washington, Seatle, WA, United States - 4-16-21 metaG | ecosystem: Host-associated > Plants > Roots > Rhizosphere... | reverse complement strand
CGAAGCGCCGACGGTCAAGTCCATCGATCAAAAAGTTCGGCTGATCGAACGCAAGCTGGAGGTCGAGCGCGAAGTGGCGGCGGAGAATGCCAAGAAGGTTCCGAAGCTCGACGTGAGCCCGGACACGGGGCTGCGCTTCACCTCGCCGGAAGGCGATCATTCCGTGCGCCTGCGCGCCGCGTTGCAGACCGACGCCAAGTTCTTCGTCGATGACAACGCGCCTGCGAACCCGACGACCGGCGCAAGCACCTTGCCGGGCGGCCAGCCCAACGGCATCAACCTGCCCAACACCTTCCAGCTCAAGCAAGCCCGCCTTTATATCGAAGGCACGGTGTTCAAATATTTCGATTTCAACGTCACCCCGGACTGGGGCAAGGGCACCACTTTTCTGCAATACGCCTATTTGGATGCGCGTTACCTGCCTTACGCCAGCCTTGCCGTCGGCAAGCAGAAGACCCCACTGAGCCTGGAGCGCATCCAGGGCGACCAGGACGGCACCTTCATGGAGCGTGGCTACCCCACGCAAATGGCCAGCAACCGCGACGTCGGCGTCCTGCTGCACGGCTCGTTCGCCAAGCCGGGCGAACAACGCGCCGCCATCGTCAACCCGAACCCCTTGGACTCCCGCAACCTGTTCACCTACCAGGTCGGCGTGTTCAACGGCAGCGGCGACAACGGTACGTCCGCCAACCTGAACGACACCGCGAACCAGGACAACAAGGAATACATCGGCCGCGTCTTCAGCCATCCCTTCCAGAAATCCGGCGTCACGGCGCTGGAAGGCTTAGGTATCGGCGTGGCCGGCAGCTACTCGACCCTCAACCAGTCAACCACTGTGCTGAACAACCTGACCACCGCCAACGGCCAGAACACGGTGGTCAATTACTCCTCCATCGGTGCCAACGCCAGCGCGCTGTCGGCGGACGGCACACATTACCGCGTCTACCCGCAAGTTTACTGGTACTACGGGCCGTTTGGGATGATGGGTGAATATGCATTCTCTTCCCAGCAATTGCAGGCCACCAAGACCGGTGCCAATCCTCAGACCAAGCATATCAACGAGAACAACCAAGCCTGGCAGATCTGGGCTTCCTATGTGCTGACCGGCGAGGACGTCGCGTTCCAAGGCGTGCGGCCGCGCCAAGCCTTTGACCCGTTCAACGGCAATTGGGGTGCGTTCCAAGTGGCCGCCCGTTACACCGAGCTGGACATCGACAATTCCGTGTTTGAGAACCAGGGGATCAACAACACGGCGGCGAACCGGTTTGTCTTCCTCGACCCCAGCAAGTCGGTCAGCCGTGCGACCGGCTGGGCTTTAGGGCTCAACTGGTATCTGAACCGCAGCGTCACCATCCGCAGCGACTACGAGCAAACCTTCTTCCAGGGCGGTTCCGGCAGCGCCACGAACGTCCTCAGCCGCCAAATGGAAAAAGTCTTCTCCACCCGCTTCCAGATTGCGTTCTGAGTTATGTTTATACCGACAGCCTAACAGAATGCAATTGTCGTATAGTCGAAACTTGAAAGAGGTTTAAGCAATGAAAAAAGTTCAGCCTGTCATGACCGCGTTGCGTCTGCGCATCGCTTACGCTTTTCTGTCATGCTTTATCGCAGCCGCTAGTCTGCCCGCCATGGCGGCTTCTGTGTCCACCCAGTTTTATCTGGGCGGCTATGTTAAGCCCGGAACACAAAGCACTTTCGATCTCGCGGATTTGCAAGCTTTTGCAGCCGCCAATCCCACGGCGCAAAGAACTGTTTCCGTTCCTAACAGCGCTGGCACCGGCAACGATGTCTATACCGGTATCTCGCTGAATAGCTTTTTGAGCTATTTCATCAAAACAGATACCACTGTTCCCAAAAACGACCTATTGCGGGGCTATGTCATCGCCACCGGCACGGATGGTTACAAGTCGGTATTTTCGCTGGCCGAACTCAATACGGCGTTTGGCAATCAAAACGATATCATCGCTTATCAGTTGAACAGCCAAAACCTGACCACTAACGGATTCGCCCGCATCGTCGTACCCGGCGATGTCAAGGCGGGACGTTGGGTTTCCAATCTGGCAAGCCTTGAGGTCGGCCATGTGCCTTATTCGGCAGGGCCGGGCGGGGTCACGACGCGATTCACCGTCGGCGGCCAGGTGGGCAGCCCGGTTAGCTACGACGCCGCCAGCCTGCCCGGAACGTTCTCGCCATCGACAGTGGCCGTCACTACACCGCCGCTCACCGGAACGACCTTTACCGGTGTCTCTCTGTGGCGCCTGCTCAACCAGTCCACCATCATCGCCGATCCGAACGTCAAGAACGATATTCTCGGTAAATACGTCATCGCAACGGGTAGCGACGGCTACCAGGCGGTGTTTTCCCTAGGCGAACTTAGCCCGAATTTTGGCAACCAGCAGGATTTGCTCGCCTATGCCAATGCACCCGGTTCTCCTTTAACGAGCGACGGGTTTGCCAGGGTCGTGGTACCCGGTGATGTTGCCAAGGCTGGACGCTATGTGTCTAACCTGATCGCCTTGGAAGTCGTCGACGCGCCTAATTATGTTGCTGTTGAATGCCTGTTCAACTGGGCGGAGAAAATCTATCCAGCGCTGTTTTCATCGGCAGGAACGCCCACCGGGGCTTGGAATGGCTATACTTATCGTTACTATTCGTCAACTAACACCTACCTAGGTGTTTCTTCTGCCGACAATCACGTTTTTTACATTGGATCGGACGGGAAGTGGCAGGACGAAGGCTTGCTGTCTTATTGGTTGCCTAGCGCCGCTTGCCAATAGCCCGCGCGGGGTGTTAGATAGGCCGCGCAGCCGCTTCATGACGTCGACTGTGTTCGGGAGGGGGTTGCCTGGCCGTCATGCCGGCATGGTTGGGCGCAAAGATAGCGCCCCAACCGACCCAAGCCAAGGGATTAAGCCTGCGGCCATCGGCGTTGCGGGATGGCGTTTGACGGTCTCTTATCCATAAGCTGGAAATACCGATGACATTCTGTCTGGGCATAAAATTGGACTCTGGCCTGCTGGCCATCGCGGATACCCGTATCACCTCGGGGACTGAATTCGTCACCGCCCGCAAGCTGACGATACACGAGCAAAATCAGCACAGTCTGTTTTTGATGACGTCGGGCTTGCGCTCGGTCAGGGATAAAGCCGTCACTTATTTTGAAGAGGTTCTGGAAGAGCCGGTGGGAAAGTTTGACAAGCTGTATAAGGCGGTCAATGCGTTTACCATGCAAGTGCGCCGCGTCGCGCAAGAAGACGGGCAGGCTTTGCGCAATGCCAATATTTGGTTTAATCTCCACGCCATCGTCGGCGGGCAGTTGGAGAATGACAAGGAGCATAAATTATATATGATTTATCCGGAGGGCAACTGGATTGAGACCACGCCGGCCTCTCCTTATTACATTATTGGCGAGACCGGCTATGGCAAACCGATCCTGGATAGGGCGTTGAGCCATATGGATTCTTTGCCGCAGGCGCTGAAAGTGGGTTATCTCGCCTTCGACGCCACGCGGACTAGCGCGACCGACGTGGGCTTTCCCCTTGATGTTGCTATTTATTACAAAGACGCCTACCGCATGACGCAGTATCGCTTTACCGAGGAGGATTTCGAGCAGGTCTCGATATGGTGGCAGGCATGGATTCGGCGCGGCCTGGTTGAAATGCCTGCGAGTTGGTTTGACGGCATGTTTGCAAAACTGGAGGAGGGGGCAGGCTAGGCCTGGTCAATATAGGGTAGCTTGATGTGGACGGTGGTGCTGCGCTGGTAAACGCTTTCAATCGCGCATGAGCCGTCCAACAAGGCTGCCATTTTCTTGACAATCGCCAAGCCTAGCCCGGAGCCTTGCTGCTCGTATTGATCGCGTTCAAACTGCATGAAGGCACCGACTTTGCCGATTTGCCCGGCGGTCATGCCACGGCCCTGGTCGCAGACGGACAGTCGGATGCTGTTGTCAATCCGTTGCAGGCCGACTGCCACCGGCGTTCCCGGCGTGGAAAACTTGAAAGCGTTATCGAGCAATTCCTCGATGATGAAGCGCAGATCCTGGGGGCTGGCAAGCGTTTCGATATCGTCGGCCAAAATGTGCAAATCATCGGGCCGTTTGGCTATTTCAGCCTGCTTACGGGCGCATGCCTCAAGCAAGGGGCGGACATGGACGTGTTTTCGATTCAGGCGCGGGGCCGACATTTCCAGTTCAACGTATAGCAAAAAACGCTGGATGGACTTTTCCAGTCGCAGCACCGACTTCTGGGCCAATTCTAGGAACTGGCGGATTTCGCCGGCATTCATGCCGTTGTCCTGGTCAAGCAGCAACTCAAGGACGCCATGGACGCCGTTCAACGGCGTGTTCAGTTCGTGCGGTAGGCTGGAGACCAGGTTGCGGCGCAATGTGCTGAGGCTGTCTTGCAGCACACCGATGGTGTTGGCTTGCAGATGGGTCAAGGCTTTGATGTTGTCGTACTGTTCCTTGATCCTGAGCATGGCGTGGACTCTGGCGCGCAGCTCGGCGGGGTTGACCGGTTTGCTGATGAAATCCTCCGCGCCGGCGGCGATGCATTCGCTTAAATCGGCTTTGCTCGACAAGGATGTGACCATGACGATGGGAATGGCTTGCCATTGGGGCGTGGATTTGATCCGCCGGCAGGTTTCGATGCCGCTGATTCCCGGCATCATCACGTCCATCAAAATGAGATCCGGCGCGACGGACGGGAGGATGTCCATCGCCTCGGCGCCGTTCGAGGCGTAGCGCAGTGCGTAGCCTTGGTCATCCAAAAGCGCTTCGATGATGCCATAGTTGATCGGGTCGTCGTCTACGATCAAAATCGTTGCTTGTTTCATGGCTGTGGCCGGAATGATGTGATCAACGGCTGCGGCGCGGCGGACAGGCCGGCCTCCCTGTGCCACACGCATTTATCGGTTAAACGGCCCTGCCGCAGCAGACGTAGGGCTTTAGTTGGTGATGAGGGTGTCCATCAAGTCGATCATGAATTCCATTTCCTCGTCGTTCACCAGCTCCCATTTTTCGCAGCCCAGCGCCTTCAGTATGCCACGACCTTTGTCGCAGTCTTCCATGTTGAGCAGGGCTTGCAGCAGCGGCTCACGGTAGTCCATGATCGCGGGGCCGATCATCAGCGAATGGTGGACGACTTGAATCTGGCTTCTGACCAGCACCCGAAGCTCCCGGCGGATCATCGAGCTTAGGCTGTTGTAGGCTTCGACCAGGAAGATGCCGGCGTCCGAGGTCTGCTTGATGAGTTGCTTGGCGACCAGCACATAGCTGTCGCAATCGACCAGTTGCACATTGCCGGCGTCCAGCTCCGCCGGTTCGAGCATGATCATGCCCATCATGTGTACGTCGGGGTCGTCGGTGGTCGCCAGCCGGATGCCGGCGTGAAGGTCTTCGATCTTAAAGTAAGGGCTTTGCTCGCTGACGGCGATGATCGCCTCGTCGGCGACGCTGCTGAATTTCGCCAGCGGCTTGAAGCCTTTTTCGCGCACCAGCATCGCCGCGTCGTAGGGGTTGGCGTAAATCAGGTCAACCGTGTCCGCTTTGATGGCCGAGCGCTGGCTCTGGAAGTCGTCGTAAAGCTGCAAGTGGAACTGGGCGTCCAAAGTCCTTTGCAGCCAGGTGTTGAAAATAAACCAGCCGGACAGATGGTCCGGGGTGAAGTCCGGACTCACGGTGAAGACGTGGGTGGTCATGGGGGCGGGCATTCCTCAAGCGGCGGCCTAGAACAAAGTGGGATACAAGCGTATGCATTCGGCGATCTTCTGCCGCGACGGCTTGCGCCGGACCGAGGTGTAACCCACGACCTGGTGGTTTCTGACGTTGGGGATCACGGTGGCTTTGACCCAGTAGAATCCGCCGTCCTTGCGCAGGTTTTTCACGTAGCCTTGCCACTTTTCGCCGCGCGCGAGGGTGTCCCACAAGCCTTTGAAGGCGACCGGCGGCATGTCCGGGTGGCGCAGGATGTAATGCGGCGCGCCCAGCAATTCTTCGCGGGTGTAGCCGGACATGTCGATGAAGGACTGGTTGACATGGGTGATGATGCCTTTGGAGTCGGTGCGCGACACGATCAGGCGTCCCTCTGGGAATGGCGACTCCCGCTCGGTGACCAGCACTTTCCGGCTAGTTCCATCATAATATGTGAGGGTATGTTCCAGATACTCTCCGACAATATCTTCCGGCTTCATGTCTTGCATGTCCGCAATCTCTGGAAGTGGGCCGGCGGCAGGGGCGGGGCCGGCCGACTATTAAATCAGGGAGGATATGTTTTCCGCCGCGCGTTTCACGTCGAGGAAGATGAGGCCGAGTTTCGCGTTCGGCTTGGCTAAAATCGTCAATACCGCTTCCTGGCCGGCGTAGGCCATCAGCACATAGCCTTTGGCCCCTTTGATCAGCACTTGTTCGAGGGTGCCTCGGCCGAGCTCCTGGGCGGTGCGGTCGCCTAGGGAGAGCATCGCGGCGCTCATCGCGCCTAGGCGGTCTTCGTCGAGTCCTTGCGGCAGCACGGCGGCCATGATGAGGCCGTCGGTGGAAATGATGCCGGACGCCTCGATATCCGCCGAAGTGCCATTCAACTCTTGCAGGATGGAAGTGAGCATGTCTGCGCGCATTGTTTATTTCCTTTGGGTTCTTAAGATGTTGGGTAAGGTAATGTTGGAAAAACCGGCTATTTGCTGTAGGCCGCCGCCAGATTGTTGAACAAATTCCGGCTCATGCCGGTGATTTTTAGGAATTTCTCCAATTCCTCATGCAACGAAGAATTCTGGAATGATTGCTGCATAACGATCAGGGAAAACCCCAGGATGGCGTTGATGGCGCCTAGGGCCTCAAGGCGCAGTTTGTCGTCATCCTGATAGATTTTGTCGATTTCCGCGATGAGCCGGTCGCCGATCAAGGCCGTGCCGCCGGCCATGAACTCCACCGGCAGGCTGACCTTCACATGGACATGGCCGACCCGGTACATGGCTTTGGCGTAAGCGGCGTCGAAGGGCCCCGTGAACAAGCCGCCCAGCCAGCGCAGGTGGGTTTGCTTGAGCAAATCCAGGCGGCCTTCCAGAAACGTCGCCGTCGCCGGGATGGTGGCCAAGGTAGCGTAAAAGGCTTCCGTGATGCCGGGCAGGGCGGGGGAGACGGCCGGGCCTATTTCGACAAGCAGCGCCTCGCGTTCCGGTGTCAAGCCGGCAAAGCTCTTGGCATGGGCGGTGAGCGTCTCAAAATCAATTTGAGCCATGATCCTTTTCTCAAAAGTAAGGCGTGGGGTTGGGCGGGCAAGGTTTAGTTGTAACGCAGGTTGAGCATCCAGACTAGCTTGACGAAATTCGGGTGGTTCAGCCTAGGCATGCCGCTGACTGCCAGCACGAAGCGCATCTTGCCGATGTAGATCGGCCAGAAGCCCAGCAGGCTGTTGCCGTTGGCGTTCACCAGAGACCAGGCGCTGGAGTTCAGTCCCATGTTGTTCAACAACAGCCCCGAGCGGCGCTCGTGCATGTCCGCCAGGCTTGCGCTGAGGGCGGACAGTTCCTCCGCCACTTCATGCGGAAAGCCGTTGGAGGCCAGGTAAAAGCCTTGCGCGTCGGCCAGCAGGACTTTGTTCTGGCTGCCCAGGGTCAGCAACAGATCCGGCAGCGCGTCTTCCAAGGGCTGGGTGTCGCAATGCATCGGGCTGTGGAAGCCTTGCACCCAGCCAATTTCCTGCAACCGTTCCAGCATCGACAAGATCTGCTCGTCGTCGGCAAGCCCCGACCACTCCTTCAGGCCCGCCAAGGTCAATTCCGGCGTGCTGGGATATTTGAGCAGAGAGCGGATCAACAGTTTAGTGGGCGATTCGGAGGGATTGGAAAAAGCATGATAGCACCCCCCGGGGGTCGGGTGTATAAAGAGGTTATCGACGAGTGTGAACCGTTTCAAGTTATTCTTCCTCAAGGACCGGGTCGATGGCGTACAGCAAAGCCTGCACAAGGAGGGAGACATCCGCCCGCACGCGACCGTCTACTTCAAATATCGGCGGCTTCAGTCCCAACTGCTCGAACTGCTTGTGGTATTCCTCCAATACCGGCTTGGGACTCAAGTCCATTTGCGTGACGCCCACCACCAGACTGGTCGATTCGATGAAGTCGCGGAATTTCCCGATGAAGAACTTCACGTCCTGGAAAGGGTCGGCCCGGGTGTTGTCCAGCAACAAGACCAGGCCGATTCCGCCGCTGGTGAGAATGTCCCACATGAAATCGAAGCGTTCTTGCCCTGGCGTCCCGTATAGATGGATTTTTTCGCCTCCTGGCAAATTCATGACCCCATAGTCCAACGCCACGGTGGTGGATGCCTTGCGCTCTTTGGTCATGTCGCTGGCGGCGGCGTCGGTGCTGACCGGCGGAATATCGCTGAGAGAGGCGATAGCTGTCGTTTTCCCCGCACCTACGGGACCAGTGAAGATAATTTTATTGTACTGGCTCATTACTGGGCTTCCGTGGCATTAAATCAATTTCAGGCGGCTGAGGATCTTTCTGAACAGCGACTGGCGTTCAGGCTGCGCGCTTTTGTCCGCCTTCGCGGTTTCGGGCGGTGTTTCCAATTCAATGGGAATAGGCCGCTGGCCGATGAGGCCCAGGGCGTGGGCGGCGCTGACGAAGGCAAACACATATTGCTGGCGGATGCCCATTTTCCGAGCGGCCTCGAACAGGGAACAGGGTTTTTGCACTAGCATAGCGGCGATCCGCATGGCATGGGGCGGCAGCATCAGGCGCGTCATGCAAGGCCAGCGCTTGAGGAAAAAGCCCTGGCTGAGGTCGATGCCCTTGGGCAGCCGGCCTTTTGAGGTGAACAGGGCGACTTTCCATAGGAAAGCATCTAAGCGGACCAAGTCTTTGGAGTTGAGGATTTCTTCCAGATCCAGCGGGCTGACCGGCTTGATGTTGATCGCCTGCTGCAAGGAGACGGCATCGACGTCCATGCCGACGATGTTGCGGAACGGTATCCCGCAAGCCGCCCGCACTTGCGCCTCGTCGGCCAGGATGTGGATGAGTCCTTGTTGCGGCAGGATGGTGATGGACTTCCACGGCGTTTCCAGGCGTATCGGCTCGTTGCGGGTCAGCGCGACTTTGATGGCCGATTGGAGATGGCCTTGCAAGAACACTTTGGGGTCGTAAAACACCGTGGCCAACTGGTCGGGCCGGCTCGGGTCGATGTCGTCGCGGTGGCCCAGGTAACTCTTGAATCCTTGCTCGTCCAGCAGCATAGCGACTTTGTGGGCAGCCGTTTCTTCCTTGTCGGGCCGGGCGACGACTTTCATGCCTTGGCTATTGCCGCCGGGCGCGGGCCTCGCGGGCGGCGGCGGCGGCGCGCTTGCGCGGGCGGGCGGGGCGGGCTTGTGCCCGGCCTCTTGCCGTGGCTTGGCGGCGGCGGTCGGCGGATTATTGGCGGCTTGCGGCTCCGCCTTAGCCGGCGGAGAGGACTTGCGCGTGGCCCAGCCGAACAGCGAGGGCTTTTCCTTGGGCGCGGCAGGCTTCGCCAATGCGCGGGCTTTTTCAATGGCCGCGATCATGCTTTGCGCCTGGGCCGGCTTTTTGACGAAAACGACGCCCTTGTCCTCGGGCTGGTCTTTCACCGAGAGTACGATAAGCACGCGCTCGGGATGGCTTTCGCGCTGTTGCGCCAGCAATTTCGCGCCTTGCTGGGTGTCCAAGTCGATCAGGAAGGCATCCGCCTCCTTTTCTTGCTCGGTGATGATGGCCTGGTTTTGGCAAGGCCCGCGAAAGAACATTCGGAACAGGTTTTGGGCTCGATCATCCAGTCCCAGGACGACTACTCGCAAAGGGCTGCTCATTGGCTCTGGCCTCTCCGTGGGGGCTTAGGCTCATCCAAGTTAAGCCAGCTTTTGGGTAGTGTGATCATGGTTTGGCTCAATTTTTCACGCATGGCTTGTAAACTGGCAAAGTCGCGGGTCGCTTGGTATAGATGGATCAATTCGGCATGCAGTTCTTCCCGATCCGGCTGCTCGAATATGGCGGCTTCCAGCAGGCTTTTCGCTTCTTCAATCTGGAAGTATTCGATATGCTCCCGGGCTTCCAGGAGCGGATCTCTTTGCGAGTCCCTTTCGGCGTGGAAAACCTGGACGAGTTTCCTTACCCCGGTGATGCCTTGGCTTAAGACTGATTGGCTGGCAAGGGCAATGTCGCTCTCCTGCGAGGCTGCCCCTTGCTCCAGCCAGCCTGAGAGGATACGGAAATGCCTGGGCGACAATTGCTCCCGCGAACCCTTGAGCAAGCGTCTGCGCAATGGCGCGCCTTTGTTGTCCAAGGCGATGAAAAGATCGACCAAGGCCGAGTATAAACCATCGCCGTCCATATTCCCGTAGAAAAAAAAGACGCGCTGGGTGTGGCACAGCAAGTTCGCCGGGTCGGCGGCAACGGCATGGGCGAGGTGTTCTTCCATCAACAGACTGCTCACTTGGAGATCCGGATGCAAAGCCAATAACTGGTCGAAGCGGAAGCTAAGTTCCACATCGCTGTCCGGGATGCTGGGCACACCGACCGGGCTGTCAGTCAGTACAAGTTTCGAGGTCGGAGCTAGTTGCGAATCCATAGATCACTCAAAAGTCCATCGCAAAAAAACGGTTGGATTTTACAACGGTCAGCAGCGCAAACCTATCATATTTTCCGCCTCTGTGCGAAAAATGTGGCGCCCCTGCCGAATCGCCGCTTTATCAATGCTTGGCGCGGCGCATCCGCCTAAGCGCTACTATTTAAAAAGCGGGCATGGGCTTGGCCTGTGGCTCCGGGGGGATTTCCGTCGCCAGGGCCAAGCTGGGCGAGTGGCCGGACTGCAAGCGCGCAACCCAGGCTTGCAAAGGCTTTTGGCTGAAGTCCAGCAGCACTTGAGGAAACAGGCCGCCAGCCAGCGCCAAAGCCGCCAACGTGGCGCTGATGCAATATTCGCGGGGCCGCAAATCGCAGGCTTCTTTGACGCCGCGCCGCGTCACCGGGCCCAAGAAGGCGGCGCGGAAAAACCGCAGAAAATAGGCCGCGCCCAGAATCGCCGCGAGCAGCGTGGCCAGGCCGACGCCGAGGTGGGCTTTGAAGGCGCCGACGACGATCAGGTGTTCGGCGGCGAAGCCGTTGCTGCCAGGAACGCCGACGCCGGCCAGGCCGAGCACGAACAGCAAGCTGGTCAACCGCGGCATGGAACGGGCCACCCCGCCCAGCGAGGCCAGGTCGGTCGAGCCCAGGCGATGCTGGAGGAAGCCTGCCAGCAGAAAAATGCCGCCGGCGGCGATGCCGAAATTGAACAATTGGAACACGGCGCCCTGGATGCCTTGGATGTTAAACGCGGCGACGCCGACCAGCACCAGCCCGACATGGCTGACACTGGAAAAAGCCAGCATCCGGCGTAGATTGGATTGCCGCAAGGCCAGCAGCGCCCCGTACAAAGCGCCGAGCACGCCCAGGCCGGACAGCAGTCCAGACCAGTGTTGGGCGGCTTGGGGTGCCAACGGCACGGCGAAGCGGATGATGCCGTACAAGCCGAGTTTCAGCCCTGTCAACAAGGCGGTGACGCCCACCGGGCCTTCCATCGCCACGGCCGGCAGCCAGACATGGAAAGGAAACAACGGCGCTTTCACGGCGAAGCCTAGCAATAACAACAGGAAGACAGTCGATTGGGCGGCGAGGGGGAGGGGCGCTTCGAGCAGGGTGAAATAGTCGAAGCTAAGGCCCGCCGGGGCGTCCATGCCGGTTTCGCGGGCATTGTCCAGCGCCAGCAATACGATGCCCAGCAACAAGGGGACGCCCCCCGCCAGCATGGTCAGCGTGTATTGGGTGGCGGCATGGCGGCGTTGCGGGCCGGTTCCCCACAGGCTGATGAGGAAATAGAGCGGCGGCAGGGTCAGCTCCCAAAACAGGTAAAACAGCCCCAGGTCGAGGGCGCAGAACACCCCCAGCGTGGCGCTTTCCAGGCAGAGCAGCAAGGCGAAATACAATTTTGGCAGGGTATGGATGGTGTTCCATGAGGCCGCGATGACGCAGACGTTGAGCAGCGCGGTCAGTGGCAGCAGCGGTGCCGACACCCCGTCGACGCCGAGCAGATAGTGCATGTGCAAACTCGGAATCCACTCGTGCCGCTCCACCAGCCACATGTCGGCGGCGGGCTTTCCCAGGAACAACGGCGGCAAGGCGGCCGCCAGTTCCAGCATGGCCGCGCCTAAGCACCAGGGGCGGACGAAGCGCCCGTCCGGCAACGCGAACAGGCCGAGGCCCGCCGCCAACGGCAAGAAAATCAGCAGGCTGAGGAAGGGGAAGGTGCTGTTTGCCATGCGGATGACCCTGGTTTGCCGATGAGGAAGGAGCGCTTAGTGAGACGGTTTTTCCAGCTTGTCGGCCAGTTTGGCCAGGGAGCTGTCGATGATTTCCAGCCAAGGCTCGGTGTAAAAGCCCACGCCCAATTGCACGGCGCACAAGGTGCCCACCAGTGCCGCCTCCGACAGGCTGAGGCGGATTTTCTCCGGGCGCAGGGCGGCGTCGCGCCGCCGGGCCAAGAAGGCGCGCTGGAACGCCCACAACAAAAACGCCGCCGAGGCCACGCTGCCCGAGGCCATCGCGACCGCGACCCCCCAATTGTGGGTTTCAATGGCGCCTTCCAGCATTAGATGGGCGGCGTCGAAGCCGGGGGTGCCGGGCATGGCCATGGTACTGAGCGCGCCCAGCAGGAAGGTCAGCGCCAGCAGCGGCATGGTGTCGAACAAGCCGCCTAGGCGCGGCAGGAAAGTCGTGTGCGTGCTGCGGTGCAACACGCCGGTGACGAACAGCAGGGCGCTGGCGGCCACGCCCAAGTCAATGGCCAGCAACAGGCTGCCTTGCAAGCCTTCGCGGTTCAGGCAAAACACGCCGACGGTCAGCATCCCGGTTTGGCTGATTGCCGAAAAAGCCAGCAGACGGCGCAAATTGATCTGCATCAGCGCCAGCAGCGCGCCATAAAAAATCCCCACAATGGCCAAGCCGACCACGAAAGACTTCCACGCATGGCAGGCCGCCGGCGTCAGCGGCAAGACGAAGCGCAGCAGCGCGTAGACGCCCACCTTGAGGCCGACCAGAAACACGCAGACGGTGGCCAAAGGGCCGTGTTCGGCGACCACCGGCAGCCAAGCATGGAAAGGGAACAGCGCCATGCGCACCGCCAGCGCATAAAAAAACAGCACGAACACGAGTTCCTGCTGACCGGCGGCGAGCGGGGTTTGCAGCAAGTCCGCCAGCGCGAAAGACCAAACCCCGGACGCCTCCTCCGCGTGACGCCAGCCAATGATGAGGATGGCCGCCAACATCAGCCCCAGTCCGCCGGTCATGTCCCGCAGATACCGCAACAACGCCCGGCGCTTGTCCAGCCCGAAGCTCCAGCGCTTGAGGATGAACGCGGTCGGAATCATCTCCAGCAGGGAAACCAGCCAAAACTCCAGCAGATCGACGCTGAGGAACAGCCCCATCAGCACCGCCTGGAAAGCGAACACCGACGCCACATAAAGGCCGGCCGGGATTTCATGGACGATTTCGCCGTACAGGATCACCAGCAGGGTCAACAGCGCGGTGAGCATGACGAACAGCAGGCTGATGCCGTCCACCCCCAAGTGGTATGACAAAAACGACGTGAGCGGAATGTGCTCGACGAATTGCAGATCCGGCGTGTCCCTGTCGAACATCGCCAGCAATCCGAGGGACAGGCACAGTTCGGCGGTGGCGGCGGCAAGTCCCAATAAAAACGCCTGGCGCGCCGATTGCACGCCCCAGGCCAGCGCCATGGCCAGCAGGGGCAGGAAAACCAGCAGGCTGAGAATAGGGGGGTGTCCGTTGAATGCGGAGGCCATGGTTTTGCTTTTCGCCCGCTTAAAACACCGCCAGCAACGTGGCGAGAATGAAAACGACCAGGAACCGGGGTTGGTTGAGCAGGTTCTCGATGTGGTTGAGGCGCGCCCCTAGCCTGCGGCCCAGGCCGGCCAGGTTCTGGCCGTTGCCTTGCAACACCAGCTTTTCCTCGAACCAGTGCAAAGCGTTGGCGAGGGCTCGCAACGCCAGGCCGGCCAGGCCGCTGACGCGCAGCACCTCCGGGTCGCCGCTTGGCGGCCGCGCCGCCGTCCCCGGCAGCGCTAAGGCGGGGGCGGGCAGGCCAAAAGCGGGCTCGACGATCTGCCGGTCGAAGGCGTTAAGATCGGCGGCCAGCCGCTGCGTCGGCTTGACCACTAGCCAATCGCCTAAGTCTTCCAGCCAGAAGCGTTGCAGCGCCGCCATGTAGAGCAGCCGGCGGCGTCCCAGCCAGGGATGCACCGGCCGTGGCGGGTGGCCGGCGACGGCGTGCATCAGCGCAGGCGCACAGAGGAACTGGTAGCCGCGCAACACGGCATGGGCACACAAATGCCAAAATGCCCATTGCCAAAATCCCAGCCCGGCGGCGAAAAACATCAGGCCGACCTGGCCGGTCGTGGCGAAAAGCAGCGCGGACTTGACATCCGTCTGCGCCAGGCCGCAGAAAAAACCGTATAACGCCGTCGCCAGGCCCAACCCCGCCATCAGCGCCATGGCCGCCGGCGCCTGCGTGAACAAAGACTCCAGCCGCAGTACCAAATAGACGCCGGCCTGGATCACACCCACGCCATAAAAAATCGCGCTCGACGGGGTGGGGCCTTCCATGGCCCGCGCCAGCCAGGGTGCCAAAGGCACCAGCGCGGATTTGGCGGTGGCGGCCAGCAGGAAACAGCAGGCCAGCACGCCGGCCTGCCATTCTTGCAGCCGCGTGGACGCGCCGTTGATATCGGCCCAGGCGATGCCCCCCGTCCACAGGAAAGCCAACACCAGCCCTAGCATGAAACCGGCGTCGCCGACGCGGTTGGTGACGAAGGCGCGGGTGGCGTTGGCGGCGGCGACGGGGCGGTCATAGTGATAGGCGATGAGCAGATAGGACGACAGCCCGGCCAACTCCCAGCCGACGAAGCATAACGCGGCATTGCCGGCGGTGGTCAACAGCAGCATCGCGCCGAGAAATAGCGACAGCACCATGAAAAAACGATGGAAGCCGGCCTCGCGGTGCATGTAATTGACCGAAAAGCGCAGCACCATCAGCGCCAGCAGCGCAAACAGCGCGGCCAGCGGCAAGCTCAATATGTCCAGGCTGAATTCAATGTCGATGTGGTAGCCGCCGCTGCGCAGCCAGGTGCCCAGCCGCAGCGGAGAATTCAGCGTGGCCAGCCACTTGATGACAAGCAGCGCCAGGATCTGCACCAGCGCCAGCCCGGCGGCGCCGAGCGCGAGCCGGCTGCTGATATGTTCGCCCGCTTCGCCGCGAATGCGCCCGGCGAGCACGCCGCCGCCGATGCAGGCGGCGGCCAGCAGGGGCGGCAGCGGCGTAAGGGCCAGGCCTTCAAGCAGCATGGCTGTCCGCCTCCAGCGCGTGGTCGGGACAGCGCAGTAAAGCCGGCGGCAGCGCCGCGCTGTGGCCGGCGTACCAGTCGGCGGAGCGCTGCGCCATCGGCAGCTTTGCCTGGCCGCCGGTCCACGGCACAAACCCCCGGCCCGGCTCGAAATAAGACAGCGCCCCGGTGTCCGGATGCAGGGCGCTGAGTAACAGCCAGCCGTTGCCGATCAACTCGCGCAGAATTTGCTGGCGGCGGTAAATGTCGGCCAGCACCTCCTCCCTGGCTTCGCAGACCAATTGCAGGCGCATGGCCTCGTGGATCTCGATCATCTGGCGGGGCAGGCCGGTGCGCAAATCGCTGCCGGCCCCCTCCATCACGCCGAACAGGCCGGCGACATTGTGCGGCACCTTGGAGCCGCAGCCGTAGCGTTCGTTGTTCACGGTGGAGAAGTAATACTCCAGGTTGATGCCGGCCCCCACCGGCCCCGCCGCCAGCAGGATGCCTTCCAGGATTTTGCCTTCCGGATCTTGAGTCGGGTCATAGGAAATCAGAAACAGCCGCCGGTCAAAAAACGCGCCCCGGGTGGCCGAGCGGCGTCCGATCAAAGCCGCCGCGTTGGTGGCGTGGCCGAGTTCCGGGCGGGCTTGGCTAAAATCGGCGGCGCGGCCCAGCACATGGCGCAACGCCTGCCGCGGGCTGGGCTGGCGCGGCGCGGAGGCGAAGCGTCGGCAGCGTTCCTGGGCGGACAGCGCCACGGCTTGGCGCAATTCGGCGCGCAGCGTCTCCAGGGCCGGGCAGAAAGCGGCGGGCAGGTCGTCGAGATCGAACCAGGTGATCGTCTCGTCGCAGGTGTTGTGCTCCGTGCCCAAAAACCAAGTGTCGGCGGGGATGGCGATGCCCCGCTCCGCGACCAGGGCGCGCACGGCCGGGCGATTGGCCATCGCGGCGAAGGCGCGGGCGTTCGGCCCGCCGTGGCGGCCCGAGCAGGCGCCGCAGTCATAGGCGGCGCGATGGGGATTGTTCTGGCTGGTCGAGCCGTGGCCTGCCACCACCACCAAGGGCGCGAAGCCTGAGGTCAGGCCGATGTTGCGCAAAAAACTCTCGACCCGGTCGGCCTGCTCGGCGTCGGTGAAACCCAGTCTCGGCCTGGCAGGCGTCGCCGGCTGGCTGTCGGCGGCGGCGCTGAACGCCAGCCGGGTCGGCACCAGCGGCACCAAAGCTTTGGCGGCCTTGCGCTTCAAGGCGTCCCAATGGCGCGGGAAGAACAGCTTGGCGGCAAGGATGGGCAAGGCGCCGGGGGCCAAAAGTCCGATCAACAGGCTCGATGTCGCCAAATTGCGGCGCACCTCCTGATGCAGCACCCGTTCCAGCCGGGCTTTCCAGCGGCGCCGGCGGTCGTGGCGCTCGTGCAAGCTTTCCTGCCCGTGGCGTGGCTGTTCGCGGATCTCATGGGCCGGCGTCACCACCACCGGACACAAAGGCGTCACGCCTGCGTCATCCAGGCCGCGCCAATTCATCGCCACGCCGAAAAAGCCGGCCGCGCCCAGGGTCTCGATGGCCGGGTTTAACTCCTCCAAATGGCGGCGCAGGCTTTCCTCGCGGTCGTCCATGCAAAAAATGACCTGCGCTTGCGGCCGTGCTTCGCGTCTGGCCCAGCGCCCGCGCCCGTGGTTTTGCGCCAGCGCGGCGAACAACTGCTCGCGGTAATGGTGTTCGTAAGCCTGTAGCCAGATCTGGCCTTTTTCGCAGGGGTTGAGTTCGTCCAGCAGGCGCAGCAGGCGCTCGGCCTCTTCCAGCGCGAGCCCGCGCAAGTCAGCGGCGTCCAGCCCTAAATGCTGGCCGAGGCGGAACAGCCGCCAGGCGCTGCGATAGACGGTGTGGGCGGCGGATTTTTCCGCCGCCGGGCTGCGCTTCCAGGCCCAGATCATCTCCGCCAAGGCGCGCCAGTGTTCCGGCTGGGAGCGTTCGCTCGAAGACAGGCCAATCAGCTTGCGTGCCGTGCCGGCCAGATACTCGGGCAGTTCGCCGGCAAACAAGGCGGTTCTCGCCAGCAGCTCCGAAGGGTTGCGCTCAAAATAGGCTTTCAGGGCGGACAGCTTGCCGGGCAGCCCCCAGGTTTCGCGGCACAGCCGCTCGATCCATAGGCGATCAAGGAACAGCCGGATAGCCAGGTAGTCCATCAGCGACACCGGCACCTGCCGGTTGGCGGCGTATTCGGGGTGGCGGGCGCGCCAGTTGATGAGGCCGGACCAGCCCGGCAGCTCCAGCGCCAGCCGTTCCAGGTAATCTTTCCAGCGGTTTTGCGGAATTTCCAGGTGCCTGAGGATGGCGATGACGGCGTCCACGGACTGCTCCGGCAAATCGGCCAAGGCGGCCCGCCAGCCGGCCTGATCGCCGTGGCCCAGCGCGATATCGCCTGCGGCGCACCGCTTCCAGGCGGCGTAAAGCCCGTCGGCGCGGTCCGGGGCGCGCCAGGCGGCCAGGCCCTCGTCGAGTTGCGAGGCGCAAAAGCGGATCAACAGCGGCCGGATTTGCTCCAGCACATCCACGCCGGTCAGCGCGGCCAGCATGCCGCGCAGCGTCAGCCGCTTGCCCAGCGCCGCCAGCAGCGCGGCCAGCTCCACCTGCGATTCGGCTTGCACCGACTGATGGACGCCCGGATTGACGGGGCAGACCAGGGGGTTGTCGGCCTCGGTGTCGAATTGGGCGAGAATCGTGCCGGCTTCCCGCATGGGGATGTCGACGAGTTCTTCCGGGTGCAAGCGGTAATGCGCCAGGCCGAACACCTCCAGGCAGGCATTCCACAGCGCTTGCACGGCCTCCGCCTCGGAGTCCGCGCCGCGCAGCAGCGCGGCCCGCCGGTCTTGCGGCAGATCCGGCTGGAAGCGCCGCAAGGCGTCCATTTCCTCCACTTGCCAGTTGAACCGGTTGGGCTCGATGGAATCCACGCCGAACAGCAAGGCGACGCGGGAGACCTCGCGGCGGCCGACGGTTCTTGTGCCCAGGCGGATGGGCTCGCCGTCGTGGCCGCCGAATTTGCAGGCCAAGGCCACGTCTAAATCCTGGCCGTCGATGCGGCCTAGCGCGTAAAGCCTGCGGGACTCTTCCTCGGGCAGGTAGCCGTGGATGCCGGTCAGCTTCTCCGCCGCTTCCAGGGCTTGCGCGAAGGGCAGGTGCTGGTAGCCGTGCAAGGTGTTGTGGTGGACGAAGTTCAGGATCGGCGCTTGCCCCGGCAGCACATGATCCAAGTGTTCCACCGCCGCTTGCAGATAGCGCCGGATGTCCTCGTGGGAAGCCTTCGATGGGCCTTGGCCGGGCAGTGCGTCCAATTTTATGGCTCCGCGGCGTTGGCGGGGATTGCCGCCGCGCTCAATTGCGCCACCGCCGCGCCGATCAAATGCAAAGCGGGGGACGGGGCGACGCCGAGGGCGACGACGCCAAAACTCAACAAACCCACGGCCGCCAATTCAGTCCCGCGCAAGTCGGCCACTTCGCGCATCCTGGGGCTGACCGGCCCGGTGAATAGCCGGCCCAAGGTGCGCAGGGCGTAGGCGGCGCTGACCAGCACGCCCAGGGCCAGCCCCAGCACCCACCAGCCCCAGCGCTCGAAGCCGCCGACTAGGGTGTGCAATTCGGCGACGAAGCCGGCGGTGCCCGGCAGACCCATGGCGGCGAGCAAGGCCAGCGTGGTGAACACGGCGAAGCGCGGCGCGGCCATCACCAGCGAGCTGTAATCGGCAATTTCGCGGGTGTGGGTGCGCTCGTAGAGCAGCCCGATGAGCAGGAACAACGCCGCCGCGACCAGCCCGTGGGCGCTCATTTGCAGGGTCGCCCCCAACAGCCCGGCCGGGTTCATCGTGGAAATGCCCAGCAAGACCACGCCCATGTGGCTGACCGAGGAATACGCCACCATTGCTTTCAAATCGCTCTGCCGCCAAGCCAGCAAGCCGCCGTAGACGATGCTGACCAAGGCCAGGCCCGCCAGCCAGGGCTGCAAGGCGGCGACCGCCAAAGGCAGCATCGCGCAGGCGCGCAAAATGCCGTAAGCGCCCATTTTCAGCAGCACGCCGGACAATAATATGCTCACCGGGCTGGGCGCCTCCACATGGGCCAAAGGCAGCCAGCCGTGCAGCGGGAAAATCGGCATTTTCACGCCGAAGCCGACTAAAAGCCCCAGGAACACCAGGATTTGCTGGTCGCGGGGCAGGGCGGCGGCGGTCTTGCCCATGTCCGCCATGGCGGTGGAGTGCTCCGGTGTGGAGGTGTAGATCATCAACAAGGCGATCAGCATGAACACCGAGCCGCCCAGGGTGTACAGCACGAAATTGAGGCTGGCGGTATGTTTGCGCCGGCCGCCCCACTGGTCGATCAGGAAAAACAGCGGGATCAAGGTCATTTCCCAGAACACGTAGAACAGCACCCAGTCCTGCGCCATGAACACCCCCAGCATCCCCGATTCCAAGATCAACAGGCAGACATGGTAGCCTTTGACCCGCTCGGCCAGGTTGAAGGAAGCCAGCAGCGCCACCAGCGCAAGCAGGGTAGCCAGCAGCAGCATGGGCAGGGAGAAGCCGTCCACCCCCAAGGCGTAGACGCTGCCCAGCTCCGGGTTCCACGGCCTGGATTCAAAAAACTGCGCGGCGGCGGATTGCGCATTGAAGCCAAAAGCCAGGCACCAGGCCGGCACCAGGGCGCCGACCGCGCCGCCCAGCGCCACGCGGCGTATCCATTGCGGGCGATAGTCCGGCATCAACGTGATAATCAGGGCGGCGGTGGCGGGCGTCCAGAGGATAAGGCTTAAAATGTGCAATGTCGTCCCTCCTCAAAGCTTGGCCGGTGTGCGATCCAGCTTGCGATAGGAAACCGCTTCGCTGACATGCGCGATTTGGATCGCCTCCAGGCCGGCCAGATCGGCGATGGTGCGCGCCAGCTTTAAAATCCGGTGGTAGGCGCGGTGGGACAGGCCAAGCTTGTCCACGGCCCGCTCCAGCAGATTTTGCGCTTTTGCGTCCAATGCGCAGAAGCGCTTGATTTGTTGTGGGCTCAAGCGGGCGTTGGCGTGGCCCGCGCGCTCCAACGCTATCCGCCTGGCCCGCTCGACCCGCTCGCGCACGGCCGCGCTGCCCTCCTCGCCGCCCGCCTGGCCCGTGCGCAGCACCTCTAGCGCGACGCGCTGCACTTCGATATGCATATCGATGCGATCCAGCAGCGGCCCGGAAATGCGGGCCCGGTAGCGCTGCACTTGTTCCGAGGTGCAATGGCAGCGGCCCGAGGCCTCGCCCAGATAGCCGCAAGGGCAGGGGTTCATCGCGGCGATGAGCTGGAAGCGGGCGGGGAAGTCCGCCTGCCGGGCGGCTCGGGAAATGGTGATGGTGCCGGTTTCCAAGGGTTCGCGCAGCACCTCCAAGACGCGGCGGTCGAACTCCGGCAGCTCGTCGAGAAACAGCACCCCGTTATGGGCCAGGGAGATTTCGCCGGGCCTAGGATTGCCGCCGCCGCCGACCATGGCCGGGGCGGAGGCGGTGTGGTGCGGGCTGCGGAAGCGCGGTTCGCGCCAGCGGCGGGGGTCTAGGCCTAAATCGCTGACCGAGGCGACGGCGGCGCTTTCCAAGGCTTCCGCCTCGCTCAACAAGGGCAGAATGCCGGGCAGGCGCGCGGCCAACATGGATTTGCCGGTGCCCGGCGGCCCTAGCATCAACAGGTTGTGGCGGCCGGCGGCGGCGATTTCCAGGGCGCGCTTGGCGTGGAAGTGCCCATGCACATCGGCCAGATCGGGCGTGTCGTCGCTGGCCGGTTCGGGCGGGGCTTCCGGCTGGAAGTCGATGCGCTTCTGGCCGTTGAGGTGGGCGGCGACTTCCAGCAAATGCATGGCGGGAACGACTTCCACCGCGCCGGCCAGCACGGCCTCGGCGGCGTTCTCGCGGGGCAGGATCAACTGCCGCCCGGCCAGTTTGGCTTGGATCGCGGCGGGCAAAGCCCCCGCCACCGGGCGCAGTTCGCCGCCTAAAGACAGCTCGCCCAGACATTCCATCCGGTTCAAATCGTTTTTGCGGACTTGGCCGGAGGCGGCCAGTATGCCTAAGGCAATGGCCAAGTCGAAGCGGCCGCCTTCCTTCGGCGTGTCGGCGGGGGCCATGTTGACGGTGATGCGCTGCTGGGGGAATTCAAACTGGCAGTTGATGAGCGCGCCGCGCACCCGCTCCTTGCTTTCCTTCACGGCGGCCTCCGGCAGGCCGACGATGGCGAAGCTGGGCAGGCCATTGGACAAATGCACCTCCACCGTCACCAGCGGAGCGGCGATGCCCTCGCGGCCACGGGCGTATACGACGGCGAGACTCATCGCATCCTGCCGCCTACAAGCGTCAAGGGGCTGGAAGCTGCCGTTCTAGTTCGGCCACCCGCGCCGCAAGCTTGTCCAGCTTGTCGCGGGTGCGTGCCAGCACGGCTTTCTGCGCTTCAAACTCTTCCCGGCTGACCAGGTTCATTTTTTCAAAAGCGGCTTGCAAGATGGCGTGAAAAGTCTTGTCCAAATCCGCGCCCACGGCGGCAAGGCCCGAGGGAACGGCGGCGGACAAGCGTTTGGCTAGATCGTCGAGGTGTGTGGTGTTCAGCATGGCGCAAGGATAGCCGGCCAGGGGCGGGGGCGTCCAGCCTCGCATGCAAGAACGACGGGGCAAGGCCGCGGGGCGTCGTCGGCCGCGTTTGCAAAGTGCCGGCGCATTGCCGATAATCGCACGCTCGCGTGCAAGCCGCACGGCAGCCGGGTCTGTGGGAGGGTCTGGCATTTTTGGCCTACAATGCAAGCATAGCCAATGCCGTCCGTCAATCTCCCCAGCAGGGTTTACCGCCATGTTCGAGCACAGCCGCATTTTTTCCAATCGAGACAACCACACCGGGCACATGCAGTGGTTTTACGAAACTAGGGAAGGGGTGATGGGGCCGTTCGACTCCAAACCGCTCGCCCTTGAGGCATTGCAACGGCATATTGAATACGCTAAGGGACACCACCTTGACGGCGGCAGGGTGCTTGGCCTGGATCATTCCAAGGAGCTTGAACTTTAAAATCGCAACCGGCCCGCCAAGCGGCGGGGCGCTTTTGGCTGCCCATGTTTAAAAACAAACCGCGAAAGATTGATGTTGTCGAAAAAGTCAAAGTGCGCTCGAGCGATCTCCGGCCGGGCATGTATGTTTGCGAGTTAGACCGCCCCTGGCTGGAGACGCCTTTTTTGCTCCAGGGCTTTGAATTGGCAAACGACGCCGATATCCGGGCGGTCATGCAGCATTGCGAGTATGTTTATATCGACCTGCTGCGCACCAAGACGGTCGATGTGACGATAGGCTCTGTGGCCGAAAGCGGCTATGGCGGCCAGAAAGCCGGCGCGTTTGGGAAAAAAGATCTGGAAGCCGCGGAGACCACGCACAAGCAAACTTCGGATCTCATCAAGACCTTCGTCGATGAAATTCGCTTCGGCCAGAGCCCGGACGTGCAACTGGCCAAGGCGGCCGTCTCCGGCTGTGTGGCCGGCGTCATGCGCAACCCGGATGCCATGATGTTCCTGGCCCGCCTGCGCAGTAAGGGCGCAGACACCAGCCAGCACGCTTTCAATGTGTGCGTTTATTCCCTCGTCATCGGCCGGCTCATCGGGCTGGACAGCAACCAACTGGAAAATCTCGGCACCTGCGGCCTGTTGCACGATATGGGCAAGGTGGCGATTCCCGATCACATCTTAAACAAGCCGGATCTGCTCTCCGACGAGGAGATGGCCATCATGCAAACCCACGCCAAGGAAGGTCGGGATATTTTGATGTCGGGTCGAAATCTTTATAGTGGCACTGTCGATGTCGCCTACGGGCACCACGAAAATCTCGACGGCACGGGATATCCGCGAGGCCTGAACGAGAGCCAGCTGAACACAAACTGCAAAATTGTCGCGGTCGTGGACAAATACGACGCCATCAGCAGCCTGAAGCCCTACCGTCCGCCGAAAGATCACCTGAGCGCGGTGGCCATCCTCAACAAGCTGGCCCTGGCCAATAAAATCGACGCCAAGCTGACGACCGGTTTTGTCTCGTACCTGGGGATCTACCCGCCCGGCAGCATCGTCGAGCTGAATTCCGGCGAGGTGGGCATCGTCATCGACTCCTCCCCCGAGCAGCGTCTGCGTCCCCAGCTCCTGCTGGTGCGCGACGCCGCCAAGCAGCCTACGCAAAGTTTCGTGGACTTGGCGGAAAAGAGGATCGACGCGCGCGGCCGCCCCTACCGGATTGTTTCCGTGCGCCGCCCCGGCGACTACGGCATCGATTTAGGGCAATATTCCGAGCTAATCATGCAGGCGTTTGAATAAGGCCGTTGGCCTTAACCGGCCCGCTGCCGCCCGCAAACTGAGCCCGGCGATTGTGGCCCACCATCGGCGCCGTCAATAATCGCCGCCTGTAAACCGCGGAAACGCTTGTAGCCGAACAGGGAAGTGGAGTCTCCGCCCTGGCGGCTAAAGGCTGAATCGGCTAGCGGATGGCCTCGGCAATCGGCGCCGGCCTGCCGGTGTAGTACCCTTGCGCATAGTCAACGCCGTATTCCTTCAAATAGGCCAGAGTCTGGGCGTCCTCCACCTGCTCGGCGATGGTCTTCTTATTGAATGCCCGGGCGATCTCCACCATCGCTTTGACCAAGACTTGGTCGTCCGGGCGGCTGCTGAGGTTGCGGATGAACGAGCCGTCGATTTTGATGTATTCAAACGGCAATTGCCGCAAATAATCGAAGGAGGAAAAGCCGGTGCCGAAATCGTCTAACGCGAACAGGCAGCCAATTTCGTTGACTGCTTGCATCAGCCGACGCGCTGGGCCGATGTCGGAGACGGCGGCGGTCTCCGTCATTTCGAAGATAATCTGCCGGGGGTTTAACTGGTTGTCGCTGATGACCTTTTTGAGATGGCCCAGCAAGTCTGCATCGTTGAAAGCATGGGCGGACAAGTTCACCGTCAAGGTAATATCCCGCCCGCGGTCTCTCATCAAGGCCAGGTGGGCGGCGGCACCCGACAGCACCATGCGGTCTATCGAATGGATCAGGCCGGTGCTTTCGGCAACTTCGATGAAATGAACCGGCCCAATCAGGGAGCCGTCTTCGCCTATCATGCGCAGCAGCACTTCCCAATGGCTGGTTTCGCCGGACTGTATGCCGACGATGGGCTGGGCAAATAAAACGAAGCGCTTTTCCGCCAGCGCGTTCTCCACCCGCTGCTTCCAAAGCACCCGCTCTTGCATCTGGTGGTGGCTCTTGTCGTCAGTGTGCAACAAATACCAGCCGCCGCGCCCGCTCTCCTTGACGTGGTACATCGCGAGATCCGTGCGAGCCAGCAGATCCTGGACTTCGCTGCCGTGCTCGGGAAACAGGGCCACGCCAATGCTCGCCGAGACTTTGTGGATGCGGTCTCCCACAGGAAATTGCGTCTCGCTGATGTGGGCCAATATTTTCCGCGCGACTTCCACGGCCTCCTCCGCATTCGCGTGGCCGAGGATGACCCCGAATTCGTCCCCGCCCAGCCTGCCGATGATGTCCACCTCGCGCAACAACGAAGGCAGGCTGCTGCTGAGGATCACCAACAACCTGTCGCCCGCCCCGTGGCCGCTGGTGTCGTTGACATATTTGAACTGGTCCAGGTCAAAAAACAATAAGGCGCCGGTGTGTCGGTAGCGTTTGGCGGCGGCAATGGCCTGCTCTAGCTCCTTTTCAAAGCGGCGGCGATTGAACAAGCCCGTCAAAGGATCGTGGTCCGCCAGCCACGCCAAGCGCATTTCGGCTTTTTTTCGCGCCGTAATGTCCATGCCCACGGAAAGAATGGCAGGCCCTTCACTGGCTTGCCGGTGCAGTCTGGAGTGCTGCCACACGATGTTCAACACGTCCTTGTCTTTGCATTCGAGATCGGATTCCAATTCAAAATGCTCGCTTTTTCCTTCAATTAACTCGTGCAGGTATTCGCTGACTTCGGTTCCCTGGCCCTGCTGCTTCAACAGCGCAAAGAAGCGCTTCCCCTTCAACTCCTCTGCGTCATAGCCAGTCAGCTTTTGCCCATAAGAATTGACCATCAGAATGTCGTGGCTGCGGTTCTGGGTCAGAATGATGACTTGGGCGGTGTCGAGGACGTTGGTCACGAAATTCCGCTCCCGGGTAATTTCCTCCATGCGCTCGGACAGATCCTCTGTGCGCCTTGCCACCTCGTCGTTCAAGGCCTCCAGTTGGTGCGATAAAAAAATCGCCGTCTCATTGAGGACATCGACTTCGTCGCTGAAAAGGCGCCGTCGGCGGTTTCCCGCTATCGCGACCCGCACCGTGGCAAACGCCCCTTCCGCCAGCAAAGGCAGGTTTTCGGCTGAACGGCGCAATCTCGACATGGGTGCCCAAAGGATCAGCAGCAGCAGCAGTTCCGACAAGACTAGTCCGATTACCGCGACATAAACGCTGTGCCTGATCGCGTCGCGGATACGCTGCGTCGCGCCGGTGATGTCTGCGATGATTGCCAGGTGCGCCCGATCTGACTGGCTAAAACCGGCCAGGGGGAAGAGACGGATTTGATATTGCCTGTTTTGGAAGTTGGTCTGGGCTGGCTCATTCAGTTTAGCAAGGCTGGGTTCAGTGCCCGACAGATGGCGCAACAGATTGAGATTTTGCCCCGAATTGGTTAGTGCAATCACTTTGGCATTCCAGTGGTCAAGCCATTGCGGCGAATCCACTGTCGGTGAGTGTGTTTCCACGAGCAATCCGATATCGGTTCCTGAAACCCCCTTGAAACCCAGAACCACATCCGCCAAGGAAGCACCGAGCACCAGTGCGCCCTTGACGCCCCCGGTGGAGCCAAGCACTGGAGCGACGACATATTGGAGGCAACTGTTGGTGCAATCGATAAGTACCACAGGGATTTCCGTGGCGACGGTGTTGTTGACCGCCTGATAGATGGTTTGGGGAAGATCAAAATTGTCTCCTCGGCCATGTATGGCGAGCCTTTCTCCTGCTGCCGATATGATTGCCGCCGTTTCGATGCCCATGTTCAATTCCAAGCTGGAACCTAAGGGGGTGAAATTCGCCGAGACAATCTTTTGATTGAAGTTTTCAAAGGCAAGCTGGGTGGTTTGCAAGGACGCCAAAACTGTACTCAATTGCAAAAGCCTGTTGCTAAACTGGTCAAGCAATGCCTGCACCTGGATCGCATATTGATTTTGCAGGTTCTCCCGGCGTTCGATGAATTGGTTTTGCAATTCAAAATAATTAAGAGCAATAAACGCACTGGTCACCATGACCAGCACAAGGCTAGTGAGTGACAGCGCTTTCCATTTAAGACTCAAAAATACGCCAATTTGGCCTGGCTGTTGCATGTTTTCGCCAATCCATTAGAGGTAACGCCAAAGGCAAGTCGATGACTATTTGGCGTGGATTAAAATCATGAGTGGCGTAGATCGGAAAAATTTGAAAAATCCAATCAAAAGCGTAACGACACGAGTACCGCAAGCATGTCCCAATGCTGAATTTGTTCTGCTCGAACAGGGTTGTCTTGAGGTGGAAGCCAACCGGTTCCATTGACTTTATGATATTCAGCCCGCACCATCATCCATGAGCTAATGTCGTAGCGCATACCGACCGTCCAGTCTTTTGCAAATTGGGTATAAGCTGGCACTGCCCCGAAGGTGGAAGCCTGAATTTTTTGCCCGTTGGGATCGTTGCGATTACTCGTTAAATTGTCATATCTAGCCATTATTTCCCAATGGTCAGCTAAACGATAGGCGACTTGAAAGTAATAACTTTCTCCGACAATGTCCAGATTCTGAGAGGCGGCGAATCCATGCTTTTTAATTGGTCTTATTGCATATTCGCTAGTGAATGTCAAATCTTCGGTAGAGTATTGGGCGGAGAAAATCACTGGCGTAAACAAAAATTTCCCGGGCAGCAAGGGGTCGATATACGATTGTGGAATATAATTTATAGCTGTGTCCACGCTGCTAACCGCCAAGCGCATGCTGCCATCATTTAGTTCGTAATTCAATCGACCGACAAAGCTAAGGTCTGAATCTAGGTGGCCTGCTCCGTTTCGGCCTAAGACCGCAAGTTTGTTGTCAATATCATCGTTTGCGCGTAAGACAACCCCTCCCATTTCTAACGTTACATTGCCCCAAGTATTGCGTGATTCGCCGTATAGCAATCCTCCATCTGCAGACAAGGTGAGGTCGCGGGTACGCTCAAAGTAGATGGATTGCGGTAAGAGAATGCTGGGTCGAGTGAAGGCGACGTCGCGGGTGTCATTGTATATGCCATAGGGCAGCCGAACTCGGCCACCCCGCAGCCCCAGACGGTAAGCGTCGGTTTCAATTGGGCTGTAATCCATTAGTCCGAAGTCGATTTCAGGCGATCCATTATGCCCCGCGCCAGCTCGCCTAGACAGCACTTGCATCGAGAAGCGTAATTTTGGCAAAGGAAACCATGACCCATTAAGACCTAGTTCAGTAAAATCAAAGCTAGGGGCTTCTTCGCTATGACCGAACATATTATTGTGAGAGGTTGAAAACATGACTTGCGACGCAAATCCGTGAATCTGGAATTTATCGAATATTTCTACAGCACAAATATCGGCACTTACGCAGAAGCCTAGCATAAAGCATACGGCAAAACGCTTCCATACAAAACGTCCGTGTTCAGCAGATGCGGCGGTAAAGCCGCCTTGAAAGTCCCCGTGCGCTTCGCGAGTACGTGTCTTCGCAAAGAGAGTCGGGCGGTGAGCCGGTGTGCTGTTTGCCGTTGGCAAGAATTGGCACTCGTCGTGTTGTGCAGATGGCATAGCTTATTCCGTCCCTAGACGAACCAGGCTAAGGTTCAATAAAAATTGCGACTACTTAAAGTGATAGTGGCGACATAGGCATCAAGAACATCCTGAGTTCGCTTCCGCCGACCCGTGTTGCCGGTCGCTTGGCGAGAACCGCAGTCAATACACGTAAGAAGTTTAGGTGTTTTGCCGCCAGGCATACGAGCAGGCGCAACCGTACAGCTACTTTGGCTTTGTGGGAAATTGCCCGATGTGCGAGTTATGCCACTCTGCCTCCATTGGCCAGCTGTCTCCATTATCGGTCAGGAACCTCCAAACCTCTTGGTTTTGTATGTAGCAATCACGCATGATCTCGGAAACATTACGGAAGTAAATTGTCAGCGGCAAATGATGGTACTCAAATGGTGAAAACTCATTAAATTGAATACCTAACTGACTCAGTATCTTGTGAAGGCGAGGTTCCATTCCTGCGCACCAATAGTTTATTCCATGTTTCCAGCTCAAAGTGACCATGGCTTTGATTAGGCCCAATATGGGATGCGGCGATGACCGTCTCTTGTCATTTTCAGAGGTTAAAATTTGATGCACTTCGGCCAAGCCGTCGCTACTTGTGTTTTCTCCTTTGCGAGACCGAAATCTGGATGACAAAATAAATCTAGAAATCTCCGCTGACTGATGCCGAATGTCATCTGGAATGACAAATCCATGCTCTGGGAGCAAGTATTTTTCCAGAGGGAATTCACTTCGAGGATTAGACTTATTTAAGCATACCAACCTAACTGTGCCAACAACATCTCCACTTTGTTTGTGCAGAAGAATAGCTTGAATTGAATGTTTGTCATATTCATCATGCTCTTCTTGATTAGGGTAGTTTGATGCTTCAAAATCAGGAATTTTTCTTTCAATAGCATATACTTGATAGCGTAGCTGATAAGCTTTTGATAATAGGTCATCTCGATTTGCTTGTGAATTTATTTCAATGATATCGAAATACTTTGTAAACGTGTCACCAAAATGCACAGGAGGCTCCAAAAGTATGACCAGAAAAGTACATTTGCCTCTACATCCGCAGTTGCACCTGATGGGTTTTTCAATATATTTATTTTAGATGCAAGGCTTGCATGGGGTCGCAGGTAACTGATGTGTGCGCACCGCGTCAAACTGGCAAGCGTAACGAAACTAGAGCCCTTTGGACTATCCTTTGCCCATGCATGCGCACAAAGATGACTGGGTTTGCGGCCTTTTTGAGACGGATGCATCCCGATCTGCCCATGTCAAGGCATGGGATAGTCATCTTTTGCGGTCTTATTTTTACGCCAAGAAGTCAGCAAGTTGTCGCTTTGCGATGACAACCCCGATCTGATGGCCTTATAACTGGAGGTTAAACATAGGCGCTGCGACCAGTCTACATAACTTGAACCGTCTAGTCCATCCCCCGGCACAGAAATTCTGGACAAAGCTGTTGGCAAGAGGGTTTGCCTATCAGGGATAGACGGCTCCGTCCGATGATGGTAAATGGGAGGCTTTTTAGAAAAAGCTATTTGAGCCAAGTCGGCGTCTTCCGCTTTGAGACGCGGATGCGGGGAATATTAGATTTGATCTGGAGTTGTTAGAGCGGTTTCTAAAATTGGCGTCATCCAGGTGGTGATGCGGCTGCGACACGGTAGGCTATTGAGTCTAAAAGATTTGCTAATTCTCGAGTTTTTTCCCGGCGGGAGAAGTGTTCTATCGATTCTGGCGATTCCGCAACAGAGCCTAAAAGGCTGATAAAGCGTACGATTTTATTTTCAATGTCATCGCTAGACGCAATATTAGCTATACTGTTTCTGGCGGTTTTTGGTAGTATTTTTGCGGTGTCTCCATGGGTATCTGTCATGGCAAATATTGGACGACCAGCACGAATGTATTCATACAGTTTTGCTGGTATTTGATAATTGCAGTTAGAGGCTTGAAACAAAATTAATCCGTCAGCGGCAAGCATTTCAACTAGTGCGTCAATATATGGTATTGGCGGGGCAAGCTGAATAATGTCTTCCAATTCTGCAGATCGAATATGTTCTGCAAGATAGTCATCGTGCCCTGCCGCTCTAAACACGACACGGAAAGACGTCGCAGTAATTGCGCCGATTTTTTTAAGATTTGCTAGAGCCTGGAAAAATGGTCGTGGATCGCGCTCAGAAGGATATATTATGCCACTATGCAGTAACGTCAATGGCCGATTGCCTCCTGCTGTATTGGCTTTAGCAATGGCTTCGGCTTCCGTAAAGCACTCCTCGTCATAGCCATTTTCTATCAAATGCAATGTTTCGGAGGATACGGTGCCACGGTGTTTATTCATAAACTCGTCGATCGCACTAGGGCTGGTAAAACAAATGGCTGCCGCATGGCGAGCGATCTTATCTTCGATCCATTTAAACGATTTCCAGCGTAGAGGATCCTCGGGGTAGCCTTCTTGGGCCATGGGATCGCGCAAATCGGCTATCCAAGGCAGTCCGGTAAGGCGGTGCAAACCATAGCCGATTAGATGAGCGGTCGCAATGGGGTAAGTCGACCAGATGATCTGCGGTTTCATTTTATATATTAGTTGAAGACCGGATACTATGCCGCCCAAAAGCCAGCTTACCCACCGGTCAGGGATGGCCAATAGTTTTGAATAAGCACCGTTTATCGAAAAATGACGGGCGGTGTCTAGGGCGAAAGCCCGTGTTATCTTCACTTCTGCCGAAATATTATTGAGCTGCTCTCGGCTTGTTGTCGCATAGGCCCGTTTGCTTGCGCTCAATATCAAGGGTTGCCAGCCAAATTGCGGCAGATATTGACTAAATTTCAAGGTACGCTGGAGGCCGCTACTCCCTTTAGAAGGCGGGAAGTGATATGCGATCATCAAAACGCGCTTAGTCATAGGTTGCTGCTTGTGCATCTAATATTAGGTGGGTGGCGACCCAAGGGCGTATTCATTGTGCCCTGGGTTAGGCGTTGTTCGACAGGGTAATTTGCATCTGCTCTAGCCGCGTTGTTGAAAAGAGCGCTATTTCATGTCAGCTTTGCCAACCATTGCCGGGTTATGTCACTTGCTTGGTCGCGGTGTATGCGCGTTGAAAATGTATGGTTGGCGTCGGGAAGCAAGCATTGCTCCACCCGAGTTGATTCGCAAGCGGCTTGCCAGCCTTTATCTGAGCGCACCAATTCCCTGAACTCTTGCGAAGTAAGGTCATTGCCGCTCAGGATAAATAGAACATGACCAGAATACAGTGTTAAACCAGCCAACATACGCTCAATATACGAAACGTTTTCTCCAGGAAAAGAAGGGTTTAGTTGAGAGCTTGGCTTGGGTTTGTCCGCGAAAAAATATCTAATACCTTTAAGTAGCTCGCTGACTGAAGCGGCGACTTTGACTTGCCCAGAAAAAAACTTTGCCCAGAAAGAGCGTTGCAGGAAGCGTGTAAGGTAGTAATGCTTTATTCGCGCACGACCAGCTCCTGCCTCGCTGTGTACCCAGGGATTTAATAAAATGAGCCCTTGCACTCTTGAGTCGGTGTGGGCATAGAACAAAGCGGCGGAAGCCGCATCGCATAACCCCCAGATGACAATGTGCCGGATGCTTTGGGTGGTGGCAAGAAAGGCGTCAATGGCGGCCTTCACATCGTCGCTGACTGTTTCAAAGTTGCGCAGAGCCCCTTCGCTGTCCCCCATGCCGCGATAGTCAAAGCGGAGGGAAGCAAAACCGTCTCTGGCAAGGTCGCGTGCGAGCAGGGTGAATTGGCGATGGCTTCCAGAACGGTATTGTGGGCCGCCTACAATAATCAATACGCCAATTGTCGAAGGCGCTTCTGGAATCGTGGCAATCCCAACCAGTCGGCAGTTTTCGCACGCGAAAACCAGCGGAACTTCATGGTAGTTCATAGCCCAAGCCTTTCCAAGGCTTCATTGGTTTCTACTAGTAAATTGGGGCATTCAATGATTTCCTGTGTCGCCCAAAAAGAATCTCCTTCAATTGTCCGTGTAAATACGGTAGTGCCGGATTCGATCCAGGTGTCAATGACTTTCAAGCTTGCAGGGAGCGGCTGGGTGCTTGGCGTCGCTGAAACGTCAAGCCAGCAGACCGGGACTGCGATAGTGAGCTGAGCCAGGCGGAGCTTATCGACGCCTGCGGTCAGGGGAGGGGCAAGCATGTAGCCGCCGACCTCAACTGCTTCGCCGGCAAGAAGCTTACCGCGTAGATCCTTGACGCCGATTTTGCGTTCAGCAAACATCTCACTGGCTATTTTGATTCTCAGGAATTGATTGAGAAAGTTTTCGCCATTTGCCACGGGCTGCCAAAGGATGAGCCCGGCAATGCGAGGAAGTTGCGTCGACAGTTCGGCGGCCAGCGTGGCACCTAAGCGCAATCCCCATAAGACGATAGGTGTTTGCGTTTTTTCTCTAAGCCAGTTGTGTGCTGCTTGTGCGCATGCTTGCCATGTTTCCCATTTGGCGTCTTCAAAATCCCCCGTGCTGTCTCCGCAGCCGAGGAGGTCAATTTGCAATACGGCATAGCCCGCCTGGGCGAATTGCCGAGCCTGCAATGCCGCCATTCGACGCGACTTATGCATTTCTTCGGCAAATGGCGGCATATATAAAACTGCCGCCCGGAGTTTTGCTGTTACAGGGGCAAGGAAAACGCAGAAAATCGATTCTTGACCAAAGGGCAGAAAAAATGGCTCAATCGTATAGTGATTGCAATCATTCATTCAATTTTCGTTCCACAAAGGCTACTAAGCTTCCAAGCGTCTCGAAGCTGTCCGCGCTAATTTCATCGTCCTGCACAGAGAATCCGAATTGTTCTTCCAATGCGGTGATGATACCGACCACGGCCATAGAATCCAACTCCGGAATAGCACCCAGTAGCGGACTAGACAAGTTCAATTCGCTGGCGCGGCCAGCCAAATTAAGCGTGTGTATAACAATTTGTTTGACTTGATTTTGTGTCATTTTTTTGATGCCGTACAGTTTTTCTTAATTCAATAGCATTTTGAGGCCACTCTTGCGTCTATCCGCTAGGCTTGATATTAACTAGAAACTATTTTTGGATATGTTTACCCACTCGAAAAAGTTAAATAAACATCACAATTTTCGCATTGCTGGCCGAAGTCTGTCAAGACCCTTGGTGGCATGAAAATAAGGTTGGTTTTATGGCAGAGGGGGGGGGTACTTGGGCAATGATGTTGTCTTTAATCCAAGATGGCCGATTCAGTGTTTTCGCGTGCCTGAATGTGTGGCAATTCTTGTCTGCGCGCCAAGTTTCTCAGAAGCATGGGGGTAAACTGTCTAATGTTATTGGTATAAGGCGTGAAGCGGGGTAGCTGGAAGATGTCGTCTCCTTGCCTGGCTGCGCCCCAGTGGGTGCTTACGGCGGCATCGAATCCCAGCTTGCGTGGGATGGCCGTTTGTTCCGGCAGGTAGTCTACGCCGGGTCTTCCGTTGGGGTAGGCGAATAGCCGCACCTTGGTGCCCAGTAAGGCTTCCAGGTAGTCCCGGCCCTCGGCGATTTCGCGGCTGGCGGCAGTCGCGTCGAGTTGCGCAAGAATGGGGTGGCGCGCGGTGTGTCCGCCAATTTCCATGCCGGCGCGGGCAAGCGCTTCAAGCTGTCGGGTGTCCATCATCAAGTCGTTAGGCGGGGGGGCGTCGGTTGCCGTCCGGGCTAACTCCTCCACGCTGTCTGCTCGCCGCTCCCCGGGTAGCTCATACCTCACTTTCCACAGGATCTCACCTAGTGCCCGGCGCTTGGCTTCTAGGGTCCTTAAATCGTATTGGCCCAGCCCCAGGCGTGACAAGTCGATCCGTTCGGCGCGGCTGTGCCGTATTGCGTGGATGATGGTGTCGTTGAACATGCGGCCACCGTTCAGGTAAGCGGTGGCAATAAAGAAGGTCGCATGCAGGCCGTGACGTTGCAGGATGGGCAGCGCGATGGTTACGTTGTCTGCGTAGCCGTCGTCGAAAGTGATGCAGGCGGCGCGGGGGGGGAGCGAGGCGGACTTCAAGCGGGCGACGGCTTCGCCGAGGGGCAGCACGTTGAATGTCGCTTTAAGTGCGCCTAGTTGAGCCTCGAAAAGCGCCGCCGTCATTTCGTCGGGGAGCAGGTCGTCCGCTTCGGCCAAGACCCGGTGGTAGGTCAAAATGCTCAGGCGGGCTCTGGTGCCGCGCGGGGACAGCGCCGAGCAAGCCAGGCGATACAGGGTATTCATCATGCCTTATTTCCGGACAGTCATTAATCGAGATCCACGCCGAGGCCGCCGCGTATGATCTTCGGCCAAGCGCCGCGCCCAAGCCCAGCAAGCCTGCTGTGGTGCTTTTAGCGCTGGCGGCCTAATGATAATACTTATTCCGGCGGAGCGTAAGCATCCAGTCGCATGCGCCGTTGATTTAATTTCGATAATTGGTTAAGATTTAAACTTTTTCGGATGGGGGCTAAGATGCGTCGTTCTTTGGTGGTCGGCAATTGGAAGATGAATGGCAGTCGCGAAAAGTCGCGCGCGTTGGTGGCCGGAATTCTGGCCGGCTTGGGCGAAGCCGCGAAGGCCGACATTGGCGTTTGCCCGCCTTTCGTACACATCCCCGAGGTTGCCGAGCTCCTCAAAGGCAGCCCGGTTCTTCTGGGCTCGCAGAATGTCGCCGATCAGGACGAAGGTGCGTTTACCGGGGAGACTTCGGCATCCTTGCTCAAGGAGTTCGGCACCCAGCTGGCGATTGTTGGCCATTCCGAGCGCCGGGCGCTTTACGGTGAATCCAGCGCATTGGTGGCGGCGCGCTATGCCAAGGCGATAGAGCACGGGCTGGTTCCCATCCTTTGTATCGGCGAGACCCTGGAAGAGCGCGAATCGGGGCGGACTTTTGATGTGGTCGGCGAACAATTGAATGCCGTGCTGGACACAGCCGGTGTCGCCTCCTTGGCCAAGGCCGTGATTGCCTATGAGCCGGTCTGGGCCATCGGCACCGGCAGGACGGCAAGCACCGAGCAGGCGCAGGAAGTTCATGCCTGGATCCGCGCGCGGGTCGCCGAGTTGGACGCCGCCGTCGCGGAAAACCTGCAAATCCTGTACGGCGGCAGCGTCAAGCCGGATAATGCCGCTGCTTTGTTTTCCATGCCCGATATTGACGGCGGCCTAATTGGCGGCGCTTCCTTAGACGCGAACTCGTTCCTGAAAATCTTCCATTCAGCTTAAGGCCGTCATGATTCAAGTACTTACCGTTTTTCACGTCATCTGCGCACTGCTTATTATCGGAACGGTTCTGTTGCAGCAGGGCCGGGGCGCCGACGCCGGGGCTGGCTTCGGTGGCGGCGCGTCCAACACGGTGTTTGGTGCGCGCGGCACGGCGTCCTTCCTATCTCGTAGCACGGCCATTTTGGCGGCCTTGTTTTTTTCGACGAGTATACTTCTTGCATATTTGGGCGCGAGGCAAGATAATAAAGGGCATGACATTCTGGAGTCTCCGGCAACGGAGCAGCTAAAGTCGGATCTTCCGCAGCAAGGTAAGCAGCCAGTCGTGGCGCCTGCGAAGAATGATCTTCCCGAGCAGTTGCCCTCGCCTGTCCAGTCCGAACAGAAGAATTGACAGTTGATTCAAGCGGATGTGGTGAAATTGGTAGACACGCCATCTTGAGGGGGTGGTGACGAAAGTTGTGTCGGTTCGAGTCCGACCATCCGCACCAAGCTTAAAAAAGCGGGCGCAAGCTTGCAAGCCAGCACAGCGGCCTGTGCCGTTCGCGAGAACGGCACAGGCCGCTCTTTTTTACAGTCTATCATCCGCCGCCCATGGAATTCGCCGTTCATAACACCGACGCAAACGCCCGGCGCGGGGAACTCGTGTTTCCCCGTGGCAAGGTGCAGACCCCCGCCTTCATGCCGGTGGGTACTTACGGCACGGTCAAGGCGATGACGCCTGAGGAGCTGCGCGCAGTCGGAGCGGAAATCATCCTCGGCAACACCTTCCATCTGCTCCTGCGCCCGGGCATGGAGGTCGTTCGTGCCCACGGCGGCCTGCATCGTTTCATGCATTGGGAAGGCCCGATCCTGACCGATTCCGGCGGCTTCCAAGTGTTCAGCCTCGGGGCGATGCGTAAAATCACCGAGGCCGGCGTAAAATTCCGCTCGCCGGTAGATGGCAGCCCGATTTTCATGGGGCCGGAGGAGTCGATGGCGGTTCAGCGCATCCTGGGCTCGGACATCGTTATGATTTTTGACGAATGCACGCCTTATCCCGCCAGCTATGAGGAGGCGCGGGCGTCCATGCGGCTTTCCCTGCGCTGGGCAGAGCGCAGCAAGACGGCCCATGGCGACAATCCTTCCGCCTTGTTCGGCATCGTCCAGGGGGGGGTGTTCGACGAGTTGCGGCGGGAGTCGGCGGAAGGCTTGCTACGCATCGGTTTCGACGGCTACGCCATCGGCGGCTTGTCGGTCGGCGAGCCCAAGGAAGACCGCCAGCAGGTGCTGGAAACCATTTTGCCTACCTTGCCTGAAGATAAGCCCCGCTATCTGATGGGCGTCGGCACGCCGGAAGATATCGTCGAGGCTGTCTGCTTAGGGCTAGACATGTTCGATTGTGTGATGCCCACCCGCAACGCCCGCAACGGCCATTTGTTCACGCGCCATGGCGTGGTCCGCATCCGCAACAGCCAGTACCGGGACGACGCGCGGCCGCTGGACGAGGAGTGCGGCTGCTACACTTGCCGCAATTACAGCCGGGCTTATTTGCGCCATCTCGACAAGTGTGGGGAGATGTTAGGGCCGCGTTTGAATACAATCCATAATATTTATTATTATCAAGAGCTTATGGCTGGGTTGCGGGAGGCGATAGAGCGGTGCGCGTTGGCGCAGTTTGTCGAGCGTTTTTACGAGCAACGCAGAAAAACAGCCCTGGATGTGTAATAATGCGCGGCTTTGAATATCTGAAGTGTGAGGTTGAATAATGAGTTTCTTCGTTTCCGATGCGCTCGCGGCCGAAGGGCCGCCGCCTAATGCTTTCGAGGGCCTGCTTCCCTTCCTGATTTTAGGCGTTTTCTTCGTCCTGTTTGTCGTGCCGCAGTGGAAGCGGGGCAGGGAGCAGAAAAAGCTCCTCGAATCCTTGGGCAAAGGTGCCGAGGTGGTGACCAGTGGTGGCATTCTAGGGCGGATCGTCGATGTCGATGACAATTTTGTGCTGTTGGAGGTGAACGACGACGTTCAAATCAATGTGCAAAAGCACTCGGTCACCCATCTGATGCCCAAGGGCACCTATAAAGCCAGAAAAAGAACCGAAAAATAAGCCTCGTGGCCCGCTTCGCTCGTTTGCCAATCAGTTGGGTGCCGGGCGGATTTTTTTAGAAACGATGAGACAGGCTGTTAACCATGCGCAACCGCTATCCCGCTTGGAAAAATTTGTTCATCCTGATTGTGTTGGTCATCGGGACTATTTACTCCTTGCCCAATTTCTTCGGTGAAGATCCTTCGGTGCAGATATTGCCCATGCGGAGCGCCAAAGTGGATCAAGGCACGGTTATCCAGGTCGAGAAGTTGCTGGCCGACGCTAAGTTGAAGGCCTTGGGCATCGAATTGAGCGATAAGCAGGTGCTGGCGCGCTTCGCCGACACGGACGCGCAGATCAAGGCGGAAGACCTGATCAAAAACAGCCTGGGTAACAGCTATACCGTCGCGCTCAATTTGGCCCCGGCCACGCCCGGCTGGCTCCGCGCCATCAACGCCAAACCTATGTATCTAGGGTTAGACTTGCGCGGCGGCGTGCATTTCATGCTCCAGGTGGACATGGAGGCGGCGATCCAGCAGGCCCAGGATCGCTATGCCGAGGATATCCGCACCCTGTTGCGCGAAAGCAAAATCCGCTACCTGGCGGTAGAACGCGACAAGGCGGCGATCCAGGTCAAGTTCCAGGACGCCCAGACGCTGGCCCAGGGGCGCGATGTGATTAAAAAAGAGGTTCGCGGCTTGCAATTGACGGTGGCGGACGCGGATCTGGCTATTGTGGCCACTATTTCCGAGCCGCAAATCCGCGAGGTGCGCAAATCTGCCGTCGCGCAGAACATCACCATCTTGCGCAACCGCGTCAACGAGCTGGGCGTGGCCGAGCCGGTCATCCAGCAACAGGGCGACGACCGCATCGTCGTGCAGTTGCCCGGCGTGCAAGACACCGCCCGCGCCAAGGAAATCCTAGGGGCCACCGCGACCTTGGAGTTCCGCCTGGTGGACAGCGAACATGCCATCGGGCCGGACGGCAAGGCGCCGTTGGGTGCCAGGGTTTACAACGACCGCGCCGGCAGGCCGCTGCTGTTGCAGCGCAAGATCATTGTGACGGGCGACCAGGTGGTGGATGCCTCCTCGGGACTGGATCAGCAATCCGGCTCGCCGGCCGTGTTCATCAATCTGAACGGTGCCGGCGCTAAGAAAATGGCGGACACTACCAAGGAAAACATTGGCAAGGCGATGGCGGTAGTGTTCATCGAAAACAAGAGCGAGACCAAGGAGGTCAACGGGCAGAAAGTCACCTCCAAAAAGAAGGTGGAGGAAGTCATTAACGTCGCCACTATCCGTGATCGTTTCAGCAAGCGTTTCCAAATCACTGGGTTGGATTCCACGAATGAGGCCCGGAATCTGGCGTTGCTGCTGCGTGCCGGCGCTTTGGCCGCGCCCATGGACATTGTCGAGGAGCGCACCGTGGGGCCCAGCCTGGGCAAGGAGAATATCGACAAGGGCATCAAGTCGAACGTCTATGGCTTCATTGCCATCGCCTTGTTCATGGTCATGTATTACCGCATTTTCGGGGGTTTTTCCATTGTGGCCTTGGGGATGAACGTGTTGCTGCTGGTGGCATTGCTCTCCATGATGCAGGCGACGCTGACTCTGCCGGGCATGGCCGGCATCGCGCTCACCGTCGGCATGGCCATCGACGCCAACGTGTTGATCAACGAGCGTATTCGCGAGGAGTTGCGCACTGGCGTTTCGCCGGGCTCGGCCATCTATGCCGGCTACGAGCGGGCTTTCGGCACCATCCTCGACACCAACATAACCACTCTCATCGCTGGTATTGCCCTATTCATGCTGGGCTCGGGGCCGATCCGCGGGTTCGCGCTCGTGCTGTGCATCGGCATTCTGACGTCCATGTTCAGCGCCGTGCTGGTGTCGAGGATGCTCGTCAATTTCACCTACGGTTGGCAACGCAAGCTGGACAAACTGGCCATCTGAGGACTAAAACGCTTACTTGGGGATCATTCGGTGGAATTTTTCAAAATCAAACACGACATACCGTTCATGCGGTATGGGCGGATCACGACGACCATTTCTTTGGCGACATTCATCCTCGCCGTGCTCGCCCTTGGGTTCAAGGGGCTTAATTTCGGCCACGACTTCACCGGCGGCATGCAGATAGAAGTCACCTATGCCCAGCCGGCCAATATTGACGCGATTCGCGGCATTCTGGAAGGCCAGCATTTGTCGGAGGCCTCGGTGCAGAACTTCGGCAGTGCGCGGGACGTGCTGATTAGCCTGCCTATCAAGCCCGAGATCAGCAGTTCCAAGCTCAGTGAGCAGTTGTTCTCACTGCTGAAGGGGCAGGACGCCTCTGCCGAGCTGCGCCGCGTCGAATTCGTCGGTCCACAGGTCGGCAAGGATCTGTTTGAGAACGGTGCTTTGGCGTTGCTGCTGGTAGTGGCAGGCATCATGGTTTTTCTGGCGATCCGTTTCGAGTGGCGCTTCGCATTGGCGGCCATTATCGCCAACATGCACGACATCGTGATCATTCTCGGCATGTTTGCGTTTTTCCAGTGGGAGTTTAATTTGTCGGTGCTGGCCGGCGTGTTGGCAATTCTGGGCTATTCGGTGAACGAGTCGGTGGTGGTGTTCGACCGGGTGCGCGAAAACTTTCGCAAAATGCGCAAGGCCAGCGTGACCGAGGTCATTGACAATGCGATTACCACCACGATGTCGCGCACGATCATCACCCACTCCATGACGCAGTTGATGGTGCTGGCGATGTTTTTCTTTGGCGGCGAGGCTTTGCACAATTTCGCCCTGGCTTTAACCATCGGCATTGTGTTCGGCATCTATTCCTCGGTGCTCGTGGCCAGCCCCATCGTGATGTGGCTGGGCGTGTCTAGGCAGGATCTGATGCCGGTGGTGAAAGAGGGCGCAAGCGATGATCGCCCTTAAAGATTCAAGGGCTAGACTCTAGCGATTGTGCAGGGTTAAGCTGGTTTTAAGCGGCTTGGGTTGACACTATATCACCGAATTTGCCAATGGCGCGGCTAAACAAGCCCGCATCGCAGGCAGAGGGTCTATGTGGTCTAACCCAAGAAAATCCGAGAAAACCCATGACTATCGCGTCCAAACGTTTGATTGCCCAATGGCCCTTAGCGGCTTTGCTAGGGCTGGTTTGCAGTTTTCAGGCGCTCGCCCATGATTATGCGTATGAGGGGGAGTGGCGACCGCAGCACCACCATCATCACCATGAATATCAGGGCTGGGAACGCCCTTACTATCCGTCGGCGGCACCTCCGTATTACGCGGCGCCGCCAGTCTATGTCCCCGGCCCGCCGCGTTACGTGCCGGTTCCGCCGCAGGTCGTGATCGCGGCTCCTCCGCTGCGCCTGGAAGTGCCCTTGCCTGGTTGGCAGTCTCCGCGCCAAGAAGGTTGGCGTTAAAGCGGGCGCGTGATTTTCCCGCTTCAAAACTAGAATAACTTATGCAGCATTACCTGGAACCGAATAAAGACTATCGCACCGATTCCCTGCGCCACGGCGTCGAATTCACCGAAGAGGAAATTCGCCTGGACACGGCCAAGCATTATGACGATTGCTATTGGGACTACCGGACGGCCTGGTTCGACAACGAAAACTTGGCCCTGCATTATGGCTATTGGGAAGAGGGCATCAAAACCCATAGCCAGGCCTTGCTGAACAAAAACCGCATTCTCTACCAAATTGCTGGCATCAAGCCGGAACACCATGTGCTGGACGCCGGTTGCGGCATCGGCGGCAGTTCCATCTGGCTGGCGAAGAACGCCGGTTGCCGGGCGACGGGTATCACCGTCAGCGCCCAGCAGGTCGAACACGCCAAGCGCAACGCGCAGCGCCACGGCGTCGCCGACAAAGTGGATTTCCAGCAGGCGGATTTTTTCAAAACGCCGTTCCCGGACGAAACCTTCGACGTGGTCTGGGCTATCGAGAGCAGTTGCTATGCCACGGACAAGCGGGATTTCTTCCGCGAGGCCTTTCGAGTGTTAAAGAAAGGCGGCACGCTGATCGCCTGTGACGGTTACGCCACTCGTCGCGAATTCAACGATGAGGAATGGCAGGCGGTGATGGATTGCCTGAACGGCTGGGCGGTGCCGAACTTGTCCACGGTGGAAGAGTTCCAGGCAGGCATGGAAGAATGCGGCTTCACCGAAGTCCACATCACGGAGGCTACGAAAGAGAGCATTCCCTCCTCGCGCCGGATGTATTTGACGGCGCTGTGGACGTATCCGATGCAAGTCGCCATGCACTGGCTTGGGCTTCGGAAAAAGGCCCAGACCGCGAACTTCAAGGTGGCCCTTGCGCAGTGGAAAGTGTTCCATGGTGGATTAGTCCGCTATTGCCTGTTCCGCGCCAAGAAACCGCTTTGACCGGAGTTTTCGATGCCTAAAGAATATCAGTTTTTGTTGGCTGGGTTGGCACTGGGCCTGCTGTTTGGCTGGCTGGCCGGACGCCGCATGTCGCAAGCCCAAGCGCCTCTGGCCGAGGTCGAAACGCCGCCTGTGGCCGAGCCGGCGGCACAGGCTGAGGGCGCGGGGATCAAGCTTGTAGTCAACGGCAACACGGTCGAAGTGCCGCCGGCTGCGATGGCGGAGGTGCAGGCGATGATCAAGGAAGGCCAGAAGACCGAGGCGGCCAAGGTGTTGCGCGATGCCACCGGGATGAATTTGGCGGCGGCGAAGTCGGTGGTGGCGTCGTTGGAAAAAGTGCTGGGCTAAGCGAAAGTGAGTCGCAGCAATCTCGACTGCCGGGCTAACCCGCGCCTCGCCTAGCAGGCGGGGACGCCGACGCGCTAACGGCAGCGTCAATCCAGCGTATTGACTTTCCGGCGACGATGGCTATATCTTCTTGACGATGGCCGGAATATCTACCGGGGCTAAGTTTGCATCCGTTTTGCCATAGCCTTGCGTGTCCCGCTTCCTCCGGTGAACAACGCTGTCCCACCCCATGCCAAACCTGCCTAGCCCATGGCAATGCGCCCTTTTGTTGTTGATGTTGGCCCTGCTCGCGGCCGCCCCGGCGCAAGCCGAGGGGCGGCGGGTCGCACTGGTCATTGCCAACAGCCGTTATCAACACCTCAGCCGCTTGGACACGCCGAAGGCCGACGGCGAGGCGGTGGCTGAACGGCTGAAACGGGCCGGATTTGAGTTGCTCAAGCCGGTGCGCGGCGGCGATGTGCAAACTGACCTGGATTGGCAGGACATGATAAAAGCCGACCAGGCACTCAAACGCGAGGCCGTGGGCGCGGACATCGTATTGCTGTTTTACAGCGGCCATGGCATGCAGATGGAAAACAGTTCCTACCTCGTGCCGGTTGACCTGCCGTCCCCTCAACTGACCCGCGACGGGCTGGCGCGGATTAAAACCCAGTTGGTGAAATTGGACGACTTCATTACCGAGTTGGATCAAAACGCCAAGGTCGCCGTTGCGGTGTTCGACGCCTGCCGCGAGATTCCGCAATTTGAGCAAGCCTCCAGGGCGGTGTTCGGCGGCGACTCCCCCTTCCGGGGGCTGGCGCGGCCCAATCAAGCCAATGGGAAGCACCGAATTTTGGCCTACTCGGCCAGTGCCGGCGAATTCGCCCGCGACGGCGTGGGCCACAGCCCCTACGCCCAGGCTTGGCTAGACGAGTTCGACCGCATTACCGACAAGAAAGACCTGACCGCCTTTTTCATCGATGTCGCCGCGCAGGTATCCGACCGCAAAGGGCAAGAGCCCGAAGTGTCAATTAAGGGAGTGCATTCCGGGATTTATTATTTATTCCCCGCTATCGGCCCCCGCCCGCTTCCATCACGCTTACCACCCGCCGCGCCAAGCCCGGCGCAGATTGAAGACAGCAACCTATGGGATGCGCCATACCGCTGGCCCGTCTGGCTAGGCATCGGCGTGATCGGCACCTGGGGGTTGTGGAGGATGGTGAGACGCCCTTCGATAGAAGTCGCAGACTGGTATTACAACGAAAAAAAATATTCCAAAGCCTTTGTGATTTATCAGACCCTCGCGTCGGCAGGGAATGCTCGGGCACAACTTCGCCTGGGCTGGATGTACGCCAACGGCGACGGCATCGCGCAGGATCAAGCCCAGGCCGTCGCTTGGTTCCGCCAAGCCGCCGAGCAGGGCTATGCGTGGGGACAATACAACTTAGGCTGGATGTACGCCAACGGCAGTGGCATTACGCAGGACAAAACCCAAGCCGTCGCTTGGTACCGCAAAGCCGCCGAGCAGGGCCATGCGCGGGCGCAATCCAATTTAGGCGTGATGTACAAAAACGGCGAGGGCGTAGCGCAAGACCAGGCCCAGGCCGTCGCCTGGTACCGCAAAGCCGCCGAGCAGGGCGATGCGCGGGCGCAAGCCAATTTAGGCGTGATGTACAAAAACGGCGAGGGCGTAGCGCAAGACCAGGCCCAGGCCGTCGCCTGGTTCCGCCAAGCCGCCGAGCAGGGCGATGCGAGTGCGCAATGCAATTTGGGTGTGAGGTATGAATATGGCCACGGCGGTTTGCCCAAAGATAGCAAGCAAGCCGCCATCTGGTATCGCAAAGCGATAGCGAACGATGACCCGAAGGCCAAGGAAAGAGCCGAGCGTGGCTTGGCTCGAATCACCGCGCAGTCGCGCTGATAACTGTTGGCGCTGGGCAGCCTCGGGGCGCATCAATCTTCCTTCCTTTGCCAGCCCGTCAGGGCTGTTTGGCGTGGCGCGGGCCTTCATGATGCCCGCTGCCCAGGCGACCATGCCACTTGGCTTGGAGTACCCCGACCGCTTCTTGGTCAAGATGCCCCTGTTTTCCCATGCGAACCGTTGATGATGAATCCAAACAAAACCGCTGGGTTTGGATGCATCGCCCGCGCTGCATGAAAACGAAGCCGATTTGTTAAGAGAACAAAAGCGTTTTGTTTAGGCGCACGGACTGTAAAGCATAGGAACAAAGCGGCTTTGTTTGAATACACCGTCCTCAATGATTGGATACAAAGCGCTATTGTCTGGGCGCATCGCTTGCGGTGCTAGGGAACAAAGCCGCTTTGTCATTAGGATGCGCTGACGCAAAGAAGCGTATTGTTCGAGTTATTGGATCGATGCGCTGCTTTCCTCGGCGCATCTTGTTGGTGAAGGGATGTTAGCGCTTGTGCAGCCACGCCACCGCGCCTTGCCCGGCGGCCCTGCCGGTCGCAAAACAGGCGGTCAGCAGATAACCGCCGGTGGGCGCTTCCCAGTCCAGCATCTCACCCGCGCAGAAAACCCCGGGCATTTCCCGGATCATCAAGCGCTCGTCCAAAGCCTCGAAGGCCACGCCGCCCGCCGTGCTGATCGCTTCCACCAATGGCCGCGTCGAGGTCAGCCGCAGGGCTAAGGACTTGATGACCGCCGCCAATCGCGCCGGGTCGGCGAAATCCTCCGGATCGGCCAGTTCCCGCAACAAGCCTGCTTTCACGCCTTCGATGCCGGCCCTTTTTTGCAAATGTTTTGCCATCGAGGCCGAACCGCGCGGTTTCGACAAATCCCAGGCCAAGCGCCGCAGAGGACGCCCTGGTGCCAAATCCAGGCGCAGGGTGGCGACGCCCAGTGTGGCGAGGGTGTCGCGCAGCGGGGCTGATAAGGCATAGATCAAGCCGCCCTCAACGCCGGTTTCGGTGACGACAAACTCGCCGTTCCGGCTGTGGTCTTCCCCTTCTGCGTCGGTGAGCTCCGCAAGCGCCGCCTTGACCGGTTGGCCGGCGAAACGGCTTCTGAAATGCTCGCTCCATTGGCAATCAAAGCCGCAATTGGCAGACCGCAGGGCCGCGACCTCGACGCCACGCTCGGCCAGCAATGGCGCCCAGCCCCCGTCGGAACCCAGCTTGGGCCAGCTGCCGCCGCCCAAGGCCAGCACCACGGCATCCGCTTGTGCCAAGGTTTCGCCTTGCGGGGTCGCAAAGCGCAAGTGGCCGTTTTCATCCCAGCCTTGCCAGCGGTGGCGGCTATGGAGAACCATCCCGGCTTGGCGCAGGCGGTGCAGCCAGGCGCGTAATAGCGGCGCGGCTTTTTGGCCGACCGGGAAGACGCGGTTCGACGAACCGACGAAGGTTTCGACGCCCAGCCCCCTGGCCCAGGCGCGCAGGTCTTCCGGGCCAAATTCGCCGATCATCGGTCGCAGTTTGGCCGCGCGGGTGCCGTAGCGGGAAAGCAATGCTTCAAAAGGTTCGGCGTGGGTCAGGTTCAAACCACCTTTGCCGGCCAGCAAGAATTTGCGCCCTACGGAAGCCATGGCATCGTAAACATCGACGCGAATGCCGCTTTGCGCTGCCGCCTCGGCGGCCATCAAGCCCGCCGGGCCGCCGCCGATGACGGCGATGGAGCGTTCTGTGGATGCTTGCATGGTTCTGTGAGCCCTATGGCCCGTCTTGGCAAAATCGCAGGTAAAGCTCTTCCACTGCCTTTCTGGCCCAGGGCGTCGTACGCAGGAATTTTAGGCTGGACTTGATGCTGGGCTCATGGTTGAAGCATTTGATTTTGATGTGTTGCCCGAGCGTCTCCCAGCCGTAATGCTCGACGAGTTGCGTCAGGATGTTTTCCAAGGTTAGCCCATGGAGGGGGTTGTTGGTTTGTGCGTGCGTCATGGCCGAACGATAGCAGATTTCCGCGTCCAGTCCAGTGGGTTTGCGGCCTAGCTCGCCGTTTCCGTAAGATTATCGATGTTATTGCGCGCTCGGCGGCGTAGAATTTCCCTATGGGCCAGGAAATTTACCGCATCTATTTTGATTCAGAAGATTTCGCGCGTTTCGAGCGTCGGCTTGCCGACGAAACCGAGCTGCTGGGCGAATGGCTGCGCCTGCGCCGCTTTTCCCCGGCCGGCCATGTCGGCGGCTTCGAGTTGGAAGGCTGGTTGATTGACCGCCACTTTTCTCCCGCCCCCATCAACGAAGCCTATCTCGGGCGTTTGGCCAACCCTCTGGTGGTGCCTGAACTTTCCAAATTCAATGTGGAATTGAACAGCACGCCGCAGCCGCTGTCTGCAAACGCGCTTTCCTTGCTGGAGACGGAGTTGACCCGCACTTGGCGGCATTGCTTGGAGGTGGCGCACGATCTGGAAAGCACGTTGATTTTGATCGGCATCTTGCCTACCGTGCGGGAAGCGGATCTGTCCCTGGCTAATATTTCCCCCCTCAACCGCTATCATGCCCTCAATGCCCAGATTCTCAAACGCCGGGGCGGCCAGCCCTTGCGCGTACGCATCGCAGGTGCCGAGCGACTTGGTTTGCTGCACGGGGACGTGATGCTGGAAGCGGCGACGACGTCGTTCCAGGTGCATGTGCAGGTGCCGGCCGGCGAGGCCGTGCGTTATTACAATGCCTCGCAGATTTTGGCCGCGCCCATGGTGGCGGTGGCCGCCAATTCGCCTTTCTTGTTTGAGCGGCAATTGTGGGACGAGACGCGCATCCCGCTGTTCGAGCAAGCGGTGGACACGCGGGAGGCGCGGCGGGTGACTTTCGGCGAGGCTTACCTGGCCCAATCGCCTGGGGAGATTTTCATCGACAATATGCGGCGTTTTTCGGTGTTGCTGCCGGTTGAGTTCGCGTCGTCAGTGGAAGGCTTGTGCCATTTGCGCCTGCATAATGGCACCATCTGGCGCTGGAACCGGTTGCTGGTGGGCTGGGGCGCGGATGGCGAGCCGCATCTGCGCATTGAGCACCGGGTCATGCCAGCCGGCCCTTCCATCGTCGATATGATTGCCAATGCCGCGCTCTATCTAGGCGCGGTGCGTTTCCTCGCAGGCACTGGCCGGGCTCCGGAAGACGATTTGGCATTCGCCGAGGCGTGCGCCAATTTCTATCGTGCCGCCCGTGCGGGCTTGCAGGCTGACGTGGTTTGGCTGGATGGGCGTTTGCTTCCGGTGCGCAAGCTGTTGCGCGAGGCATTGATTCCGATGGCGCAGGAGGGCTTGCGGCTATTGGGCATCGACGAGGACGAGAGCAGGCGTTATCTGTCCGTCATTCGCGGGCGGGTAGAGAGCGGCCAGAACGGCGCGGTTTGGCAGAAGGCCTATGTGGCGCGGCACGGGCGCGATTTTTTCCGCCTCACCGCCGCCTATCTGGAAAATCAGCGCAGCGGTTCGCCAGTACACGAGTGGAGTCTATGTTGAACATTCTCGACGAATTGCCCGCTGGGTTTCTGGAAGCGCCCGCCAGGGCGCTGTATCGCCTGCTGGACGGGCCGACCTTGATCCATCTGCCGGGTCGCCGCGCCGAACCCTTGTTCGTGTCGCTCTTGCTGCACGGCAATGAGGACAGCGGCCTGAAGGCGATCCAGCAGGTGTTGTCGCGGCACGGGGGCAAACGTTTGCCGCGCGCCTTGTCTGTGTTCGTCGGCAATGTCGCGGCGGCGCGGGAGGGCTTGCGGCGGCTGGACGGCCAGCCGGACTACAACCGCGTCTGGCCGGGCTGCGCACCGCAGGGTTTGCCGGAAGAGCGGATGATGGCGCAAGTGCTGGCGGAAATGCGTGCGCGCCGGGTTTTCGCCAGCCTTGATATCCACAACAATACCGGGTTCAATCCGCACTATGCTTGTGTCAACCGGCTGGATCAACGCTTTTTTCACTTGGCCACCTTGTTTTCGCGCACGGCGGTGTATTTCACGCGGCCGCTCGGCGTGCAGGCCATGGCTTTTGCCGAACTGTGCCCGGCGGTGACGGTGGAGTGCGGCAAGGCGGGCAAAGATGCCGCCGACCGGCATGCCGCTGCTTTCGCCGAAGCCGCGTTGCATTTGGATCATTTTCCAGGGCACCCGGTGGCACGGTCGGATCTTGATCTCTACCACACCGTTGCCATCGTCAAGATGCCGGAAACCGTCCACTTCGCTTTCGGCCAGGGCGAAGCGGACATCGTGTTCGAGGCCGGGCTGGATCGTCTCAATTTTAACGAGCTGGCAGTCGGCACCCGTTTCGGCCAAGTCGCACCGGGCTGCCCTTTGCCGCTCCAAGCCTGGGATGACGAGGGCAGGGAGGTGGCAGCCGACTACTTCGAAGTTTGCGCAGGGCAACTGCTGACACGCCGCCGCGTCATGCCCGCCATGTTGACCTGCGACGGGCAGGTCATCCGGCAGGATTGCCTGTGTTATCTGATGGAACGCCTGCGCTACGAAGGATGATTCCATTGCTTTCTAGTCGGCTAATGGTGGCTTTGTGCTAATCGAAATCAAATCCCGCAAAAAGTTCAGCACTCCATTTCCCCAGACATCGTTGTGGTCAGCAATCAAAGCCTGGGCGTTTGGCTCGGCAAATGACACGGCAAGGGTTAGATAAACTTGATCGCGTTGACGCTTGCCTTTCCTGTGGCTATGCTCCTGCTTATTGATTTAGCAGGAAAACCATGAGCGACTCATTGCCTCCCCAAATACGCTCCGCCTTGGCGGAAGGTGTCCGCTTGCTCCGCCCTTTGGCGGGAATGGATGTTTTTGATCCCGCTGTGCCTGCAAGTCTAGTCCAGGCTGGCTTGCACCGTCTTCCCGTGCCAGTGGAGGCGGGCGGTTTTGGGGGGCGGCTGGGCGAGGCGGTTCGGGTGCTGGCCACGCTCGGCGCGGTGGATGGCTCGGCGGCTTTGGGGTTGGCGATGCACTTCCACACCTTAGGTGCGGTTGTCGAAGCGGGTGCCTGGGCAGTTCCTTTGCGGCATGAGATATTCCGTGCTGTTTGTGAAGAAGGTGCGTTGCTCAACCTCACGGCCACTGAAGAGCGGGGTGGCAGCCCCGCAAGAGGTGCCATGCCAGCCACGTCGGCGCGGCGGCAAGGTTCGGGCTGGGTCATCAATGGTGAAAAAAGTTGGGCTACCTGGTTGCCGGCTTTGCACTTCGCGGTGATTACGGCCCGGCTTGTTGATGCAGGCGCAGATCAAACGGAAAAAGCGGAAGACAGCGTCAGGATTGGCGCTTTGCTGCTGGATCTCTCGCTGCCTGGCGTCGAACGCCTACCGGCCTTTGACGGGCTCGGCATGAAGGCTTCGGCTTCGGGTGTGCTCAGGTTGAAAGAGGTTCATTTGCCCGAAGACCGCCTGCTCAGCGAGCGCCGCGCAGGGGTACGCGACCCGCGTGGCGCATCGCCTTTGGCCTGGTTTGGCCTATGTGTGGCAGCGGTTTATTTGGGTGTAGGTGAGGGCGCACGGGAAGAATTGCTGCGCTGGGCGGTCGCGCGTAAGCCGGGCGACGGTGGCACGGCAGTGGCTGATATCCCTTCGGTGCGTATCCGATTGGGTCGATTGGACGCGGAATTACGCGCAGCCCGGATTTTATTGCTGGAGGTTGCTCGTCGATGGGATGGGGCTTGCAGTGGCGACGGGCGCGAACAAAAGCTTACGGATATTGCCTTGGCTAAACTGAAGGCGACGGAGGCCGCCGCTTATGCTACCGACGAGGCTTTGCGTATTGCCGGCGGCCCGGGGTTTCTGCGCGGCGGACTGGAGCGGGCTTTCCGCGATGCTCGTGCGGGACTCATTCACCCACCCTTGGAAGACGTGGCTTATCAGGAATTTGCCCGGCTTTTGGTCGAGGGACTGCCAGCGTTTTGATCGGTTGCCTATCAATTGCGATTGTAGAGTGTTTTTTTGCTTGACACGAGTTGCATGGAGTCTCATAATGCGCAGCTCCTCTGGCGGGAACGGATTGCGGGGTCGGGCCTGGGGGTGGTTTGAGGGAGTTTTTTTGGCGTCGCGCCGCGGGTTCGCGGGG
>Ga0265327_10000755_pt1 | contig 50229 bp, 49 predicted proteins | sample 41621metaG_FD_202089 | JGI IMG/M metagenome (GOLD analysis project Ga0265327, IMG submission 202089) | Rhizosphere microbial communities from Carex aquatilis grown in University of Washington, Seatle, WA, United States - 4-16-21 metaG | ecosystem: Host-associated > Plants > Roots > Rhizosphere... | reverse complement strand
GCATGGCGGCGTCACCGCTGTGCCAAGCCAAGGCCTTCACCCGAAATCTGGAAGACGCCTATCGCCGCATGTGGAAGGCCTGGTGCGCCTCCGCAGCCTGAGCGCTATCGTCCCAGGCGGGTGCGGACGGCGCCCCAATCGTTTTCCACCAAGGCCAGGCTTTGCCGGAGTGCGTCGGCGTCAGGCTCGGTCGGCGCCGCGGCGACGATGGCGTCGAAATTGTCGGCCAGCACGTGGGATTTCTGGTCAAGCCGCTGGATTACCGCCAGACCGGTCGGCTTGCAGGGAATGGTGAAAATCTCCAGGTCGGGCCGCCATTTGCGGAGCGCCGGAATGACTTTCCAAACGTCGCCGCTCCAAAAAGCGGTGGTGCGCTCGCGCTGCCTGGTCACCCGGTCCATCGGCAGGCAATCATGCATCAGAACGACGGTGTCGGAGGAAGCGTGGCGCTCGACGTTGATGAAGTCCCGTAGCGCGATCTCGAACAGATGGCCGCCATCGATGAAGGCGAGATCGATGGTCGGCGCGGAAATATCGCGATCCGCGAAATAGGCGTCGCTGGTAAGGGGGACGAGCGTCGTCAACGTTTGCGGCGGAAAATTCAGCCTTGGCTTGGGATCAACGCCGACGGCAACGGTCGGCGGCAGAGCAAGCGCCAGGGACCGGCCGGTATCGACGCCGATCTCCAGGTAATTGCGCGGCCTCAGCTCCTCGTGAAAACGGCGAAGATGTTCGATATAGTCGTCGCCCGGCAGGGTGATTTCGGCGAGCAGGGCGTAGCCGCCGGGAACGTCAGGCGACAGCGCCACCGCCTGTCGCGCCGCCGCCTCGGCCTCGGCGGGTTGGTCCAGCCGGAAATGGGCGTGCGCCTTTTCGACCAGCAGGATGGCACTCTCGCCGCCGACGGCGATGGCGTAATCAGCCAGGGCCAAGGCCTTGTCGTACTCGCCGCGTCGGTTGGCGATGCCCGCCATCAGCCCGAGCGCCCGAACGTCTTCGGGCGTTTCGCGAAGCACGTACAGGCAGACCGCCTCGCTTTCGTCCAGCCGGTCCTCGACGAAATACCCGGAGGCGACATCCAAGGGGGAAAACATCGGAGTGACCCTCGCGGTGATGGAAGTACCCAATGGTACGATCAGGCGTCCGGTTCGTAGACGACGATCTTGCTGCCGCCATGATCGATATCGAAGCGCACTTCCAGCAGGTGGCGCAGTTTTTCGCGCACCGCCGCCTGCCGATGGGGCTCGACGAAGAACAGCATGAATCCCCCGCCCCCGGCCCCCAGCAGTTTGCCGCCGATGGCGCCGGCCTCGCGCGCCGCCTCGTAGATGGCATCGACTTCGGGCGGACTGACCGCGTCGGCCAGGTTGCGTTTCAGCATCCAGCTTTCATGCAGCAATTCGCCGATTTCGGTGACCGGCCGGGTGGATGAGCCCAGGATGCTCTCGGCCTCGTCGACCAGGTAGACCATGCGCTTCAACTGGGTGACGCGGTTGTCCATGTTGGCGATCTGCTTGCCGGCGATTTCGCTGGCGTAGCGCGACAGACCGGTAAAGAACAGCATGCAATGGTTCACCAGGGTGCTCCGGCGCTCGGCCGTCATCGCCAACGGCTCGACGGCGAAGGTGCCGGCGGTATCGAAGTCGATCCGGTTGGCGCCGCCATAGGCCGCCCAGATCTGATCCTGGGAACCAACGTTCTCACCGATCACCCGCTGCTCGATGCGGATCGCCTCGGCCGCCAGAAAGCGCTTCGACGACATCCGTCCGGCCTGGGCCTGCAAGGCATGTAACAGCCCGACGGTGAACGACGACGACGAACCCAGGCCCGAGCGGGCCGGCAGATCGCCGTCATGATGGATCTCGATCCCGTAATCGACGTTCTGATCGGTCAGCACGGCACGGACCGCCGGGTGCTGGATGTCGGCCAGCGCTTTCACCGTCTCGATCTTGGAATAGACGATGCGATGACGGTGCTCGAAAAACTGCGGCAGCGGCCGAAGGCTGATGTAGCAATATTTGTTGATGGCAAAGCCCAGCACCGAGCCGCCGTGCTGCTGGTACCACTTGGGATAATCCGAGCCGCCACCGAACAACGAGATTCGGAAGGGCGTGCGGCTGATGATCATCGGTCTGCGTCCTTGTCCCTTAGCCCACCAGCCGGGCGGCATTCAGCAATTGCCGCCCCAGACGGTGCCGGGCCATGTCTTCGATATGCCGCCGCGTGTCGACGCCGAAGCGGTCCTCGACCATCGCCAGATAGCGTGGATCGGCGAAATAGTCGTGGAAGGCATCGTCGCGGAACTTCAACACCTCGGCCGCCGAAAGCGCCTCGGTCGGCAGCGGCGTGCAGTCGAAGGAATGCTGCGAATACCCCGACCACGCGGCCGGCAGCGGCAAGCCCTTGGTCACCGCCTGCGTATAAAGCGCCGATCCGGGATAGGCCATGGCCGAATAGAAATTGGCGAACTCGCAGTTCAACTCCTTGGCCAGCGCCAGGGTGTCGCCCATGGTCTCCAAGGTGTCGTCGGGCAGACCGAAGATATAGTTGCCGATGACGTTGATGCCGGCGGCTTGGATAGTCCGCACGATACCGACGATATCCTCGGAGCGCAGGTTCTTGTCGGACCCGTCGCGGACGTGCTTGGAGCCCGATTCGATCCCCAAGGCCAGCCAGCGGATACCGGCCTTACGCAGCATGGCGAGCATCGCCGGCTTGACGGTGTCGACACGGGCATAGGCCCAGAAGTTCAACTCGTCGGAATAGCCGAGATCGATCAGCCCCTGGCAAATGTCGCCGACGTGACGGTCGTTGAGCACGAACATCTCGTCGATGATCTTGAAGGTGCGGATGCCGTAGGTGCGATAGAGATGATCGACCTCGGCCACCACCTTCGCCGGCTTGCGCATGCGGTAGCGGTTGGTGTCGAACGGCGCGTTGATGCAGCAGAAGGAACAGCGGTACGGACAACCCAGCGAGGTGTAGATCGACGCGTAAGGCAGTCGGCTATCGAGATCGCCGAAACATTGCCAATTGTGGGCACGGTACAGCGGCATCGGCAGCAAGTGCCAGACGTCGCCATGCAAGTCGGCATCAAGATCGGTGATGAGCGCGGCCGGCTTGTTGACCACCGGCCGCCCATCGGCACCGCGCCAGACCAGTCCCTCGATTTCGGCTAGCGGTCCCCGCCCGCCCAGTTTCATCCACTCGACCAATTGGACGACGGTGGCGGCGCCCTCGCCCTTGCAGGCGAAATCCACCGCCTCTTCGGTCAGCGTCCGTTCGGGCAAGGACGAAACGTGGCCGCCGACAATGATGATTTGCTGATCCGGCGCGATCGCCTTGAGCGCGCGGCACAAGGCACCCGCCCCGACCATCTGCTGGGTGGAGGCCGACGGCTGGTGACCGAACACCACCACGCCGACCAGACGCGGCGCCTTTTGGGCGATGCGCTCCGCCGCCTTGGTTCCCAGGCCCTCGGCCTCGCAATCGAGGATTTCAACGGACAGGCCGCGATCAAGGGCGTGGCCGGCGATCAGACGGCACCACAGAGGCGGTTCAATCGCCGTCAGTTCATCGCCAAGTTGTTGGTAGACCTGTTCCCGACCGCCGGGATTGACCAGGAGGACGTCAAGCTTTCCCGTATCCAAGAAGTCCCATCTCCGAAAGGAAGGCCGCGACCGGCCGACGGGCTAGACATAGCACGGCTCTTGGCGTTCGGCCACGGGGTCGCGGCCGCCGGGATCAAAGAAATGCCGAAGACGGCGCCGGTCCTGAATCAGGCCGAGGTCTTGACCCCGAAGATGTTGTAGCCGCCAAGGCCGTAGGGATCGGAACTGGAGGTGCCGTAAATGCTTTCCGCACCCGTCGCCGAGGTCAACGCGGTCGGCGCCACCTGCTGGACCGCCGACACCGCCTGGGAATTCTTGAGCTTGGTCGGTTCGACGATCGCCTGGGTGATGTAGTCGTTCTTGACCGTGCTGCCTTCCTTCAACTGAACGGTGTAGGAAAGCGTTTTGTCGACCGGCACGCTGGCGCCGCGCTGCACCACCAGATAATAGGAGCCGGCCTTCAGGTCGTAGGTGCCCTTGGTCATCGCGGTGTAGTTTTTGCTGGCCTGGCCCATGCCGCTTTTGCTATCGGCGACCACCTGGCCGGCCTGGTTCAGCACCTGCACCCGAACCGAACTGGCGGTCGATTCGGACAGTTGGACCGTGGTGTCCGTCAGGTTCTTGAACGAGTACACCTGCTGCTTCAGCCCCTTGTCCATCGTCGAGATGACGTTGACACGGCTGTCGTTCTTGCGGAGATAGCCGACGGCGGTCGCGGTATCCTTGGTCTGGCTATCGACGTCGTAGACCGTCTTTTCCCAGACCTTGCGGCCGTCACTGGCGGTCGTATTGTTTGTGCCAATGCTGGTCGTACTCGACATGGCGCGATCTCCATTCTGAAGCGCTCAACTTATACCACATTCGCGCGCGCCTGTCACCGCCGATCCGCCAGCGGCTCAGGGAGACTCGCCGCTCTTGCGCTTGCGCCAGGTCACCAGTTCATGGACGACACCGTGGAGAGTCTGTATCTCTTGGCCGGTCAGATTGGCGCGCTGGAACATGTTGCGGATGTTGCGCACCATGCTGGGACGCTTGTCGGCGATGCGCAGGAAGCCGCAATCGTCAAGCTCGCGCTCGAGATGGGTGAAGAACTGGAGCAGCTTCTCCTTGCTGGCCGGGGGTTCGGCCCCCTTGGTCATCGGCGGCGGCGCCTCGGTGACCGCCGCCTGGAACCATTCGTAGCCGACCAGAAGCACGCATTGCGCCAGGTTGAGCGAGGTGTACTCGGGGTTGGTCGGCACCGACAGAACGGTGTCGGCCAGCACCACGTCGTCGTTTTCCAGTCCGGTGCGCTCGGGGCCGAACATCACCCCGAACGTCTGGCCCTCGGCTTCGGCGCGGCGCATGGCGGCGGCGGCGGCGCGGGGCGTATCCACCGGCTTGACCATGAAGCGATTGCGCGCCGTGGCGGCCCAGACCCATTGAAGGTCGGCCGCCGCCTCGGCGGCGGAGTCGAAGACCTTGGCCGCCAACAGCACACGATCCGCCCCGGACGCGGCTGCAAAGGCGCGTTCGTGCAGCCAGGTTTCACGCGGCGCGACCAGACGCAGATCGGTCAAGCCGCAATTAAGCATGGCGCGCGCGGCGGTGCCGATATTCTCGGACAATTGCGGCCGCACCAGGATGATGGCGGGTCCCGAAGCGGCGCCCATCAGGCGCTCGCGGCCGATCGCGCCCGCGTCAGCATGAAGGTGATGCTGTCCTGAAGCGCCTCCAACGACGCCTCGAGCACGTTGGTATGGACCCCCACCGTCACCCAACGCTGGCCTTTGCCGTCGGCGCTTTCGATGGTGACGCGGGTCTTGGCCCCGGTACCGGCGGTCGATTCGACGATGCGCACCCGGTAATCGACAAGTTCCAGGCCGGTCAGTTCGGGGTAGACCCTGGTCAGGACTTTCCGCAGCGCCACGTCGAAGGCGTGGACCGGGCCGTTGCCCTCGCCCACTTCCATGTATTCGCGGCCCTCGACCTCGACCTTGATGGTCGCTTCCGACAGGGTCAGCCACTCGCCGGCGGCGTTGCGGCGGCGCTCGTCGATGACCCGGTAGCGTTCCAGATTGAAATAGGCGGGCACCTGGCCCAGCGCACGGCGGACCAGCAATTCGAAGCTGGCGGTGGCCTGGTCGTAGGCGTAGCCCTCGTGCTCCAGGCGTTTGACCAGATCGACCAGATCGGTGACGTCGCGCGGATCGAAGCCGACCTGCATCTGTTCGACGACTCCGACCAGGGCGTCCTTCTTGACCGAGGCGATGTCGATGCCGAGATCGGCCAACCGCGCCACCAGATTGGAACGCCCCGCCTGATCGGATACGACGATCTGGCGGGCGTTGCCGACCAAGGCGGGATCGACGTGCTCGTAGCATTTGGGGTCACGAGCCACCGCCGAGACGTGCAACCCGCCCTTGTGGGCGAAGGCCGAGGCGCCGACATAGGGCTGGCGACGATCGGGGCTGCGGTCGAGCACCTCGTCGAGCACCCGCGACACCCGCGTGAGGTTGGCCAGCTGCTGGGCCGAGACACCGGTATCGAAGCCCATCTTCAGCATCAGGTTGGGAATGACCGAATTGAGGTTGGCATTGCCGCAACGCTCGCCCAGGCCGTTGATGGTGCCTTGCACCTGACGCACCCCGGCCTCGACCGCCGCCAGCGAGTTGGCCACCGCCGAATCGGAATCGTTGTGGCAATGAACGCCAAGATGGGTGCCGGGAATGCCGGCCGCCACCACCTCGCCGACGATGCGGCGAATCTGGTGCGGCAGGGCGCCGCCATTGGTGTCGCACAGCACGACCCAGCGGGCGCCGGCCTCGTAGGCCGCCTTGACCGCCTTCAGCGCGTAATCGGGATTGGCCTTGTAGCCGTCGAAGAAATGCTCGGCATCGAACAGCACCTCGGCCACCTTGGTACGGGCGTGGAGGATCGAATCGGCGATCATCCGGATGTTCTCGTCCAGCTCGATGCCGAGCGCGACGGTTACCTGGAAATCCCAGCTTTTTCCCACCATGGTCACCGCCTGGACGGTCGGCACCAGGATGGCGTTGAGGCCGGGGTCGTTGTCGGCCGAACGGCCGGCACGCCTGGTCATGCCGAAAGCGGACAGTTTGGCCGAACGGAAGGCCGGCGGCTGGGCGAAGAAGGCGTCGTCGGTGGGGTTGGCTCCCGGCCAGCCGCCCTCGACGTAATCGACGCCCAGCGCGTCCAGCTCGCGGGCGATACGCGTCTTGTCGGCGGCCGAAAAATCCACACCCTGGGTCTGCGCCCCGTCGCGCAACGTGGTGTCGTAGATGTAAACGCGCTCGCTCATCGCCCGATCCGCCGGTTCAAAGGGAAAGCGCGAAACATGCCCGAGCGGGCCGGCGGGAGCAAGCGTCCGCTTAGGCGCCCTTCGAGGCCACCGCCCCGCGAGGGCAATTTCTTTCTAGGCGCGCCATAGCGCCGCCTCGACCCGGACCACCGTCCAAGGCAGCGCCAGCGCCTCGCGCCCCCAGGCCAGCCACCATTCAACGCCGGGCGTCCGGGCGGGCATCGCCGCGACGCCGACGGCCTTCAGGCCGAAACGACGAAAGACGTAAAGGGCGCGGGGCAGATGAGACTGGCAGGTCACAATCGCCAGCCGGGTCCAGCCTTGGGCGGCGACGATGGGGGCGGACAAGCGGGCGTTACCGATGGTGTTGCTTGACGCGTCCTCGACCATCACCCGGCCGGGATCGACGCCGTGGGCGACGGCGAGATCGCGCATTGCCGCCGCCTCGGCCAGCGGATGGGCGACCGGACCGCCGCTCATCAGCAGATGATCGGCGCGCCCCTCGCGCACCAGCCGCACCGCCCGCAGCACGCGGCGCTCAAGCGCCGGCGACGGGCTTCCGTCGGGCAACAGCATGGCCCCCAGCACGATGGCGACGTCGAACGGCGGTTCGGTCATCCGCCGATGGTGGCCGCGCTCGGCCGCGAAGGCAAGATGTGCTAGGCTGCCGGGCGATCGAAGCGGACGGAGGAACCATGCGCTGGCTGGCGTGGATGGTGGTGCTGGTGGGGCTGGCGCTGGCGTCGGCGGCCCAGGCGTTGGAACCGGCGACCACCGGCGTGGTGCTGCTGCACGGCAAATGGGGCGACCCGTCCGGGGTGCGGCCGCTGAAAGAGGCGGCCGAAGCCGCCGGTTTTCTTGCCGACAGCCCCGCCCTGCCCTGGGCCGGCACCCGCCTTTACGACCGCCCGTTCGAGGCGGCGATGGACGAAATCGCCGCCGCCGCCAACCGGCTGACCGCCATGGGGGCCAAACGTATCGTCGTCGCCGGCCACAGCCTGGGCGGCAACGCGGCCCTCTATTTCACCACTCTCGGCCACCCGCTGGCGGCGGCGGTGCTGGTGGCCCCGGCCCACTTCCCCGAGGGCAAGATGTTCCTGGACAAGGCCGCTGACAGCGTCGCCCGCGCCCAAGAAATGGTGGCCGCCGGCGAGGGTGGCGACGTCGGCTCGTTCCTCAGCCTGAACAGCGGCAACCGCAGCCGCCTTCTCCAGGTGAAAGCCGCCATCTACCTGTCCTACTACGCTCCCGATGCCCCTGCCGCCATGTCGCTGGCGGCCCCCAAGGTCCGGCCGGTGCCGCTTTTGTGGGTGGCGCCCAGCGCCGACCCGTCGACCCAGGCCTTCGACCAACTGGTGGCGCCACACCTGCCGCCGGGTACACCACTGACACGGATCGACGTCACCGCCGACCACATGGGGGCGCCCGAGGCCGGCGCCGACGCGGTGGTCGAGTGGCTGAAGGGGTTGCCGGATTAATCCTTGCGCAGGTCGCGCACCCGCTCGGCTTTGCCCTGGGAACGCGGCAACTCGCCCGGTAGCCGCACGATCACCTCGCAACTGACGCCCACCGTCGATTTGATATGGTGGCGCAGCTTGGCCGCCAGCATGCCGCGCTCGGCCTCGCCGGCCGCCGCCATCGCCTCGGCCTCGACGGTCAGGTGGTCCATGCTGCCCTGGCGGCTGACCACCAATTGGTAATGGGCCGAGATTCCGGGCTGGTCGATCAGCACCGCCTCGATCTGCGACGGGTAGAGGTTGACCCCCCGAATGATCAGCATGTCGTCGTTGCGCCCGGTGACGCGCAGAATGCGCAAATGGGTGCGGCCACAGGCGCAAGGCTCGGTGTCCAGGCGGGTGATGTCGCGGGTGCGGTAACGCACCATCGGCAGCGCTTCCTTGGTCAGCGAGGTAATCACAAGCTCGCCCTCTTCGCCCACGGGCAACGATTCCTGGGTCTCGGGATGGACGACTTCGAACAGGAAGTGATCCTCCCAGGCATGCAGCCCGACCCGAAGATCGCATTCCATGGCGACGCCGGGGCCGATGACCTCGGACAAGCCGTAGGAATCGATCGAGCGGATACCGAGGCGGCTGTCGAGTTCGGCGCGCATCGCCTCCGACCACGGCTCGGCGCCGAACACGCCCACCGCCAGCGGCGACGCCGTCAAATCGATACCGGCTTTCTCGGCCGCCTCGGCGACGTTGAGCGCGTAGGACGGCGTCGAGATCAGCACCCGCGCGCCGAAATCCCGCATCAAGGTGATCTGCCGCTCGGTCTGGCCGCCCGACATCGGCGTCACCGTGCAGCCCAGCCGCTCGGCGCCGTAATGGAACCCCAGCCCGCCGGTGAACAGGCCGTAGCCGAGCGCGTTATGGACGACGTCGCCCGGCCGCGCCCCGGCGCAGGCCAGCGCCCGCGCCATCAGCCCCGCCCACATGTCGATATCGGCGGCGGTGTAGCCGACCACCGTCGGCTTGCCGGTGGTACCGGAACTGGCGTGCAGCCGCACCACCTGTTCGCGGGGCACCGCGAACAGGCCGAAGGGATAGTTGTCCCGAAGATCGGTCTTCACCGTGAACGGGAAGCGCGCCAGATCCTGAAGATGGCGCAAATCCTCGGGGCCAACCCCGGCGGCATCGAAGGCGGCGCGGTAATGGGGAACGTTGGCGTAGGCATGGGCCAGCGTGTTCCTCAGCCGCTCCAATTGCAGCGCCGCCAGCGACCGCCGGTCCATGCGCTCGATCTCGGGCGCCACCATGAAGGCCCTGGATGCCTGTGCCGTCATCATTCCTCTCGCCACGCAACCGTCAGCGCGGGGGTTTACTCCCATTGGCCGGGAAGGGTCAATGTTGGGCCTTCCGATGGGCTCGGCGTTGGTGGTAGGGTGCCCCCTTTTCGGACGGCCCCCCGCGCCGACCGAGCGTTCGTGGCAGCAAATTCGAGGGTTTCTCATGTCCGCTGCGGTCCAGGCCAAGACCAACAGTCGCCTGCTTCTGTCCGGCAACGACGCGGTCGCCCGCGGCGTCTGGGAAGCCGGCGCCAGGGTGTGCGCCGCCTATCCCGGCACCCCATCCACCGAAATTCTGGAGACGCTGGCGCTGTTCCCCGACCTTTACGCCGAATGGTCGGTGAACGAGAAGGTCGCGCTGGAAGTGGCGATCGGCGCCTCGATGTCGGGGGCGCGGGCCTTCTGCGCCATGAAGCATGTCGGCCTCAACGTCGCCTCGGACGCGTTCATGACCATGACGCTGGCCGGCGTGATCGGCGGTCTGGTGATCGCGGTGGCCGACGATGTCGGCCTGTCCTCGTCGCAGAACGAGCAGGATTCGCGCTACTGGGGCCGCTTCGCCCACGTCCCGGTGCTGGAGCCGGCCGACAGCCAGGAAGCCTACGAGATGGCCAAGGAGGCCTTCGAGCTTTCCGAACGCTTCGACACGCCCGTCCTGCTGCGCCTGACCACCCGGGTCTGCCACGTCAAGGCGATGATCACCGTCGGCGAGCGCAAGGCGGTGCCGAACAAGGGCTTCGTCACCGACGTCAAGCGTTGGGTGATGACCCCGGCCAACGCCAAGAACCGCCTGCCCAAGCAGATCGCGCGCGAGGGCGAATTGGCCAAGGCCTCGGAAGCCTCGGCGCTGAACGTCGTCGAGGACGGTTCCGACCGCCGCGTCGGCTTCGTTTCCTCGGGCCCGGCGGCGATGCATCTGCGCGAGAGCTTCCCCGACGCGCCCATCCTTAAGCTGGGCTTCAGCTATCCGCTGCCGATCGAGCGGATCAAGCAATTCGCCGCCACCGTCGAGCGGCTGGTGGTGGTCGAGGAGACCGAACCGCTGATCGAGCAGGCGCTGAAGGCCGCCGGCCTTTACGCCATCCACGGCAAGGACATTCTCCCCCGCCTCGGCGAGTTGACCCCCGACGTGCTGATCCCGGCGATCAAGACGCTGCTGGGCGAGGACGTGCCGGCCACCACCACCTATCCCCATTTCGAGCCGTTCCCGCGCCCGCCGACCATGTGCCCGGCCTGCCCGCACATGGGCGTCTATTTCACTCTGCACCGGCTGCGCAAGAAGGTGCAGATCGCCGGCGACATCGGCTGCTACACCCTGGGCGCCGGCCATCCCTGGAACGCGCTCGACACCACCATCTCGATGGGCGCCTCGATGGGCGTCGCGCTTGGCATGGACAAGGCCCGCGACCCCGAGGACCAGGACAAGGCGATCCTGGCCGTCATCGGCGATTCGACCTTCCTGCACATGGGTATGCAGGGCTTGCTCGACATCGTCTACAACCGCGGCAACGTCACCGCGCTGATCCTCGACAACCGCACCACCGGCATGACCGGCGGCCAGCAGCACCCCGGCACCGGCAAGGACCTCCACGGCGGCGAGGCGCCGCGAGTCGACTTCGCCAAGCTGGTCGAGGCCCTGGGCGTCAAGCCCGAGCGGATCAAAAAGGTCGACCCCTACCTGCTGCCGACGTTGGCCAAAGCCATCCGCGACGAGATCGCCATCCCCGAGCCCAGCGTCATCATCACCGACCGCCCCTGCGTGCTGTCCGACTTCTACGAGAAGCACCAGCCCTATCAGGTGGTCGACGACACCTGCACCGGCTGCGGCAATTGCATCAATGTCGGCTGCCCGGCGATCTCGGTGAAGCGCACCGCCGTCAAGAAGCGCGAGGGCGCCTCCGACGTCGAATTGAAATACGTCCACATCGACGCCGCCATGTGCACCGGCTGCGCCATGTGCGTCGAATCTTGCGGACCCAAGGCCATCATCAAGGCGGAGAAGGCGTGATGAAGAGGGACATCATCACCAACATCCTGGTCTGCGGCATCGGCGGCCAGGGCGTGATGACCGCCGCCGAGATCATCGCCCAGGCGGCGATCGCCAAGGGCTTCGACGTCAAGAAGTCGGAAGTGGCCGGCATGGCCCAGCGTGGCGGCGTCGTCACCAGCCATGTCCGCTTCGGCCGCCGGGTCTATTCGCCGGTGATCTCGCCCGGCACCGCCGACATTCTGGTCGCCTTCGAAGTGGCCGAGGGCTCGCGCTGGGCCGACTTCCTCCGTCCCGGCGGTGTCGCCATGGTCAACACCATTCGCCTGGCGCCGCCCATCGTCTCGGCCGGGCTGTTCAAGTACCCCGAGGACCCGGTGGCGCAGATGCGGGCCGCCGGGGTGGCGGTGACCGATTTCGACGCCGGCGCCATCGCCCGCGCGCTGGGCGACCTGCGGCTGATCAACACCGTCATGCTGGGGGCCATCGCCGACCACTTGCCCTTTCCCGCCGCCGACCTTGAAGCGCGGATCGTCGGCCGTTTCCAGGGGAGCAAGCCCGGCATGGTCGAGATCAACCGCAAGGCTTTCGCCGCCGGGCGCGATGCGGCACGGGAGCGGACGGGTGGCGTCCGGGCGGCGGGGGAATAGCCTAAGGTATATGTGTGGGCAGCCACCTCTTTCGTGTTCCCTCGCCATCTGTTAGGCTCGCGCCGGATTGGGAATGGGGGACTTTGGGCATGGCCGATGCCGTCGATTTCGCGGCGCTGAAGGTCCTGGTCATTGATGACCAGGAATTCGTCCGCACCATCGTCAAGAAGATGCTTGGGCAGCTCGGCATCGGCGTGGTGGTCGAAGCCCAGGACGGCCACACGGGCCTCGAGGTCGTGGTCCGTGAAGCTCCCGATCTGATCATTTGCGACATCCAGATGCGCCCCATCGACGGCTTCGGCTTCGTCCGCTCGCTGCGCGGCACTCCCGGCGTGGCGGCAACCCCGGTGATCATGCTGACCGCGCATACGGACGCCAACACCGTCGCCCGCGCCAGGGAACTGGACGTCGGCGCCTTCCTGGCCAAGCCGGTGCTGCCGCCGGCGCTGAAAGACAAGATCATCCGCGTGCTGACGCCCGGCGTGGCGGACGTCTGATGGCGCTGACCCACTTCGAATTGACCGGCAAGCTGGGGGTCATCACCATGACCAACCAGCCCAAGCGCAACGCCCTGTCCGAGGCGATGATCGCCGAAATCCTGAAGGGTCTGGAATTCGCCCGCGAGGCCAAGGCCCGCTGCCTGATCCTGCGCGCCGAACCCGGCTGCAAGGTCTGGTCGGCCGGTCATGACGTCTCGGAACTGCCGGCGGCGCACCGCGACCCGCTGGGCTGGAGCGACCCGCTGCGCGTCGTCATCCGTGCCATCGAGGAGTTCGCCGCGCCGGTGATCGCCCTGATCGAGGGCGGCGTCTGGGGTGGCGCCTGCGAGGTGGCGGTCAATTGCGACCTGATGGTCGCCACCCCGGACGCCACCTTCGCCTTGACCCCGGCGAAAATGGGCATCCCCTACAATGTCACCGGACTGTTGACCTTCATGAGCGTCATGCCGCTGCATGTGGTCAAGGAACTGGCCTTCACCGCCAAGCCGATCACCGCCGAGCGGGCGCACGAGGTCGGCGTCGTCAACCATCTGGTGCCCGCCACCCACATCACCGAGTTCTGTCTGGACCTGGCCCACAGCATTGAGCAATTGGCGCCGCTGTCGATCGCGGTGATGAAGGAAGAAATGCGGGTGCTGGCCTCGGCCCATTCGATCACGCCCCGGATGTTCGAGCGTGTCCAAGGCCTGCGCCGCCACGTCTATGACAGCACCGACTACCAGGAGGGCGTCCGCGCCTTCAGGGAAAAGCGGCCAGCGCATTTCACCGGCGAGTAAGGGCGGGTCGTTTCACCCTGGCTTTTTCGGGGTCCGACCGATGCCGGCATGCAGGGCAAGCGAGTTCCCGGCCGCGTGCCCGGCCTCGAATGCCCCCGCCGCCACCTTCTTCCCCGAGCGACCGCCCCGACGCAGATCAAGGCCGAGCTTGGCGAATTCCGCCTCGACCACGGCGTGGCGAACCACCACCAGGTCGCGGCCGCCAACTTGTCGGTTGGCTTCGTCGCGGGCCGACTTCATGGCGATCAGCTTGTCGGCGATGGACACCGCCATGCCGAACAGGAACGAGCCCTTCTCGTCGTCACCGTAACGGATGAACCTTTGGCCGCGGGAGTACTCCTCCCATGCCGTACGCATCGCCGCCGCGACGACGTCGTGGACGTAATGCGCCATTTCCAGGCTTGGCCGCAGCCCAAAAAATACATAGCGGACGCGGCCGTTGGCGTCCGTCTCGCGCCAGACCTTGCAGTCGCAATATTCGGCGATGGCCGGAACGCAGGCCGAAATCGGCTGGCGGCGCTTGCGATTGGTCTCGACCGCCCATTGGGCGCAAAGCTCTTCGCGGATTTCCAGGTCGCTGACCGACAAATCGTGGCGGTCGAGCAGTTCGGCGACCTTGGCCGCCGCCGACAGCGCCTCCTCCTCGGTGCAGCCGTTGGCGACGGTCTTGGCCCGGAGCGCCTGGAGCCGCGCCTTCAATTTATCGAGATCGGTCGCCATCACGGAGTCCAGTCCGTCGCCCCTCCGGGCAGCTTGGAGCGGGCGAGCAGCACCATTTCGGGCGCGATCCCGGCGGCCTCGGCGACCAGCCGGACCGAGGAATCGTCCTCAAGCACGAAATCCAGCACCGCGCCCAGGAAGTCGGGATCGCGAATGCGAACGCCGAGGTCGTCGGCGGTGCTGCCGGTGACGGCGAGGAAGCGCAGCACCAGATCCTCGTCGGCGACGATCGCCGCCACCGCTTGCAACGCCAACGCCTCGGCGGCTTCGCGTCCGAATGGCGGCGCCTTCGGTGGCATCTTAATTTTGCCCTCGCCGGGCGCAAGCTCCGCTTGCCTCCCTCCGGGGGATCGGAATGTATCCCGATCCGCCGCCGCAATGGCGGCTAAGCATGACCCGAAGTGATCGGCTCATGCTCTAGTCCTTCTTGCGTTCTGGCTTGGCGCCGACCGGGCCGCCGGCATCCTTCCAGGCGTGGAAGCCGCCCTCGACATGGGCGACCGGGCCAAGGCCCATCTCCTGGACGGTCCGGGTGGCCAGCGCCGAGCGCCAGCCGGACTGGCAATAGAAGACGAACTTCTTGCCCGAGCCGAAGACCTCCTTGTAGTAGGGGCTGGTCGGGTCGATCCAGAATTCCAGCATGCCGCGGGTGGCGTGGAAGGCGCCGGGAACCATGCCCTCGCGCTCCAGTTCGCGCACGTCGCGAATATCGACGAAGACCACGCCGGGATCGCCGTGAAGGGCGATGGCCGCCGCCGTCGGAATGGTCTCGACAACGGCGTTGGCCTCGTCGATCAACTGGCGGTGGGTTTTGGACAGGGCCATCGTCATCTCATCCCTTCGATTGCGGATGGTCGGACGATAGCCCCTCGCCCCGCCGGGCTCAACCCACCTGGCGTTCCCGCGCGGCGGCCGAGAAGGTGCGCTCGACATAATCGAGCAATTGCGCCACCGCCTCGTCGATGCCGCCGCCTCCGGCATTCAGCGTCACCTCGGCCGAGACCGGCGTCTCGTAAGGCGCCGAGATGCCGGTGAATTCGGCGATTTCCCCGGCGCGAGCCCGTTTGTAAAGCCCCTTGGGATCGCGGCGTTCGCATTCCTCCAGGGGCGTGGCGACATGCACCTCATGGAAGGCGGCGGCGTTGATCGCCCGCACCCGCTCGCGGTCGGCCCGACTGGGCGAGATGAAGGCGGCCACCGCCAGCAGGCCCGCCTTGGCGAACAGGTGGGCGACCTCGCCGACGCGGCGAATGTTCTCCGCGCGGTCGGCGGCGCTGAAACCGAGGTCCGAGCACAGCCCATGGCGGACGTTGTCGCCGTCGAGCACGGTAACCTGCCAGCCCTTGAGGAACAGCCGGCGCTCCAGTTCCATGGCGATGGTCGATTTGCCGGCGCCCGACAGCCCGGTCAGCCACAGCACGCCGCCATGATGGCCGTTGGCGCGGGCGCGATCACCCGGCAGCACCTTGTGATCGACGGCGAAGATGTTTTCCGGCGCCTTGGCCTCGGCCGCCCGAGGCTCGGCGATGACGCCGCCGCCGACGATGTCCCAGCCCGCCACCAGCACGAAGCGACCAAGGCGGGGATTGACGGTGAAGGCCTCGAAGGCCTGCGGCTGACGCGTGGTCAGCACCACTTCCGCCACGGCGTTGCGCGGAACCTCGGCGCCCGAATGGTGGGCAAGGTCGGTGACGTCGACCACCCGTTCGATCTCGGCCACCTCGACCACCGTCTCGGCGGTCGCCAACTTGAGCTTGAGGCGCTGCCCCGGCTCCAGCGCGGTCTTGCCCAGCCAGAAGATGCGGGCACGGATTTCGCTGCCAACCTGCAACGGCTCGTCGGCCAGATGGGCGATCTGACCGCGCTCGACGAAAATCTGGTCGTCGAGGGTGATGCCCACCGATTGCCCGGCTCCCGCCGCCACCTGCTGGATGTCGGCACCCGCCCAGGCCTCGATCGAGGCGATGCGCGCCGACTTCCCCGACGGCGCGAAAACCAGGCGGTCGCCAACCTTGAGGCGGCCGCTCTCGATGCGACCGGCGATGATGCGCCGCGCATCCAGCTTGTAGACATCCTGAACCGGCAGGCGCAGCGGCAATTCCACCGCCGACGGCGCCGGCTCGAAGCCATCGAGCGCCCCCAGCACCGCCGGCCCCTTGTACCAGGGCGCCGCCGCCGACACGGTGGCGATGTTGTCGCCGCTCCTGGCCGAGATCGGCACCACATGGGTGGGGTTGACGCCGATGGCGGCGAGATAGGCGGTTATCTCGGCCTCGACCTCGCGGAAGCGGCCCTCGTCCCAGCCCACCAGATCCATCTTGTTGACCGCCACGGCGATCTGGCGAAGGCCAAGAAGATGCAACAGGTAACCGTGGCGGCGCGATTGTTCCTGCACGCCCTCATGGGCGTCGATGACCAGTACCGCCGCCTCGGCCGAGGCGGCGCCGGTGATCATGTTCTTGAGGAATTCCTTGTGACCGGGGGCATCGATGATCAGGTAGGGGCGCTTGGCCGTGCGGAAATGCAGCTGCGACGTGTCGATGGTGATGCCCTGGTCGCGCTCGGCCTGAAGCGCGTCCATGACGAAGGCCCATTCGAAGGGCATGCCGCGCTTGGCGCAAACCTCGCGCAGCGTCTCGACCTTGGCCTCGTCGAGCGCGCCGGCTTCGGAAAGAATGCGGCCGACCAGGGTGGACTTGCCATGATCGACATGGCCGACGACGACGATGTGCAGCGGCGGCCGGGTGGTGGTCTGGTGTGTCATGGCAACGACGTCCTCTTCATTTTTCAAGTCAACGTTGTCATTCCGAACGGAGTGAGGAATCTTTCGCGCACCGCGCCGTTCGTCCGCGAAAGATCCCTCGTCGCTACGCTCGCTCGGGATGACAATCGAGCCGCGTTTCACATATACCCGCCGGCGCGGAGGCGCTCGAAGGCGTCCTCCGATTCCTTGTCCTGGGCGCGACCCGAGCGCTCGGCCACCTTGGTGGTCTCGAGTTCGGCGATGATCTCGTCGACGGTGGTCGCGGTGCTGGCCACCGTTCCGGTGCAAGGCGCGCAGCCGAGCGAGCGGTAGCGCCGGCCGTTCTTGGCGAAATACAGTTCGACGACGGGAATATTCTCGCGGCTGATGTAGCGCCAGACATCAAGCTCGGTCCAGGCCAGCAGCGGATGGATGCGCAAGGACGTACCGGGGGCGAAGTCGGTCTTGAACTGGTCCCAGAATTCCGGCGGCTGGTCCTTGACGTCCCATTCGGCCTGCTGGTTGCGCGGGCTGAAGACGCGCTCCTTGGCCCGGGTCCCCTCCTCGTCGCGGCGGATACCGGCGATGACGCCGGTAAAGCCGTGCTTTTCCAGCACCTGCTTCAATCCCTCGGTCTTCAGCGCCGTGCAGCAATTGACCCGGCCCATCTCGGGACCGGTTCCCGCCGCCAGCGCCGCCTCGTTGCCGCCGACGATCATCGGCAGGTTCCATTCCTTGGCGACGCGGTCGCGGAAGGCGATCATCTCGGGAATCTTGTAGTGGGTGTCGACATGCACCACCGGAAACGGCACGTGGCCGAAGAAGGCCTTGCGCGCCAGCCACAGCATGACGTTGGAATCCTTGCCGATCGACCACAGCATGGCGATCTTGTCGAGGCGATTGAACGCCTCCCTCAAGATGTAGATGCTTTGGTTCTCCAAGGCGTCGAGATGATTCATGATCCGGTCCTGACAGGCGGGGGAACGTGGATGCCGCATTCGGTCTTGGCGCTGCCCGGCCAGCGACCGGCACGGGCCGGTTCGTCCGAGGCGGTGGCGCGGGTACATGGCCAGCAGCCGATCGAGCGAAAGCCCTGGGCCACCAGCGGATGGGGCGGCAGGTTGCGGGCGGCGAAGGCGGCGGCGATGTCCGCCTCGCTCCACGACCACAAGGGGCTGACTTTCACCACCTCGCCGGCCGCCTCGATGGCGGCGAGGTCGGCACGCTGAAAACCGTGGGCGCGCTTGCGGCCGTCGATCAGCGCCTTGAAGCCCCGGGTGGCGGCCGCCAGCGGCCGCACCTTGCGAAGCTCGCAGCAGCGGTCGGTGTCGGTGCGCCACAAATCCTCGGCCTCCTTCAGGTCCTCGGGCGCCGGGCGAAACACCTTGAGCCCGGTCAAACCCAGTTGCGCCACCAGAAGGTCACGGTAGGCGATGGTCTCGTCGAACAATTCCCCGGTGTCGAGGAACAGCACCGGCAGGCCCGGATCGACCTGGGCGACCAGATCGAGCAGCACCGCCGATTCCGCCCCGAAGGATGCCGTGACGGCGACACCGCCGGGGAAAGCTTCGACGATGGCGGCGATCAGCGCCTTGCCGTCAAGATGCCCATGGGCGGCGATCAGCGAATCGGCGCTCATTCACCGCTTCCCAGGATGGCGGCGAGATCGCCGACCTCGGCCGTCGCCGCCGGCGGCGCGGCGACGATGTTGCGCACGGTGTCGAGCAGCACCGCCACCGCCTCGCGGAAGGCCTCGATGGTGCCGCCGGCCTCGACCGCCGCCAGTGCCGCCAGCACCGGAGCGGCATCGGACCACAGTCCGCGCAAGCCGACGAAGACCGCCGCCGCCGGAGCCTCGTCGTCGGCCGGCTGGCCGCGCAGCAGCAGCAGGCGGCGGGCGGCGAAGACGGCGGCGGCGGTGCCCGACTGGAAAGCCTCGGCCTCGCGGCCGGCCTCGACGAAGCGGTCGAGGCTGATCAAGCCGTCATCGGCAAGATCGGCCAGACCGTTGTCGAAGGCGAAGGGCGCGGCGCAATCGCCGCGGGCCTGGCCGGGAGCCACCCATTCCTCGTTATCACCCCAATCGACGAACAGGCCGTCGGCATCCCGGCCGTCGATCGGCGCCAACAGGTCGGACAGGCCCTTCTTGCCCAGCCGCTCGGACCAGGCGCGGATGGCCTCGCCCTCCTGGCGCCCGTCGAGCCAGCCGGTGCGGATCAGCGTCACCGCCTGATCGGCGAGGCGGGCGGGAATGATCGGACCGGGCAGACCGACGGTTCCGGTGCGGGCGTCACCGCCCAGGTGGATCTGGTAATGGGGAGCCTGACGGCCGTCGATCTTCTTGCCCATGCCGTGCAGGCCGATATCGGCGATGTGGTGCAGGCCGCAGGAATTCTGGCAGCCCGAGACATGAACCTGAACCTGACGGGCGGCGACATCGGCCTTCATCACCGGCTCCAGGCTTTTGGCGAAGCCCTGGCTGCTGGTGATGCCGATGCGGCAGGTGGTGGTGCCGGGGCACGAGATCAGGTCGGGGACGTCGTCGGCGCTGGCGGGGACGTCGTAGCCGATCGCCCGCACGCCGTCGACCAGCGCCGCCACCTTGTCGGCGGCGACGCCGAGAAAGGCGATATTCTGGTCGCGAGTGTTGCGCAACTCGGAGACGCCGGCCGCCACGGCCAGATCGTGGAGCGCCCGCAACTGGTCGGAATCGACGATGCCGAGCGGCACGTAGACCACCACCGCGCTGGTCCCGTCGTGACCGGACACCACCCCGGTGGGGGTACGGTGCACCGGCGCGTCGACGGCGTCGCGCCAGGCCAACTTGGGCCACGGCCGCTGGCGCAGGCCCTTGACCCGGTCGAATTCCTCGCGGAACAAGGCGGCGAACTTCTCGGCGCCGAAACGCTTGTTGACGAACTTGATACGAGCGGCGTTGCGGTTGACCCGGTCGGAATAGCGTTGGTGCAACCGCGCGCAGGCTTCCAGCGCGGCCGGCACTTGGTCTTCGGTGATGAAATCCAGGACCTCGGCCGCCGGATGGGGCGCGCCGCCCAAGCCGCCGCCGGCCAGGACGCGGAAGCCCTTCCGCCCGTCCTTCTCGATGGCGATCAGGCCGAAATCGTGGATCGAGGTGCTGGCGCAATCGGTGGCGCAGCCCGATACCGTGACCTTGACCTTGCGCGGCATGTGCTGGGTCAGCGGATGGCGCAGGAACGAGCGGGCCAGATTCGACGCCACCTGGCCGGCATCCACCAGTTCGCGCGGGCAGACGCCCGCCAGCGCGCAGGAATTCATATTGCGCAGCGTGTTGCCACAGGCCTCGCGGGTGGTGATGCCCTTGGTGTAGAGTGCCTCGAGCAATTCGGCGGTGCGCTCGAGCTTGACGTGGTAGATCTGGAAGTCCTGACGGGTGGTGATGTGGGCCGGGCCCTCGGCGAAGGTGCGATTGATCTCGGCCAGCGTCTTCAGCCAATCCACCGGCACGATGCCGCCCGGAATCTTGATCCGCACCATCTGCACGCCCTGCTGGCGCTGCCCGTAGACGCCGAAGCGGACCCGGTAGGCGGTCCAGCGTTCATCGTCCCATTCGCCGGCCAGCGCGCGGGCGAGTCCCAGTCGGTATTCGTCCAGGTCGCTGAGGCGGACCAGCGGCTCGATGGCGGAAAGGGGATCGACATGGGTCATCGTCGGGGGCGCCTTTATTCTAGTAACGACTAGGTTTTACGGTTCAAAAACGTTAAATAAGGAAATACGCCGTCTCATTCGCATGCGTCAATTGATTTTTTGTGTAGAATGTCGTATTAAGTACGCATGCACACTGTTAAATGGAGCACGAAATGTCTAATGCGGCCGACACATATGCCGGTGATATCACCCCCGCCCAGGCGTGGGAACGCCTGACGCGGGATCCCGGCGCCCGGCTGATCGATGTCCGCACCCAGGCGGAGTGGATGTATGTGGGGGTGCCCGACCTCAGCCAACTGGAAAAGCAGCCGCTGCTGGTGCAATGGCAGGTCTTCCCGTCCATGGCCCGCAACGAGTCCTTTGCCCAGCAGCTCGAAGCCCAGGGCATCGGCCGCGACGACACCTTGCTGTTCCTCTGTCGCTCGGGCGTACGCTCGCTGGCCGCCGCCGAATTGATGGCCTCGCTGGGCTTCACCCACAGCTACAACATCTCGGATGGCTTCGAGGGCGCACTTGACGGCGCGCGCCACCGCGGTGGCAAGGGCGGCTGGAAAGCCTCGGGGCTGCCCTGGGTGCAAGGCTGAACACTGTTGCCCAATCGCAACAGTTCCTTTACACACTTCGCCCCAGCGGCCGAGACAATTGACTCGCTTTCATGCTAGTTTGATATCCTCCAAAACAGGGTGTCATCCGTCTTGTCCGGCGCGAGGGGCGAAGTGTCCGGCGAGGCATCGAGGACACCCCGAGTTGCGTACGCGTGGGCGGGCGCCCTGGACGATATACAGGGGAGACGTCGGCCCCTTTGTCGTGGAATCCGAGGTCCGTCCGTGTCGCTTGCCCGCCCCTTCGTCCTTTCGCTTCTCATCGCCACTTCGCTGGCGGGCGCCGTCATGGCCGCCCCGTCCGCTGAGCCATCCGACCTTCGGCGGCGCCTGACCGAATCCGGTGACACTCTGAAGATCGCCGGCCGCACCCTCGACCTTGGGGCGCTTCGGGCCTTTTACGAAAGTCGCGGCTTCCAACTGGCCTGGGGCGGCGCGGGCGAGGCGGCGGGCGACCGTCTGACCGCCGATCTGCAAACCGTCGCCATCGACCACGGCCTGCCGGTCGAGCCCTACGCCATCCCGACCGCCACCTCGGACATCGATCACGACCTGTTGTTGAGCGACGCGGCGGTCCGCCTGGGCCACGACATCGCCGCCGGCCGCCTGCCGCCGTCGCCCACCTTTGGCGGGCTGGGTGCCGGCACCCGTCCGGCCTTCGAGCCCGGACGCTTTCTGACCCAAGCCGCCGCCGGTACGCCGCTGCCGCAGTTGGCCGAAGGCTTGCAACCGCGCGCCGCCGCCTACCAGGCGCTGGAAAAGGCCTTGGTGCGCTATCGCGACATCGTCCGCGCGGGCGGCTGGCGCCAGATTCCCGCCGGCCCGGCGGTGAAGCCCGGCCAGGAGGACGACCGGATGCCGCTGGTGCGGGCGCGCCTGATCGCCAGCGGCGAGCTTGAAGCCGGCCAGGACAAGGGCCACCGCCTCGACCCCAAGGTCTCCCGTGCGCTGGAACGCTTCCAGGAGCACCACGGCATCGAGCCCGACGGCGCGCTGGGCAAGCCGACGCTTGCCGCGCTCAACGTCACCGCCGAGGAACGGCTGCAACAGATCATCGTCAATCTGGAGCGCTGGCGCTGGCAGCCGCGCACGCCCGAAGCGGTCTATATCGCCGTCAACATTCCCAACCAGACCCTCGACCTGATCGAGAACGGCCAATCGACGCTGTCGATGCGGGTGGTGGTCGGCGAGCCCAAGCACCAGACCCCGGGCATGATGACCAAGATGACGGCGGTGATCGTCAACCCCACCTGGACCATCCCACCGTCGATCGCGGCCAAGGAAATCCTGCCCAAACTGCGCCAGGACCCCAACTATCTGGTCGCCAACAACATGCGCATCCTCGACGCCTTCCCCGAGAACAGCCCGCAAGCATCGGGCATCGGGGTGGATTGGAAGAAGATGCGCCGCTTCCCCTACAAGCTGCGGCAGAAGCCGGGACCGGACAACGCGCTCGGTCTGGTCAAGTTCAACCTGATCACCGATGACGCCATCTACCTGCACGACACCCCGCTCCGCGCCTTCTTCAAGCACGGCTACCGGGCCTTGTCGCACGGCTGCGTACGCGTCGAGCGGCCGGTGGAACTGGCCGAGCACATCCTTGGCGGCCCCTGGACCGGCAAGGTGGGCCAGGCCATCGCCGACGCCACCACCAAGACCCTGAAGCTGAACCAGCCGTTGCCGGTCTATATGCAGTACTGGACCGCCTGGGCCGATCCCGATGGCACCGTCCACTTCCGCGACGACATCTACGGCCATGACGGTCGCATGGCCGCCGCCATGAACCGGCGCCCCCGTCAGGCGCCGGGCCAGATGGCCCAGGACGATCGCAAGACCCGCCTCTGAGCGATGGCGTTTATGTCGGAAAAAGCGGCGTCTTCCCATTGACAGCCGACCCCACCCAAATGGTATGAACGGTGCGCGCCATCGGGGGAAGACACTATGTCAAAGGGGAATGGGGAATCGTGCATCAGCCGCCGGTCCTTCCTCGCCCTGGGTGCGGGGGCCGCGGCCGCGACACTGTTCGCCGACCCGGTCGAAGCCGCCATCCACGCGATGCCCGAGCGCTCGCTGATGCTTTACAACACCCATACCGGCGAGCAGCTGCGCACCACCTATTGGGCCAGCGGTCGCTACCTGCCTGAATCCATCGCCTCGGCCAGCCGCTTGCTGCGCGATCACCGCAGCGGCGACGTCCACCGCATGGACCCCCGGGTGCTCGACCTGATGGCGGCGGTGCAGCGCAAGCTGGGAACCAAAGGCCCCATCCATATCATTTCCGGCTACCGCTCGCCGGCGACCAACGCCTGGCTGGCCTCGATCAGCGACGGCGTCGCCTGCAACAGCCTGCACATGCAGGGCAAGGCGGTGGACATCCGCGTCCCCGGCCGCTCGGTGCGCGAGGTCGGTCGCGCCGCCATGTCGCTGAAGGCCGGCGGCGTCGGCATCTACCCGGCCTCGGGCTTCGTCCACGTCGACACCGGCCGCGTTCGCCGCTGGTAGGCCGGCAAGGCGTCTACCGCCCGCCCTTCCCCGACATCATCCCTTTGACGCCCTCGATCGCCTGTTGCAGGCCTTCGGCCGGCACCGAGCGCAGGTCCAGGCCGAAAAATCCGGCGGGCAGGTTCAGCATCGCCTCGTCGACCGGCCCAACGGCGACGTCGCTGAGGCTGGTTTCGACCCGGCTGGGATTGCCGCCCTTGCCGGTCAGGGTACCGGCGGCCTTGACCAGGATACCGTCGCGGGTAAACCAGGCGTCGCCGTCAAAGCGGCCACCGCCGCCGCTGGCATTCACCTTGTAGCGCGTCGTCTTCAACCCGCCGACCACCTCGTCCCGCACCTTCTTGCGCTCGACCGAGAGACCGTCGAGGCCGCCGGCCAAAGCCGCCGCCGCGCGCAGGCCAAAGCCGACATACCATCGACGCGACGGCGCGATCAGGTAGGCGGCATCCTTGTCGCGCCGGAGCAGCACCGCCTGCCCGCCATCGACGGTGCCGAAGTCGCGCCGTTCGCGCCCGGGCGCGTGCCAGACGTTGCCCTCGTAAGTCCCCTTGTCGCTGCTGACCGAAAAGTGGGCGGAGTAGGAAACCGGCGCGTCCAACAGATCGAAGGCATCCTCTCCCGCCATCGCCGGGCTCGCGGCGAGAATCACGGCCAGGGCGGCGAAAACCAGATCACGCATCGTCACCTCGAAACTCCCAATCCACCACGGTAAGCGCCACCATAACCTTCCCCATCCATCTCGGATAGGGCGCGGGCGCGCCGACATGCTATAGTTCCGCAAGGAATTCCGGGGAGACCGAATGATCGCGCATAGCGTTGCGGAACAATTGCGCCAGATCGACCGCACAGTGGCGGCGGTCACCCGCTCCACCGAGGCGCTGGTCCGGGCCAAGGACGAGAATTCGCTGCTGGACGAGATATGCCATATCGCCGTCGAAGTCGGCGGCTACGGCCTCGCCTGGATCGGCTACCCCGTCCACAATCCGGAACGGACGGTGGCGATCAAGGCCCAGGCGGGCATGACCACCGACTATCTGAATCGCATCGGTCTGAGCTGGGCCGACAGCGATTTGGGTCGCGGCCCGACCGGAACCGCGTTGCGGACCGGCACCACCCAGGTGCTGCGGGACATGGAACGCGACGCCAAATTCACGCCCTGGCGCGACGCGGCGCTTGATTGCGGCTTCCGCTCCAGCATATCGCTGCCGCTTGGCCACGGCAGCGAGCGATTGGGGGCGCTGACCATCTACGCCTTCGAGCCGGACGCCTTCGACGCCGACGTCATCCGCCTGCTTGAGGACCTGGCCAGCAACCTCACCTACGGCATCGGCGCCCTCCGGATGAAGGCCGAGCACGACCACGCGGTGCAGGAACTGGCCGAGAGCGAGGAGCGCTACCGCTCGCTGATCGAGCTGTCGCCCGATGCCATCCTGGTCCACCGCGAAGGAATCATCCTGTTCGCCAGCCTGGCGTCGGCCGGCATCTTCGGCGCCCCCCAGCCGGCCAATCTGGTCGGGCGGCGCCTGCTCGACCTGACCCACCCCGACTTTCACCCGACGGCGACCCGGCGGATCGAAGCGCCGCCGGCCGACAGCAACCTGATCGAATACCGCATGCTGCGTCTCGACGGCACGCCGTTCGAGGCCGAAATCGTGGCCACCAATTTCAGCTTCCACGGCCGCGCCGCGCGCCTGCTGGTGGTCCGCGACGTCACCGAACGCAAGCAGGTCCAGGAACAATTGATGCAGGCCACCAAGCTGGCGACGCTGGGTGAGATGGCCGCCGGGCTGGTGCACGAACTGTCGCAGCCCCTGAACATCATCCGCCTCACCGCCGAGGGGGCGCTGCTGTTCATCGAGCGCGGCAAGGGCTCGCCGGAATGGATCGCCGAGCAGCTCCAACTGGTGGCCGACCAGGCGCAGCGAACCGCCGAGATCATCGACGACATCCGCATCTTCAGCCGTCGCGACAATTCGCCACTCCAGGTGTTCGACGCGGTGGCCGCGGTACGTGCCGCCATCGGCGTGCCGGGCAGCCAGATGCGCCCCGACGACATCGCCCTGGTCACCAATCTGCCGAGCGCCCCGGTGCCGGTGCGCGGTCGGCGGGTTCAGCTGGAGCAGGTGGTGATGAACCTGCTGTCCAACGCCCATCATGCGCTGAAGGAGAAGCGCGAACGCCATCCGGCCGGCGACTGGCGGGGAACCGTACGGGTGAGCGCCGAGGCAATCGGCCGCGACCTGCGCATCGTCGTCCTCGATAACGGCCCCGGCATTCCCCCCGAGGTGCGGGCGCGCATCTTCGAGCCGTTCTTCACCACCAAGGATGCCGGCCGCGGCACCGGGCTGGGATTGTCGGTCAGCTTCGGCATCATCAACGCCATGGGCGGGCGGCTGGAGGTGTTGGATCAGGAGGGGGGCGCCTGCTTCGGCATCAGTCTGCCGATCGACATCACCGCCGAGGAATTCGCCGAGAACCGGGCTCCGCCGCCGCTGCCATCGGCCGGTGACGCCCACATCATGGTGGTCGACGACGAGGAAAGGGCCGGCGAGGCGCTGGGCCGTTCCCTGCGCGAGCTTGGCTACCGGGTCAGCGTCTGCGCCAGCGGCAGCCAGGCCTGGGAGCGCTTCCAGGCCGATCCCGCCGACGTGGTGATCACCGATTTGCGTATGCCGGCGGGCGGCGGCGAGCAACTGGTGGAAAGACTGCGCGACTTCGACCCGCTGCTGCCGATCGTCATCGCCTCCGGCCACCTGGGAGCGACGGAACGGCTGGCCGACAACCTTCAGGACGACCGTTGCGCGGTGATGAAGAAGCCGGTGGCCTTGGGAAAATTGGGGGAAATCATCGCCAACTTCTTAGAACCGCCCAAATAATGGGGCGGTTTCGGTTGTTCGACCGTGCGCACATGCTTATAGTTCCCCGGGGCTAGGAAAAGGGTGGGACGGATATGCAGATCCTGGTGGCCGATGACCACAAGTTGGTGCGCGACGGCCTGAAGCCTTTTCTCAACGAGCTTTCGCCCGGCGCCGATATTCTCGACGCCGCCACCCTTGATGAAGCGGTGGCCATCGCCGGACAGGCCGACAAGATTGGCCTGGTACTGCTCGACCTTATGATGCCGGGCATGGACGGCCTGAAGGGGCTGGGGGTGCTGAAGGCAAAGCTGCCCAACGTCCCGGTCGTCATCGTATCGGGCTATTCCACCCGCGACCATGTGATGGCGGCGGTGCAGGCCGGCGCCGCCGGGTTCATCCCCAAGACGGTTTCGGGCGCCGCCATGGTCAACGCGCTGAGGCTGGTGCTGTCGGGCGAGACCTACCTGCCGTCGGCGACCTTCTTCGAAGAAGCGTCGACCATGCAGCCGCTGCCGCCGATCATGCGTTCGGGAACGCCGCCGCCCTTCGATAAGCTGTCGAAGCGCGAGGCCGAAATTCTGGCGCTGTTGGTCGAAGGCCGCACCAACAAGGAAATCGCCATCGTGCTTGAGTTGCAGGAGATCACCATCAAGGTGCATCTCAGAAACGTCTACCGCAAGATCGGCGCCGCCAACCGGGCCCAAGCGGTGCGCATCGCCCTGCAATCCGGCTGGGATATCCCGGTTCGTCCACCGGCCGCCGCCGCGACCTGAAAAAACCACCCGGGACCTCTTGCCTCGGGCGGCCAACTGGAGGATGTTTGCCCCCTTCGCAACTCGGGCGACATCATGGCCACCGTTTATCTCGGCCTCGGCAGCAATCTCGGCGACCGCATGGCGATCCTCAAGCGGGCGGTCGCGGCGCTGACCGCGCTGGGCGCCATCGAGGCCTGCTCGCGGGTCTATGAGACCGCGCCGCTCCACCTGACCGACCAACCGGCGTTTCTCAACATGGCGGTCCGCCTCGCCACCCAGCTTGCCCCCAACGACCTGCTCGGTGCCGTCAAGGCCCTGGAACGGGATCTGGGAAGGGTCGATGGAATTCGCTGGGGACCGCGATTGATCGATATCGACATCCTGCTTTACGACGGCGTGGTGCTGTCCGAGGAGCGCCTTGTCATCCCCCATCCGCGCCTGGCCGAGCGCCGCTTCGCGCTGGCGCCCCTGGCCGATGTCGGCGCCGCCGCCGCCCACCCGGTGGAGCGCCGGACGGTGGCGGAAATGCTGGCGGCGCTGCCGATGGCCGACGACGTCCGGGTGGTGGCGGAAGGGGTTTGAGAATGAGCGACAGGCGCCTTTACCGCATTCTGGTCCGCGACCTGCTGGTCAAGTGTTCGATCGGCATCCACGAACACGAACGGCTGGCGCCGCAGCGGGTCCGCATCAATATCGACATGGCGGTGTTCGAGTGCGACGGCGATCCCCAAGACGACATCGCCCAGGTCGTTTCCTACGAGGACGTCATCACCGGGGTTAAGCGCCTGGTCGCCACCGGCCACATCAATCTGGTCGAGACCCTGGCCGAAAACATCGCCGATCTTTGCCTGGCCGATCCACGCGTCAACATCGTCACGGTGCGGGTCGAAAAGCTGGACGTCTACGCCGAGGCGGCGTCGGTCGGCGTCGAAATCGAACGCCATGGGGGAACCCGCCCTACTTAAAGCATGTTTGACGGCGGCCGATTCGGGAGCAAAGTGGCCCGTACGCGTTGGGGGGACGCCAAGGCATGGACAAAAGCGCCGCGCGAAAACCTGGCGGACAGATTTGGCTTGCCGCGCTGGTGATGGTCGCGCTCGGCGCCGCGCTCTCGGCGTGGCAGATTGATAACGCGCGTCGGCAACACTTGTTGGCCGCCGGCCGATTGGTGTCCTCGCTCGCCAACGCCACCGCCCAGCGCCTAGCCGGCACGCTACGCGGCATCGACCAATTGCTGATCGACGCCGCCCGCCAGGTCGGCGATCCGGCCAAGGTCGACACCGCCACCCTGGCGTCATTGCGCACCCGGATCACCACCGTTCCCGAACTGGTCGGCCTGTCGTTCACCGATGGCGACGGCACCATGCTGGCGCGCACCGACCCCACCATGCCGGTCGGTTACAAGCTGACCGATCGGCAGCATTTCCAGTTTCAGCAAACGCATTTCGCCGAGAACCGCCTTTATATCGGCCCCCCTGTCGAAGACCCCATTCGACGCCGACCGGTCATCTTCCTGTCGCGCCCGATCCTTGGAGCCGACGGCGGGCTGGTCGGCACCGTCTCGACCGCCGCCCCCCCGGACTTCGTGACCGACGCCCTTGCCGCCACCCTGCGTCCGGAGGGCACCTCGGGCGTCTTCTTCACCGATGGCCGGGTGATGAAGCGGCTGCCGGACGACGGCTATCCCAACGCCTCGATGGCGGAAACACCTGTCTTCAAGGCCTATCAACGTGGCGAACCGTTCGCCGACGTGGTCGGCCGCATGGACGCCACGCGGCGCGTGGTTGGGTTCGCCCCGGTTCCCGGCTATCCGCTGGTGGTCGCCGTCGGCCTTAGCCGCGATTCAATTTTGGCCGAGACCGCGACCGAGATGAAAATCCAGATCGCGCTGCAGATGGGCTTCACCGCCATCGTGCTGTCGCTGGCCTGGGGCTTCCAGCGCTCCGAGCGACGTCGCCAGTCCGTCACCGCGCGGCTGATCGAGATGGACCACCGCCATCTCGAGGAATTGTCCACCGCCGTGGCCGAACGCACCCGCGAACTCGACGAGGCGATGGCCGCCCTCAAGGACAGCGAAACCCGGTTCCGCAGCATCGTCGACACCGCGCCGCTGCCGATCGTGTTGACGCGCATCGCCGACGACCGCGTCGCCTATATCAACGAAGCGGCGGCGCAGGCCTTCGGCGTGCCGCGCGCCTCGGCCGAGGGATTGAAAGCGCCCGAGCATTACGACGACCCCGCCGTTCGCATCCGATTGAAGGCGGCGCTGGAGCAGGCCGGCACCGTCCGCGACTTCGAAGCGACATTGAGGCGCGCCAACGGCGAAAGGTTCGACGCCCTGTTGTCGGTCGGCACCTTCACCATCGAGGGCGAGCGGATGATGATCACGGTGGCGCACGACGTCACCGAGAGCAGGCGACTGCACCAGGAACTGGCCCGTTCCAATTCCGATCTCGAGCAATTCTCCTACGCGGTCTCGCACGATCTGCAAGAGCCGCTGCGTATGGTGTCGAGCTATTTGGCGCTGCTTGAGCGGCGCTCGGCCGACCACCTGACCGACGAGGCGCGCGAGTTCATCTTCTTCGCCGTCGACGGCGCCCAGCGCATGTCGCGAATGATCAGCGACCTACTCGAATATTCCCGCGTCCATCGACGGGGACGGCGGTTCGCCCCGGTCGAACTCGACGTCGCCTGTAGCGAGGCCCTGGCCAATCTGGCCGCCGCCATCGGGGCGGCCGAGGCCGAAATCGTCCGCGAGCCGCTGCCCAGGGTCGTCGGCGATGCCAGCCAGTTGATGCGGGTGTTTCAGAACCTGGTCAGCAACGCCCTCAAGTATCGGCGGCCGGACGCCAAACCGGTGGTACGGATTGCCGCCCACCGCGACGGCGCCGAGTGGCGCGTCTCGGTCGCCGATAACGGCATCGGCATCGATCCAGGCCAAGCCGACCGCCTGTTCCAGGTGTTCCAGCGCCTGCATTCGCGAGTCCAGTACGAAGGCAGCGGCATCGGCCTGGCGCTGTGCCGGCGCATCGTCGAACGTCATGGCGGTCGCATCTGGTTCGAATCGGCGGGAACCGACCAGGGCTCGACCTTCCACTTTACCCTGCCGGCCGAGTCGGCCGGCGGAGGCGACGTTCAGCCCATGCCGATGGCGGCCTTGTAAAGGTCGAGGAGCTGTTCGGTCTCCTCGCGCTCATGGTCCTCCATCTTCCTGAGACGGACGATCTGGCGGATGATCTTGGTGTCGAAGCCCTGGGATTTGGCCTGGGTGTAGATATCCTTGATATCGCCCTGTAGGCCCTTCTTCTCTTCCTCGAGACGTTCGACCCGCTCAATGATTTGGCGGAGCGCCTCGGCGGCGATGCCACCGATCTGGTTCGTCTTCTGCTCGTCGCTCATGCCCGAGACCCCCTGTTCCGAAATCGGCCCCGACCATAGCCAGGACGGTCCAACGGTTCAAGCGGCCCGAAGGTCGGTGGTGGCGGAAACCCCGCTTGCCGAACCCGCCGCCAAGGGACTATGAGAATGGGGAATACCTTTGAAGGACCGCCATGTCAGACGCTACCCAGCCCAAAAAGGGCATCGACTGGGTGTTCGCCACCGTGATCATCCTGGCCGGCCTGCTGGCCGCCGGGGTGCTGATGTGGGCGTCCCAGCTCCCCGACGGCTTGGCGGACTGACCGTCAGTGCTGCATCGAGGCGCCGCCGTGCTGGCGGGCGCCGCGGTGCATGGCATGATGGTCGCCGGTCAGCAGGGTGGTGTCGGCGATCTTCTTCTGCTCGGGCGTCAACGCCGCGTAGAATTGCTCGACGGCGGGAACCACGTTGCGCAACGAGGCCGCCCGCGCATCGACATGGCCCTGCATGCGCTTCAGCCGCGTCGGCAGGTCGACGGGTTCGTCGGTCGAGGCCGACCGGGTGGCGCATTCCTTGCGGATCGGCTCCTGCGCCGCCTTGAGCGTTTCGGTCAGCTTCTTCCACGCCGGGCGCTGAGCGTCGGTGATCGCCAACTTGCTTTCGGCGAAGGCCAGCTTGGCGGCCAGATGGGCATCGAGGTCGGCGCACATCCGCTGCATATGGACGCGGTGGAAATTCTGGCCGGTGGCTGCCGGGCCATGCTGCGTTTCCTCGGCCGACAAGCCGGAAATGCCCCCGACGACGACGAAGGCGGCGACGGCGGCGGCGGTCAGGATGCGACGGGACATGGAGTGGTCACCTCGTGAAGGAGTGCGATGAACGGCACTGTAATCCAGTTCCGTGTCGAAATGATGTCGGCGGCCCGGCGATCTGGTGACGGATGGTAACAGTCAGAAAACCTCGACGCGGCGGATGGCGGGATCGGCCAGCACCGGCGCCAGGGCCTCGGCCAACAACGCCGCCCAGCGCTCGACGCCGTCGTCGTCGGCGATCAAGTCCTGTCGCAGTTCGAACGAGACATGCGGCAGCCCGGTGGCGCCGGCATGGGTATCGAGGGTGTGGTTGATCTCGCGCCCCGAATAGGGCTGGTTGTCGCCGACCACCAGATCGGGCCGGGCCGAAAGACTGGCCAGCACCGGCGCCGCCATCCGCGCGTCGCGGTTCCACAGCACGCCGACATGCCAGGGCCTGGCGCCGCCGCTCAGGCAAGGCGTGAAGCTGTGCACCGAGATCATCGCCGGCGCCGGCCCCCGGCGCCAAAGGTGGGAGAGCACGGTGCCGATCTCGTGATGGTAGGGCCAGAACCAGCGCTCGGCCCGGAGATCGGCCTCGGCATTGTCGACGGCGCGATTGCCGGGAACCGGCACGCCGCAGGAAACGGCGGGAATCGACCCGGGGTCGCCAGGCTGGCGGTTGCAATCGATGACCAGCCGCGACACTCCCGACAGCACCGCCGGGCAATCGAGCAGCGCCGCCAGCCGGCGCGCCACCCGGGCGGCGCCGATATCCCAGACGACATGGGCGAAGCGCGCCTCGGCGCTCAGGCCGAGATCGCCGTATTCGGCGGGAATGGCGGCCGAGGCGTGGTCGCAAATGACCAGTGCCCTCGCCGATTCGGCGCCATCCAGGCGTTCGAAGGGGGCCGGCAGGTCGCCGGTCGGGGAAAAACGCAGCATGCGACAAATATAGCGCAACGCCCCCGTTGACACAGCCCGCCGCTTTCCGTATTTTCCCGCCTCCGGTCAGCGCACCCCGGTAACGGGCGGACCGACCACGCGTAAGGAACTGGGTTATGAAGATTCGCAATTCGCTGAAGTCGGCCAAGCTGCGCGACAAGAACTGCCGCATCGTCCGCCGCAAGGGCCGTGTTTACGTAATCAACAAGACCAACCCGCGCTTCAAGGCCCGCCAGGGCTGATCGCCCGCCGCCAACGAAGCCGGTTACGGTTGAACCGCGCCCCCTCCTCCGAGGGCGGCGCGGTTTTCTTTTGACCGGTTATCCCGGCGGCTCAATGAATTGATCCGCCGTATTGTCCCTCGCCGGGCGCGGCCTCCGGCCGCTTGGCCGCCACCTCAATGGCGGCCGCAAGGCGAAACCTACGGTCGCCGGTATTACAAGGCTTGCCGCAGCCAGGCCAGACAGGCGGTCACGTCGGGCAGGCCATGGCGGGCGGCCGAGGGCCGCGGCGCCCCCACCAGCACGGAAATTCCACCCAAGGCGTTGACGGCGCGGAAGCCGTCCTCGTCGCTGTAATCGTCGCCGACAAAAACGGGGACGCGGCCGACGAAGGGCGGCTCGGCCATGAAATCGACCACCGCGCCGCCCTTGTCGTAGCCGGTGGGCTCGACCTCGAACACCATCTTGCCGGCCAGCACCCGGAAGGAGGGATGGGCGGCCACCGCCGCCTCGGCGGCACGACGCGCCTCCTGCTGATACTCGGGAGCCAGGCGGTAGTGGAGCGCCAGCGTCAGCCCCTTGTCCTCGATCGCCGTGCCCGGGTAGGCGCCGGCGAAGGCCATCAGCCGGGCGCGGATGTCGTCGAGGCCCGCGTTTTGCGGCGGCCGCCGCACGACGCCGTCGGCGCCGACCCGCTCAAGACCGTGCAGGCCGGCGGTGGGCGGCGCGAACGGTGCCAGCAGGCGGCGGATATTGTCGATCCTCCGCCCCGAAACCAGCGCCAATGCGCCGCCGGCCCGCGCCGACAGCGCCTCCAACAATTCGCGCACGGCGGATGGCGCGGCGGTCGCCGAGGGGGTTTCGGGGATCTCGATCAGGGTGCCGTCGATATCGAGGAACCAGGCCCCGTCGGACGACGGCGGCGGCGGCGGTGGGGGGAGCATATCGACCATGCCCCCAAGGTAAGCCCCTCCGCCCCCGGGTCAAGGGCCACGCGTCACGAGCGCGCGGCGGCCCGCCGGTTCTGGATCATGCGGGCACGGCGCAATTGGTATTCGGCCAGGCGGGCCTGGCGGTAGGCGTCGGCGATGTGCCGGGCCTCGTCGCGATTGGCGGCGGCGGCGTCGCGGGGCGGCGCCATCGACGGCTTGAGCTTTGCCGTCGGCGGCGCGGCGGCGGCCCGGCCCGAGCCATTCCATACCTTCATCAGCTTGTCGCGGTACTCGGCCGCCAGCTTGGGAGTCTGCGAGTGGTAGTAGGAGGCGGCGGTCGGCCAATGCTGGGTGGCGCCATAAAGCCCTTTGAGGAAGCGGGCGGCGTAGCCGACGTTGCTGGCCGGCTCGAAGGCGTCCTCTAGGCCGCTAAAGGCGTCCGGGTGGTAGCCCAGATTGACCTGCATGCAGCCGACGTCGATGTTGCGCACGCCACGGGCCTTGAGGCGCTTCACCTCGGCCACCGCCTCGGCCTTGGTGGGGAAGAATTTGCCCTCGCCATTGGCCATCACCGTCCACGGCCAGGCAACGCTTGCCCGGCTGGTGGCGTCCCAACGGCCCGATTCGACGATGGCGATGGAGTCGAGAAGCTTGGTGGGGATGCCGTAGGCGCGCTCGGCCTGGGCGATCTCGGCGGCGCACATGGCCTCGGGCGGCAAGGCCAAGGCCGCGGCGGTCGGCGCCGCCGCCAACCACCCCCACCCCGCCAACACCAGAAGGACCGCCAGCCGTCGCACCCGCGCCACCCTTTAGAATCCGAACCTGCCAAGCATAGCTGCATGTATCGTGCCAGCGGCGCCGACGGGTCGGATGCCCCTGGCCCCGGGCGTGGCAAATCCGCCACAGGGTGGCAATTCTATCAAGTTTGTATACTTTTTCCCTTGCAACTCGGCGGACGGCCCGTATATTTATTGCAGTGCAGCAAACGACTGTCATCGACCGTCCGCTGCTGCCTTTCTTGGACGTTTCCTCCCTAAACTTGAGCCCCGGCTTCGTGCCGGGGCTTTTTTTATGCCGCGACCGGCGCCGCCGCCGGCAGGGTGAACTTGAAAACCGCCCCCTTGCCGGGCGTCGATTCCACCCAGATGCGGCCGCCGTGGCGTTCGACGATCTTGCGGCAGATGGACAGGCCGATGCCGGTTCCCTCGTACTTTTCACGGGTGTGCAGGCGCTGGAAGACGGCGAAGATGCGCTCGAAATGGGCGGAATCGATGCCGATACCGTTATCGGCCACCACGATCGTCCACATGCCTTTCCCGTCCTCGCCAGTCGCGGGCTCGGCGGTGACGGTGATCAGCGGCGCCTGGTCGGCGGCGTGATATTTGAGGGCGTTGCCGATCAGGTTCTGGAGCAGGCGCTCCAACTCGTTGGGCCAGCCCAGGACCAGCGGCAACTGGTCGCCACCGACCACATGGGCACCGGCATCGGCGATGGCGAAGGCTAGGCTGCCCTTGACCATCGCCAGGATTTCGCCAAGAGCCACCGGCCGGGGCGGTTCCTCGCCGCGCCCCACCCGCGACAATTCCAGCAGATCCGCCACCATGTGGTCCATGCGCTGCGCCCCTTCGCGGGCGAAGCCGATGAATTCCCTGGCCTCGGCGTCCAATTGGCCTTCCAGTCGGCGCTCCAGAAGGGTGACGTAGCTGCCGACCATGCGCAGCGGCTCGCGCAGATCATGGGAGACGACATAGGCGAATTGTTGAAGGTCGGTGTTGGAACGCTGCAATTCCGCCGACTTGCGCCGCAACGCCTTCTCGCTATCGCGCAGCCGGCGGTTGGCCTCGCTGCCGCTGGCGACATGGTGGGCGGTGCCAAAGGCGGCAATCGCCAGCAGCAGCAGCAGCAGACCCGACAGCATGCGGGTGATCTGGCGATCGACCCGGCTGGCGCTCCGCCAGCCGCCCTTGGGTATCGCCGCCATCCGCCACGAGCCATAAGGCAGCGCGACGTCCGTCACCACCGGCCGCTGGTCGAACAAGGCGGCGTCGCCGTGGAAAACCTCGCCGGGCTCGCCCATCCCATCGCGCCCCCGGATGGCCACCTCGATCGGCAGGTCGGGATCGTCGACGCCGGCCTCGGCGAACACGACGGGAATGTTGATGACGGCGCTGACCATCCCGAAGAACCGGGCGTCGGCGGCGGCGACATCGGGCAGGTAGATCGGGGTCCGGACGACCATGGCGACGCCGCCCTGGATCAGTTCGACCGGCCCCTGCAACAGGGTCTGGCGGCTGTCGATCGAGCGCTTGATCTGCGCCCACTGGTGCGGCTGGGTCCGATAATCGGTACCGATGATCCGCTGATCCGGCCCCGGCGGTGCCACCATGGCGATCACCGTGCCGCGCGACAGCGTCAGGTTGCGGACGCTTGGGTATCCCGAGGTCATTACCCGGACGGCGCGCTCGAAGGCGTCGGCGGTGATGTCGCCGTGGGCGGCGACCTCGGCGACGATGCCCCGCGTGCTGAGAACCGGCGCCGCCAGCGATTTTTCAATCCGCGAGCGCAGATCGTCAAGGACCCGGCCGATTTCCAAACGGGCGGCCACTGTCGCCCGATGGTCTTCAACCCGGTTGAACTGCCAAAGGCCAAAGGTGGCCAGCAGGGTGAGGGCGAAGGCCAGCACGAACGGCAGCGGACAGCGCAGCCACATCCCCACGAAGCGGCGAACGGCGCTCAGCGGCGAGGGCGATTGGGCGGCGGCAAGCGGCAAGCTGGTTCCTGCGGATTGGCCAGAATCAAACGGTGATCCCAAACTTTAGACTACCCCCGAACGCGTCGACGGTGAAGCGTCAACCGGTTCGCCGGCCGTAATGGGGGGAATCGCCCCATTCGTTCCAGCCCACCCGCCGACCGGCCGACAGCACCCGCCCCTCCAGGCACGAGCGGCATTCCAGCCGCCCCTCGTCGATGCAGGGCTTGCCGTCGTAAAGCTGGTAGTTGGGGCGCACGTCCTTGGGCGTCAAATTGGGCATGGTGACATTGGCGCCGAACGAGATGCCCTTCTCGCGGCCGTCGGGCACCAACGCCTGCAAGGCGGTGGTGGCGGCGATGTTGACGTCCCGCAGCACCAACCGGGTGACGGCGATCATCTTGAGCGCCAACGACATCAGCGGCGCCGTCGCCATCATCCCCTCGTCCGCCATGGCGCCGCCGGCCGAGACGATGTAGGGCCCCATGCCGATCATGTCGATGTCGCGGGCGGCGAAAAAGCCGATGTCGTCGGCCAGATCGTCCAGCGTCTGTCCCGGCAGGCCGATCATCACCCCGGTGCCGACCTGATAGCCGGCGCGGTCGAGATCGCCGAGCGCTGCGACGCGGGTTTCCAGGCGTTGTTCCGGCGGATGGATGCGGGCGAACAGCGCCGGATTGGTGGTCTCGATGCGCAGCAGGTAGCGGTGCGCGCCGGCCTTGCGCCAGCGCCGATAGGCGTCGAAATCCTGCTCGCCGCAGGACAGGGTGATGCCCAGCCCCTGGGGCAGCGTTTTCGACACCGAGCGACGGCGGATTTCGGTGACGCAGTCCTCGACGAAGGCGATGAAGCGTTCGTCGCGGCGCTCGCCCGATTGCAGCACGCAGGAACCGTAGCCGGCGGCGGCGCACCACAGGGCGGCATCGACCACCTGGCCGACATCCAGGGTGTAGCGCGGCACCGAGCGATTGGATTTGCGGATGCCGCAATAACGACAATCCAGCGCGCAGCGGTTGGAAAATTCGACGATGCCGCGATAATGCACCTTGTCGCCCAGCGTGGCGGTGGTGCGGTCGAAGGCGGCTTGGCGCAGTGCCTCGATCTCGGCCGGATCGGCCAGCCCCAACAGGCGGACGACGTCCGCCTTGGCGAAAGTGTCCTCGGCCAGCAATTCGGCCAGCGGCCTCACGCCTTGTCCCCCAGGGCGCGGTCGAAGGCGCTTCGCGCCGCGGGGAAGCATTCCAATGCGCGCGGCAGCACGCCTTGAAGCAGCGAGATGGCGACGCCGTAATTGGTCATCGGCACCCCCTGGCTTTCCGCGCGGGCCAGCCGCGACAGCATATGCTTGCGGGTCACCGTGCAGCCGCCGCAGTGGATGACGAGCCGATAGGGAGTCAGGTCCTCGGGATAGTCCTTGCCGGCCAACACGTCGATTTCCAGCTTGCCGCCGACATACTGGTGCAGCCAGCGCGGAATCTTGACCCGGCCGATGTCGTCGGCCAGCGGATGATGACCGCAGGTCTCGCCGATCAGCACCCGGTCGCCGGGCTTCAGCGCCGGAATCGCCGCCGCCCCGGCCGCCAGCTTGACCAGATCGGCCTTGAAGCGGGCCATCAGGATCGAGAAGGTGGTCAGCTTCACCTCGGGCGGCGTATCGGCGGCGGCCTTCAGCACCACCTGGGAATCCGAGATCACCAGTCGCGGCGGGCGGGCCAGACGGCCGAGCGCCTCTTTCAACTCGCGTTCCTTGACCACCAGGCACATGGCGTCGGAATCGAGCAGTTCGCGGATCACCTGGACCTGGGGCAGAATCAACCGCCCCTTGGGAGCGCCTAGGTCGATGGGCACCACCAGCACCGCCAGTTCGCCGGCCGGCACCAGATCGCCGACCAGGCGCGGCTCCTCCAGCCGGTCGTCGGGGGCGGCGGCGATGATCGCCTCGCGCAGTGGCCCCAGATTGGCGCCGGTCAGGGCCGATACCGGCACCGCCGTCTCGCCCTCGGCCGGAGGGACCAGATCGATCTTGTTGCGGACGGCGACGACGGGGGTGTTACGCGCCGTCAAGGTGGCCACCAGATCGGCCTCGAAGGCGCCGAAGCCCTCGGGCCCGACCACCACCAGGGCGAGGTCGACCCGCTCCAGCACCGCCTCGGTGCGGCCGCGCCGCAGTTCGCCCAACGCCCCCTCGTCATCGATACCGGCGGTGTCGACGAACACCACCGGGCCAAGCGGCGCCAGTTCCACCGGCTTTTCCACCGGGTCGGTGGTGGTGCCGGGAACCTCCGAGACGATCGACACCGCCTGCCCGACCAGCGCGTTGACCAGACTCGACTTGCCGACGTTGCGCCGGCCGAAGACGCCGATATGAAGGCGAAGGCCGCGGGGGGTGTCCTGCATGGTTCCTCTCAGCGAAATCCCAACGCCGTCATCGCCTCGGGCGATAGTAAGGCATCGACGGTCGCTTGGTCGAGCAGCCCCTCCTCCACCGCCAGCGCCGCCACCGGGCGGCCGGTGGCGCGGGCCTTGGCCGCCAATTGGGTGGCGCGCTCGTAGCCGATCCTGGGCAAAAGCGCGGTGACGGTGGCCCAGGAGGCCTCGACATGAGCGGCCATGACGGCGGCATCGGCCTCGATGCCCTCGACGCAGCGCCGGCGGAAGGTCTCGGCCGCCGCCGCCAGCACGCCCAGGCTTTCCAGCAGCGCGTGGGCCAGCAGCGGCAGGAAGGCGTTGAGCTCCAACTGACCGGAAAGCGCCGCCGCCGTCACCATCGCGTCGTTGCCGATCACCAGCATCGCCACCTGACCGACCGCCTCGGCGATCACCGGATTGACCTTGCCCGGCATCACCGACGAGCCCGCCTGCACCGCCGGCAGGATCAATTCGCCCAGCCCGGCGCGGGGCCCCGAGGACAGCAGGCGCAGGTCCGACGAAATCTTGAACAGGTTGACGGCATGGGCCTTCAAGATGCCGGAAACCTCGGCGAAGGCGTCGGCGTTCTGGGTGGCGTCGACCAAGTTCTCGGCGCGGGCGAGGTTGAGCCCGGTCTCGTCGCGCAGGCGCTCGGTCACCAGGAAGATGTAATCCCTGGGCGCGGTCAGCCCGGTGCCGATGGCGGTCCCGCCCAGATTGATCACCCGCAGGCGTTCCTCGCACTTGAACACCCGCCAGCGGTCGCGCGACAGCGCCTCGGCCCAGGCCGAAAACTCGGCCCCCAGCGTCATCGGGCAGGCGTCCTGGAGTTCGGTGCGGCCCATTTTGACCAGGCCGGCGAACTGCCGTTCCTTGGCCTGGAAGGCCGATTGCAGCGCGGCCACCGCCTTTTCCAACCGGTGCAGGCCGCGAATGGCCGCCACCTTCAAGGCGGTGGGATAGGTATCGTTGGTCGATTGGTGCAGGTTGACGTGGTGCAGCGGATGGACGCGGGCATAGGCGCCCTTCACTCCGCCCAGCATTTCCTCGGCGCGATTGGCCAGGACCTCATTGACGTTCATGTTGAGCGAGGTGCCGGCCCCGCCCTGCAACGCGTCGACGACGATCTGATCGATCAGCCCGCCCGCCGCCAGTTCATCGGCGGCGGCGGCGATGGCCGTCGCCACCTCGGGCGCCAGGAATCCCAGCTCGGCGTTGGTGCGGGCGCAGGCCTTCTTGACCTGGGCGAAGGCGGCGATCAGCCCGGTATCGGGGGCGCGGCCAAGCAACGGGAAGTTCTCGCGGGCCCGCAGGCTGTGAATGCCCCAATAGGCGCCGGCGGGAACCTGCCGTTCGCCGAGGAGATCGTGTTCCGTCCTGGTCTCAGCAGAAGACATCGCGCTTGCCGGCCCGCACCATCTCGATCAGGCGGGCCGAGACCCGCCTCTCCTTGTCGGCCATTTCCTCGACCTCGGCGGCGATGGCGGTTTCGCCGGCGGCGGCGGTGTCGGGCTGGGCGTAATCAATCAGGTATTCGAGGAAGGTGCCGACCGCGTTGGGAGCGCACTTCTCCTTGATGGTGCCGACCTTGGCCAGCGCCATGAAATCCTCGCCGGTGCGCCCGGTGCGGTAGCAGGCGGTGCAGAAGGACGGGATATAGCCCATGGCGGCGATATCCTTGACCACCTCCTCCAGCGAGCGGTGATCGCCCAGCTGGAACTGGGCGGCGTCGAATTGTTCCGTCGCCGCGTAGCCGCCGGGATTGGTGCGGCTGCCGGCCGAGATCTGCGAGACGCCCAGCGCATAGGTTTCGCGCCGCATTTCGGCGCTTTCGCGAGTCGACATGATCAGGCCGGTATAGGGCACCGCCAGCCGCAGAATGGCGACGATCTTCTTGAAGTCGGCATCGGTCACCGGCCGGGGCGGCCGGCTGGCCATCTCGGCGCCGCTGGCCGGTTCGATGCGCGGCACGCTGACGGTGTGGCAGCCGACGCCGAAGCGTTCCTCCAGATGGGCGATATGGCTCATCAGCGCCAGCATCTCGAAACGCCAGTCACCCAGGCCGAACAGCACCCCCATGCCGACATCGTCGATGCCGGCCTCCATGGCGCGGTCGAAGGCCGACAGCCGCCAGTCGATGTCGGCCTTCCGGCCCTTGGTATGGACGGCGGCGTAGACGTCGCGCTGGTAGGTTTCCTGGAACAGCTGGTAGGTGCCGATGCCGGCGTCTTTCAGCCGCTTGAAATCGGCGGTCGACAGCGGCGCCAGGTTGGCGTTGACGCGGCGGATGGCGTTGCCGGCCTTCTCGACCGAATAGATGGCGGCGATGGCCTCGAGCACGTAATCCAGACCGCCGGGGTAGGATTCCCCCGCCACCAGCAACACCCGCTTGTGCCCCTGATCGACCAGGATCTCGGTTTCGCGCACGATCTCGTCGCGGCTCAAAGCGTGACGGACCAGACCGTCGTTGCTGGCGCGGAAGGCGCAATAGAGGCACTCGTTGGCGCAATGATTGGTGATGTACATCGGCGCGAAGAACACCATGCGCCGACCGTAGATCTCCTCCTTGACGAAACGGGCGGTGGCGAACAGTTCGCCGGTCAGCTCGGCGTCGTCGAGCGCCATCAGCGCCGCCACGTCGTCGAGGTCCAGCCCCTTCATTTCCCGCGCCTTGGCCAGGATGGCGACGACGCGACCGCGATCCTCCCGGTCATGGCGCTCCAGGACCGCGCCGATGCGGGCGGCGTCGAGCCAGGAATTGGTGGTGCCTTGAAGGATATTCATGCGCCGGCATTTCCCCGGTGGTTGCCATCGCCCGAAGCATGCAATGAAAGCATGTCTCGGATGCAAAAAAGATCAGGCGCCCCAGTCACGCACAACGGGCACCGATAAAATTCCGATATTCATTGGCAAAATCAATCGCGCTTCGATATCGCTCACGAGAGAATCGTAAACTATTCGTCACAAAGCCCCAGTGATCGGCTCGGTTGTTGTGCCGCCGCCACCGACTGGGCCGCAATTTGTTGAAGACGACTGCATATTCTTTTATAACGACCGGGGTTTCGTGTAAAGTCTTTCCGGGCTGGATTTTGGGGGATCGGGCATGGCACGCCTCGCTTACGGTGTATGGGACGGCAAGGTCCACGACAACAGGGGCAAGCCGCCGGGTATCGCCACCGAAATTCCCGACCTCAAGGGGTTCGACGTCTTCAATGCCGACAACCCGATCCGCGCGTTTCTCGGCGATCGTGGCTTCTTCGTCTTCGACCCCCGCGTCCACCTGATCGACGCCTTCTGGCGGTACATGAACAAGGCCGCCGACGAATCCTGCGGCAAGTGTACGCCCTGCCGCATCGGCACGCTGCTGGTGCGTGACGCGCTGGCCGATCTGCGCCAGGGCGCCGCCGCCGATTACGACTTCGACACCATCCAATCGCTGTGCCGGCAGATGGCCGACACCTCGCTGTGCGGCGTCGGCCAGACCTGCGCCAAGGCGCTGCTGGCGGCGCTGGAACACTTCCGCGATATTTTCGAGGCCGAAGCGGCCGCCGGGCCGGCTCCGGCGCAGCCCGGCCTGGAATACGTGACGGCGCCTTGCGTCGAGGCCTGCCCGTCGAAAATCGACGTGCCGCGCTACATCGACTACATCCGCGACGGCAAGCCCGAATACGCGCTGGGCGTCATCTTGCAGAAATACCCGATGGCGGCCACCTGCGGCCGCGTCTGCGTCCGCTTCTGCGAAATGGCCTGCCGCCGCAACATGGTCGACGACGCCGTCGGCATCAAGACGCTGAAGCGCTACGTCGCCGACCATCAGCTGGGTCAGGCGCTGCGCTTCACCAAGGATCTGGTGACGCTGGAGGCCGACGCCCGCGTCGCCGTGGTCGGCGCCGGTCCGGCCGGCATCTCCTGCGCCTATCACCTGCTGCTGCACGGCTACGAAGTCGATATCTTCGAGACCCGCGACGAGGCCGGCGGCATGGCCTCGATCGGCATTCCCAGCTACCGCCTGCCCAAGTCGGTACTGAAGTCCGAAACCGACACCATCACCACGCTGGGCGGGCGCCTGCTTTACAATCAGACGCTGGGCGTGGACTTCACCCTCGACGACCTGTTCGCCCGCGGCTACAGCTCGGTGTTCCTGGGACTGGGGTGCCAGGAGGGCGCGCTGATGGGCGTACCCGGCGAAGACGTCAAGCTCAAAGGCTACGAGACCGGCATCGGCTTCCTGCTCAAGGTCCACGACCACATCGCCGGCATCGACACCTCGCCGCTGTCCGACCCGGTAGTTGTGGTCGGCGGTGGCAACGTCGCCATGGACTGCGTGCGTTCGGCGCTCCGCATGGGGGCCCGGTCGGTGCATCTGCTCTATCGCCGCGGCAAGGCCGACATGCCGGCCGACCACGAGGAGGTCGCCGCCGCCGAGGCGGAAGGCGTCCAGTTCCACTTCCTCACCAACCCGGCGCGGGTGGTCAGCGAGAACGGCGTCGTGACCGGCGTCGAAGTGGTCGAGATGCGTCAGACCGAACCCGACGAGAAGGGCCGCCGCAAGGTCGAGCCGATTCCGGGCAGCGAACGGATCATCCCCTGCCACACCCTGATCGCGGCGATCGGCCAGCAGGTGAGCGGCGGCGGGGCCTGCGCCGACGGCATCGCCATGAGCAAGTGGCACTGGGTGCAAGTCGATTCCTCGACCCTGGCCACCTCGCGCCCCGGCGTCTTCGCCGGCGGCGACTGCTCGCTTGGGCCGTCGACGCTGATCCACGCCATGGCCAACGGCCTGAAGGCGGCGCGCAGCATCGATGACTGGATTCGCTTCGGCCGGGTGCGCTTCTTCCCGCGGTCGCGCATGCGCAAGCTGCTCAACGACAACAAGATGCTGGCCGCCGATTGCGTCGAGGCGCCGATCCGCTTCGAGTATCGGGTACATCACCCCGAGATTGATCCCGAGGTGCGCAAGAACATGTTCGAGGAGGTCGAAGGCACCATCAGCGCCGAGCAGGCTTACCACGAAGCCAAGCGCTGCATGCGCTGCTACCGCCTGTATTCGGTGGTCACCGAACTGCCCATTCCGGAAGGAGCGATCTGAGATGACCGCCGCCGCCAAGAACTACCAAATCGACCTCACCCTCGACGGGCGTACCGTCACCGCCGAGGCCAACGAGACCATCCTGTCGCTTGCCCGCCGCGAGGGCATCCACATTCCGACGCTGTGCGAGATGAACGACATCGACCACGCGCCGGGCACCTGCAGGGTGTGCCTGACCGAAATCCGTACGCCCGAACAGCCGAAGCCCCAGATGGTCGCCGCCTGCACCACGCCGGTGCGGTTCGGCATGGAGATTCGCACCCGTACGCCTCAATTGAACGAGGCGCGCCGGTTGCAGGTCGAATTGCTGTTGGCCGACCATGACCAGGATTGCGCCACCTGCATCCGCCACGGCGGCTGCGAATTGCAGGATGTCGCCCAGTTCGTCGGCCTGCGCACCAACCGCTTTTTCGATCCGGCGCGGACGGCGGCGCGTCCCAGGGACAATTCCTCGCCGGCCCTGATCCGCGACATGACCAAATGCGTCCGCTGCCAGCGCTGCGTCGCCATCTGCCGCACGGGCCAGACGGTCGACGCCCTGGTGGTCACCGGTACCGGCCAGGACACCTCGGTGGGGCTGCATCACGGCACCTCGCAAAAGCATTCGACCTGCGTCACCTGCGGCCAGTGCGTGCTGGTCTGCCCGACCGGCGCGCTCGGCGAGCGTGACGCCACCGATCAGGTGCTCGATTACCTGTGCGATCCCGACATCGTCACCGTCTTCCAGTTCGCCCCCGCCGTGCGCGTCGGCTTCGGCGAGGAATTCGGCATGGCGCCGGGCACCAACGTCGAGGGCCAGATCGTCGGCGCGCTCCGCCGCATCGGCGCCGATGTGGTGCTCGACACCAATTTCGCCGCCGACGTGGTGATCATGGAGGAAGGCACCGAGCTGCTGCGCCGCCTGAAGGAAAAGCGCCGGCCCACCTTCACCTCGTGCTGCCCGGCCTGGATCAACTTCGCCGAGCGGCACTACCCGGAAATCCTGCCGCTGCTGTCTTCGACCAAGTCGCCGCAGCAATGCCTGGGCGTCATCGCCAAGTCCTACCTGCCCGAGAAGATGGGCATCGACAAGGCGAAGATCCGAGTGATCTCGATCATGCCCTGCATCGCCAAGAAGGACGAGCGCAGCCGCAACCAGTTGAAGGACGAGATCGACGTGGTGCTGACCACGCGCGAATTCGCCCGCCTGCTGAAGCGCGAGGGCATCGACCTCAAGACCCAGGAGCCGTCAACCTTCGACAATCCCTACATGAGCGCCTATTCCGGCGCCGGCGCCATCTTCGGCACCACCGGGGGCGTCATGGAGGCGGCGGTGCGGACCATGTATTACGTGGTCAACGGCAAGGAACTGGAGAACATCGAACTGGAGCAATTGCGCGGCTTCGAGGGCATCCGCGCCGCCACCGTCAACATCGGCGGCGACATTGGTCCGGTCAAGGTGGCGATGTGCCACGGCCTGAAGCCGACCCGCGGGTTGGTCGATCAGGTCATCGCCGGCGCCACCGATTTCGATTTCATCGAAATCATGGCCTGCCCCGGCGGCTGCGTCGACGGCGGCGGCACCTTGCGCTCGAAGAAGCGCTACCTGTCCCACGCCATGGCCCGGCGGGCAACGCTGTTCGGCATCGACAAGCAAGCCAAGGTGCGCCAGTCGCACAACAATCCGCAAGTGCAGGCGCTTTACGCCGACTTTCTCGAGGCCCCCTATTCGGAAAAGGCCCACCATCTGCTGCACACTCATTATTCCGACCGCGCCATCGATTCATCGATGACGGTCAAGGACGTTTGGGACAGCATCCAGGGCAACTATTCCGACATCGCCAAAAAGAAGGGCGTCATCGGCGAAGACGGGGCCTAATCTTCCCCGCCCATCCCGTGGAGGGCGGCGAAAGCCGCCCGCTGGTCGGGGCGGATATCCGCCCTTAGCCGCACCGTGACCATTTCCCACGGCGCCGCCCGCTCCGGTTCCTCGTCGGGGATCGGCCGGCGGTCGAGGATGTCGAAATCGAGCGTCGACAGGCCATCGGCGGCGACACCGCCGCCCGCCGCCCACTTGGCTTCGAGCAAGGCCCGGTTGAAGGCGCCGACCCGGGTGAGGTCGCCGCCCGGGGTGAAGCCCTCGTGATCGTGGTCGAGCGCCTGGAAGGTGCCCTTGCGGATATCGGTCTTGATGCCCGCCCGCCGGTAGCGGCGCCGCAGGTCGCTATCCTCGCACCCCCACCCCCAGAACTGGTTGGAATAACCGTCGACCTCGGCGAAGACCCGATTGGGCGTCAGCACCACGGCGCCGAAGAAACTGTCCGGGTGGTGATCCATCGCCATATCCGAACGCCCCGGCGCCAGCGGCCGGCGCTCGGCTCCGTACCAAACGATGCGGGACGGACGAGCGACCGGCGAATAGTCGGCCCAAAGCGGCAGATAGTCGACGTCGTGGAAACAGGTGTAGTCGCCATCCTCGCCGCCCAGCTGGAAGCCGATGTTCTTGAGTGCCCCGCGATTGAAGGGCAGCCCCGGCTCCTGCTCGACCACCAGAACCCGGTAGGGGATTTGACGGTCGATCTTGTCGCGGGCGAAATAGGCCCGCAGATGGGGAATGAACCGCTCCAGATGGGCCGCCCGGTCGCGATAGGGGACGACGATGGTCAGGCGGTCGGGCATGCGGGCGTCCGGACTGGGGATCGAGCTGGCGGGGCGACGGCGGATTGCCCTCGCCCCCCCCACCATACCCCGGCCGGCATCGGGCCGAAAGGCGTCAGGCGGCCATTGGCGGTGCCTGGCACTGGGCCTCGAAGCGGTCGAGCAGCCAGGCGCCAAGTTCCGCCCGCGGTCTGTCGGCCCGATAGCTGTCCCATTCCCCCAGCAACCCGCGCAGGGCGCCACCGGTGGCGGCCCGCCGCGCCAGCCTGGCGGCGTGAAGGGTGTTGAAGTGGCGGATGCGGTGCGGCTCGGGACTGTCGAGGACCTGCCCGGCGCCGGCCACCAGACCGTCACGGTCCTCGACCAGGGGAGCGCCGTACGCCAGATGGCGGATAGCGGCCCATAGGCGCGAATTGTAGCGGATCGCCTCGTCGCGCTGACGCGCGGTCTCCGCCCGATCCATCTGGTGCCGACCGATTTCCAGCGCCACCGATAGTTCGATATCCAGACGTCTGCCGCGATCGATCCAGGCCGCCATCGTCGTTCCTCCCGAGAACTTTTGTTTGGCCATGCCTTGTCCTTCGGCGCATGGCCTTGACGCCACTATGCCCAAGGCCGTCAATAACGCACAGGCGCGCAACGGCATAACAACCGCAGGGGTTAGCCCCCTATCCAAACGAGTGGATTTTTCGGAACGCTTCTACGGAAGAGTAGGCTCGTCCTCATCTTCCGGCATCGGCGGCAACGGCGGTGCCGTCCCGCCATCGGGCAAAGGCCGATCGTCGGCGACCAGCACCCGATGCATGATCACCACGTCGACCCAGCGGCCGAACTTGAGGCCGACGCCCCGGAGAACGCCCTCCTGGCGGAATCCCAGCGAACGGTGCAGCCCGATCGATCCCTGGTTGGCGGAATCGCCGATCACCGCGATCATCCGCCGGTAGCCCATCCGGGTGCAGCGCTCGATCAGCTCGCCGAGAAGAATCCGGCCGATGCCGCGGCGAGCGACGAAGGGGGCGACGTAGATGGAATCCTCGACGGTGTAGCGATAGGCCGAACGCGTCCGCCAGTAGCCGGCGTAGCAATAGCCCAGCACCTCGCCCTTTTCCTCGGCGACCAGATAGGGCAGACCGCGCGCCACCGTGGCGGCGCGGCGGCGTTCCATCTCCTCGACCGACGGCGGCTCCTCCTCGAACGAGGCGGCCGAGCGGGCGACATAAAAGGCGTAGATCGACTGGATCTGGTCCATGTCGGCGGCGGTGGCGTCGCGCACCGTCACCGTCAGCTTGCCGGCGGCGCTCATCATGTCGGCACCCCGTCCCGCACCGCCTCGGCCAGCGCCGCCACCACCTGGGTGATGTCGGCGGCGACACGGTCGAAGCCGGGCGCCCGGCGATGGGCCGTCTCGTCCATATAAAGGGCGCGGTTGAGCTCGATCTGCAAGGCATGGCCGCCGGTGGCCGGCTGGCCGTAATGACGGGTGGTGAAGCCCCCGGCGTAGGGGGCGTTACGAACCACACGGTAGCCCAGCCGCTGGAATTCCGCCTCGACCACCCGGGTGATGCCCGACGCGCACGAGGCGCCGTGGCAATCGCCCAGCACCACGTCGACCCGCGACAGCCCCATGTCGTGATCCATCGGCCCGCCCACCGACGGCATCGAATGGCAATCGACCAGAATCGCCCAACCGAACCGCCGGCAGGTGGAATCGATCAGGCGGCGCAGACAGGCGTGGTACGGGCGGTAATAACGTTCGATACGGGCTTCGGCCTCGGCCACCGTCAGCTTGGCCCGGTAAATCTCGGCGCCGTTGGCCACCACCCGGGGGACGGTGCCCAACCCCGCCGCCACCCGCGGGCTACGGGTGTTGGCCGCCACCGGCAGCGGCCCCGAAAACATGCAGGGATCGAGTTCGTAGGCTTCACGATTGGGATCAAGGTAGGCGCGCGGGAATTGGGCCGCCAGCAACGGCGCCCCATGCAGAGGGGCGGCGGCGAACAGCTCGTCGACGAAACTGTCCTCGGAACGCCGGAGCGTGGCCGCGTCAAGCCGGGACGCCGCCACGAATTCGGGCGGGTAATCTTGGCCCGAATGGGGCGAGGCGAAAATCAGCGGCACCGTCTGCTCGATCGGAGCCGTCAGGGTATAGACCCCGGTTTCGCCAAGTGTGGTGAAAGGCGAAGTATCCATGACTCGAAGGTTATTAGCAGGTTGGCGAACACCTGTCACAGCCGACATGCGCGTCGCCTCGCCAGGGCGGCCAAAACGTCTCTGGAAGCTCTTGCAATGGGGGGGAAAAGACGCTAGAAACGCCACCCTCGACGGGGCGCCGAATGGCCACCGTCCGAGCGGGCGCTTAGCTCAGCGGGAGAGCACTTCCTTGACATGGAAGGGGTCACAAGTTCAATCCTTGTAGCGCCCACCATCGAAGCCCCCAGGGAAACCTGGGGGCTTCGTCCGTTTCTGGGGGACATTCCCGTGTACGGGACTTGTCCAAGCAAACCGAGCCGCCACACCGACGCCACACGGCCAGGAATCCACCCAAGGCTGGATGAAAGTTCCTCGGCAGGTCAGCCGGAAACCGGCTGTACGCTTGCCGTACACCGTACAAATTGGTAGCATGGCGCATGATCAAGTCCTTTGCCGATAAGCGGACCAGGGCGTTTTTCGAAAGTATTCGCGTCCCCGCGTTCGCCCGTCAGGCGGAGCGGCGAATGGCGACATTGGAATCAGCTGGGTCGCTGAGAACATTGCAAGCGTTGCCATCGAACCGATTCGAGGCGTTGGGCGGCGACCGGGCCGGCCAGTACAGCATCCGCATCAACGAACAATGGCGGATATGCTTCGGTTGGGAGACGAAAGAGGAAGCCGGGCACATCACCGATCCGCTTGACGCCGCGGGTGACGCCGTCGATGTCGAGATCACCGACTACCATTAGGAGGGCGACGATGTATCCACGTCAAAAGGATGGCCTGCCGCCAATTCACCCCGGAGAGATCCTCGGTGACGAACTAGCCGCCCTTGGCCTGTCCGCCGCCGAATTTGGCCGCCGGCTTTCCGTACCGCACAATCGGATCACAGCCATCCTGAAAGGGCAGCGCGCCATCACCGCCGACACGGCTCTGCGGCTTGGCCGGTTCTTCGGCATGTCGGCGAAATTCTGGCTGAACCTCCAGCAGACCTATGACCTCAAACGGGCCGAGGCCAAACACGGCGACGAAATCAACAGATCCGTTCATCCGCGAGCCGCGTGAATTTGGCGTCGGCCAAGCCGTCGAGGGCAGCCGGCGCGCTCAAGGCTGAACGAGCCTTCCCGAATACCGAATAAGCCCAGCGGCGGCGATGTTGACTGTCGCATGACTGTTTCGCCGGCCCCGGCCGGGCGATATGCTGGCGCCCCTTCTTCGTCGAGCCGTATCCGATGATCGTCCGCACCCCTCCCAACACCCTGGCCATGCTGCTTGCCATGCGCGGCTCGGTGATGTCGCAGATATGGCTCCGTATCGTCATCGTCGGGGTGATGGCGACGGCGGTGGTGACCGCGCCCCAGGTGTGGTACCTGCCGTTGGTCTCGTTTTCGCTGGCGCCGCTCAGCCTGCTGGGCCTGGTGCTGTC
>Ga0265327_10000754_pt1 | contig 50319 bp, 58 predicted proteins | sample 41621metaG_FD_202089 | JGI IMG/M metagenome (GOLD analysis project Ga0265327, IMG submission 202089) | Rhizosphere microbial communities from Carex aquatilis grown in University of Washington, Seatle, WA, United States - 4-16-21 metaG | ecosystem: Host-associated > Plants > Roots > Rhizosphere... | reverse complement strand
GCCATGGGTGTAGGGCGTTGTAACGGCCTCGTCCCTCGAAACGGCCTTCGACGGATCGACGTATTCGGCGAACGCGCATGATCCTGACGTGACCTGTCCCAAGTGTGGCCGCGGCATGATTCTTCGCACGGCACACAAGGGCCAAAATGCCGGTTCGCAGTTCTATGGGTGCTCGCAGTATCCCGAATGCCGCGGCACGCGTCCGGCCGCACACCAGGAGACGAACTAACATGCGCCGCAGCTTTCCCCGTTGCGTGACCTGCTCGCATGCGAAGCGTACGCACGCGCGTGGGTGGGCCGCATGCACGGCCTGTTCGTGCCAGTCCTATGTATCGTTTCACGCGAATCCCCCGCGCGAAACACCTTCTCCCGAACCTGCCCGCCGCGCGTCCCCGGCGCACACAGAGGACGCGCCGAGTATTACCGTGCAGCATCGTTCGTTTACGGCCTTCGCACAGTACGCACAAGGCTTCGGCGACGGCCCGGCGGTCGGTTCGGCGCTCGACTCCACCAATGCGGCCATGCCGGGACGAGACGAGTCCTGGTATGGATCGCTAGCGCCGCTCGCACTTGTCGTGCCGTTTCTCCTGACGGGGTGGCCGGAGGGCGTGGCGGTCATGCGCGAGACGCTCGATAAGATTGCCGCACCGCGCGTGCAAAGTGTGCGCCGTCGTGGCCATTGGGCGGACCAGGGTGACTCCGTCAACTTGGAACGCATGTATGCGGGCGACATGGAACACGCATGGCGCTCGACTCGGCGCGAGTCCTCCGCCAATGCGCCGCGCATCCGCCTGTTATGTAACGTAGGCGCTCGCGCGGAGGTAAGTAAGGGCCACATGTTTTACCGGGGCGCGGCCGTGAGCGCGTTAACCGAGGCACTCGTTGCGGCCGGTTACATGGTCGAGGTGTGGGCCGTCTCGCGCGCCGCGGGTATCATTCCGTCCAAACTTGTGACGCACGCGGTCCTTATCAAAGGCTATGACGCGCCGCTGAACCTGTCCGTCATTTGCGCGACCACGGCGCATATTGCCGTCCATCGTCGCCTCATGTTCCCCGCGCGCTACCGTGTTGCCGTCGGCGAAGGCTTACCCCGCGGCGAACCGGGATACTCGGTGGCGCTCGAATCGGCACAGGCGTGCGGCCTTCCGACCCTGCCCGGCGAGCGGACGTTTATCGTCGATTACGACGTGCTATCGTCGAGCGACGCGAACGCGTGGCTACGCGAGGCCGTCGCCTCGCTCGAAGGGAGGGCCGTCGCATGCTAGGCGGGGGGCGTCCCCGCCCCTGCGTAGGGGCTGACGGTATGCTGCACATCCCGATCCTTGCCGCACATCACGGCGACCACGCGCACCTTCTGTGCACGGGATGCGAGGCAGAGGCGCGCGTCGAGGGGTTTGGGATTCTCGAACAGGCGCAAGAATGGACCGCCATGCACGAATGCCCGGAGTACGCGCGGATTGCGGCCTTTCACGGACAAACTCTGAGGGTGAACTAACATGCACGAACCATGCTACGATTCCGAACGCGTATGTGATAACTGCGGGGGCGCCATCGCGCGCCCCCGGCAGGAGGCAGCGCTGCGCGTGGGGCGCATCCCTACCTATTGCTCGGACGTATGTTCGTCGCGCGCGGCATCGCGCCGCTATCACGAACGGCGGGGCAAACAGTTACGACGCCGCGCCAAGCTCCTCACGAAGTTTCGCGCGCAGCGCCGCAAGATGCAAAAAAGCGTCGAACCCCTACTCCACAACCTACCCCTTTCCACTACCGACCCAAAGGAGAACGACCAAAATGGCTGACACAATCCGCGTTTACGTTCTGAATCCCGGAGCCGAACGCGCGCTGCCTCTCGACTTACCGACCAACAAGAAGGGCGTATGCAACTACCACGACCTGCAGGCGCTCGTGGGCGGAATGCTCGACGCCGTGCGCCTCGATCCGCACCTCGCGCTCTACTGCAACGACGAGGGGCTTCTCGTGGGCATGCCCCCAAACGTGCGTACCGACAACGGGACGATTCTCGTGGGGACGCTCGTTCTCTCACGCTGTGACGACGACGGAGAAACCGTATCGGCGACCGACGACGACCTCGCCACACTGAACGCGTTTCTTTCCGATAAGTGCACGCGTCCGCGTGTTGACTGGGGGATGTAATGGACTGTCCACTGGCAACCCCCGAACAGGCAAATCCGAACGCGCTGCCGCACGATCACAAGGATCACTACTGCTGGTTCGGATGCGAGCATCACCTCTCGGGCGCGTGCATGACCCCGCGCGCCATCGAACTCTGGAATACCGAACAGGCAGAGGCACACGAACGGGATCGCGCGAGATGGGGAGGCGCGCAAGGCGTAACGCACGCGCCGTAAAACGACAACGGCCTCGGCATACTGCCGGGGCCGTTGTCGTCTCTTATGGAACTCTAACCTATGGCGTGGCACCGCTCACCTTGTTTTTTCGGTGAGAGCCCCCCGGCGAACCGGGGAACGCGTTGAGCTTACCCTACTCCAGAACCTGCCGTCAAGGTGGGGGACTTGACCGCCTGTCTGCCTGTTTCCTAAGATGGAGTCCCTACAGAAAGGCACCCATACTCTTATGGATTCAGCCCCGAACAAATCCGTCCGCGCTGGGTTACCATCCGGCGCGCGACTGCTGCACCTCTACGCTCCCGGCGAGCGCATGCCCAACGGCAAAAGGTCAAGCGGCAAAGAGCCCAACGAACAGCGCGGCCACCACGATGCCGTGCCTCAGTCTCAGTTCCTCGACATCGGCAGCAACGTCGGGATCGCGCTCGACGGCCAGTTCATCGTCGTAGACTTCGACGTGGCCGACGGCTACGCGTGCGAACGTGAGAACCTACCGGAAACCTGGATGCAGCAGACGCTGCGCGGCACGCACCTGTTGTACGCCGTTCCCCCCGATTGGTTCGATCCCAAGCGCACGCATAACGTGAAATACACGGCTGTTGTTGGCGAACGACAGCGCGTACTCGGTGACATCAAGTGCGCGGGCTACATCGTCGCGCCGGGCTCGCTGCGCGAAGAACCCGAAGGCGTAGTGTTCGCCTACACGCGCACCAACGCGCTCGAACCGACGCTCGCCCCCGACTGGCTGCTCGAACGATGCGTTCGCGAGGAGTCCGCGCTCACGATCACGGTCGACGGACAGGTGGTCGAGCGCGACTGTTTCGAGATGGGCAGCAACGATGCGGAACTCACGGCGCTTGCTGGATTCCTGCGCCACCGCGGCCTCTCGGGGAACGGCATCGCGACGGTGCTCGCGGGCGTCATCGACTCAGGGATTCTCGAACAGGACGAGTCCCGCCCGTACACACGTGACGACGCCATACGCATCGCGCGCAGCGCCTCGAAGTGGGAGCCGGGGAGTGGCGACGGCTCGCTGGCCGTTTCCATCCAGCCGGACGCGTGGGTCTGTGCAACGGGCATCGACTTGGTAAGCGCGCCCATCGAGTGGTGGCTCCACGGCTTCATCCCGCGCAACGAACTCGTCATGCTCTACGGCGACGGCGGCATTGGCAAAAGCTCGTGGGTGTCCTACATCGCCGCGCTCGTGACCCAGGCCGGAGGCACGTTCGTGCACGTTGGGATCGAGGAGCCCTTCCGCCTGTTCGCTGCCCGCGCCGTGCTCTTGGGTGCCGTCCGATCCCGCCTGTTCTCGATCCCCAACGCCTCGTCCATGAAGTTCCCCCGCGACGCCGCCGTGCTCGGCGAAGCGCTCGCCGACGCGAAGGCCGGGATGCTCTACTTCGACTCGATTTACACGCACTTCGAGCACCAAGACTCCAGCAACGCCGCCGAGCGCGCCCGCAAGGCCCTCGGCCCGCTCGCCGAAATCGCGCAGCGCCACGGGGTCACCATCATGGGGACCTTCCACGAAAACAAAGCCGGGGCGTACCTGGGCTCGGTCGAAATGCAGAACGTCTGCCGGAGTTTTTTGCACGCCGAGCGCCCCGAGGGCAAGCCGCTTCGCGTATCGGTCCTCAAAACCAACATGACCGATCCCGGCCACGCGCTCGAATACGCGGGGATCGAAACCGACTGGGTCGACCCGGCGACGGGCGCTGTCCAAATGGAACGCATCGAAGATGGCTCGCTCGCCCCCATGACATTGGTACTCCCAGGCAACCCCGTGAAACGCGCCAAGGGGACCGTCAACGCCGATCAACTCGAAGCCGCCCGCGAGACGCGAGCCTCACAGTCCGACGAGAAAGCCGCCGAAGCGCGTTTACTTCTCGAAGAAGGCAACTCCCGAGAGGACATCATGCGGCTGTTGGACATCTCCCGAACGACCCTGTTCCGCTATCTCAAGGGGTGAGACTTTTGTCTGTTTATGTTTCAAAACTATGTTTCATACTGGACCATTCTCTAGGTATGAACCAGTATGAAACGTTTGCGGCAAAAGTCTGTTTACTTGTTTAGTTGCTCCGTGTTAAGGTGATTGTGATGAATCGACTTTGCGTGCTCTGCGGCATCGAGTTCACCCCCGAGGTCAACGCCCGATGGACGTTCTCTGCCGAGGGGTGGGGCCTATTCGGGCAGAGCAACCCCGGCCGTGAACTCATCCACGCTTGCTGCGAGTCCGCCTACGGGCAGTTCATGAGGAACGTGTGAGGCTCGGTGCGTGGACGCTGCCGGAGCCGTGGGCTTGGCAGCGTGACGAGGATCGACTTCACGGCGACGAGCCGAAACGGGGCATCCTGGCCTCACCACGGCTCGGCAAGACGCTCGCGGTAGCCTTGACCCTCCGGCGGCGCGCGGAACGCGCCCTGTGGACGCGCTGCCTCGTTGTGGCCCCCCTCAAGGTCTGCCCGACGTGGGTGGAGACGCTCGCGGGCGCGGGGATACCCGTGCACGACGGCTACTCCATCAAGAGCGCTGGAGCGGCGATCCGCGCGTTCGCACCGGGGCAGTGGGAGGGCGTCCTCGTCATCAACCGCGACAAGTTACTTGCCCTCCTCCCGTACCTGGACTTCCTCGACGCCTTCGTCGCCGACGAGTCCCACAACTACGCCGCGGTGTCGAGCGGCCGGGCCAAGGCGTACCGCAAGTTCGCATGGACGACGCCGTGGGTGCGCGCCCTAACAGGCACGCCTGTTCCCAGGCACTACGGGTCGCTGTGGTCGCAGTTCGCGGCCTTCGGCGGCGGGTGGGAGCGCTTCTCGTCCTACGAAAAGTTCGCGCAGCACTTCCTCGTGCGCGACGCCATGTTCCGCAGCCGGGTGCTCGCCCACATCAACACCGACGAACTCCAGGCGATGCTGCTCGGCGTCGCGTCGTTTTATCGCCGCGAGGACGTGTTCGGCTCCGACCGCTACCAGATCGTGCAGCGCGTCGTGGACATGCCCGAGCGCGCCTGGCAGATTTACCAGCAACTCGCTCGCGAGTGGATTCTGAAGGTCCCCGAGGGTGAAATCACGGCAGCGAACGCTGGTGTGCGGCTCATGCGCCTCCAGCAAATCACAAGCGGCTTTATCGGTGCGAACGCCGACACGGGCGAGAGTGCCAAGCAGATTCACAGCGCGAAGATCGACGCCGTGTGCGAGGACCTGGACGAAATCGTCGAGAGCGGCGAGAAGGCCGTCGTGTTCCACCGCTTCGTCCCCGAGGGACAGGCAGTGTTCGAGGCTATCGCGATGCGTTACGCGACCGTGCCTGTTCTAAAGCTCGACGGACGAGCAGAGGTCAGCGCCGACGAGAATGAGCGTACGATCAAGGCGTTTAACGACGTTCCCGGCGCGGCCGTCATCGTCGTACAGATTCAGTCCGGCAGCGAGGGCATCTCGCTTCGCGAGGCCGGACATCTCATGTACCTGTCGCGCACATTCTCGTTCACCGACGACGAGCAGAGCCGGGATCGCGGCTACAAACAAGACGCAACAGGCGCTGTGCCGCGCACCATCACCTATTACGAGTGCCCCGGAACAGTCGACGACTTCGTAGCAGATTTGTTAACATCAAAGCGCACGCTACACCAAGCCGTGCGTAATGCCGACCGCGAGACGCTCGTGTTCGGCAGCATCCGCAGACGGAGAAAAATCGCATGATCCAATACAACAACTGGGCCCGCGTTCCCAAACTTCCCAACGGAAACGTCAACTTCGAACAGGTCATTCACGAGCACCGTCAGCCACAAAGCAACTATCCAACGGTGCTCGAAGTCGTGGCCGAAATCGCCTGCCTCGAAGGTTCGCCCACGAACGCTGAGCTAGTAGCCAACGCCTGTCGGACCTGGAAGCCATGACCCCTCCTAACGACGGAGCCAACAAATGATACTACCTACACCTGCACCGCTCTCCACGCCTATCGCGTTGCCTCTAAGTGGGACCGTTACGCTAGACGGCGCGTTCCCCAGACTACCATGCAGCACGAGCCCAGCCGACGCGCTGACGACGCTAGAGTTTCCCGGCGCAACCAACGTGCGGCTCTGCATGAAGGTCGGCGTTTACGACCTGAACGTGCCATCGTCATGGGACGTATATCTCAGCAGCGACCACGGCGCAACGTGGATTCTACTTCGGAACGTGCCGCGATGACTAATCGCACCCTCTCAAAGGACTAGGTTACACATGGACGCCATTGAGCTTAAGAAGATTTTAGAGGCCCACAGGGAGTGGGTTGTGGCTGGGTGTAGCGGGGCGGGGTGCGCCAACCTCTCCAGGGCCGACCTCTCCAGGGCCGACCTCTCCAGGGCCGACCTCTCCAGGGCCGACCTCTACGAGGCCGACCTCTCCAGGGCCGACCTCTCCAGGGCCGACCTCTCCAGGGCCGACCTCTCCAGGGCCGACCTCTCCAGGGCCGACCTCTCCGGGGCCGACCTCTACGAGGCCAACCTCTCCAGGGCCGACCTCTCCAGGGCCGACCTCTACGAGGCCGACCTCTCCAGGGCCGACCTCTCCAGGGCCGACCTCTCCAGGGCCGACCTCTCCGGGGCCGACCTCTACGAGGCCAACCTCTCCAGGGCCGACCTCTCCAGGGCCGACCTCTCCGGGGCCAACCTCTCCAGGGCCGACCTCTCCGGGGCCAACCTCTACGAGGCCGACCTCTCCGGGGCCAACCTCTCCGGGGCCAACCTCTACGAGGCCAACCTCTCCGGGGCCAACCTCTACGAGGCCAACCTCTCCAGGGCCGACCTCTCCAGGGCCGACCTCTCCGGGGCCAACCTCTCCAGGGCCGACCTCTCCGGGGCCAACCTCTACGAGGCCAAGAACTTTAACCCCGACGAATATCGCCGTGTGTTTTGGATTATCCCCGAAGTCGGGGCCTTCACGGCCTGGAAGAAACTGGCCGAGGGCATTGTTGCCAAGATCGAGATTCCAGCCAAAGCCAAGCGTACCGCGAGCTTACAGGGGCGTAAGTGCCGAGCCGAATACGTCAAGGTTCTAGCGCTCTACGATTCGGTCGGCAAGACGGTTACGGGGCCGGGAATCGGGATGCATGACGGAACGAAGTATCCGGTTGGGAAGATCGTTCGCGCCGATTCGTTCGATGATTCCGTATTCGTAGAATGCTCGCACGGCATACATTTTTTCCTGTGCCGTAGCGAGGCTCAGAACTATGGCTAATATCAGGCTCGAAGGCACCGCCTGTGGCGTCCGGGTGTTCCCCCCGGCGCTGGGCAGCGCGCCAGCCAAGAAAGAAGGCGACGATGCCTGATCGCGACACAAGGCTTGGTCTGTGCGTTATTTTCGGAACCGCTGCCCTTTTTCTCCTAGCATCCTATCTGCTGCATTGGGGGAGTAAATGAGCGAGCTAGGCCTGAAGGCGAAAACCATCGCCGCGCATTGGGCCGACGTTATGGGCGTTACTGCGGCATTCACTGTGCAGACAGGCTCGTTCGACGGCTTGCCCGAGGAGGCTCGTGCGACAGGCGACGAGTACGGGGCTACGTTCTCCGCGCCGTCGGGCGGCGAGTTCATCGTCTGCATATCGGACAAGTGCCCCGCAGAAAAACTTGTAGAGGTCATCGTCCACGAACTCGTCCACGTTCATACGTTCTCGCAGAGCGGGGCTGACGTGCGTGAGGCGATGGAGGTCGCGACCGAACTTGCGGCGCAACTCGTTCGGGGAAACGCCGCGCTCTGCGACCGCGTAGAAGAACTCACCAGAGAACGCGATGCCCTCATGGTTAGAGTCATAGACGGCATATATCGTGAGGCGTCGCAGCAAGCGAAAATCGACGACCTTCGCGCCGTCGTGGAGAAGGTGCGGGCGCTCGTCGCGAAGTGGCACTACCCCAAGCCTAAAGGCGACGCTGCGAAGTTATTTGGTATGGCGCTAGAGACAGCGCGTAACGATATCCTCGCTCTTCTCCCTGCTCCCGTAGACGAGCAACAAGATGTATCGGGGGCCGTGTCCCGTCCGTTTCAAGCGGGCACGGTTCTCCAAACCTCGCGCCCGGCCGAGGCTGATACAAGCCGGGCTCCCGCTGCCGAGAACGCCTCCCTTCGCGTCGTCGTGGATGCAGTGCTGAGAGCAGCACGCGAGCAGTACGACGACGCGGAAAAACGATTGATGCTCGAACTCGACGGGCGTGCGGAGACAACGCGCTTCGGCGTCATGCTGCATCCGTCCGTCATCCTCGCCCTGCTCCCGCCCGCTGCCGAGCAAGCCGCGAAGCCCGCGACAATCCGCCCCGACTTGGTTCGCGAGATACTCCGCAACGCCGCGCTCTCAGACCAAGCAAAGCTCTCGAACATCGACGTTCTATGCGCCGGGGCAGAGATGGTGGACGACGCCGCGAGGCCCGAGCCAAGTGCAGAGCAGCGGCGACGAGTACCACTGATTTGGCCGTTGGTGTAGGTCATTGTGCTGGCTCTCTTGGGTAAAGCCGTTCTCATTAGCGCGACGTTCGTGAAGTTTAGTGACGGCGGAACGGGCGCGCTAATTCAGTATCGTATCTTGGGTAGCACGGCCGAATTGGGTCTACGCTTCCGCCCTATCGTTGCCTCCGTCGCAAGAGCAACTCGACGCCCTAGAGCAGAGCATCGAAGAAATGGAGCCGAAGGAGTGAACCCGTGTGAAATCTGCGGGCAGTATATCTACCGCGACGGGTCGTTGCAAAACGACAACTTCCTGCACCTCTGCAATCAGTACGACCGCAACGTGTACGAGTGGATGCGCTCCAGAAGCGAGCACTGCCGACGCGACGGTTGTTCTTGCGCCTACAGCCACATCAAGGGCTTGTGCCGGAAGTGCGGTCATTTCACCGCGCAAGTCATGTTGCCTACTGGCATCGAGCAGGCAGAGGCCGCGCTGCCGAACCAGGACGGGGCGACGTGAGCGGTTGCGTCGCCTGTCCGCTGCACGAGAGTGCACTGACGGTGTGCGTGGCGGCGCGTGGGCCGGACGACGCGAAGGTGCTGATCGTCGGGCAGAATCCCGGCAAGGAAGAAGATTTGGACGGCCGCGCGTTCGTGGGGAAGTCCGGTCGCCTGTTGGATGCGATGCTCGCTGACGCGGGCTACGATCCCACACAAGTGCGCCTGACGAACGCCGTGCGATGCGTGACGCCGGACAACCGCGTCCCGTTCCCGTCGGAGTCGGCTGCCTGTTCGCACCACCTCAAGGCCGAGATACTCGCGCTCAAGCCCGACGTGATCATCGCGATGGGGGAAGTTGCGCTCAAGGCGCTCGTCGGCCCCATCGCGCTCGCGCGCGTACGGGGACAGGCACTGCCGCTCAAGGCCGCGTTCGAGTATGAGTGCGAAGTGTTCGCGACGTGGCACCCCGCGTTCGTCTTGCGTCGTCCGATGGCGCGCAGCACCGTCGTGAGTGATTTGCGCCGCGTGCGTGACCGTTTCAAAGCGCAGACCAAACAGGCGTGGAAGCCGTGGGTCCCCGGCGCGTCCCGTTTGTCCAAGCGCGAGCACCTCGCCTACGACATCGAGACGTACGGCGCGGACGGGAAGATTACGCCCGAGACGACGCAAGTGGCCGTGTGCGACGGCGTGCAGACGTTCGTGTCGATCCGGCACTTCGACGACATGCTCGACCAACTGACCTACGGCGCGCCGCTCATCGTCGGCCACAACGCGTGGAAGTTCGACGACATCAAGACGGGCGTCGTGAGCGACTACGACACGATGGTCATGGCGTACCTCGACGACGAGACGCAGCCCTTAGGACTGGAGTCCCTGTGCGTCAAGTACTTTGGCGTGCGCGGATGGAAAGAAGATGCCGGGGCTCCGCTCGGGTCGCCCGTACTGGCCGCGTACAACGCGCGCGACGCTGCGCTGACGCACCGCCTGTTCCCGTTCCTGCGGGACAAGATCGGCGAACGCAGCATGAAGATCATCGACCACTGCATACGACCCGCGCACCGCGCCCTGACGGCAGCGAGCGAACGCGGCGTGTGGATCGACCCCGACGCCGTCGAACAGGCACGCGTCGAGACGCAAAAGCTCCTGGACGAACGGCATGCCGCCGTGCTGCGTGAGGTCGAGAGGTGCGGGTTCCCGCCCCACTACTTCGACAAGGAACTCAAAACCAAAGTCAAGCACGTTCCGTTCAACCCGAACTCTAACGACCACGTCGGCACGCTGCTGACCTGGCTCGGGTTCAAGCTCGGCACGACCAAAGAGGGCGACCCGAAGGTCGATAAGGAGACGCTCGTTTACATCGACCACCCATTCGCCGTTGCCGAGCTAGCGTACCGGGAAGTCGCCAAGCGCATGAGTACCTACATCATCCCGTACGCGAAGATCGCGGCAACAGGTGACGGACGGGCCCACCCGACCTTCAAGCTCACGGCGACCGACACCGGACGAAGTGCCGCGTCGGCACCCAACACGCAGAATCTGGATCGCAGTCTCAAGAAGATCAAGAACGCCCCGCCGGGCAGCGCGCTGCTCTCGGCCGACTATTCGTCCGTCGAGTTTCGCATGGGCGCGTTCATCGCGAACGAGCCGACCATCGTCAACAACTACACGGCGAACCACGAGTGGGACCCGCACACCTGGTTTGCCGCGCGCCTGTACGGCATGCCCGAGTTGGAAATCACGAAGGACTCCGAGGAGCGCCAAGAAGCAAAGTCGGCGAACTTCTCGCAACTCTACATGGGCAACGGCGCGACGATCCGCGATTACCTAGCACGCGAAATGGGTATGTTCGTCTCCGAGACGCGCGGGCAGGAAATCCACAACGCGTGGCACGCCGCATTCCCCGGCTGGAGCGCTTGGTACGACCGCGTGAAGGACGAGATGCTCGCCAACGGCTACGTCGAGGGGTTGACCGGACAGCGCCGTCACTTCGGCGACCTGTCGCTGCTCAACCGCGTGCAGTTGCTTGAAGCGTGGCGGCAAGCCGTCAACTTCAAGGTCCAGAACTTCTGCGCGCACATCGCGTTCATCGCGCTCGGTGCGTGTCATGCTCACGGGTTGCCGGTCGTGGACTTCGTGCACGACGACATCAAGTTCGAGTTCGCGTCGCTCGAACAGGCGGAACAGGCAAAGCCGCTCATCCAGAAATGCATGGTCGACGAGCCGCTGCGCGTGCTGTGTGACGTGTTTGGCGTCGAGCCGACGGTGCCGCTCGGCATCGAGTTCTCACTGCAACAGTTGCCAGGCAGAAAACAGGCGGTTTAGGATAAAGACATGAGCGACTTCCCTCTCGTCCTCTCCATGACGCAGTTCCAGCAGTACCGTCGGTGCCGCAAGAGCTTCGAGTACAGCGCCATTCGCGAGTACGATCCCGTTAAGACGAGCGAGGCCGCATCGGCGGGATCGTCGTTGCACAAGCTCCTGGAGCACGCCGCGCACAATGCAGGCAAGCTCCCCGCGTCGTGGGAGGACCCCGACATGCTCGCGGTCGCCAAGGAGTACCTCGCCAAGCGCCCGTTGCCCGAGGGCATCATCAGCGCCGAGAAAGGCTACTTCGCCGAAATCGCGCCGAACGTGTTCATTCGCGCGAGCTTCGACCTGGTCTATAAGGACTGGCAGTTGGTGATTCGCGACTACAAGTCGTTCGCCAAGGCCCCGTCGCTCGACGCCGACTTCGACAACCAGGCGCAAGACTATCTGGTCGTCGCCGAAATGGCGCTCGGCACGACGGACGCGCGCTTCGAGTGGGAGTACATCCGTCGCGAACTCGGCCGCTTTCTGAGCGGCGGCAAGGGCAAGGAGGCCATCTGGACGCCGTGGCCCGACGAGGACCGCTACATCCAACAGACGCTTGTCCTCTCCGACATCGAGCGTGAGACGATCAAGCGCGAACTCTACGACTGCGCGCTCGACATTCAGCAGACCATCGAGAACGGACGGTTCTACCGTACCGGCCTCAAGAGCGGCCCGCACGGCTGCGAAGGCTGCTTTTATCGCGGCATTTGCCGGACTGAGAAGCAGCACGGTGAACTTACCGAGCAGGACCTGGCGCTGCTCACGAACCCCTACGATCCGGCAGCGCGCCAGGATGCCGGAACGATCATCATGGACCCGCGCGTCAAGCATTACGAGGCACGCGGGATCGCCACTTCGGATGCCGTGCTCGCCGTTTACGGCCCAACAGGCATCCAAAAAATAAAAGAAAGTGTGTAGCCATTCTCTATAGACTCGATGCCGACTTGAACGGCACAGACTCCATTCAGTCCTACATCGACTCAGGTGCCGTCGTGAACCTGGAGTGTCCGACGTTCACTGAGTTCGACAAGCACCGCCTGTCCTTGCAACAGACGGTGAAGCCGGGCGACTTCGTGTGCCTGGATACCGTAACTAAGATGCTCTCCACCACGCGCGCCGACCGGCAGGTGGGCAGCAACCCCGGCGAGCCCCTGTGGGACCCCGCCAAAGTCAACAAGTACTTCGGCGACAAGGAGTACCTGGCCGTCTACAACATGGCGACGCAACTCGTCATGCGTGCGTTGCTCAACCTACGCGCACGCGGCGCGAAGATCATCGTGCTCGCGCACGAGGACGAAGTTACCGACGCGATGGCCGGGATGAAGATGGCTGGTCCTCAAGTCAATCCGGCGATGGTCGGAGAACTCATCGCGTCGTCGTCGGACGTGTTCCGTCTCGTCGCGCTCACCAATCCCGTCGTCAACGAGGCGGGCAAGGTGGTGTTCCCGGCCGACACGCGGGTGCTGTACCTGCGCCGGTCGGACTCGTATACGGCGAAGTTCCACGTCGCGCGCGACCGTAGCGACAAGATTCCCAAAGCGCTCCCCAACCCGACGTTGCCCGCGTTGTGGGATACCCTCGGTAAAGTGTCGTCGTTCCTGACGGTGTACGCACACCCGGGAGCGGGCAAAACGACGCTGATGGCAACGGCCACCGACAAACTACTGCCCACTAACACCAAACAAGAAAGCAAAAAATAATCATGGCAAAAGAAGAACCCAAAGCCGTCCTTCTCTCCGACCTGTCCGCGTTCGGCGACCTGATTCCCCCGGGGATCGAGTTCGTCGCGAAGGCCACGAAGATCGACGCGAAGTCCACCAAGGCCAACGAAGATGGGACCGGCGGCGGCAAGCCGTACCTGTCCATTTCGTTCTCGATTCTCAACGGTGACCACGAGGGGCTGGAGGCGACCAAAGCCTACTTCCTCTCCATCACCAAGTCCGGTAAGAACGGCAAGCTCTACGGCAAGGGCGTTTCCGAACTGTGCTCCGACTTGAACGCCATCGGCAAACCGTTGCCGAAGGATTACCCGTTCAAAATGGCACCGACGCTCGCCGACGTACAGGCGCTCTCGAAGCTCGTGGCCGAGCGCGTCAAGCCGTCGGTGACGCCGCGCATCAAGTTCAAAACCGTCGCCGAGGGCGTGCAGAAGAAAGTCAAAGACGTCAACGGCAACGACGCGTGGGTCGACGACTTCAACGACGACGGCACGAAGAAAACGCGCACGAAGTACCTCATCATCGGTGCAGGTGCGGCGAGCGCGTTCGCCGAGCCGAAAATGCAGAACCCGCTCGGCGAAGGTCCCGACGAGGGTGCCACGTCTCCCGAGGTCGACGAGCAGGATGCCGTCAACCTTCTCTAACGAACGGGCCATGAAGGCCGCGATCCTTCGCCTGCTGCGCTCCAACGGCATCGTCTGTTGGAGCGCGGCGGCGGGGCCGTACTCCACGTCGGGGATTCCCGACATTCTCGGCGCGATGCCCGGCGGGCGGCTTCTCGCCATCGAGGTCAAAATGCCCGGCAAGAAGCCCACCAAGCTACAGGCGGCGCGTCTCGCCGACCTGGTCGCGGCAGGCGCGAACGCGTGGTGGACGGACAACATCGAGGACGTGAAAAACTGGATCGAGACGTGGCAACAGGTAACAGAAATGAGGTTGGAGTGAAAACGAGGCATCATCTTACCGTCGCGCTCATCAACGCGGGCATGGAAGAACAGGACGCCGAGGCGCTCGCTCGCGAGGCGTACGCGACCGAGGACCCGCGCAAGTTCGTGCAAGTCATGCTGCAACAGGCAGAGGGCGAACTCACACGTCTCACGATTGTCGCGAACGCGCTGCGGCACGTCACGGGAGAAGTATTCGTGTGAAGGCGTACTGGCGGGACTTCGTGTGGGGGATCGTTCCCCTCATCGCCGTGCTGGCAGCCCTGGCGCTGCTCTACAACGTCACGGGGCCGTAAGACTAAACAGGAACCACAAGAACACGCCGAATGTGGCTGCCGCTATGACGATGTAGAACAGCCACGTTCCGCGCGTCACGGCTCCGGTGTAAACCCCTGCGATTCGTCGCGACCGCCGCCGAGAAGACCGCGCACCTGTTTTTCCGTTTTGTGCATGATGGCCCTGTCGTTGCGCTTCTGCGCCTGCAGGGCCTTTTCGCTTTGTGCCTTGTGGTAGTAGACCGCGAGTGCTTCCATCGTCGCCGTAACGAGCTTGTCCGTCAACGACTCCGGCTCGAAGCGCTGCTTGCCGTTGGGGCCGTTGGGGCGCGGCATGCCTGTTCCCTGCGCGAAGTGCGACGCGATGTCCCACGGCTCCGTGAACGGGCTCATCGACGAGAGCATGCTGCCGACGGTATCGAGCGTCGTCGCGTGACCGGCCATCGCGGCCTCGTGCGCGTCGGACATCTTCCCGACGATGCCGGTCGTGGCCGGTGACGTGAGGTAGCCCATCGGATCGGTGACGAGCTTCGCGGCGTCGGTGATGGGACCGCCGAGTTCGAGTGAGTTCGCGCGCTGGTCGGCCTCGGGCCGGTTGCGGTTGTAATCGACTTGGCCGCGCGCGTACGCGAGTACCCGCGACGGGTTCTCTTGGATCGCGCGCAGCACGTTCTTCGGCACGATCCCGAGCCGGAACGCGACCCACGGGCCGCCGAGCGCCGTGAACGCCTGCACGAACGCGGCCTGGTTGTGGTAGTCGCCGAGCCGGTCGTTGACCATGTAGCCCTTCATCAACTCGTCGGCCTCGTTGCGCGACGGCCCGAGCTTCTTGTCGAGCGTCTCCAGCAGCCCAGCGCGCCACGACTGTTCCATGTGCGACATGGCGTTCTGCAGGCCACCGGCCGTCTTGTCCCACCCGGGGATGCGCGACCACACCGTCTCACGCAGGCCCTCGCCGATGTTCGCCGACGCGCCGATAGTGGCGAGCCGGTCGCGCATGGCTTGGGGGACGCCCTTGCCGACGGTCGATCCGATCATGTGCTTCATGCCGCGGAACACGGCGGGCAGGCCGCCCGCCAGGTAGGCGAGTTGGCCGACGTTCTTGAGGCCGTGCGGGAGCGGGTTGAGGAACAACGCCGCCTGCATGAGTCCACGCGGGATCGACACGAGCTTGGCGAGCGCGCCGCCCCCCTCGGCGGAGTTGAGCCCTTCAAGCACCGTTTTCTTGCCGAGGATCGCCTGGAGTCCGCCGACGGTCGTCTGCGCGCCCGGCTGCCACCCGTTGTGCGTCGTCAGGAAGTCGTGCGCTTCGCGCGCCGTCGTGTAGTGTTGCGTCGCGTACCGCATGTCTTTGAGTTCGGCGGCCATTTCCTCCGGCGTTCCGGCGAGGAACTTCGCGAGCTTGCCCTGCATCTGACGCTGCGCGGCGGCGACGGCCTTTGCCTGTTCTGCGGCAGAAACGAACTGCGTGACCGGCGCGGTCACCGGACGCGTCGAGCCGAGCCCGTTGAGGACCTGCTGCTCCTCGGCCGTGCGCGCGTTCTGGTGCAGATAGTCGAGGTAGCGCGTCCGTACGGCTGCCTGTTGGTTCGGCGACCGGAATGCCGTCGTGTCAGCGCGCTCGTTCTCGCGCGCGATTTGCCTGTTGCGGTTCTCGATTTGAAGCGCCGCGTTGCGTCCGTCGTCGGTCATCACCTTATCGAGCGTCGCGCGCGGCTTGAACGCGGCCTTGAGCAAGTCGGACGACGTAGTCGACATGCTGGAGTACAGCGCCGCGACCTTCGGCAGCCACGGCATGTACTTCGCGACGCCTGCCGAGTGCGCGAGTGCGTTGAGTGCCGACGCGACCTGTTGGCCGCGCATACTGAGCTTGAGCACGCCGCCGACCTTCGTCGCGAGGCCCAGGCCGTCGATGTACGTCGTCGGGTCGCTGACGGTCTGCAACGCCATGTCCTGCCCGCCCTTGAGGATCGCCCCCATGTACGGCTGGATTTCCTTGGGGAGTCCCTTGACGTACTCGTCCCAAAACTCGTGCGTCGGCGCGTGGAACAGCGCGCGGATGCTCTCGGTGTCGCGCTGGGTCGCGTCCTGTCCGTTGATCTTGTCGCCGGGGTGGAACACGTCGCGTGCGATGGCCCCTAAGACGTTCTGGAGGCGCTGAGACGGGTCGCCGGGGATGCCCTGCTGCCACATGCCCGCGTACGCGCCGACGCCGCGCTGGAGGCCGCCTAGCAACGAGAACACCTCGTCGACGGGGTGCGCGCTCGCCCACTGCCAGTTCTGCCGGATCGCGTTGTCGGTCGCCGCGACGGCGTGCGCCGTATGATCGACTTGCTCTTTGGAAAGGGACGGCACGATCCCGGCCTCCGCCGTCGCGCCCAACTGTGAACCAGTGGGCGTTGCCTGTTCCTTGCCCGTTGAGAATCCAAGGCCGGTTCCGCTTGCAGCCGCGTGCGGCGTGAACACGTTCGACGGGTCGCCGACACCCTCGCCCATTTCGACGTGAATGTGCCCCACGTCGCCGTCGTCGTGGAACACGCGCGCGTTGCCCTTGAACGCCTCGTAGAGCTTGCCGGTGAGCCCGAGCCGCATACCACGGCCGAGCACGTCGTTGACGAACTTGATGGTGTCGGGTGTCGCCTCGCCGGTAATCGGCGCGCCGTTGACGGAGTCCACGTCCATCGCGCGACCGGCCAGGTGAGGGTCGTTCGGCGCGAAGTGGTGGCCCTTGTTGAAGTCGTAGACGCCGAGCGTGTACCCCATGCCGGTAATGCCGTTGACCTGCTGACGGAACGCGGGCAGCACGCCGCCCTTGCCCTGCTGCCAGTCCGTGTGGAAGTCGGCGACGGTATCGACGCCGGGGTTGAGGCTGACGATCCCGCCCTTCCCGCCTGCGGGCGTGGGCGTAGACGACGGGACGTTGAACCCCAGTCCATCGCCGCTTGCGGGAGCCGCCGTGAAGCCGAGCCCTGCGGTCATTGGTTCCCGATGACTTGCCCGTTCGCGTCGTACAGCGGCGTGCCCGGCGCGTTCGGCTTACCCCACACCACGGCTCCCGATTTCGTCTTGCCCTGGATGTAACCGGACGGCGGCGTGAACGGCGTAGCGCTACGCACCGTCGGCTGCGGCTTGCCGGGGTTCTGTTGGTGCAGTGTCGTCGCCGTGCCAAGGTTGTTGGAAATCCATTCCTGCGCGACTTGCGTGTCCTGCTGTAAATCGCCGAGCGCTTTCGTGTCGGCGGCGATTTGGTCCTGAATCGCCTGCATCTGCGGATCGTTCGCGGGATCGTCGGAAACTTGCGACAGGCGGATATAGTTCTCGCGCAGGCTGACAATCTGCGCGTTCAAGTCGTGCGTCGAGCGCAGCGTGTCGGCAACGGCCGCGCGCACGCCCGAGTCGCCGCCGAGTCCCCGTTTTTGTGCCGCAACCATCGCGGCTTGCGCGCGGGTGTGCGCGGCGTCGGCATCTTTCGACCTGGACTGTGCGTTTAGCAGCGCGGCCTGCGCGTCGGCAGTGTACTTGGCCGTCTTGGCCGCCTCGACGCGGTACGCTTCGGTGCCGGGGATTTCCATGTTCTTGAGGTGGTCGGCGCGTGCTTGTGCATACGCTCCCTCGTCGGCGTCCTTGAGTCCCATCGCCTTCGCGCGCGACATGGCGACTTCCATCTTGGCCGAGTACGACTTCGGACCAGTTTGGAGCGACGGGGGAACGCCGGAGTACTCCGACAAGAATGCGTCGCGTGCTGGACCGGCATCGCGTTCGAGCGCGTCGCTGGTGAGCTTCTCCCGCGCAGCCGGGTCGAGTGAGTCCCACGGCGTCTTGAACACCGTCGTGTCAATGTGACCGTTCGCGTCGAGCGGAACAGGAACGCCGCGTTGCTGCGCGAGCTTGGTGAGTTGGTCGATCATCGTCGGGTCCTGGGCATAGTCCGGCCGTGCTTTAATCATCGAGCCGAGCCGCGTCCACTGCTGATCGAGCGAGTCGCGCTGCGCCTGTTCCATCTGCATGTCGCCCTGCTTAATGGCCTGTTTGCCCTGCTGGATTTGCAACTTCGCGAGTTGCGCCTGTTGCTGCTGCTCGGGAAACTGCCCGAGCGCCTGCGTGAGTTGCATGAGCGGGTTAGGTGCAGTGGCCTTCAGCAGCGCCGAGTAGTCCGGCGTCGCCTGCGGCGCACCAATGGGGGGGGTCTGAATCGGCGCACCGATGTTCGGGATGTTACCGGGCATACGCGTTCTCCTCGATTTCCAGGTACGGGGTCGTTCCCCATCCGAAGGACGCCATCTTCTCGATGTCGGCCGTGATGATCTTCGCGCCGTCGGTGCGCGCCTGTAAGTAGGCCACGTCGATCTTCTTGATCGTCGCGGCAATCTGCTCGAAGCCCGCGTTTACTTGCCTGTTGCGCGAGACAGCCGTTCCAACATAGCCGAAGTCGTTGCCGACGGCGAGTCCCTCTTTGTCGTGCATCAAGCCCGCCATGACGAAGTCGCCGTGCCACAACGACGTGACGCCGTTGACCGGAGAACCCATCGAAATCTTCGCGCCCTTGAGCGCGTCGTTCTCGGTTGGGTACGGTGGAACCGACACGCGAACGCCGTGATAGCCCTGCGACACGTCAACCAAGTGGTCGATTTCCCCGCCTGTTGCAATTTGGTACAGCACGCTGGAGAGACTCGTGAACGCGAGTTGACTGGTGAGTTCGCTGTCGATACCGAGACGCGGCGTCCATTCCAAGAACCACGCGCCTTGTTTGTTGACGACGGCGTTGATGTCGTACAGGCCCGGCGGCGCGTTATTTTTCCGCATGCCGAGCGCGAGGTCGTCCCACTTCAAGGCGCTCGCGATCTTCGGCGTCGCTTCCAAATAGAACCACACCGTATTGAGCGAGCAGCCGGTGGCCGGTCCCATGTCGCCGTCCATGAACTTCTTTTCTTCCAGCGTGCCTTCGTAGGGCCCGGTCCACGACATGCCGTTCCACCACCGCGCCGTCGAGAGTGCCACGCCGGGGACGCGCTCTTGGACGATGCACTTCACGCTATCGCCGAATCGCGGGATGACGAGACGTTCGCATGACGAGATGACTTTCTCCGCATCGTCGACGAGCGTCACCGAACACCCCAAGTCGCGGTCGGGTTTCCACGCCCACCCGCCGTCTCCGACTTCTTGCTGCTTCGTGGACTTCATGTAGGCGATGGCTGCCGTCACGGAGGAGAACGATTTTGTGGGCGGTACGAGAATGCCGTTCGTCTCTGCAAACTTTTGACCGAACGCGCGATCCATTTCCAAACGGTCCATGAACGAACCACCGCCGACGACAAGGCGGCCCTGTGCGCGCAGTCGGTCGGGAATGTGGCCGTTGTTGGTGCAATCGAAAAACCAAATGGTCTGATGATCGGCCATTCCCCACGCGAACCATTCCTCACGGGAGGTTGCGACCGGCACGAGTCCGTCTCCGATGCGCTTTGCAGACGGCTTGGCACGGTAGACGAGAACAGAAGTACCCTCATCACACAAACGGCGAGCCCATGCAATCGACATGCCCTCCTCGCTCCAGAACGCGACGCGCATTACGGCTGCGATCCCGGCGTCCCGTAGCCGTAGTTTGCCGGGGCCATCTGTTGGCCCGGGTACCAGTAGCCGCCGGGCGGCGTGTAGACGCTCGGGAACGAGTTCGGCGGCGTGTAGAGGTTCGAGTTCGCGTAGAACTGCGAGTAGTCGGGAACGCCGGACATGTCCGTTCCGCCCGGCTGCTGTGTGTTGCCACCGCTGTTCTGCGAGTAGTTCGCGAGCAGCGAGCCGATGGACGAGAACGGATTGGACGCGTTGGCGTTCGCGTACGCGCCCTGTCCCGCAAAGAACTCGCCGAGTTGCGCCTGTTGGCTGTTGAGCGAACCGAGCGCGCCCGCGTTGAACTCGTTGAGTTGGTTGCCCTGTCCGACGAAGTTCCCATACTGATCGAGCAGCCCCTGACCGAACTGCGCCGCGCCCTGTTGATTGCCGAGCACGGTCTGGTTGTACTGATTGCCGAGCGTCGCCGCGCCGGTCAGCATGTTGGACTTCTGCGCGTCGGCCGACTGCGCGACGCCGAACTGCTGCGCGAGTCGCTGCAGCGTCTGTTGATCGAGTGCGCTCGACGTGGAGAGTTGTCCCTCGACGCCCTGCTGCGCGACCTGCTGATTCTCCCCCGCCAACTGCGATCCCAGGTTCGCGCGCGACGACAGCAACGAGTTCTGCGCTGCCTGTTCGGCCGCACTGATGTTCTGCCCCGGCGTCGCCGAGGCTTTGATGTCGTTGACGCTCTGGTTAAAGCCCTGCTGAAGCTGGTTCTGCGCGTTGGTTTGGAACTGCTGGTTAAGTCCGCCCGTTGCCTCGCGGCCGTAGAACGCCTGCGCGCCCGGTGCGGTCCCGGCCAGGTTGGTGTTCGCGTTGCCGAGCATCGAGAGTTGCTGCGGCGTGAGTTTTCCGACGTTGGTGCCGCCGAAGTTCGACAGGTAGTCCGTCGCGTTTCGGGTGAGCCCGCCCGCGTTGATGCCCGTCGCGGCAGCGAGCGCCGCCGGGTTCTGTGCATCCTGAAGGTACGTCGACTCCGCGCCGGGGACTTGCGACCCTGCCTGTTGCATCGACTGCGTTTCGAGTCCGGTCAGTCCCGGCAGCAGCGACGTGTACTGATTCGCCTCGTTCTGCAACCCACCAAGCACGCCGAGTTCGCGGTTTTGCAACTGCTGCTGGTTGCCGAAGATTTGCTGCATCATCGCCTGCATTTGGCGCTGCTGCTGTTGCTGCTGGAAGTACGAGAAGATGCTCCCGACGCCACCGAGCGCGAGTCCCCACGGAGCGAAACCGGCCATTACTGTACCCCCTGAAGCAGATTCCACCCCTGCTTACGAAATGCGCGTCGTGCCTGTTGCGTCGGCAGGTGCAGCGTGCCGTACAAATCGCACGGCATTTCCACCAGTCGTTGCAGCAGCATCTTCGTCGCCGCGAAGCTCTCACGCGTGAGGTCGACGGTGAAGATGCCCGACACGAGCATTCCTTCGCTGCCGAGCGACGCCAGGCCCATGACGGCGCGCAGGCCGCCGCCGAAGAACGCGCCCGCCCACCACATCCCCTCGCCCGCTTCGGGATCGTGCGTGACGCTCCAGCGGCGGCAGTAGTCGCGCGCGAGCGGCAGCGCCAACTCCGGCCCGATTTCGGCGCAGAAGTTAACGAGCGGGCGCGGCACCACGACCCCCCGGCATCAAGCCGAGTTGAGCGAGCATCTGGACGATCCCCTGGACCTGTGGGGGCAACGGTGGCGGTCCCTGCGGGGCTCCGCCCGGCGGCCCTCCCGGTCCACCTGGGCCCGGCGGCGGCCCGCCTTGCGGCGGCATACCCGGAGGTGCTCCCGGGGGCCCTCCAGCGGCACCTCCCGGCGCGCCGCCGCCCATCAGCATCTGAAGCAGCAACGGCAGAATCGCCTGGAGCGAATCTTGACCGGCCGCGGCACCGTTCGGCGACGGCTTGGCTCCCTTCGTCTGGAGCGCGGCCAAGAGCGCCGGGAGCGACGCGGGGCCCGGCGACGGCGCGCCGGACGGCGGGGCTCCCATGCCCATTGGGGACGGCGGCAACATGCCCATCGGTTACTTTCTTCCCCGGCGCGCTGCGCCGTACGGTCCCTGAGCGAAGCCCGCCAGGGCGGAGAGCGGCTGCCGTTGCGGCAGTGGGAACAGGGCCTTCAGCGACGGGCGCTTGGGCAGTTGAGGCAGCGTCTGGAGCAGCGAGCGGCCCTTTGACATGGCTTTAGCTTACCACGAGGGAGAGGGACGCCGACAACGTGCCCGTAGAGGCCGTCTTGCCGCCGGTAACCACCGCGCGGAACTCCCGGTAGGCGTTGCCCCCCTGAAGCGTCGAGCCGGTGATTCTGGCCCCCGAATGGTCAATGGTCAAGGGGGCCACCGTCGGCGGGTCGCCCGTAGCGTCCTGGAGCGTCACGATGAACTGGAGCGTGTCGAACGGCCGCACATGAATGACGCCCTGCTGGCGCTGAAGCACGTTCGGGCCCGAGCCCGGCGTCTGCGTCGGCAGGTTCCCGAATCCGACGGTGACCGACTGTCCGGCCGCGACCGTGAACGGCGCTGAGTCCGACGCTGCGCTGTACGACGCCTGTTCAACAGGCGCGGGGGCGGGTTGCGTCGGCAGTAACAGCCGAGACTTGATCCCGCCCGGCGAGAACGAGTGGACCGTGCCGACGTTAGGTGCCTGGTGCGAACTCGGGACTGCCATCAGCCGTCTCTCAGCGAGTTCGGCTTGTTGGCGCGCACCATCTTGCCGTACAGCGCGATCTTGTGGATGACCACCTGCTGCAGCGACGACGACGTGAGGCGCAACTGCATTTCGCTGCCTTCAAGTCCGACGGGAAGTTCGATGCGATGACGCACTTGGCCCGACGCGAACAGGTCCACGTCGTATGGCTGCGCGATCTCGCCCGGTCCCGGGTTGATGATCGGCGTCACGACGACCTTTGCCTGTTGCACCGGAGCCTGCACGAACGCGAAGCCGAAGCTCTTGTCGGTGTTGATACTGCCCGCGTCGGTAATGCGCGACTCGATGAGCGCCTCGACGGGATTGCCTAAGTCGCCGTTGGTCGTCGACGAGAACCACTGGTTGATGGAGCCAGGGTCCTCGAAGCTCGCGCCGAGCACCGGGATGAGCGACTCCGGGTCGTAGTAGACGCACCCGAGCGCCATCTTGAGTGGGAACCACGACATCGAGCGCAGGTCGAACAAGAACGTCTGGTTCTGCGTCGGGAAGCTCATCGCCATCATGCGGTCGAACGCGAACCCGATGCTCTGCGTACGGTCGATGGGCGCGTACGCGTCGAGCAGCGACTTGATGTTGCTCTGCATGAACTGTCCGTCGGAAATCGTGACGCGCTGATTGCCGTCGAACAGTTGGATGCCGCGGATCGAGTCCCAAATCAGGTAGTTCTCCAACACCGCCGCCGATTGTGCGGACGTGCACCCGACCGGGAACAGCGAAATCACCGAGAACGTATTGTCGGAGTTCCCGATAACGGCTTTCGTCGAACGGTCCTTGAGCAGCACGAGCATCGAGCCGATGTCGGCGCACGTCACCGCCTGGTCCCCTAAGTCGTTCGGCCCGGCCTGCAGCGTGTTCAAGTTGGGGTTGAACCCCCACGGCTCGTTGTAGTTCGACCACTGCACGAGCGCGCCGGGACCAAACCCGAAGATGCGATCCTGGTAGAGCGCGATGGACTTGAACGCCGGGGGCGGGTCGCGGAACACCACCAGGTACTGGCCCGTGAGGTCTGCGTCGCTGATGGTGTCGAGGAACTCTGTCTGCGCGAGCGGCTTGGTGGAGACGAGCGTCCACGCGCCCGACGCGCCGCCGATGCGGTACAGGTTGCGATGCGTGACCTGTGGGTCGGTCGTCTGCGACGCGAACTTCACGGTAATCGAGTTGCCGTCGGTTCCCCCGGTAAACGCCGTCGGCACAACAGGCGTCACGAGCGCGGGCGTGGACTGCGCGCGGTTCGTCGTCGCGTAGTAGACGATGTCGTTCCCGGGGCTTCCCGGCGTGTTCGACGTAAGCACGATGGTGTTGCCGACAGCCCGCGCACCGACAAGCGACGCCATGTTGGCGTTCGCGTTGATTTGGCCCGCGAGTTGTACGGCCACCTGCGCCGTCGAGAGAAGATTCACGAGGTTCGTCGGTGTCGGGTAGGTGTACGACAGCACGATGTTGTCGATGACGACGGTGATGATGTTGTCCGGCAGCAACTCATTCGAGAGCGTTAACGTGCCTGTTGCCGTTGCTCCCGCCGCGACGATGGGGTCCGAAATGACGCCTTGGCTCGATTCCTGGTTGCCGTTCGAGAACGTCTCGCAGTAGTAATACGTCCCCGAGAGCGGGCCGACGCCGGTCGTGTTGCCCTTCGGAGCGTCGGAGGGCGCGACGATGCCCCACTGCGTCACGTTGAGCGCCGTGTCGATCTTGAGCGGCGTATCGACGCCGTTCGACACGAACACCCACTTCTTCGAGGGAACGAAGTAGGTAAGTTGGTTCGGCTGTAAGTCCGGCGCAGTCAGTCGCGTTAGGATGCCTGTTTGCAGCGTCCCGGCATACAGGTGCCCGATGTTCGTCGTCGGGTCGGTCGCGGCAAACAGGTACACATCGGGCTGCCCTGCCTGTTGCAGCACACCCATGCCGGTAGGAACGCTCGGGAGTTGGTCGTTGAACACCTCGATGCGGCCGGGTACGGTCAAGTACCCGCCGTAGTGCGCGTTCGGGATCAGGTTTTGGCAGTCGGCGAGGCAGACTTGTGAAATGAAGAACGGATCGGTCGTCGCGTCGATGCCGCCGAACGGCCCGACCGCGAGTAGCTCTTGCCACTGCTGCGGGCGCTGTGGCATTAGGCCGTCCGAACTGCTTTAATCGACAGCGAAATGGGACCTGAGCCGTTTGCTACGACACCAACGCCGGTAAGCGTGACCTGCGGCGTCGTTGTCCCCGTGCTCGTCACGCTCTCGAACATGTAGAGGAAACGCTCGTACGCCGAGCCGTTCGTGTTCATCGCACTACCGTCCAAGTCGAGCACACACGTTTTCGTGTTGTCGCCTTGTGCGAGTCCGAAACCACCGGCCATCGCCTCCACAAACCAGGTGCCCGCCGGGAGTGCGGGGAGCTTGAGCACCGCGCCTGCGTTCACGGCGGCGGGCGACGGGTTCGATCCGGCAGCAACCGCCGAACCAAGTCCGCCGCCGGACACGCCGAGGTCGGCCATCTGCGTTCCCGCGTACTTCGTGATGAGCAGCGATCCGTCGTTCGACACGATGCCGGTCGTCTTAGTGCCGAGTAGCGCGAGTTTCGAGGTGTCGATGCCGATGGTGCGCCCCGGAGCCGACGTAATACTGATGAGCGCGTGGCCCAGTCCTACGAAGTACCCACCAAGTGTGTTGACGGCCGGATCGCCGAGCGTGATGTTCCCGTCGATTTCCGTTACCGAGAACGTCGACTTGCCTGTTACTGTCAACTTCCCGGTCATCGTTGTATTGCCGTCGATTTGGGCGTCACCGTAGACGCGCAGATTCCCCGCCGAATCGACGGAGAATACGGGCGTCGGCGCGTAGGTGTTGCCCGGCGTCAGACCGGAGTCCGCGTACATAGTGAACGACTGGTCGGTAATGCCGAAGATGGCCGCACGGTTGTTCTCGGCCTTGAACACGAACGATCCCGACTGATACTTCGCGCCGTACGCGATGGCGACGTTCGTGCCCGTGTCGGCCTGCGTGCCGTCACCTTGCGGGCCGAAGCGAAGCGTCGTGCCCTGCGCGATTTCCTTGACGCCCGTAATCGTCTGCACATTGGCGAGGTCGACGTAGTCGCCGTGCGAGAGTTCGATCTGGAACCCGTCGGTAACAGGCGGCGACGTGAGCGGGAGAATGTTAATGCCGATGCCCGCGACGAGCGAGGCGATGATCCCGCCGGTAATGGCGCTGACCGGAACGTGACCAACGACCAGGGTGCCGTCTTTACGGACTTCCCATACCGGCGTGCTGTTGACCTGGATGAGTTCGACGGACGACGCCGAGTTCGACGAGTTGTCGGTGACGTTGATTTCGAATGCGTTCTGCAGCGCACCGGCAGAGGTCCACGTCGGCGCGATGACGAGCCCCGGCGAGCCGACTCCCGTTTCGGGGAGCGGCGCGATCCCAACATGCCCGGCTTCGTCGCCCTCGTAGACGCGAACCCACGTCACCTGCGTACCCGCAAGGACCGTCGGCTGCCCGATGTACCGCGACCACGTCCCCGACTTCGCTTGGACGAACGCCGTTGCGATGCTCGCCGGGTCGGCCGGTAGGTCCTGTTCCCACTGCAGCAGGTTCGGATTCCACATGGCGTTGGTGACGAACCACACGGAGTCGCCGACCTCGCGCATTTCGAAATACGCGCTCGGCATGAGAACAGGCAAGAAGCACACGCCCGGGTACGCCTCTTGAATGACCAGGTCGTACGCGATGGTGCGCGGGATGAGTTGCGACGGGTTTTGCGCGAAAGGCCAAATCACCAGCCGTATCCTCCGCCATTGTTGCCGGTCGGCCACTCACGCATCTGCGTGCGGATCGTGAGGGGGACGAGCGAGTGGGGCTTATCGCCTTGGATCGTGTCGACGTACGCGATGCGGAGCTTACGCACTTCGGCTTCGTACCGCGTGCGGAAGCTATCTTCCCGCGTGTCGTCGTCAGAAATGGACATGTACTCCAGCATCTTGAAGCAAATCGCATCCAAGAAGCCATCGGGATAAATCGACTCGTCCGAGCCCGTCGTGAAGTCGGGCGGACGCGGGATGTAGTCGATGCACACCTGTACCGGGAGTTGCGGCGGGGGTAAGATGCCGATGAACCCGCCGCGCAGGTAGTACATCGGAACTTGATTCCCAAAGAGCGTGTTGCGCCACGGCAGCGAAACAGGCACGCGCGCGTAATACGGCGAGCGCACCGGGAACGTCTGCGCCGGTTGCGCTAACCACTGCGGCGTGAACGCGGGCTCGCCGAGGATCGTGCCGGACGTTTGGTCCCACGACTCGTCCTTGATCCCCGAGAGCGTGTCGATGTCGGTCGGCACGAGCGGCTGCTGATTGCCCGTGTTGTCGAGCGCGTACACACGCCGGATTTTGACGAGTTCCTTGAGTTGGTACTGGTTGCCGCGCTGCGGCTTGTACTGAACCGGCACGAACTGCCCCTGGTCGAGAATCGTCGTCGTCGTGCTGACGGCTTGGAACTCGTCGATGAGCGTGATGAACGCATCGTTCGGGGAACGCTGCCGTAAGAGCTTATACCAGGTTCCGGGAACGGTCTGGAGCGCCACCTCCACATACGTCGTCGTTGTGAGCGGGTCGGGCGCGGTAATCGACACCACTCCCGAAGGAGCCGTGTCTCCACCGCCCTCGCCGTACTCCTGCACGAGCGCATACATGTAGGTGATGTTCGCCATTACGAATCGTACCGCGAGTAGGAAACCGTCGTCCCCGGCGCGATGTCGCCGCCCGTCTCGTTGAGAATGCCCTGCAACTGAGCATGACCGGACCCGTTCGTGCCGACGAGCGGCGCGACGGGACCGTTGTTGTTGCCCGTCAGGAACACGCCGAAGAAGCAGGCCGTGCCCGACCCGTTGCACGCTGGATTCGCCGAGAGCGCGCAGACGTTGGTTGTGTGACACGTTCCCGTCGTGGTCGTCGTCGTGGACGAGAACGCCGCTGGAACGACGTTTCCGTTAATCCACAACGAGCTTCCGCACACGCCGACGTTGCCCGACGCATCGCCGTCGAGCAGAACGGTCGACGACGTGACCGAACGAATCGAGAATCCACTCACGGCCGACACGCCACACGCGCTACTACCGTTGCCTGTTCCGATGATTGACTGATTCGCGCCCGTCACGTCGCCGAAGATTACGTCCTGTCCGAACTGCCCGTAGGTCGCCGCTTGGACGTACGAGCCCGCCGACACATACGTCCCCGTATCGACTTCGGTGCCGATATGCGCCGCGGCGTCGGTCTGGAGGTTGCCTCCGGTCGTCGCTTCAATCTTGCCTCCACCACAGCCCGCGCCGCCACACATTTCGAGCGGGCCGCTGTTGTTCGCCACCACTCCGCCGAGAAAACTCCCGCTCGTTGCGACGAAGTTTCCCGTCGTTGCCGTGAATCCCGTGCTCGCCGTAATCGTGCCGGTGAAGTGCGGACTCGGCGACACCGATATATCCGGCGTCGTGCCGCCGCTCGACAGGAGAGGCAGCGACGCCGTGACGTTCGTGACCACTCCCGGAGGCACGTTGCACGTTTCGATGATGAACGCCAGCGAGCACAGCACCGACAGGCTGTTGCTCAATCCCGGAGACTCGAAGAACGCCGCGTTGATCGTTCCGGCTGCCGTCGTATAGCCGCCGTTGCACAGCAGCGTCGCGGCACTCGCGAAGTGAACCATGCCCGACGATCCGCAGCCCGGCCCGTTCGTGAGCACGAAGTTGTACGCGGTCGAGTTGGTCGATTTGGACGTGAGCGTGACCGGAACGCCTGCGCCGCGCGACGACACCGAGTCCGACGATGTGGGCAGCACGAGCGACCCCGTGTAGAGGCTGCTCGCGGCGGCGTACCCCGTGACGGCGAGGATCGCCAGGAGTACGCCGTGCCACGCGCGCAACGGCTTATTCAGTGTCGAGAACAGGCGCTTGAGCATCTAGTTGCCCTCCACTGAGTAGTCTACCGTAACGGTCGAGCCCGTGTCGCCTCCCGTCACCACCACGTTGAACGTCAGGGTGCCGTCACCGGCAAGTACCGGGTTGATCGCGCTCGCGTCGAGCGAGGGGTACGGCTCGCCGGGATCGGTCGGGTGCACCACCGAGCACAGGATGGCGTGTACCGCGACGAGCGGCGTCGCGAGGGTGACTGCGACCGTGCTCGATGCGTCGGCGGGCACGAGCAACAGGCGGCCGGGGATGACGATGGTCGTGGGACTAGGCATGGGACCCGTGACGAGCGTTAAAACGGGCGAGGGTGGAGACACCAGTGTGGTGATCACCTGCGACGCTTCGGGGTAGTCCACGTCCAACGAGACTTGAACCTGCGCCTGATTGGCGAGGTCCATGAGCCACTGCTCGTTCCACCGCGTCGCCGTCGTGCTCGCGCGCAGGATGCGGACGCGGCGCTTGATGATCCCGAGGTTCACTTCTCACCTTTGTCGGCCTTCGCTTTCGCGCGCGAGCCCCTGCGGACGTAGTTTGGGTCCTGGCGCGGGTTGGTGCCCTTCGCGCGCATGGACTTCGCCGAGATGCGCGGCGTGCCGCCCTTGGCAGGCTTCGCGGCGCTCGTCTTGGGGAGCTTGTAGTCCGGGCCGGTCGCCTTGCCGGGGTTGAGTTGACGCGGCGCGGGCTTGAGCGCCTTCTTGCCTGTTCCCTCGGCGGCTTTGCCTGTCGTCGTCAGTGCCTTGCGACCGGCCGCGAGCGCGGGCTTGGCGGCGTCGCTGACCGTGGCCTTGCCGACAACACGCGCGCCACGCGCAGCGGGGAGCGCCGCACGTCCGACACGTCCTGCATTGGATACCGCGCGGATGCCGTCGCCGACCTGCGGGTAGAGCGCACGAGCAGCGCCTTTCGCAAGTCCGGCGAGCGCGCCCTCGGCCATGAACGGAGCATTGGCGATGGGGTCGTCCTCGACGTTGACTGGTCGCGCCGCGCCCATGCCGGGACGCGTCGATTCCGCCGGGATCGCCTTGGCAGCGCGGGCCGACTTGGAGCGAATCTTCGCAAGCTCGTCGCGCGCCGTGTTGCCGACGGCGTCGTCGCGCCCAGCGTTGGCTTGATCGAACTCGCGCTGACGCGTGTAGAACGCCGCCTTCGACTCGCCCTTCTTCGCGGGGACCGCGGAAGGCGTCATGGGACCGGCAGAGGCTTTGGCGCTTCCCTTGACGCTCTTGGGAGCGACGGGTGCGGCGGGACCCGGGGGGGCAGTAGCCACCCCCCTCGTGGCCGACGCCTTTACTCCAGCGAGCGGGTCCTTTTTCTTCGGGTCGTCTTGTGCCATTCGTTCCTCACGGGGCCGCGCCAATAGCGAGTACAGTGGTCGTGCCGTCGAAGTCGCCCGAGCACACGGCCTTGATGGCGGCAATCGGGTAGTCGATCTTGAGCATACGCTGGCCGCTGACGTTCGTGAGCGGGTTCGTCCACGCGTACGCCGCTTCGGTCGACGGCGAAATCGCAGGCTCCCACGCATCGCCGTTACCGCGCGCCGTCTCTAAATCGAGGGTGACCAGGATTTCGACGTTCCCGTTCGCCATGTCGCCCGGAACGAGTTGCACGATGATGTTCTTGTATCCGAACGGCAACTCCGGCGCAGGCGTAAACCCGAGGTTATTGTCCTCGATGTTCTGGCACGACGAGAGAAGGACGCCCGTATCGAAGTTCGCGCCGACAAGCGGTCCAAACGGCTTACCGGCTTTGCCTCCGATGGTCGTGATTGCCGACCCCATCGGCTAGTAACTCTGCGTGTTGAGTGCGTGAAGGATCGGCTGCTGCGGATGCTCGTCGCGACTGGCGAGTTCGGCCGTAACGCGAAGTCCCGTCACGGTGTCCGCGCCGCTCGTCGTGACGCGCAGCGCCAGAACGGTGCCCGAGGCGAACTGGAAGTCCGGCGCGACCGCGGCAATCGTCTGTCCGGTGTAGTTGCCGCACGCGACCGTAACGCCCTTGCCTGTTGGCCCGACCGGCAGCAAAGACTTGCACGCGGAGTTCGTCGTCGCCGTGTCGGTGACTTGGATGTACGGCGAGCCGGAGACGGCCGCCGCCGTAATGGAAATGCGGAGAAACTTCGACGCCTGTGCGAGCGGGAGCGCGTCCAGCACGACCGACTCCGCCTGCGAAGCCGCGACGTTACGCGACGCACCCCAACCAACCTGGTACGGAGCGTCGAACGTGATCGACTTACCCGAGCGGTTTTTGCCCTGGTACTGCGACGCGCTGCCCGGCTGCGTTTCCGGGCTTGTGGAGAAGGCCATGAGTGATTACGCCCCTTCCGATCCGACGAGTCCGCGCCCTTCGACCGCGCCCCACTGGAGTCGAACTTCGACTTCGTGGTTGAGGTTTTCGGTGTTCGGGTCGACCCACGACCGCTGCTCGTCCCACTTCTTGTTGACGAAACAGGTGTGCGCGTCGGTGCCGAGTTCACCCTTGCCGGACGCGACCCACCACGGGAACGGGCCCTGCGGCGCGCTCGTGATGTACTCGACGGCGTGCGGCTTGACGCTGCCCGCGACCGAGTTGACCCGGTTCTCGTTGCTCTCCGGGTAGTAGTACGATCCGAGCACTTCGACCACTTGCTGGTGGTAGCCGATGGGGTAGTAGATGTCCTCGGGCATACGCGAGGTCGTCAGACCGCGGTCGTCCGGCATGTTGCCCATCAGCACGAACACCTGGTTGAGCGTCTCGACCGTCAGCGCCGCCGAACCGATGAGGTTCGAGTAGGTGATGCCGGGAGCGCCCGCGCAGGGGTGCGACTGCGAGCAGAGCGGCTGGCCGTCGGCCAGGTTGTACCCGCCGGACGCCGCCGACAGGAACGACAGGTTGAGCACGTTCCACACCAGGAACTCGATGGTCTGATCCTTCGAGTACCGCAGCAGGTTCGGCAGTTTGGGGATGATCTTCTTGGCGTCCTCGCGGCCCATCTCTTTGGTGACGATGTACCGGAGCGCGTAGGTGAAGAACGGGTACATCGTCATAAAGCCTTCCTTGGATGAATCCAAGGTGGCTGCTTGGCCCTGCGTCTTGAGGGCCAGGGTGCCGAAGCCGACGAGGCTCAACGCCTGCCAAAAACTCCGGTCCATGTCGATGTCGAACTGGTTGAAGAAAATCGGCCACCGCTGCGGCTTCGTCGGCGTCGAGTTCGAGTAGATGTCCTTGACGATTCGCGTTGCCGCGCGGAAATAGGTGCCTGTGTTAATCGCGGTAGCCACGGTTTAGAGCCCTCCGGCGGCGGCAAGTACGGCGGCGTCCCACTCGACGTAGACACGCGCAGCGAGGTCGCCCACGCCGCCCGGTCCAACGGGTTGGTTCGTTTGGCCGTTGTTGATCGTGGTCGTCGCACCCGAAACTTTCGCGACGATGGTGCCGAGCTTGTTGCCCGCCTGGTCGTCGGCGAAGTAGATGCCGGTCGTACCGTCTTTCCCGAGGCCGACGCGCGTTCCGATGGCGGCCTGGTGCGTCCCGCCGCTAATCCAGCCGGTCGTGGTGGCGAGGTTGATCGCGGTCACCGAGAGCGGCGTCGCGAACAGGGCGACGAGCGGGCCGTCGGCCGGTGCGGGCAGCAAGCCCGTGTTTACCGGGGAGGCACCGAACTCGCCGTTGATGGCGGTCGCGCTGCCCTGACCGCCGTAGACGGCGTCCGAGTCGGCCTGGATGACGCCCAGGAGCTTGTCACTGTTGTCGTTGGCGACGGCCGGGTCGATCTGGCCCGCCGTGTTGACGCCGAGCGTTACGACATCACCGTCGTTACAGTGCGCGTGCGCCGGGTAAACCTGCAACGAAGGGCTCCCGATAGAACCGGGAACCTCGACGATGGGGATTTGGAAGGGAATCAACAGACCGGCCATGTGCTACCTCTGACGCCAAGAAAGCTGCATGGGCCGAGCGTAGGTGAAACGAATCGCGCGTTCAACAGGAGTTCCCCACTGCTCAACCGCCTGTCCCACGAGGGGAAATGAAAGAGGAGCCGCTGCCGACTCCTCTTTCCCCCTTTCCTCCCGACGGAGGTGCCTAGTTTTTCTGCTCGATCTCCGCCGTCACCTTGCCGCCGGACATCGACTGGACCCGGTCCTGAAGCTCGCGGAAGCTCTCCCAACGGTTCGTTTTCCGCTTCGCGTCGAACGCGCGCCACTGATAGAGTTGCTTTTGCGCCTGGGGGGTGAGTTCGCAGAGTATCACGTCCACGATCCCGGCGACCTTTTCCCCGGCGAACTTGTGCTCCTCAACGGGCAGGTCCAAGTCTTGCCGGAGTTCGTCGATCCCAACCAGGCGATACCGCTTCGAGCGGACGTTCGCCATCGTTTGTGCGTTGGCGCGGTCGCCCTTCGGCGAGAGCTTGGCCGCCCAAACGTACTTGTGCCCCGGCTTGGGACTCTCCAGCAGCGACGACGCCTCGCCAAAGAGCGACTTGTGGTGGCCGGACAGGTACGCCTGGTCACCGATGAAGTCGTTGGCCTCGTCCAGAAACCCGAACTCGCCGTTCGGCAGCGCGCAGATGGCGCGGCCTGACTGTTCGGCCTCCCGGTGCTGCTTCTCGATTTGACTCGCGCCGCGCGCCGCCTGAAGCGAGAACGTGTCTTGGCCGAGTACGCGCGGCGCTGCTTCGGGGAGCAGACCTGACGGCTCGATCTTGACTTCAGGCTCCACGTTGTCGTCGACCGTCATTCGTCGCTATCCTCCAGCATTTTTTTGATACGTTTGGGATCGGTGATGCCACTCTCTTTGGCGATGCGAAGCACCTCGCGCTGCACCTTAGAGAGTTTCTGGCCCTTGTACGTCATCTCGACGCGCGTGCCTGTTGCGATGGCCGAGCCGCCGCCGATGTCGGGCGGCGTGCGTTCGCGACCGCCGTTGGCCTTGCGCGCCCGTTCAACGCGGCCGTACGCCGTGTCGGCGAGGAAGTCGAGTTGCTCTTTACGTTGCTGCGGCGTCAGATTGACGAAGCCGGGCTCCGCCTGTTTGACGAGCTTGTCGAACTCCTCCATCGACTCTTTGAAGTACGGGTCGCGCGCCGCGCGTTCGGCGCGGTACTGATTCACGTCGTTGGTCGCCGTGCCGGTCGCCACGGTGGCGAACTTGGCGTCGATCATCGCCTGTGCGTTGCGATTGGCTGCATCGAAGATGCGGAGTGCGAACCCGGCCGGGTCGCTAATCGCCATCGCGGAAAGCTCGGCCTTGAGCTTCTCCATGTCGACCGGCGGCTGTGCCGGTTGCGTGACCGGGGCGGCCGGGCGTTCGAGTTCGGTGTCGTACGGACGCGTCGCCACGCGCCCCTTGAGTTCATCCAGTTCGCGCTGCTGCGCGGCGATCTGGTCGCCGAGAATCCTGTTGGCCTTCCTGGCTACGGCCTCGGGCGTGTCGTCGTCCTCGCCCTCGGGAGCTTCGGCAGCGGAGAGAAGCTGGTCGAGGTCCTGTTCCTCAGTCCCCTCGTCCAAGTCCATCGAGAAGCCACCTGTTGCGTCGTTTGGGTCCATCGTCAGTCGTCGTCCTCGTCTTGATAAAACGCGAGTTCCTGCCGCAAAGTGGGCGGGAGTTCTCGTCCTGCCTTATCATAAACCCGCTTGATCCCTTCTTTCAAGGCCCGAACGGCGATCTGGTACCCCCGGCGCTCGTGCTCCGGCATGTCCACGTTCTCGATGAGCATGCGCGACATGCGGCGGATGTCTCGAACCATCTCGCCACGGAGCAGGCCCCAGGCCGACGAATCGAGGGACTCGGCGAACGTCGCCGTTCGAGTATCCGTCATCCGGTGAGGCCGCGCGACTGCGGAACGACATGCAGCGCGGGCTTGCCGCCTCCCCCACCTCCGCCGGACGGCGCGCCGCCGCCCTTGCCCGACATGTGCGAGAGAATCTGCATGAACGCGTCGGTCTGTTGCTGCTGCGCTGCCTGTTTCTCCATGTCCTGTTCTTGTTGCATCGCCTCGTCCAGCGTGCCGATGAAGCTCGTCACGTCCGGCACGTCGTACGTCTCGATGTTGAGGCGCGCGAGGTTCCAAAGGCGCGTGAGCTTGCCCTGGAATAACTGCGACATCGGCGTCTCCAGGAGCAACTGCGTGAGCATGCCGATGTCCTGACGACGGCCCTCTTTGTCGAGCGCGCCGCCAAGGCCGGAAATGCCGAGCGTGTAGTCGAGCCCGAGCACTTCCTTCGGCAGCACCACGCGCTTCGCACCCTGTTGCGTCGTCTCGATGGTTTCGATCTGATCCTTGCCGTAGCGCAGGTACAGGCCGTGCTTGTACTTCAGGATGCGGAGCATCCACCGACGCACGCGCGTCGCGACCAGGTTCGCCTGCATCGCCTGCAACTGCGCCTGTAACTGTGCCGCTCGCGCGCTGCGCTGCTGTGTACCGCCAACAGGCACGCCGGTCGCGGCGGCTTGCGGCGATCCGTACGCGCGGTCGATGCGCGCCATGAGCTTATCTTCTTCTTGAAACGACTCTTGTGGGATGCGCGGCGTCGCCAGGAACCCGTAGTCGTTCGGCGTGCTGACCTCGACTTCGACATCCGGTTCCCACCGTCGGTCGTTGTCACGGAAGCGCACGTTCGGCGTGCGGTAGCGCGGCGGCTTGACGCCCAGGTCGAGCAGGTTGAGGCGCGAGTTGACCTGCGTGTCCACTTCTTCTTGCGTCGAGCGTCCGATTTCCGGCATCGCGAAGCCGTAGAACACACCGACGCGCGGGTACATCGTCAACTCGAAGAACGGACGGCCGCCGTAGTAGTCGAACGGCACCGCGCCCGGGCACAGACCGGAACGGTAATGCACCCAAATGATGTTTTCCTCGGGGACGCCGTCGTCGTCGAGGTCGACCAGGTTCGTGTGAATGCGGTACATTTCAACGGGACCGCGGTTCATCACCATGCCCTCGGGCGCGGCGACGGACGTATCGACCACCGAAATCATACCGGAAATGGTGTACTGAGAGTTTCCTTGCGGGTCACTTGCCTGTTCGCCTTGCGCGTCGTAGGTGTACGCGAGGATTTCTTCGGCCGTGTCGGGGTCGAAGATTTTGGCGTTGACCTTCTTACGCATGTCGTCCTCAGTCATCCACACTTTGACGGCGAAGCCGTCGGCGGAGTTGGCCGTGCGCGCGAAGTTCGGGAACAGGATGCAACTCTTGAGGTCGCGCGGAACCTCGCGCGGCGCGTCGTAGTCGATGAAGGTGGCGATCTTCTGCACCTTCTTCGTCTCGGGGTTGCCGTCGGGACCGACGATCTGCTGGCCCATCGCGTCCATGACGGGCTCGTCCTCAACCAGTAGCTCCTCGTGCGTCGTCAGGTCGTACAGGCACTCCATGATGACGGTGCCGTCGCGAGCGCCCATGAGAATGGCTTCTTCGTAGGCGTCGAAGCAGTCGTTGTTGTCCCACTCTGAGTTGAAGAACTGCTCGACCGCGTGCGCGTACTGACCGGAAATGGGGTCGTTGCCGCGGCAGGTGTACGGGCGCGGCAACAGGCACGAGCCAATCGTGCGCGAGCAGAACTCCTGGAACGCGGAGAACACCGTCGGCGTCGTGATGTGCGCCGCGCCCTCCCACGGCACGGCGAGCGGACTGGAACGCATTTCGAAGATGGCGTTCCAAATGTCCAGGTTGTCGTCGAGCGCGCCGCGATTGCCGAGGTTCACGTCGACGAGAATCTTCATCGTCTGCCCGAGCGCGAGACGCTGCGCGTCGTCCAACTTCGGGATCGGCTTGGAAATCGGGGTGTCGGGCGAGAGCGTCTGCGTCGATTCTAGTTTCTTGCGTGACATTATGGACGCAGCCCCACTGTGTGAGCGATTTGGAGGAACAGCAGTCCGACGGCACTCGTTGCAATCGTGCCAAGGAACCCGAGTCCCCACTTGACGGCACGCTTGATGACCACCTGCTGCCGCTTGTTCTGCTCGATGAGGCCGGGCTCGAACTCCCCGTCCTCGTTCGTGCTGCCCCGCAGCCAAATGAGAATCTGCTTCAGGGTTTTCGACGATTCCGACACCTGGTCGGTAAGCGCACGGAAGTTCTCGGACACGCTTTTAAGCTGACTTGCCAGCAAGCTTAGTTCCTCCTTCGTGGCGTACGCGTCCCCCGCCCGAGAATGCGTGTACTTTGCTCCATCGTCATCACCGCTTCCCATGTACCCTAATACCCCGCCAGTGTAGCAAGCGTTTGGATTTGCCCGAGCGTTAGAACGTAGGGAAAGATGACGATTTCGTCGCTGATCCCGTTGTAGGCCGTCATCGAGTTGTTTCCGACCTGCGCCGAAATGAACTGCTTGGTCGTGTAACTTGGTATGGTGGTGACCTGAGTTTTGGAAATCAGTGGTGACGGGTTGCAGTTAACCTGCGCGGCCCCGTTGACAGAGCCGAGGACGGTCGGGTTCGTCGTCGTCATGTCAAACGTCATCGCAAAGAAATGGGTGGACGACGCGGCGATGAGCGGACTCGGACAGTTGTTGGAAGCTATCCCCGTCGTCTTGCCAACGCCCCACCCGTAGGAAAACACCGGAGGCGGTCCCGCCGTACGCGTGAACCGGCCAACGATGACACCGTAGTACTGAAGAATGGGGTAGATGGTCGTGTAGGTTGATGCCGAAGCTGGCGTTTTCATCAACCATACGACCGAGAACTTGCTCGTGTGGAAGTCCGTCATGGTGGACGGCATGACGCCGTACCCGGTGCTGCCCACGAAGTTCTCTGACGCGTTGGCGTCGCCGATGAGCAGGCTCGCGTTCGTTGTAATGGTGCCGTGCGCCGTCGCGTCGTACCCGTGCCCGGACGCGTCCGCGAACGTGGATGGTGACGTTCCATCGGCCAGTCGGTAATACGCAAGCGGCCCGTCGTTCGCAACGCCACCCGGGAAGTTCGAGGGCGTCGGGCTCGGCGTCGGTGACGGTGCAGGCGTCGGAGTCGGGGGCGTCGGCACGGGCGTCGGCGTTGGTGACGGCGTGGGCGTCGGCGGCGGGTCGGGCGTCGGCGTGGGAGACGGGTCGGCGAACGACGGGCCGAGCGCGGTCGTGCACACTTCGGACACGTCGTTCGGCCCCGAAATGAGCGCGACTTCAACATAGAAGTTCGTCAGGTACGGCGCGATCTGCGACCCGAACGTGAACACCGAGTCATTGCCTGTTACCGTGCGCGACCCGAGTTGCGGAATGACTTCGTACGTCAGCCCGCCGTCACTCGAACCGTACGGGATGATCGTGGCTTGCGCGCTTTTATTGCCGGGGTTGACCGTGAACGCGCACGAGCTTTGGCCGGACAGGTTGATAACAGGCAGCGTTCCCGGTGCCGTGAACGTAATCGGCCCGTAACGAACCGGCGGGATGTCCGCGCGTGCCGACATGACGCCAAGGATCGCAGCAAAGGCGAAAACGAGAGCAGCAGTAAGCTTCTTCATAGTCCGGCCCCGCAGGTGTAGTTAGCTTTCGCGGTTCCCGCCGTGCCTGTTACTTGAACCGTCGTCGTCGTGCCGGATTCCGAGAGAATACCCGCACTCGTTGCCGTCGAGGAAAGCAGAGCGGTCGCCGTGCAGTGCGTTGTGGCCGCTGGCACCGTCACGGTGAACGTGCAGGTCGTGACGCTGATGGTACATTGGTGCTGCCCTCCTTCGGAGCATGTATTAACCGACGCTCCCCCGATATGGCAACTGTACGAGCCTATTGTAAGTTCCCAGTCGTGGGCGCTTCCCACGATCTGGTCACCTGCGCCGTCGGCAAGAGTTACCGACTCGGGACCGGATTGCATTCCGATTCCGTCCCCGGCGCTATCTAGAACGCCGACGTTCGTCCCGTTGAATAGTACGACGGACACCCATGCGCCGAGTACGAGGTTGTTCGCCGCGTCGGCGTACATCGACGGCTCCGTTGCGCCCGCGTCGAACCCCACGCCGAGTTGCGTCTTTGTCACGTCGGTGTTGTCACCGAACACGCCCGCTTGGAAGATAATACTGCCTGCGTTGGCCGTTGGGAACGGCGTAGGAACGGGGAAAGGTCCTGGAGAGAACCCTGGACCCGGCGGGCCGGACGGTCCCGTCGCCGGGACGAGTATTGTCGCCGAGCACGCTTCCGCGACGGTGACCGTGCCTGTTACGCCCGACACCGCAACGTAGAAGTTCGTCAGGTACGGAGAAATGTTCCCGCCGTACGTCCCGTTCGCTGTCTGCGCGCCGATGGACGCCACCGTTTGATAGACCGTGCCTCCGTCGCTGCTGCCCATTGGCGTGATGGTGGCGCTGCCTGAACCTGAGAGCACCATCGCGCACGACGACTGCCCGGTCAGCGTGAGTTTCTTGAGCGACACGCTGCCGGTCACCGACGCGTTCACGTCGCGCAGGATCGGAATGTCGGCGAGAGCCGGTGCGACGAGCATCGCGGCGACGACGAGTGCGAGAAGAAGTCGTTTCACCAGTTTTTCCCCCAAATGAGCGCCGAGATGACACACGCCGGGAAGGCGAGGAACATAATGCCGACGAGAATCCAGTTATCCATTACGCTTGCTGAGTAACCCACACGATGCCCTCGAAAAAGGTCGAGGTTCCGGTCGTTTGAATGCAGAGTTGTTTACTTGCGGCCGACACCGCGATGGAATACGGATACGGTCCGATGACCACTTCTCCGGTCGTTAGCGGCATATAAATGCTCATAACTGTCGCCACGCCGGTATCGCAGTTGCTCGTGGTCTTCGTTCCGGTTATGAGTAAAATAGCGCCCTGCACGCTCGACGCCATGTAGTACTGAAAGCCGCAAATGTAGTACTTCGTTGAGCCCGACACGTTGAACAGTTGAATGGTCGATGCGCCGCTGACCGCCGTCGTTCCTGAAAACGAAACGGGGATACTCGCTCCGCACGGCGGCAACGCACCACTCGCAATCTGTTGGCCCGCGAACTGCACGGGTTCAGGCGAGGCCGTCGTCCAGCCAATCGGTGTGGGGAATGCGGTCGGGTTCGCTACCGTTACGGGCTGCGCGGAGGGGAATACCACGGGTCCGGGAGCCGTCCCGCCGCCGCACGACAATGCAAACGTAGTGCTACCCGCAATCCCAGCATGGATTGCGAAGCTGTTCAGCCCGTTCGCATTGAACGCCACGGGATCGGTCGTCAGGTTCGAGATTAACTGGTTGGTGGTGTAGTCAAAGACGGACAGAACGGGTCCACCGAGGCCGTTCGCTTGCACCTGCACGGTTCCAGACACGGCCGATGGATTGACATAGCACGCCGATTGGCCCGACAGAGTAATGGTCGCCGTGCCTGCCGAGCCGAGCGTCGTTGCCGTTGCGAATGGGGACGGATACGGAACGGCTGTGTTCGACACGAACACCGTACCTACGGGTGCGGGCGTTGTGACTTTGACGTTCCCCGACGCATCCGTGGGAGCCGTGATGGTCACCGTTTGATTGCCGGTGAAGGCGGGCGCTGGAGTCGTTACCTTGACGTTGCCCGATGCGTCGGTCGGCGCAGTAATCGTGACGGTCTGATTTCCCGTGAAAGCCGGGGCAGGCGTGGTAACCTTTACGTTTCCCGCGGCATCGGTCGGTGCCGTGATCGTAACCGTCTGGTTCCCCGTAAACGACGGAGCCGGGGTGTTCACCGTGAGCGCGATGCTCGATGCAATCGCAACAGGCACCCACGTCGCGAACGGGGCTGTCGTCGCATTCTGCACGGTGACGGCTAGCGTCGGGAACGGAATCGGCGTCGGTAGTCCGCAGGGGTAGCTCAATGCCGGACACGACGGCACCACGGTCGGTGCGTTGGCGACGAACACCGTCGCATTCGGCGCAGGCGTCGTGACTTTGACATTCCCGCTTGCGTCAGTTGGCGCTACGATAGTGACGTTCTGGTTGCCGGTGAATCCGGGGTTCGGTGTCGGGAGTCCACACGGGTACGTCGTCGCGCACGCGATGGGAATACTCTGTCCCGGCGAGTTGACGACCAAGACGCTCTGTACGCCGGTCGGAATGACCGTGATTGGCGTCAACTGCGACACCGCGTTGGCTTTCGTGCCCGCACAGACTTCGTACGCGCCGACGGTTCCGGTGACGCCGGTCACCGCGACGTAGAAGTTGGTCGTTGTGACCTTCAGTACGGACTCGTACGTTCCGTGCACCGTCTGCGCGCCGATGGCGGCGAAGGTTTGGAACGTCGATCCGCCGTCGTAGCTCACATACGGCGTCACCGTTGCCGTTCCGCCGCCCGAGAGCGTCATCGAACAGTACGTTTGGCCCGTCAACGCAAGAACAGGCAGGTTGAACGTGCCCGTAATGAGCACGTTCCCTCCCTTGAGAATCGGAACGTCGGTTTGCGCCCCGGCGAGGGCCGTCAGCGCGAACGACAGTGCCGCAACAACGCTTAACAGCCAGGATCGCACGGTTACTTCTTCTTTTTGGTCGTCAGTTGCTTGACCGGGCCAGCTTTCGGCGCGGGTTTGGCCTTTGCGAGCCCGATTTTGGGAGGTTTGGGCATGCTCGGCTTCGCCGGACCGGCCATCTTCGGGCCTGCCGGGAGCTTGCTCGCGACTTTTTGGGGCTTCCCGGCACCGTCGGAGGCCATCGCCTCCAGCCGCATCGCTCGCGGCATGCCAGTTTTTCGTTTACGCTGCGCCACGGCTTACTTTTTCTTCTTACCGCCGACGCCGACGCGCGTTTTCACGTCGTAGCCCGATTTGGTGGCGACGCCGTTCTTGTGGCCGCCGCCCTTGGAGCCCTTGGCCGAAGCCTTGAGCATGTCGGGGAGGGTCTGGATCGCCTCCGGGGCGCTCGTCTTACCACCGGCCAGGCGGTTCGAGAGCGTGGTGATGTTCGGCGACTCGACCGAACGCTTGGAGGCGGAGTCTTTCTTCATCATGGGAACGCTCCTTGGAAGGGTAGAGGCTGGAGGCATCATAGCACGTCCTCACCCCGCCTTCCAGACCGCGCCGTAGCGCCCTGCCATCGAGCGGGCCCCCTCCGACTCCGCGTCCCGTCGCTTCTGGAACGCGGCGTAGTCGGCGTCCATCGGATTGTAGTCGTAGGTCACCTGCTGTTCCTCGGGAACGCGGGTGAGCCGGAGGTGCTGCACGAGCGAGTCGAGTTCGTCCTCGTGGTCGAGGGTCGTCCCCGGCGAGAAACGGTCGAACTGCGTCACGAAGCGCGGATGAACAGGCAGCCCATCGGGTCCCGCGCGCAGGATCGTCTTGCCGTTCTCCCACCGCGGCTGGAGCAGCACGATTCGCTCGTTCTTGGGGACGTTGCCTGTTGAATACTCGACGAAGTTGACGCGCAGCCCGCGGCGCACGCACTCGTCCTTGAGCATGTCGAGCCAGAGGCCGGAGCCGAACGCGTCCTCGACCGACACCACCCACGGCCGGTAAATCAGGATCAGGCGGCACATGCGGTCGATGACCACGGTCGGAGGAGCCTTGAGCGCCAAGGCTTCGAGCACCCACCACACGTCGGAGAAGTCGGTGCCGACGACGGTGATCCCGTGCGAGTCGCTCTTACGCGTCTGTCTGCGACCGGCGGGGTCCCACGCGATGCTCGTCTCTACATCGAGTTGCGCCTTCGTATCGGCCAGTCGAATGAACCCGCCGAGCGGCCTCGCGTTGTCAGTGTAGAAGTCGAACCGGCGCAGACGCATCGCGTCCATGAGGAATGTCTTGTCCTCGTCGGCCATCGGCTTGAGCAGGTACTGCGCGGCGAACTTGCGCGAGCCAATCGTCTCCAGCGTTTCTTCGAGGAACTCGTGCGACTGACGGCGGGGGAAGTACAGGCCGGTCGGGCCGTCGTAGCAGCCGCGAATGAGCTTCTTGAACTTCGGCGGCAGGCCGCGACGTACCCGATCTTCGTCAGCGCGGATGCGTCGCATGTACGCATCGTCGACGTGCCACGTCGTGAACACGATGATGAGCACGCCGCCGGGGTTGAGAATCGGCAGCAAGTCAGAAATGTGCTCGTGGACGCGCTCGCGCCCTTCGGCCGTCTGCACGTTGGTGTCCGTCACCAAGTCGTCGGCGATGATGACATCGAAGTGCTGCGAGTTCATCGAGCGGTCAACGCCCGCCGTCGCGATACTGGCCTCGCGCGACATGTTGTCGGTACGCGGCGTGATGATGATTTCTTCGTCGTTCCAGGTGTCGCTGCGGAACTCGGGCTTCCAGTCCTGGTGGGCGAGGACTTCGTCGTTCTCGATCTTGCGGCGCACGGCGCGCAGACGCGCCTTGGCAACGCCGTGACGGAAGCCGTCGAGGAGAATCTTGGCGTTCGGGTTCTTTTCTAAGACGGCAACAGGCGTCGCTTCCGATACACCAGTCGTCTTAAAGGTTCCACGGGGAACACCAAGCATGACGAGCGTCTGTGTGTCGCCGGAAAACGAGCAGTCGCCGAGCGACTCTTGGACGAACCCGGCCATTTCGACGTGCGGCTGTTGCTCGACATCCATGCGCCACTTGTCGCGCCAAAAGCGATACAGCCACCCCTCGGAGTATCCCCCAAAGGGTGGCTGCTCGTATTCGACCAGGGGTGTGGTTCCGGTCGAATCCTTCAAGGCCGCGATGGACCCGAACAGGGCGTCTACGTCGTCGTGCATACCTCGACGGGGTCATGCACGATGAGCACGTCGGACTCCTTTGCGAGCAAGTACGTCAGCCCTTCCTCGGTGAACTCGGTCCCGAGGTACTGCGAGAGCGTCACGCGGTCGCCGACACGCACTTCTTGAACGAGCCGCCCGGCGGCAACGACCTTGCCTGTTGACGGCTTGTCCGTCACGGTGTCCGGCATGAGCACGCCGTTGACTTCCGTCTCGGGTGCGTCGCGTAGGATCAACAGGTTCGCGAACAGCGGCCGCATCTTGGATGGGATCATTCCGTGCTGCCTTCGACCATCGAGTTCACCCACCGCAGCAACAGGCGGTCGCACTGCTGCACGATGGCGTTCGACGACGCCGTCGACGCGGGACCGTCCATCATCTTCTCGCGGTTCATGCTGATCGTGGCGATGAGTTGAACGGTCTGGAACTCCTCCATGCGCGTCGCACGGTCGGCGGCTTCCTTCATCATCGCCATCTTCTGTGGGTCAAGCATTCGGTGGCTGTTCTCCCGTCTCGTATAAATCTAAGTTCGCCTGTTCGTAGGCTTGCCAACTCACGCCGACTTCGGCCACGAGCATACGCTCGACGGACGTGGCGAGTTGGTGCTGTTTGTAGTACGGCGCGTGAATGTCGTCGCCGGGCTCGCTGACTTCGGTAATGGGGCAGGTGCACCCGAACAGCGCTTCGAGTTCGCCGACCGGGATCGCACTGCGGAACGACGTTCCCTCGACGATAACGGGACGCGCCTCCTCGTAGAGCTTGTCGAACTGGCAGACGAGGTGGTCGGGGATGCGCGCTTTGATACACAGCCACCCCTCGACGGTTTCGTGCAGCGCAACGAGCATTTCGAAGTCCGTGTTGCCCATGTCCGAGACACGGACTTCGAGAGGTAGCGAACCTTCGCGCGTCATCCAATCCCCCGTCGTCGCATAGCGTTGTGCAGCATGTGGGATGACGGTTGCACCGAACAGGCGCGTGAAGGTTCGCGTGTCGCTCACGTTAGGCGACCGGTGTCGCGGTAAGAGAAACGGCGTACTTCTTGCCGTTCACCGTGATGTCCACGGAGGGAGACGTTGCCGGTTGACCGGCTGCGAGTTCGGCGATGTCTTGTTCGAGAATGCTCGTCTCTTGGAACACGAGCCCTGCGATGGCAAACCAGTTCACGTTGGGCCTGCTTTCTTGGCGGCCTGCAAGGCGCGCCACGATGGTGCGATGATTTGTGCGATAGTAAACGCAATCCAGTGCGTTTGGTAGTAGACGAGCAGCGTAGGGATGTCTGTCGCCTTGCCGTCAGTATACGCTTGAACGGCCAGACCCATCAACACCGCCGTCGCCGTCACATAGGTGGACTTCAAAAACGCCCACAGCGCGACTTCGACCTGCTGCTTCGTCCACGGTGGCATCCCGTCTTACCTGTGCACGACGGGGCCGAACGTCTGCCATCCCAGCAGCCCAACGAGGACGAAGAACAGCAGGGAACCGCCCCATGCGTTGGGGGCGGCCTTGGCCGTGTACGCGCCCCATCCCGTAAACACGAGCGCGACGACGTACAGGACCCAGAACAGTAACCCGATGGTCATGATGACCTCCTAGAAGTGACCCGCCGTGGATGGCGGCGTCTTATGAAGTGCTTCCCAAATCCCGGACTTCAAACCCGGAATGTGGGCGTACAGGTCGTCGCCGGGGCACGCCGTCGCGACCGACGGGTCGTCGAACAGGCACGCCACGTCCCGGTGCCCGATGGTGCGAACGATGTTCGGGCACTTCTGGTGCACGAATACGGAGAGGTCCAAGAGCGCATCGAGTTGCGCCGCGGTCGGCTCCCCGGTGAACCCCGCGTCGTCGGACTGGAAGTCGCCGATGAGGCAGATGTCGACCGACTTGCTGTTATCGTCCTGCGCCGCTGCCGGGACCGCGGTCATCGGCCGCCCCTGGTAAATCTGGCCGTCCGGCGTGATGACGAAGTGGTACCCGATCCCCGACCACCCTTGGCTGCGATGCTGCGCGTCGATCTGCTCCGGCGTCTCGGAGAGCGCACCCGCGCTGTGATGGATGATGAGGTCGGTTACCGTGTGCAAATCGCGCGTCAGCATGTCGCCGAACGGTGGGTAGTTGGGACTGTTGATGGTCATGCGGCCTCCATTGGAACGAGCGGCGGGTCGATGGCGAGTTGAATCGCCTCGATGGGCAACGCCACCACGTCGTAGTGATGATTCGGGAACTTCTTGACCGGCGGTTCTTGCTCGGCGACCACTTCCCCCTGGTGCCGTTTGACCACGAGCATCACGCCCGGCTTCAGGCACGCGGGCGCGCCGTCACCAACGGCCACGACCCATCCCCAAATGCGCGGGTGCATCGGGTTGCGCTCCAGCCACAGTCCGCCACTCGTCGTGCCGCGCGGGCTGTACGGCCGGAACAAAATGTGATCGTTCCGAAACCGCATGCCCTCGAAACTCGTGTAGGTGAACATACTCACGCTTCGAGCACCTCGTCGGCAGAGGGGAACGCGCCGGGTGGACGCGGCGTGGCGAGCGCAGGCTCGACGTGCACGGCGCTGATGACGCGCATCGCACGAATGTCCGACGAGAACTTCTCGATGCCCCACGCGAGCAACGCAGCAACGACCGTCGTCGGTGGCACGCCCGCCAAAATGGCGAGACGCTGCACGACGGCAGCGATGGGCTGCGGCGCGGTCGCCGTGAGCTTAAAGGTCTGCGACTTGGGCGCGTCGTCGATGGCCGCGAGCGCCGAGCGCATCCGCGCGATACGCGTCTTACGATGCTTCACGTCGCCGAACAGGCGCTCGTGTAACAGGCGTATTTCACGCACGTCCAACCGCGCCGCCCGCACCGGATCGCCCAAGAGTGCCGTCACGAAGTCCAGCCCGGCGGGGCGCAGTGCATGCCGCTGCACGCGCAAGTTGCGCGCGACGAGCTTCTTATCTTGTTGCTTGTGCCACTCCATGTGGGACGCGGCGCGAATCTTCCCCGACGAGACGCGCTCGCACCCCGGATAGGTGCACGGATACGGATTGGTGTCGCACCGCATGCACCGGCATCCGAACGCATGCTGCTTGGGGTCGAGACGCCGCAGTTTCTTCTCGTCGTCCTCCCCCATCGCGATGTAGTGCCGCTGCAACAGGCGCATCTCGGGCGTCGCGCTCTTGGGCAACTTGCTCATCGCCCGCCGCGTCGCCGCACCGATGTCCTCCGGCGGCCCGGGGTCCTCATACACCTCTCCGTTGGAGAGAATGTGCACGCGACGATCTTCCATCAGTGCATGCTCGCGACGTAGAGCACCGCGACGAACGCACTCAGCGCGCACCCGGAAATCACGCCGACAAAGAACGGGCCCAGATGCTCGAACCAATCGGCGTTGCCCCTTGGGTTGAATCCCATCAGTGCTTGCCCACCGTCAGTGCGAACGTACTCCGCATCCACGCGAGCGCCCCCTCGGGGTCCTGCAGCACCAACTGCATCCACGCGCGCTGCATGTCCGCTTTGCACGCCTCGACGCCGCGCTGCGCGGAGAGCACGGCGACCACCGCCTTCTGCCCCACGATCCTAAACCGCCCCATCCCGTCGCGCCCGGTCCCCGGCACCGTCACCTCCACACCGTCGTGGAACGGCGCAACCAACACCTCCATGTCCGGCGCAAGCTCGTCGGTCACCAAGGGCCCGCAGTCCGCGATCACCGCGAGCTTGGCGAGGTCGTACCGCACGCGCGCTCCCTCCGGCAACCACAGCCCCGACGCCCGCTGCCTGTTCTCCGGCAGTAGCTCCAGCACCACGGTGTCGCCGAGCGGCGTCATCACGCGCGCGAACACCTCCGGCTCCTGTGCAGCCGTCATGCCCGTACCCCGTTCATTCTACATCCTCACTGGCTTCGTCGTCGTACGAACTCGGGAACGCCCGGCTTGCCCGCGCCGCCCCCCGCTGGCCATCGCCAGTCGGGGAAGGCGGCGGCTCTCCTCCAACCGGCGTCGTCACAACGGCGGCCGGAGGCGCGGGCTGAACCGGGGGAACCTCAGGAGCACCCCCGACCCACAGCTTATTATTTTTGATCAGGCTGATCGTCGCCTTCGACACCTTGTAGACGCGTGCGAGCGCACTCGGGCCGAGCGAACTCGCGCGAATCGCGGCAACATCATCGGCTGACAACTTCGCGTTCGGGTGCGCGGCACCAACCCGCCGCGTCACGTCTCATACCCCCGGTGCCCCTTGACCCACGCCGACCGGTGCGGATGCTGGGCCCACGGGCTCGCCACCACCGGCTCCCCCACCTCCTGCGCGACGACCTGCGGCTCGATGCTCGCGTTGCACCCCGCCCGTTCGCACGGCACCGGCCCCCCGGGCAGCACCGCCATCCGGCGCTCCTCGTGCCAGTCGCACAGCAGGCAGTGCAGGAGAACGATCACCGCGATGCGCGCCCCGCTCCGGTCCCGCCCTCTCCAATAATGGCGTGCGCCGGGACCGACACCTTCAGTCGGAAAGCGCCGCCACATCCCAGGTGCTCTTGCGGAGCGTGGCGCTCGTCGACCGGCCGCGAGACTTCCATCTCGGCAGGGCATTTCGTGCACGTGTACTCGTAAATCGGCATACGTCAAGTAAACACTCACTCCATCCTCGTTGTCAAGAGTCACATAAACGTATTGACCCTAGCACGTCCCCCCCTACCCCCCCGGGTGTGCGAACAACCCCCCCGGCCGGATGGGGTGGATGGTTAGCCTGCTAACCGCCTGTTGGAACAGGCGCAACAGGCACGAAGGGGCCCCACTGCGTGGGGAACTCGTACGAGTTCGTACTGTTAGGCGTGCCTAACTTCATCGTGAGGTGCGCCTACATTTACTATGAGTCACGCCTACATGTGACGTTAGGATCGCCTACAATGCTTGGTAAATCTAGCACTGCTTGGTACTCTGTGATACAAAGGCGCGGATGGTAGTGATGTGACGGGAGGCCATAACACGGGGGCAGTGTCCTGGTGCAAACAAGCAAGAATCCCTCACTTTTCGTTATATCGGCTAGGAACATAGAGTGACTTAAAGATTTAGTATTAAATCCTTCGTTTTGTCTGGAAGGTGCCTGTTCTGGGGGGAATGGGTCCGAGGTCATTGGGGGCGATTGGTGAGGCGAGAGGGGCGTTTCTGGGCCAAAGAAGCGAGGTGCAAAACGTGGGGCAAAATAACTGCTTAGCGGTGGAAGTCGATGTGAGTTTGGGGGCTTTACGCAGTCTTTACAATCGTTTGGGTGATTGGCAGGAGAGTCTCAGGGTTAAGACGAAGTGTGAGGGCGTAACCCCTTTCCCTCTCTTACAAGGAGAATCGCGTGAACAAGCCCCTGGGATACCTGCTCCGAGCGGCCGATAAGGCCGTCATCCCCGTATGGGACGCGGACATGCTCGACGCATGTACGCGCCTGCTGCACGAATGCCCGGAATCCGGCGCACTGGTGCGCGCTGATGAGGCGGCCGTCTAATGGGCCCGGCTGAACTCAGCGCTCTCTCGATTCGGCAGTTAGCGGACCTGGGGTGCGCTCTCAACGGCGGAACGCTCGGGAAAGACCCGGCGCGCATCGTCAAGGCGGACCTGGTGCGCCACGTCGCCTCTCTTGGATCGCCGGACGTAATCACGTCCGTTTGGGCGAACATGGGCGGCCTCGTAGCCGCCGCTGATCCCGCACCGCTCACCCCGCCCCTTCCCTCCCCTGTCATGTTGAAGGAGGTCCCTGTGCCTGTTTCCCCCTCGTTGAATGGCCATGCTGCCTCGGCGCTCGAAGCGGCCATTCGTGACATCGCCTCTGGTGCCGTGGGCGTCGACGAGAGCGCCGTTCGCGCCATCGTGGGGGCTGAACTCGACGCGTTCGAGACGCGAATGCTGGAGGCCGTGCAAGGGCGCTCCGTGCCCATGCCGCTCGACCTGTCCGGTATTGGGGGGTGTCCCTCCGTCTCGATTGACGGGAAGCACCCCATTTTTCCCCTGGTGCTCGCGCTCGCGGCGCTGCCGCATGACCTGCGGCCGAACATTCTCTTGGTAGGCCCGGCGGGGAGCGGGAAGTCGACAATCGCCGAACATGTCGCCGAGGCGCTCGGATGTGGGCGCGACGCGTTCGCGGCCATCTCACTTTCGGGGGGCGTGACGGAGGCGACGCTGACAGCACGCTGCTTACCGATCCACGAAGGTGGCCGGTTTGGGTCGCTCGATTCGCAATTCGTGCGCCTGTATCAGATGGAACGCTCGGTAATCTTCTTGGACGAACTCGACGCGTCCGATCCGAACGTCCTCGTGGTAGCGAATGCCGCCTCGGGTAACGGGGGATTCAACTGCGAACTCCGTGCCGTCGACGGGCGGCCGACGTGGATACCGCGCGGCGTCAATAACGTGATTCTGGCGGCGGCCAACACCTTTGGAACAGGCGCGACAGCGCTCTATGTCGGACGTGGCGCGCTCGACGCGTCGACGCTCGACCGATACCTGCCCATTGAAGTTGACTACGACCCCTCGATTGAAGCGGCCATCATGGGCGTGGGGGGCGTCGTGGCGCGTCCGTGGATGCCGTCGGCATCCGTCGCGCCGGAGGCCGTTTCGGATGACTTAGTCGCACTCTACGTTTGGTATAAGGACGTTCAGGCAAAGGCGGAGGCCGCGCACATGCGGCGCGTGGTTTCGCCACGCATGCTGCAGAAGGCAAAGGCGCTCCGCATCGTGGGATGCTCGGTCGCCGAGACGAAGGCGCGCCTGCTCGCCGGTTGGACCGACGACGAAAAGGCAACCATTGGATTCGTCGAGGAGCCATGGGTGGAGGGCGTTGTAACGGCCTCGTCCCTCGAAACGGCCTTCGACGGATCGACGTATTCGGCGAACGCGCATGATCCTGACGTGACCTGTCCCAAGTGTGGCCGCGGCATGATTCTTCGCACGGCACACA
>Ga0265327_10000753_pt1 | contig 50329 bp, 49 predicted proteins | sample 41621metaG_FD_202089 | JGI IMG/M metagenome (GOLD analysis project Ga0265327, IMG submission 202089) | Rhizosphere microbial communities from Carex aquatilis grown in University of Washington, Seatle, WA, United States - 4-16-21 metaG | ecosystem: Host-associated > Plants > Roots > Rhizosphere... | reverse complement strand
GTTTTCGACATCGCCGCCTTGCTCGCGCCACAAGCGCCAGGCGTGATCCTCCACCGAAAACTCCTTCACCGTGCCGTCGGTTTGCCGTTTGCGGCGGGTGTAGGCCCAGGAAAACGGCGGCTCAATGCCGTTGCTGGCGTTGTCGGCGAACGCCAGCGAAATCGTGCCGGTCGGCGCGATGCTGAGTAAATGGCTGTTGCGCAGGCCGTCGCGGCGGATGTCGGCCTGCAAATCCGCCGGCAAGCGGGAAGCAAAGCCCGAAGCCAGATATTTTTCGGCGTCGAACAACGGGAACGCGCCTTTTTCCTTGGCCAATTCAACAGACGCGCGGTAAGCCGCGTCACGCATCGTTTGTGCGATTTTCGCGCCGGCCTGGCGCGCTTCGTCGGTGTCGTAACGCAAGCCCAGCATCGCCAGCGCGTCGCCCAGGCCAGTAAACCCTAAGCCTACGCGCCGCTTCGCCATCGCCTCCTCACGCTGTTTTTGCAAAGGCCAAAACGTCACCTCCAGCACATTGTCCAGCAAGCGCACGGCGACCGCCGCGACCTCGGCCAGGCGGGTGTAATCAAAGCGAGAGTCTGCGGCGAAGGGAGCCCACACAAAACGGCTCAAATCGATGCTGCCCAGGCAACAGCAGCCGTAGGCGGGCAACCACTGCTCGGCGCAGTTGTGGACATAAAAGCCGTTGGCGTCAAACGCATGGACATCGGCCACCGTCACATCGAAGACCGGCTCCGCGCCTTCCTCGGTGATGGAAGCAATTTCATCGACAAACCGGCAGCGATTCAGCGCCCGTTGATAGCCTGCGAGCGCGAAAGCCAGACGCCGGGACTTGTCGGCGTCCGCAAAACCAACCCGCTCGGCGAAAACGGGCAAATTGTCTCCGCTCACCAGCAACTCATGGCACGCTTGGGTTGGATCAGTACGATGGCCGCCTCGGCCATCCGGCAGAACGCTTTCGCGGGCAGCGCGTCGGTCGGTGTAAATCGTGCTGTCGATGCCCAAACGCGCCAGCATTCTTTGCACGGCTTCCAGGTTTTCCAGATTGACTTGGGTCAGCCGTACACTGACGCCCTTGCCTTGACTCCCTTGCACCGAGCCATCGGCGTCGAAAAACCCGCGCAGGAAACCCCGGTAAAATTCGCTGGACGTGGCCTCCATCGCCGCCGTGACTGTCTTGCTGCCCGACTTGAGCCCAAAACTGTGAGCTAAATCACGTAAAGGAGCGGACTCCATGCGCCATTCCCTGCGACCTTTAACGTCGGAAAAACCTTGAAAATCGGCGCGATGGCGCAAGGTACGCGCCGCCGACTCGGCATGGGCCATCACACTCAGCGCCACCTCGCCCACGCAGTCAGACCCGTTGGCTTGCTTCGCGGCATTGTCCCAAACGCTCAACACCGCACACTCGGCTTTGAGCGTGCCATCGCCGACCAGCAAGCCCAGCAAATAGCCCTCCGCTTGCGTATGCTGCCCCGCCCAGGACGGGTTCGCCCGATGGTTGTGTAGCTTGATCGTGTCGCCGACGCGCAACTGGCCCGCCTCAACCCATTCATAGGTTTGCACCCAGCGGGTTTGCTCGCTCACGCGACGCACCCGGTGGTTTTCCGTCAAACGGAGTTGGCGACCCGCCACCGTGCGGATACACAAAACCGGTTTGACGCCGGTTGGAAAAAAACCGGCACTTTCCGTCGGATAGGCGCGGCCGTCCACCAGCGCGGCAAACGGTTTGCCGACCAGCGCTTGAACCTGACAGGGGCCGTCGGCGGTCATCACCCAAGTGTCCGCCGTGACGCAGGGATTGGTCGCCTCAAATGTCTCGCAATAGCGCAGGTTGTTGTCGGCATTGGCCCGGTCCACGAACAATACCCCCGGTTCGGCATGGTCGTAGGTGGACGCCATGATCCGCCCCCACAAGTCCCGCGCCCGCAGCGTGGCATACACCCACAAGCCGTCCTCGCGCCGGTAGGCGCCCTGCCGTTTGCACTCCTCTCCCGGCTCGGCCTTATGCACCAGTTCCCAGTCGGCGTCGTCCTCCACCGCCTTCATCAAGCCGTCGGTCACGCCGACGCTGAGATTAAAATTGGACAACTCGCCCGACTTGTCTTTGGCGTGGATGAAATCCAGCACATCCGGATGGTCGCAGCGCAACACCCCCATTTGCGCGCCGCGCCGCGCCCCGGCGGACTCCACCGTTTCGCAGGAACGGTCGAACACCCGCATATACGACACCGGGCCGGAGGCGCGTGAAGCCGTGCCTTTGACCTGCCCACCCTTGGGCCGGATCGCCGAAAAGTCATAGCCCACGCCGCCGCCCCGGCGCATAGTCTCCGCCGATTCAGCCAGCGCCTGGTAAATCCCCGGCTTGCCGTCCACCGCCTCGGACACCGAATCGCCGACCGGCTGCACAAAGCAATTGATTAACGTGGCTTGGATGCCGGCCCCGGCGGCGGACATGATACGGCCGGCCGGAATCAAGCCGGCTTGCAGCGCGGACAGGAATTTTTGCTCCCACAACGCCGGATCTTGCTCCACGGCCGCCAAGGCGCGGGCGACGCGGGCAAACACCGCCTCGGCGCTGCGCTCCTCGCCCTTGGCGTATTTTTCCAGCAGCACCTCCTCGGAGACGGGCTGGGGCGGCAAGCTGTGGCCGGGCGGGGAAGGAATAGTCTGTTTCATGGGCTTTTTTACGGATTGATGCAGCGGTAAACCTTGAACGGCTGTTCGCCGTCGATCAAGGGGCCGGCGGCGACAATCGTGTCGCCGCCCATGTCGGCCGCGTTGTTGCTGGCCAGGCGGCGGACTTCCACCTGCACCGTCTCTTGCGGCCGGCTGATGAAGCCGATCTTGGCGGCGGTGACGGCGCTGACCCGGCCTATCTCGCGGCAGCGGCCCACTTCCTGGGCCGCCAGCACACGCACTTTTTCCGCCTGCGGCTTCAAATCCACCCACGCGCAACTCGACACCAAACTCGCGGCAAACAACCCCGCCGCGCCCGCTTTAATGCTTGTTTTCATAAATTCCTGCTTCCGCTGAAAAGTGGCTTTGGCGCTAATGGTATAGAACGCCGTGGGTTTGGAAAAGCGATGACGCAAGCGGCCAGGTCGAGTAAAATAACGCGCATCACCGGAAATGTCGCCAAACTTCCACCCACTAAAGCCGCTCCACCACCGCGCCGGGCCGACAGCAAGGCTTTGCTTTAGGCTCCAAGCGATAACTGACCCAGATCCCATGACCAAATATATTTTCATCACCGGCGGCGTGGTTTCCTCGCTGGGCAAGGGCATTGCCGCCTCATCCCTGGCCGCCATCCTCGAAGCGCGGGGGCTCAAAGTCACCATGACCAAGCTCGACCCTTACATCAACGTCGATCCGGGCACCATGAGCCCGTTCCAGCACGGCGAAGTGTTCGTCACCGAGGACGGCGCCGAAACCGACCTGGATCTGGGCCATTACGAGCGCTTTTTAAATTCCACGATGCGCAAGGTGAACAATTTCACCACCGGCCAGGTCTACGAAAACGTCATCCGCAAAGAGCGCAAAGGCGAATACCTAGGCGCGACCGTGCAAGTCATCCCGCACATCACCGACGAAATCAAACGCCTCATCAAACAAAGCGCCGAAGACTGCGACGTGGCGCTGATCGAAATCGGCGGCACCGTCGGCGACATCGAGTCCCTGCCGTTCATGGAGGCGATCCGGCAAATGCGCGTCGATCTGGGCGAGGACAAATCGCTGTTCATCCACCTGACCCTGGTGCCTTACATCGCCAGCGCCGGCGAGCTGAAAACCAAGCCCACCCAGCACTCGGTCAAAGAGTTGCGCACCATCGGCATCCAGCCGGACATCTTGATTTGCCGCTCCGACCGCCCGATTCCAAAAAGCGAGCGCAGCAAAATCGCCCTGTTCACCAACGTCCACGAAGACGCCGTGTTCTCCTGCGAAGACGCCGACAGCATCTACCGCATTCCCTTGCTGCTGCATGAACAAGGCTTGGACGACATCGTCGTCCGCAAGCTGCGCTGCGACGTGCCGCCCGCCAATTTGAGCGAGTGGAAAGGCGTCGTCGCCGCGCTGGCCCAGCCGGAGAAGGAAATCAGCATCGCCATGGTCGGCAAATACGTCAACCACTCCGACGCCTACAAATCCCTCACCGAAGCCTTGATCCACGCCGGCATCAGCAACCGCGCCAAAGTCAACATCCAATTCATCGAATCGGAGCAAATCGAAGACAAGGGCACCGCCCAGTTGGAAGGGGTGGACGCCATCCTCGTCCCCGGCGGCTTTGGCGAACGCGGCATCGAGGGCAAGATTGCCACCGTGAAATACGCCCGCGAACACCAGATCCCTTATCTGGGCATCTGCTTAGGCATGCAAGTCGCCGTGATCGAATTCGCACGCGACGTGGCTGGCCTGGAAGGCGCGCACAGCACCGAATTCCTGCCCACCAGCCCCTATCCGGTCATCGCCCTGATCACCGAATGGCAGGACGAATCCGGCACCGTGGAACAGCGCAGCGCCGATTCCGACCTAGGCGGCAGCATGCGCTTAGGCGGGCAGAAATGCCGCTTGCAGGAAGATTCGCTCGCGCACAAGCTGTATGGCAAAGACGTCATCACCGAACGCCACCGCCACCGCTACGAATTCAACAACCGCTACCAGAAGCGCCTGGAAGAAGCCGGCCTGAAGATTTCCGGCAAATCGCTGGACGGCCGGCTGGTGGAAGTCATCGAACTGCCCGGCCACCCCTGGTTCCTCGCCTGCCAGTTCCACCCCGAATTCACCTCCACCCCGCGCCGCGGCCATCCCTTGTTCACCGGCTTCGTCAAAGCCGCGTGTGAACACCATAACACTCAAAATCCCCCTCTCCCCTCGGGAGAGGGGCTAGGGGAGAGGGGAACACTATGAAACTCTGCGGATTTGAAACCAGCCTGGAACAACCCTTTTTCTTAATCGCCGGGCCTTGCGTGATTGAAAGCGAACAACTCGCGCTGGACACCGCCGGCCAGTTGAAGGAAATCACCGGCAAGCTCGGCATCCACTTCATCTACAAATCCTCCTTCGACAAAGCCAACCGCTCCTCCCATGAGACCTTCCGGGGATTGGGATTGGAAACCGGCTTAAAGATATTGGAAAAGGTCAAACAGACCGTTGGCGTGCCGGTGCTGACCGACGTGCATGAATACACCCCGCTGGACGAAGTCGCCGCCGTCGTCGATGTGCTGCAAACCCCGGCGTTCCTGTGCCGCCAAACCGATTTCATCCTCGCCGTCGCCGCGACCGGCAAGCCGGTGAATATTAAAAAAGGCCAATTCATGGCCCCCTGGGACATGGGCAACGTCGCCGCTAAAGCCAAGTCCACCGGTAACGAGCAAATTATGGTCTGCGAACGCGGCGTTTCCTTCGGCTATAACAACCTAGTGTCCGACATGCGCTCCCTGGTCATCATGCGCGACACCGGCTGCCCGGTGGTATTCGACGCGACGCATTCGGTGCAATTGCCGGGCGGGCAAGGTTCGTGTTCCGGCGGACAGCGCGAACATGTGCCGACCTTGGCAAAAGCCGCCGTCGCGGTGGGTATTGCCGGGCTGTTCATGGAAACCCACCCCGACCCGGACAAAGCCCTCAGCGACGGGCCGAATTCCTGGCCGTTGGCGCGGATGGAAGAATTGTTGGAATTATTGGCGGGGTTGGATCGGGTGGTTAAAGCCAGCGCGTTTTTATAAGCTTCTCGTTCCCATGCTCCAGCGTCATTGCCATTAAGTTAAGCCAAGTCCAGAGTCCAAAGCTTGCTTTGGACGAAACCAAGCAAAAACCGGCGAAGAATACATCCGCATCATCTCGGCGCGCCGTGCCACCAGGCTGGAGGGGAAAATCTATGAGCAAGGTTCCTGAATCAGTGCGCGAAGAATTGGCCGCGTTGGCGGCAAGGCCTGCGAACTTTGGAACTGGAGACTTTGAGCCATGCAAGCTGTTGCAATCGAAAATGTTGTCCATCATTATCAGGAAATCTGTCATTCAGTTCCATTACACCCTATCTATAATGAAGCCGAATACGACCACGCAATCCAAATATTAAATGAGCTTCTCGATGCCGGCGGAGCCAACGAAAAACATCCGCTGGCAATGCTGGTCACACTACTTGGACATTTTATTAGCGATTATGAGCGCGTCCATTACACGGCGGATGAGACAGCCCATTAAGCCGCTAGCCTAAGCCGGGCCAGACGTTCCGCCCGCGCAACAGCTATTTTCCAAGCAAACTACCCCGCGCCCACACAGGGCCGTAGGGTGCGGCGAGGAACGAGCCCCACCGTTTTTGTTCCGCGATTGGTACTACCGCGTTAGTTTATGCAATGGCAAGACATACGCAAGCGCTATCCCTGCCAATGGCTTTTGCTTGAACGCTTAGAGATCTACGCCGAACACATATCAACATAAGGAGGATTCATGGAACTCATCGACACCCATATAACCTTCACTTGGGAAGAATTCCGCGAGGCGATCCTGGAGGGGACGATTGAGCGCATGGTCTCAAATATCGGTGTTTTATTGAATGATGGCTATGACGTTAGCGTGCATGCCGGCAAGACCGGTGATATTAAATTTTCCAATATCAATGAATTGAAAGCCTATATCAAAACCATACCATTAAACCGGGAAGTGGGCGCAAAAATACCACCGCCAAAGGCTTAAATCAGTGAAATGCTGGCTTTTGCGCATTCGCGCCCAGCCCATGAAACCCAACGAGAACCCGTCCTTGCCGCGACTAAAGCCAACCATCCTGCCCCGAAAAAGCTTGCCCGGATGGCGACGCATAGCGAGATTGCGCCATAAGGCCCGCCAACGCAACAGCTATTTTCTCGGCAAATCGCCCGGCGGCCCCCACTTAAGCACCGGGAACCATTAAAATAGCGCTTCCATTCCACAACCCCCTGAAAAAGTGAGACACATGAGCAAAATCGTAGAAGTCCTCGCCCGTGAAGTCCTTGACTCCCGTGGCAACCCCACCATCGAAGCCGATGTCATCTTGGATGATGGTTCCATCGGTTCCGCCAAGGTTCCCTCCGGCGCGTCCACGGGTTCACGTGAAGCCATCGAACTGCGCGACGGCGACAAGGCCCGTTATTTAGGCAAGGGCGTGTTGAAGGCGGTCGAGAACGTCCGCACTGAAATCCGCTCCGCCGTCATCGGCTTGGATGCGAACGACCAGGAAGCCTTGGACGCCAAGATCATTGATCTGGACGGCACCCATAACAAGGCTCGCCTCGGCGCGAACGCGCTGCTGGCCGTGTCTTTGGCGAACGCCCACGCCGCTGCACTGGCTGCGAAGAAGCCGTTGTATGCCAATCTGCATGGCGGCGGCGAATTCATCCTGCCGGTGCCGATGATGAACATCATCAACGGCGGCGCTCACGCCGACAACAGCGTGGACATGCAAGAATTCATGATCCTGCCCGTCGGCGCACCGACTTTCCGTGAAGCCCTGCGCTACGGCACGGAAGTGTTCCACAGCCTGAAGAGCGTGCTGAACAAGCGCGGTCTGGCGACCACCGTCGGCGACGAAGGCGGCTTCGCACCGAACTTGTCTTCCAACGAAGAAGCCATCACGGTGATTCTGGAAGCTATCGAGAAGGCCGGCTACAAAGTTGGTAAAGACATCTATCTCGGCCTCGACGTGGCCAGCTCCGAGTTCTACAAAGACGGCGCGTACCATCTGGAATCGGAAGGCCGTTCATTCACGTCCGCCGAGTTCGTTGATTTCTTCAGCGGCTGGATCAGCAAATACCCGATCATCAGCATCGAAGACGGCTTTGCCGAAGGCGACTGGGACGGTTGGAAGCTCCAGACCGAAGCCCAAGGCAGCAAGATCCAATTGGTCGGCGACGATTTGTTCGTGACCAACCCGAAGATCCTGAAAGAAGGCATCGACAAGGGCATCGCCAACTCCATCCTGATTAAGGTCAACCAGATCGGCACCCTGTCCGAAACCTTGGCGGCGATCCGCTTGGCGCAATCTGCCGGTTACACCACCGTCATGTCGCACCGTTCCGGCGAGACCGAAGACACGACCATCGCCGATTTGGCCGTCGCCGCGTCCACCGGCCAGATCAAGACCGGTTCTTTGAGCCGTTCGGATCGCGTCGCCAAGTACAACCGCCTGCTGAAGATCGAAGAAGAACTGGGCGCCAAAGCCGTCTACGCCGGCCGCAAGGCTTTCAAGCAAGCGTTCTAAGCCGTAACCCACACAGCCTGTCCTTTTAAGCACAACGTGAACAAAGTCAAAGCGTTATTGCTGCTATTGATCGTCCTGCTTCAGTACAGGCTGTGGTTTGGCGACGGCAATGTGCGGGATTTCCAGCGTCTCAACGACCACATTGCCGAGCTTCGGCAAGAGGGGGACAAGCGCCGCGAGCGCAACGCCGCCCTCGAAGCCGAGGTGATGGATTTGAAACAAGGGCTGGACGCCGTGGAAGAACGGGCGCGCCAGGATCTGGAAATGATTAAGGAAGGCGAAGTGTTCGTGCAAGTCATTGATCCTCACCACGAAGACGAAGCCGCTGCCGCCCGAGCCAAGGAAACGCCCCCGTCGCCGCCCAAACCGGCGGCGGCGAAGGCGGCCAAGGATAGCAAGCCCCGCGAAGCGGCAAAGCCGCATACGCCCGAATCCCCAGCGGCTGGCAAGCCAAAACCGGCGGCCGCCGCCAAGAAGGCCGATCTTAAAAAATCCGCCGCGCCGCCGAAAGCAGCCCCTGAGCCGAAATCGCCGAAGGCCTCGCCCGCCTCGGAGCCAGTCTTCGACGATGCGCCCGAAGAACGCCGACCCAACAACGACGAGCCTGAATGATGACCGCCCAACACGCCTTCTGGGGCGTCGTCCCCGCCGCCGGCGTGGGCAAGCGCATGGGAGCCGAGCTCCCCAAACAATATTTAGCCATCAACGGCAAAGCGGTGCTGCAACACACGCTGGAGCGCTTGTTAAGCGTCGAAGCGCTGTCCGCCGTCGCCGTTGCCTTGAGTCCTGACGACGGCTACTGGCCCGACCTGCCGTTCGCCGACAATCCCAAAATCCTCCGCGCCGACGGCGGCAAGGAACGCGCCGACTCCGTGCTGTCCGCCTTGCGGCGGCTGGAGGGCCTGGCCCAAGACGACGACTGGGTGCTGGTGCATGACGCGGCGCGGGCTTGCATCACCCGCGCCGACGTGTTGAAACTGATCGAAGTCTTGGCGCACGACCCCGTCGGCGGCATCCTCGCCCTGCCCTCCTCCGACACATTGAAAGGCGTGGAGGACGGCGTCATCACCGACACCGTGGACCGCAACCATGTCTGGCGGGCCTTGACCCCGCAGATGTTCCGCTATGGCGCGTTGAAGCAAGCCTTGAGCGAAGCCGCCGAGCGCGGGCTGACGGTCACCGACGAGGCCAGCGCCCTGGAACTCAAGGGACTGCCCCCGCGCATCGTGGAAGGCCGCCCCGACAATATCAAAATCACCCGGCCCGAGGATCTCGCCCTGGCCGCATTTTATTTGGAGCAACAATGCTGCGCATAGGCCAGGGCTACGACGCCCACCAATTCAAAGAAGGCGACCACATTATCATCGGTGGCGTCACCATCCCATTCGAAAAAGGCATGGCCGCCCACTCCGACGGCGACGTGGCGCTGCATGCCCTGTGCGACGCCCTGCTCGGCGCCGCCGCATTAGGCGACATCGGCAAACACTTCCCCGACACCGACGCCGCCTTCAAAGGCATCGACAGCCGCATCTTGCTGCGCGACGTGGTCGCCAAGCTGAACGGCCTGGGCTTTGCCGTCGTCAACGTCGATGTCACCATCGTCGCCCAAGCGCCAAAAATGGCGCCGCACATTCCCTTGATGCGCGAACACATCGCCGCCGACTTGGCGGTGGCCTTGGATTGCGTCAATGTCAAAGCCACCACCACCGAGAAAATGGGTTTTGAAGGACGCGGCGAGGGAATTTCCACGCTGGCGGTGGCCTTGCTGGAAAAAGCCTAGGGCCTTTTCGCCGTCCAAGCCAGGCTCACGGCAAGAGCGGATGGCCCTTGGGCAATTGGCGGGCAATCCACAGCGCCAATTTGTGCTTCATATTCGGAATGTTCTCTTGGTCAACCGCCAGCGCCGTGATGAGCTTGTCGCTGATCAGCAAGCGGTAGCTGCATTCGACTTTCTCGTTGGCCGAGGCGGTCGGCGGAAATGCCGTGTAGCCACGGTTCTTCGCGTATTTCTCAGCCACTTCCACCGCCTTCTTGACCAACGGGGCTTCATTCTTTTCTTTCGCCATCGGTTTCCTCCCTTCGTTTGAAAATAGGGGTTAAATGTTACGCGGTTTCGGCTGCCAGGCAGGCGGCCAGGCCTTCGGCGAGGCGCGGATAGCGCAAGGCCACGCCCAACTCCTCGCGCATGCGGCGGTTGTCCAGGCGCTTGGACTCTTCCAGAAACGACAGGACGCCGGGGCCAAGCACGCGCCGCGCGGCTTCCAGGGTAATGGCCGGCGGGCGGGGCAGCCCCAGGCAGTCGGCAACTTGGAAAAAATAATCCGTCATTGTCGAAGGCTGGCCGTCGCTGACATTGTAAACGCCGCCCGCCGCGCCGCGCCGCGCCGCCAAGAAGCAGGCTTGCGCCAAATCGTCGGCGTGGACGCGGTTGCTCCACGGCGACTCCTCGACGCGAACCACCGGCACGCCGCGCAGGATGCGCTCTTTGGGCAGCCGGCCGGGGCCATAGATGCCGGGGACGCGCAACACCACCGCGTCCACGCCGCGCGCGCCGGCCCACTCGCGCAGGCAAGACTCCGCCGCCGCCCGCCGCTTGCCGCGCGCCGAGCGCGGATTGACCGGCCAGCCCTCATCGACCCACGCCCCGCCGCAGTCGCCATAAACCCCGCTGGTGCTGATGTAGACCAGCCGGCGCGGCGCCGCCGGCGCGTCCAAGCCGGCCAGCAAGCCGGCCAAGCGAGGGTCGAAATCGCCCTGCGGCGGCGGCGGGGCGAAATAATACAACACGGCCACGCCGGCCGGCAGGCCGTCCAAGGCGTTGGCCTGGTCGAGATCGCCCGCGACCGCTTCGACGCCCGCCCCGGCCAGCCTGAGCGCGGCAGCCGCCGAACGCGCCAAGCCCAGCACCCGCCGCCCCGCCGCTTGCTCCAAGCCCGCCACGCGCAGGCCAATGTCGCCGCAACCGGCAATCAATACGCTGTCTTCCGCCATTCCCATCGTGTCCGCCTGCTGTCGTCCGGGCTAATCGCCGCCACCATTGTCCCACACTCGCACACTCATTCCGACTCGCGCAGCACCGTCCGATTCCGCCCTTCCGCCTTCGCCTGGTAGAGCGCCTGGTCGGCGCGGGAGACCAGGTCGTCCATGCCGCAATCGCCTACCCGCGAGCTGGCCACGCCGATGGAAACCGTGATTTCGGGCAATTCGCGGCCGCGCCTGTCGACAATCCGCGTCGCCCGGATAAGCTGGCGCAAAGCCTCCATGCGCGGCAACACATCGGACGCGGCGCTGTCGGACATGATGATGAAAAGCTCCTCGCCGCCATAACGGCAAGCAATATCGCTCTTGCGCAAAAAATCGCGCAGGATCGCGCCCAGTTTGCGCAGCACCTCGTCGCCCGCCTCGTGGCCGTATTCGTCATTGAAGCGCTTGAAATGGTCGATGTCCAAAAAGGCGACGGACAGCGGCGTCGCCATGCGCCGTGCGCGTTGCAGTTCGCGCGGCAGCACCTCGTCCAAATAACGGCGGTTGAACAAGCCGGTCAACACGTCATGGGTGGCTTGCCGGTAGAGCAGTTGGCGCTCCACTTCCGAGTGCATGCGCTCGATGTTTTGGCGCTGCGCCCGGCGGCTGAACCAGCCGACGCCGATCATGCCGGTCAGCCAGATGCCCAGATGGGACAGCCCCAACTGCCACTGAATCCGCGTCGCGCTCTGCCACAAGGCGTCCAAGGGCACCAAGGCGTCGATGCCGCCCCTGACCCCGCCCACCGGAATATGAGTCCAGGCATGGCAAGGCAGGCAGCTTGGCTCCATCAGCATCGGCTTCATCAGGCGCAAGAAAAACCGGCCGTCCTGCCGTACTAGACTGGAATAGTCCGCCAGCTCGCCCGCCGCGAAACGCTCCAGGCCGACGCGCTCCCAATCGTCCGGCGTGTTGACCGGATTCGTCACCAACAGGCTGGTAATGCGCCCCCGCACATCGAACTTTTTGGCAAAGTGGCTATGCATCTCCCGGCTGATGTAGGCCGGGTTCATCAGCGTCAACGCCATGCCGCCCGTGGTGACCACGTCGCGGTCGGGCACTTTGAGATAAGGGTTGGGCGGCGTCTGCGCGGTGGGCCGCACATACACCCCGCCGTGCGAACTAGCCCAGGAGCGCAAGGCCAAGTCCTTGTTGATAAAAGCCTCCGCCTGGATTTTGGCGATATGGAACACTTGCTCGTCCTGCAATTGCAGATTCCATATCAACGACACGCCAAGCACCGTCGTCCACAAAAAGGCGAAAAGGCGGACAACGCTTTTGATTTCAGTGTTCACTGGCATTGGCCTCATCCTAATCCAATAGCAACACGAGCGAATATCTATTTGCCTAGTGTAGAGCAGAAACCCGGGCGCAACGGAAAGCCGGTTCAAGCCGGGCCGGCGGCCCCGCGCCTTTTTTGCAGCACCTGTTGCAAAAACCGGCCCGTGTGCGAACCCGGGTGGCCGGCCACATGCTCCGGCGTCCCCTCGCTGACGATCCGCCCGCCGCCGTCGCCACCTTCCGGCCCCAGGTCGACAATCCAGTCGGCGGTTTTGATCACGTCCAGGTTATGCTCGATGACCACCACGGTGTTGCCGTGGTCGCGCAACTGGTGCAACACCGCCAGCAATTGCTTGATGTCGTGGAAATGCAGGCCGGTCGTCGGCTCGTCCAAGATATACAGGGTGTTGCCGGTGTCGCGCTTGGACAACTCCTTGGCCAGCTTGACGCGCTGCGCCTCGCCGCCGGACAGCGTCACCGCGTTCTGGCCTAAGGTGATGTAGCTCAAGCCCACCTCCAACAAAGTTTGCAGCTTGCGGTGGACAGTGGGGATGGCGGAGAAAAACGCGCAGGCTTCCTCCACGGTCATTGCCAAGACTTCGTGGATGGTCTTGCCGCGGTAGCGGATTTCCAGCGTCTCGCGGTTGTAACGCTTGCCCTTGCAAATGTCGCAATGGACGAAAATATCCGGCAAAAAATGCATCTCGACTTTAATGACGCCGTCGCCCGCGCACGCCTCGCAACGCCCGCCTTTGACATTGAAGCTGAACCGCCCCGGACTGTAGCCGCGTGAACGCGCCTCCGGCGTGGCGGCGAACAATTCTCGGATTGGCGTGAACAGCCCGGTGTAGGTCGCCGGGTTGGAGCGCGGCGTGCGCCCGATGGGGCTCTGGTCAATGTCCACGACCTTGTCGAACAACTCCAGCCCGTCGATACGCCCGCAAGGCGCGGGCGTCGCCGACGCCCCGTTCAACTCGCGGGCGACATATTTGTGCAGCGTGTCGTTGACCAGCGTGGACTTGCCGGAACCCGACACGCCGGTCACGCAGGTGAACAAGCCCACCGGGAACGCCGCGTCCACGCCTTTTAAATTGTTGCCGGTGGCGTTGCGCAAGCGCAGCATTTTTTTCGGATCGACCGGGTTGCGCCGCGCCGGGATTTCGATCTCCAGCCGGCCCGACAGATATTGCCCGGTCAGCGAGTCGGGATGGGCGAGGATTTGCGCGGGCGTCCCCTGCGCGACGATCCGCCCGCCGTGGACGCCCGCGCCGGGGCCGATGTCCACGACATGGTCGGCGCTGAGGATGGCGTCCTCGTCATGCTCCACCACAATCACCGTGTTGCCCAAATCGCGCAGGCGCACCAGCGTCTTCAGCAGGCGCTCGTTATCGCGCTGATGCAGGCCGATGGACGGCTCGTCCAGCACATACATGACACCGACCAGCCCCGCGCCGACTTGGCTCGCCAGGCGGATGCGCTGCGCCTCGCCGCCGGATAGCGTGTCCGCGCTGCGGTCCAGCGTCAAATAATCCAGCCCCACGTTGACCAAAAACTGCAAGCGCTCGCGGATTTCCTTGACCACCTTCGCCGCCACCTCGCCGCGCCGGCCCGGCAATTGTAGCTGGTCGAAAAAATCCAGCGCCCGGCGGATCGGCAGCGCGGTCAAATCCGGCAGAGCGCGCTCGGCCACGAACACATGCCGCGCCCCAGGGTTCAAGCGCGTGCCCTGGCAATCCGGGCAAGGCTTTTGCCCCATGAACTTCGCCAATTCCTCGCGCACCAGGGTGGAGTCCGTCTCCCGGTAGCGCCGCGCCATATTGTGGAGGACGCCCTCGAACGGATGCGTGCGCAGCTCGACGCCGCCGCGCGCGTTCACATGCTTGAACACGATAGCCTCCTTGCCTGACCCATAAAAAATCACGTCTTGCAAACGCGGCGGCAACTGCTCGAAAGGCGCCTCCGGATCGAAACCATAATGCTCGGCCAGCGCGGTGATGATCGGATAATAATAAGCATTGCGCCGATCCCAGCCGCGCACCGCCCCGCCGGCCAGGCTAAGTTGCGGGTTGTGGACAATCAAGCGCGGCTCAAAATACTGCTGCACCCCCAGCCCGTCGCAGGTCTGGCAGGCGCCTTTGGGATTGTTGAACGAAAACAAACGCGGCTCTAGCTCGCTCAAGGAATAGCCGCAGTGCGGGCAGGCGTACTTGTCGGAAAATACCAGGGTCTGTTTTGGATCGTCCATGGATACCACCAAAGCCAGCCCGTCGGCCAGGCGCAGCGCGGTCTCGAAGGATTCCGCCAGGCGCAACCCTAAATCGCCGCGCACCTTGAAGCGGTCGATAACCGCCTCAATCGTATGCTTCTTCTTCAAATCCAGCTTCGGCGGCTCGTCCAGCTCGTACACCTCGCCGTCGATGCGGGCGCGGATGAAACCCTGCCCGCGCAGATCATCCAGCATCTGCACATGGCCGCCCTTGCGCTCGTTCACCACCGGGGCCAGCAGCATCCAGCGCGAATCCTCCGCCAAGCCCAGCACGCCGTCCACCATCTGGCTGATCGTCTGCGCCTCCAGCGAAGCCCCATGCGTAGGGCAGCGCGGCGTGCCGGCGCGGGCGAACAACAGGCGCAGATAATCGTAAATCTCGGTGATGGTGCCGACCGTGGAGCGCGGATTGTGCGAGGTGGACTTCTGCTCGATGGAAATGGCCGGCGACAGCCCTTCGATATGATCCACATCCGGCTTTTCCATGACCGACAAAAACTGCCGGGCGTAGGTCGACAAGGATTCCACATAACGCCTTTGGCCTTCGGCGTAGAGCGTGTCGAAAGCCAAGGAAGACTTGCCAGACCCCGACAGCCCGGTGATGACAATCAACTTGTCCCTAGGCAGGTCAAGGTCGATGTTCTTAAGATTGTGGGTGCGGGCCCCTCGGATCGAAATGATGTCCATAAATGCTGAGTCTGCGGCGGCTGGCAAAGTTTTAAACTATAAGCGCATGAGGGTGGAAAAGGCAAAGGCAAGACCGGGAGCGGAACCGGACGCCCAAGACCAGGAAGGCAATCAACTCATATCCCCATTTCACCGCTCCCGGCCTAATGACAGCCCCCCGGAAGCACCCGTGGAAAACTCCGGATACGCGGCCTAGGGGCCGCTGCTGGACAGGCGGCGGTGGGCGATATTCAACACCGACCTGGGAACGCAGTCTCTTTGTCGCCGCCGGGACAGCCCGCGCTATTGCAAATAGCGAATTGAATGGGCGGCAGTGTCAATTTTTTTTACACTCGAGCATTTAAAATAACTTGTTGATTTAAAATAAAAAGCTAGGCAATCATAAAAAATAGACCGCAAAAACGCCATCGACTGGCCGCAACGGCCCAAGAAAGAATGTCAGAATATTTTACACTTGCGGAGACAGCAACCCACTGTGGAGCCCGGACAAAAACCCTTGCGTTGACTATGGGCTTGGCATCCATGCCCGGATAACGCCCGCTTGAGGCAAAATAGAAACGGCTGCCGGTAGTTGACGCTTGCGCCAGACACCTGATTTTAAGTGTAAAAATTTTTTTACAGATACTCGGCAGAAAAAACAAAATAATCCCACAAATTATTGAAACTATTGCACTTAATTATTAATGGCATGTATAGTGCTATTATTATGAGTTCGACATGGATTTTGTCTCAAAAAGTACGCCCTCGTCTCTTATCGGCGACGCCCGAAATCGGGAGCCGTAGACGGGGCAGCTGCGCTGCCTAACCAACACTTTCAATTCGAACTTGGAGTCGCAAATCTAATGAAAATCCCAGGCATGACCCACAGGCGGCTGCTGATGGCCGCCGCCGCGCTGCTCATTTTTAGCCAAGGAGCCAGCGCCGTTGATATCAAAACCTTCACCTTCGACTGGAGCGGGGCTTCATTCCAGAATGGGGCCACAGGCCATGGCAGCATCACCTTCGACTGGGATATCGCCGTCAGCAATGGCTATAGCGGCACCAACAACTTTAACAGCATTTCGCAGTTGGATTTCTCCATCACCGGCGCGAGCCCGGGCCAGGGAAATGGCGATTTCACGAAACCCGACTTCCAGGGCGTGAATTTTGTGCTGAACGGCTCGGTTGACCCCACGCAGGATCTCGTGGGCCAGGCGGGCTTTGCCGATTTCAATGTCATTGCCAGAACCAGCACGCACGCCCCGACGGGCGCGGATGTGATAACGGTCGAGACAAACAACCAATTGGATGGAAACTCCAGCCTCCTTTTGTTGACCCACTTCGTGCAAGGCTCAGGCAATGGCGGTGGTGCCGGCGGCGGCGGCAATCCGGCCGTCCCCGAACCCGCCACGCTGGGGCTTTTCGGCATTGGCGTCGCGGCCATGCGCTTTAGCAAGCGCCGCCCCGCCCGCGGCTAATGGTGCAGCCGCTTCGGCCAGCCCGGCAGCAACCGGATGGCCCGGCTTCTGTCCGGCGGCTGTAAACGCATCCGCGCAAACCACGGGGCGCCGCCCAAGCGCCTCGCGGCTTTATATTGTTTAATCCGTCGCCTCGCGGACGGGTTTGAACAATTGCCGAAACCGCGCCCGGTTTCCGGAGCCTGAGAAAGCTTCGAAATGCGCGGCGAAGTCCTCGCGCAATGCCATCTGCCGCCTTTCCAGCGCGGCCAGCAACATCCCCAAAGCCAGCAGCGCTTCAGTCGGAACCGCCGCGTCCTTACGCATCTCGTGGCTGACGCGGCCTAGCATGTCAATACGCGCATGCACGTCTTGAAAGTCTCCCAAATAGTCCTGTAACTTCCTCAGTTGCTTGATGGGTCGGCCAATCTCGTCCGGCGGGTAAAGCGTGCGGAAAAACTCCAGCAAATAGCGCAGTTTCTTGCAATGCTTGCGCAGTGCATGGATATTTTCCGCCGGCGTGCCCGGATGGATGGCCCGCCCCTGCTTCAACACGCGGCGGAACAGCGTCCAAATGCGCGCGCCCGCGATGTCTTGGATAGGCGTCAGCGCCTGCGCGGCGGAAGGCCTTGCCGGGCAAGGCGCGACGAGAAACCTGCGCCAGTCGGCGAGCAGCTTCCGGTAGCGAGGGCCGCGCAGGTGCCGCGCCAATTCGGCGTGGACGAGGGCGGCGCGGCGCACCAGGAAGCCGCGTAACGGCTCGATGTTGTGCTGGAACGGCACGGGCAAGTCGGCTTTCAGCGCGTCGAAACCGAGCATGTAAACGTCGAGGTCACGCGGCTCGCTGGTGATCTTGCCCAGCCAGGCAAAACGGAGGGCGAAACGCCGCGCCACGACCTCGGGGAACACCCCTTTAATCTGCCCTAGGGCCGAGCGGGTGCGGCGCACGCCGATGCGGAAATCGTGCAGACACTCCGGGTCTTCATTGAGAAGGACGCCGGGCTCGTTGGCCTCAAGCGCCGTTAACAACCGCAGCAAGATCGTTTTGGCGGCCGCGTCGCCGCGCAACGCCGGGGACAAATGCTGGGAGGGGGAAGGCGTGCCCTGCGTTGAGGCCTCCGTCGTCTGACAGGCGTCGTCCTCGCTCATGGCCAATGGTTCCTCTGCGGTTCGGGAGGGTTACGGGGATTTCCGCCTAGGCGGCGGGCGGGTCGGCGGCAAATCCCTCGCCCCTTGAAGCTTGGCGCGGGCAGCCCCATGATGTGCGCTGCCAACTTTAAAAATGACATCGCCGTTGGCAGGAACCTTGCCTGATAATTTTACTCCCAGTGCCAGGGCAAAGCCAGCGGACGCGGGGCGGGCGGCGGGGCTTTTACCCACACATGCGGGCCAATCCATAAATATAACGATGAAACATTCCCTGTATCAGTCCGACGTCTCCTCCCACGCGGAAGAACATTTACTGGAAAAACTCGGCGCCGGCTTCAATGAGGATGAAGCGGCGCGACTGGCCGTGGCCTTGCGCTACGCGGTGGAAGCCCGCGACCGCGACACTTTGCCGCGGCCGCGCGGCATCGATGTGGCCAACACGCTGCGCGGGTTGAAAGTGGACGCGCCGACGCTGGAAGCGGCCTTGCTCAGCGACCCCTGGCTGCGCGAGCACATCAAAGAAAGCGTCATCGAAAACCATTTTGGGGAAACCGTCCTCAAATTGGTGCGCGGGGTGAATTGGCTCAATACCTTCAGCGACTATTCCGGTGAAATCCGCGAGCCCGAACAGGCGGAGTTGCTGCGCCGCATGCTGCTGGCGGTGGTGAACGACGTGCGCGCCGTGCTCATCAAGCTGGCTTACCGGGTACAGCGCCTGCGCATTCTTAAGCAGGAGCAGAACGAGGCCATCCGCCGCAAGATCGCCCGCGAGACCTTGGACATCTTCGCCCCGCTGGCCAACCGGCTAGGCGTGGGGCAGCTTAAATGGGAATTGGAAGACCTCGCCTTCCGCTATTTGGAGCCCGAGGAATACAAGCACCTGGCCAAGGCCCTGGCCAGCAACCGCGCCGAGCGCGAGCGCTACATCCACCGCTTCATCGAGCAGTTGGAAGAAGCCCTGCGGGAAAATGGCGTGCATGCCAAGGTCTACGGCCGCCCCAAGCACCTCTACAGCATCTGGAAAAAGATGCGCCGCAAGCAGATCAGCCTGGACGACCTTTACGACCTGTTAGCCGTGCGGGTGATGGTGGACAAGCTGCCCGACTGCTACGCGGTGCTGGGGCTGGTGCATGGGGCTTGGCTGCACATCCCCAAGGAGTTCGACGATTACATCGCCAACCCCAAGGACAACGGCTACCAGTCCCTGCACACGGTGGTGGTCGGCGACGAGGGGCGTCCGGTGGAAATCCAGATCAGAACCAAGGACATGCACGCCTTCGCCGAATTCGGCGTCGCCGCGCACTGGCGTTACAAAGAGGGCGGCAAGCACGACGCCGCGCTGGACCGCAGCATCAACTCCCTGCGCCGGCTGCTGGACAGCAAGGAGGACGACCGCGAGCTGCTGGACGATTTCCGCTCCGAGCTGTTCGCCGACCAGATTTTCGTGCTGACGCCGAAAGGCCAGGTGGTGCGCCTGAAAAAAGGCGCGACGCCGGTGGATTTTGCCTACGCCATCCACTCCGAAGTCGGCCACCGCTGCCGTGGCGCCAAGGTGAACGGGCGCATCGCGCCACTGACCTATCCGCTGAAGTCCGGCGAAAAGATCGAAATCCTCACCGTCAAGCAGGGCGGCCCCAGCCTGGGCTGGCTAGACCCGCACATGGGCTATGTCGGCACCGCCCACGCCCGTGGCAAAATCAAGCAATGGTTTAAACAGCAAGACCACGACAAACATATACACGCCGGCAAGGCCATCCTCGAACGCGAGCGGCACAAGCTCGGCATGGCGGCGTTGAAAGACGCGGAAATCGAAGAACTGTTCCGCCATTTCCACCTGCCTCGGGAAGACGATTTGCTGCTGGCGATAGGCCGCGGCGACATCACCCCCGTCCAGCTCGCCTCCGCGCTGAAAGTCCCCGACGTGCAACCGCCGCCCCCGCCCGCGCCAAAACCCGAACCCGAGCCCGCCCAAAGCGCGGAAAAAGTGACGGTGCAGGGCATCCGCAACTTGATGATGCACTTCGCGCATTGCTGCAACCCCACGCCGGGCACGCCGATTGTCGGCTATGTCACCATAGGCCACGGCGTCGCCATCCACGCCCAAGACTGCGCCAACGTCATCGAACTGCCGCCGCATAAGCAAGGCCGCCTCATCGACGTGGACTGGGGCGAAGAGCAAGCATCCTTCCCGGTGGAAGTCGAAGTCAATGCCATCGACCGCAAAGGCCTGCTGAAAGACGTGGCTAACATCCTCGCCCAGGAGCATATCAACATCCTGCGCACCAACACCCACACCAACACCCGCGACCAGTCAGTGACCATGGACATCACGCTGGAAGTCCACGACCTCGGCCAATTAAGCCAAGCCTTGGACAAAATTGGCGAGATCCACAATGTATTGCGGGCGCGGCGGGTCAGATCGACTTAGGCGGCGGGACGATAGGGCAAGCCCGCCAAAGAAAGCGGGCTGCCGTTCGCGGTTTTGAAGCGGGCCTGGGCGTCCTCCGCCGAGTTCACATTCAACACCGCCAGCACCTCAAACCCGCCTGTGGGCGCGGTCGCGGCGGCGACCACCGTACCCGCGCCCTGCGCTTCGCCGCCTTCCGCAAACAGGCTTTCCCCCGCTTGCGGAAGCGGCCCTTCCGCGCCGGCCAGGCGGAACATCCGTCGTTTCAAATGGCCCAGATAATGTGTGCGGGCGACAATCTCCTGGCCGGTGTAGCAGCCTTTGTTGAAGCTGATGCCGCCGAGCAGGTCGAGGTTGAGCATCTGCGGCACAAATTCTTCGACGGTCGCCGCCGCGACCGACGGCAAGCCGGCGCGGATGTCTTCCAATTGCCAGCGCGAGGCGTCCCAGCGCGGGATGGCATGGGCCTCCAGGAAACGGCCGATCCCGTCCGCCTTCGCCGCATCGGCCAGCACCAGCAAGCGCGGACTGCCCGGGTCGGGGATGCGGATCGCGTAAAAGCTCGCCAGCAAACCGCCCTGCCCCTCGGCCTCGTTGTCCAATCCCAGCGCCGGCAGCCCCAGCGTTTGCAGCGCGGCGGCGGCGGATTTTTCGCCAAACAGACCGAAAGCCGCCCATGCGCCGCTGACATCCTCGATTTTCACGTCCGCCCGCAACACGAACATCCGCAAGCGCTTGCTCACCGTTTCCAGCAATTCCTCAGGCAGCAGCAAAAAAATCCGATCCTCCAAGCGCAACACGCGGAACACCGCGAGGGCGCGGCCCTTGGGCGTACACAGCGCCCCCAGCGTCGTCTGGCCCGGCGGCAGGCCGAGGATGTCGCAGGTGGCCTGGCCTTGCAACAGCTTGGCCGCGTCCTTGCCGCTCAAGGACAAGACGCCGGTTTCAGGCAAGAAGGCATAGCCGTTTTCAGGATGGGCTGATCGATTCATGAGCGTCAAGGTTCAAAAGCCGCAATAGCAAAAAAGAAAAGGCCGCGCCCGCCCCGCACGGGCAGGCGCCGCAGGTGTGAAAGCTCAACGCAGCGCGCGCAACGCGGCAATGCGCTCTTCCAACGGCGGATGGCTCATAAACAAGCGCGACGCGCCGCCGCTGCTGATGCCGAAAGCCGCCATCTCGCCCGGCAAGGGCTCCGGGTCGTGGGCGCGTTGCACGGCTTGCAACGCGCCGACCATCTTCTGCCGGCCCGCCAAATGCGCCCCGCCGGCGTCGGCGCGGAATTCGCGGTAGCGCGAGAACCACATGACGATCATCGTGGCGAGGAGGGACAGCACGACCTGGGCGACCATCTCGACGACAAAATAGCCGATGCCCGGCCCGCTGCGCTCGTTGTCGCCAGAACGCAGCAGCACCTTGTCCACAAAAAAGCCGATGAGCTTGGCGAAAAAGATCACGAAGGTGTTGACCACGCCTTGCAGCAAGCCCAGCGTGACCATGTCGCCGTTGGCGACATGGCTGATTTCATGGCCCAAAACCGCCTCCACCTCGTCGGCGCTCATGCTTTGCATCAAGCCCGTGCTGACCGCCACCAAGGCGCTGTCGCGGCTGAAACCGGTGGCGAAGGCGTTGGGATCAGGAGAGTCGAAAATGCCCACCTCCGGCATGCCGATGCCCGCCCCCTGGGCCAAGCGGGCCACGCTTTCCACCAGCCATTGCTCGGTGGCGTTGGCCGGCTGCCCGATCACATAAACGCCCATCGAGCTTTTCGCCATCCATTTCGACAACAGCAGCGAGATGAACGAGCCGGACATGCCAAACACCGCGGAGGAGATGAGCAAGCTATTCAAATCCAAGTTGACGCCGTTCTGCCGCAACAGCCCGCCCAGCCCGAGGAATTGAAAAATCAAGCTGATTAGCAGCAACACCGCCGCGTTGGTGAGCAAGAACAGTAAAATTCTCATGGACAGGTTTCCTTCAGTTAAAAATACAAGTGCTAACATAGTTGGCGACTGGATGTTAAAAATCAAGTCCCGGCGGGCATGGGCCGACCTACCCCCGCGCAGCACAATCAAGCAGGAGACCCCATGAAATTTTTAAGCGTGTTGGCTTTGTTGTTGGCGGGCTTCACCAGCGCCTGCCAAGCCGAAAAGCCCGCAGACTGGATCGACACAATCAAACTGCCCCCAGGCTTCCATCTTTCCGTCTACGCCGAATCGATCCCCGGCGCCAGGTCGCTGGCGCTAGGCGACGACGGCACCGTCTACATCGGCTCCCTAGGCGACAAAGTCTACGCCGTGCGCGACGACAACCACGACGGCAAGGCCGACAAGGTGCTGACCGTCGCGACAGGACTAAACGAACCCAACGGCGTGGCTTTTGTAAAGGGCGATCTGTACATCGCCGAAATCCAGCGCATCGTCAAACTCAAGGACATTGCCGCCCATCTAGCCGACCCGCCCAAGCCGGAGCCGGTGTACGACGGCTACCCGCAAGACCGCCACCACGGCTGGAAATATCTGCGCGCCGGGCCGGACGGCAAGCTCTACGCCCCGGTCGGCGCGCCGTGCAACATCTGCCTCAGCGACAAGGAAATCTACGCCAGCCTGACGCGGCTGGACTTGGACGGCAAGCACTTCGAGATTTTCGCCCGTGGCATCCGCAACACCGTCGGCTTCGACTGGCACCCGCAAACCGGCGAGTTATTCTTCACCGACAATGGCCGCGACCTGCTCGGCGACGACATCCCGCCGGAAGAACTGAACGGCGCCCCCCAAGCCGGCCTGCACTTCGGCTATCCCTTCTGCCATGGTGGCGACCTCAGCGACCCGGAATTTGGACCGCTTGCGGCCTGCGCCAAGTTCACCCCGCCGGCCTGGAAATTCCCCGCCCATGTCGCCGCGTTAGGCATCCGCTTCTATCGCGGCAAACAGTTTCCAGCGCACTACCAAGGCCAGTTGTTCGTCGCCCAGCACGGCTCTTGGAACCGCTCCGTGCCGCAGGGCTACCGCGTCGCCCTGGTCAGATTCCAAGACGGCCAGCCGGTCGGCGACGAAGTGTTTGCCCAAGGCTGGCTGCAAGCCGACGGCAAGAGGCTGGGCAGGCCGGTGGACATCCTGGAATTGGCGGACGGTTCTTTGCTCGTGTCCGACGACTTGAACGGCGTGGTTTACCGGATTGCCTACCAGCCTTGAAGCGGCGGCATTGGCGACGCCCGCCTTGCCTGTAAAGCCCGCTTGCGGCGAATAGTGCGCTGGCCCCCGCGTTTTTTCAACAACCACAGCGACAAACCAGGACGAAACCATGTGTGACTCCCTTTGCAAACGCTTCCTAAACGGACGGCCCGCCGGCAAGGCCGGGCTGATAGTGTTGATGATTTTGGGCTTGCTGCCCGCCTTCGCCAGCAGGGCGGCGGATTTGATGATTTATGAGGATGCGCTGGCAAGCACTTGGGAAAACTGGTCATGGGACACGACCTTAAGCGTGGACACGGCCAACAAGGCCACCGGCGCCTCATCCCTGGCAGTGAGTTATGGCGCAAGCTGGGCGGGGCTATCGCTGCGCACCTCCCCGGCCATCAATACCGCCGAATATTCCTCAATTCGCTTTGCGGTTTACGGCAAGGACGGCAGCGGCAAGCTGTCTTTGTGGACGCAGCCGACCGACGGAGGGGCCGCCAGCCCCGCCTTTGAGTTCACGCCCGCCCCGAGTGTCTGGCAAGTGATTGATGTGCCATTCAGCGCCTTGGGCAATCCTGGACAAATCGCCCGCTTGAGCATCCAAGACCAGACTGGCGGCATCCAGCCGATCTACAACCTGGACACGTTGCGCCTGATTGGCAAGGCGATGCCGGCGGTGGCGCTGGCGGTCGACGCGACGGCGGCGCGCAAGCCGATCAGCCCGCTGATCTATGGCATCAACGGCTACGGCCTGGACGGCGGCGACGCCGCTTACCTGAGCGCGCTGGGCGTGTCGGTGCGGCGCTGGGGCGGCAACAATGTGACGCGCTACAACTGGATGCTGGACGCCAGCAACGCCGCCAACGACTGGTATTTTGAAAATGTCCGGTTGAGCAACGCGACCAATCCGCCAGACGACTCCGGGGCCAACCGCCTCATTGCGCAAAACCGCCTGTCTGGCGTGGACACCGTATTGACCGTGCCGATGATCGGTTACGTGGCGAAAAACGGCCTGACGTCCACCTGCGGTTTCAGCGTGGCAAAATATGGCGCGCAACAAGACACTGATGCTCAATGGCAACCCAATTGCGGCAACGGCGTCAAGCCGGACGGCAGCTTAGTGGCCGGAAACAACCCGGCGGACACCAGCCTTGTGGCCGGCCCCCGCTTCACGCAAGACTGGGTGGGCTACCTCGTCAAGCGCTACGGCAAGGCCAGCGGCAACGGCGTGCGCTATTACAACCTGGACAACGAAATCGACATTTGGTGGGACACCCACCGCGACGTGGCCCCGGTCGGGCTCAAATACGACCAGTTACGCGAGCGCACTTACCAGCACGCCATCGCCATCAAAACCGCCGACCCCGCGGCACAAACCTTGGGGCCGGTAATCGACGGTTGGACGTATTATTGGCACTCCCCTTACGACGGACAACGCCAAGACTGGCAAACCCCGGACGACCGCAACGCCCACGGCGGCATGCCGCTGGTGCCCTGGTATCTGCAACAAATGCAGGAATACCAGCGAGTCCATGGCAAGCGCATCCTGGATTTCTTGGATCTGCACTATTACCCGGCCGCGGCCGGCGTGAGCTTGAGCCCCGCCGGCAACGCCGCCACCCAGGCCTTGCGCCTGAACAGCACCCGCTCGCTTTGGGATCCAAGCTATGTGGACGAAAGCTGGATCGCCGCCGCCGGCCCCGATGGCGGCATCGTCAAACTGATCCCGCGCATGCGCGCCTGGGTGCAAAGCTATTATCCGGGCACCAAGCTGGCCGTCACCGAATACAACTGGGGCGCGCCCGAACACATCAATGGCGCGCTGGCGCAGGCTGACGTGCTCGGCATCTTTGGCCGCGAAGGGCTGGACTTAGCGACGCTGTGGTCGCCGCCCTTGTCCACCCAGCCCGCCGCCTTCGCCTTCCGCATGTATCGCAACTACGACGGCAACGGCGCGAAATTTGGCGAGACCAGCCTCAGCGCCACCAGCAACGCCCAAGACCGGCTGGCCGTCTACGCCGCCGAGGAAGCCGCCACGGGCGCATTGACTTTGATCGTCATCAACAAGACCGCCGCCGCCCTGTCCGCGCCGCTCAGTCTGAACCACTTCGCCGCCACAGGCGTCTTGAAGGGCTGGCGCTACAGCGCGGCCCAGTTGGGAAGCATCGCGCACTTGGCCGACCAGAGCTTCGCCGGCAGCCAGTTCACGGCCAGCTATCCGGCCAATTCGATCACCTTATGGCGGGTGGCCGGCACGCACCTTTGAACCGACGCACAGGCCGGGCGCTCTTGCTTTCTCCCGGCACAGCCGGCATATTAGCCGCCTCTATCACACAGCGAAAAAACCGCATGGCTAAAGTCCTGATGTACAGCACCGCGACCTGCCCCTTCTGCGTCATGGCCGAGCGTCTGCTGCGGGCACGCGGAGTGGAAGACATCGAAAAAATCCGCGTCGATCTCGACCCGCAGGCGCGAGCCGCCATGATGGAAAAAACCCAGCGCCGGACTGTGCCGCAGATTTACATCGGCGCCACGCATGTGGGCGGCTTCGACGACTTGTCCGCGCTGGATCGGGCGGGAAAGCTGGCGGAATTATTGGACGCCTCCGACTAAAGCGGCGCTTTTTGCAGGGGCGTTAGTGCTGGCCTATCCGCGCAAGCTGATAACCGGCCAGCGGTTTTCCTGGGCGACGCCGAGCAGGGTTGCGTCGGGATCGACCGCCACCGGGTGGCTGACCTTCGCCAACAAGGGCAGGTCGTTGTGGGAATCGCTGTAAAACCAGCTGCCTTCCAAATTCTGGCCGTTTTCCGCCAGCCATTCCTGCAAGCGCGTGACCTTGCCCTGCTGGAAGCAGGGCGCCCCCTCAAACCGCCCGGTGTAGCGGCCGTCGCGAAACTCCGGCGTGGTGGCGACGAGATGCTCGATGCCGTAAAGCTTGACGATGGGTTCGGTGACGAAGCGGTTGGTGGCGGTGATGACCACCAGCACATCGCCGGCCCGGCGGTGTTTTTCGACCACCGCGTGGGCGGCGGCCAGCAAAATCGGTTGGATTTTCTCTTCGATAAACTGTTCCCGCCAAGCATAAAGCCTGGCCGGCTCGTGCTGCGCCAAAGGCTGTAAGGCGAAGTGCAAAAATTCGGCGATATTCAAACAGCCTTCGCGGTATTGCTCGTAGAAACGCTCATTGGCCCGCTCATAGGCCTCCCCGTCGACAATCCCTTGCTCCACCAGGAACTGTCCCCACAGGTAATCGCTGTCGCCAGCCAGCAGCGTGTTGTCGAGGTCAAACAAGGCTAAACTCACAGGCTTTCCTTCATGCGTTTATAATGGGCCGGGACGCCGCACGCCCCAAGTCGGCATCGCTATCCGGGCTTATAATGAATAACCTGGAAGCGGTAGCATGGAGCGGTGTTTTATGAAACAATGAATCTCATCAAAAGAGCGGCTTCAACTAAGTCGCCATTATAGCATTTGAGGACAGCGGGCTGGCGCGGCTATGATCGATTCGGAGGGATATCGCCTCAATGTGGGCATCATCCTATGCAATGATGAAGGGCGCGTTTTCTGGGCGCGCCGGCTCGGCATGCGCTCGTGGCAATTTCCGCAAGGCGGCATCAAATGCCACGAATCGCCCGACGAAGCCATGTACCGCGAACTGTACGAGGAAGTCGGCCTGAAAAGCCGGCAAGTGCAGGTGATCGGCCGCACCCGCGACTGGCTGCGCTACGAACTGCCCGAACGCTATATCCGCAAACACTCCCAGCCGCTGTGCATCGGCCAAAAGCAACTTTGGTACATCTTGCGCATGACCGGCAAGGAATACCACATCCGCCTGGATCGCACCGAAAAGCCTGAGTTCGACGCCTGGTGCTGGGTGGATTTCTGGCATCCTTTGCGCGATGTGGTTTATTTCAAGCGGGAAGTCTACCGCAAAGCCCTGACGGAACTAGGCTCCCATCTGATGTCAGAGAAAGTGCCGGTCAGCCCCTTGGGCTTCCTGTCAGTCCGGCAGAAAGCTTAAAGATTCGCCGCGCAGGGCGCTACTACCAGGACAGCGCCGGCGCATGGCGCAGGCTTAACGCCACGAAACCCTCATAATCGACCAGCACCAGCCCCGCCAGCACCTCCTCCGCCGCGACGCCCCTGGCCGCCAAGTCGGGTGCCAGCGCGCAAACCTCCACCCGCGCCAGGGCCGCTTGCAAGCGGGGCGCAAAAACCGAGTCCTTGAGCGCCGCATAGACCGCCCCCGCCAACAGCAACACCGCGTCCCCCTCCGCGACCCGCTCCAGGCATTGCGCCAGGCTTGAGGATTCGTGCGGCGAACGGCTGACCAAATGCAAGGCGCCCATCAGCCGCTCACCACGATATCCGCCGCGGCGACCATGCCCGAGACCGCCGCCCGACGGATGCCGCGGACAGGCAGAGCCAAGCCTGCGGCATGCAGCCCGCGCCGCGCGAGAGACTCCTCCTCCACCCACAGCTCCTCAATGCCGTAAATGTCCAGCGCCGCCAGCAGAGGCGCGACCGGCTTCAAACCCACGCCTTGCGGATGCTGGCCGGACTTCAACGCAAACACGCCGTCGTCGAGAAACAAAACCCGCACCTGCTGCTCGAAGGCGGCGACGGTCATCAGCATGTCCAAACTTTCGCGGACACGGACGCCCTCATAGGGGGGGCTGCGCATGATAAACAGGAAATTCTTCATTCACCCTCCAAACGACAAGAAGCGGTCGGCCTTCAGACATGCGTCGACCCACAGGCCCAGGCCGGCGATGCGAAAGCCCTGCGCCAAATCGTCGTCGCCTTGGCCGGCCCGCGCCGCTTCCGAGCCTTCCAACAGCCCGCGCCGCTGCGCGGCGGATATGCAAATGACCAGATCGACGCCGCACTCCGCCGCCAGCGCCGACCAGCGCCGCACCGGCGCGTCCTCGCCAGCGGGCGGCGTCATCCGGCGCAGGCCGTTATAAGCGCCTTCGTAATAGAAGAAAACCCGGACGATTTCGTGCCCCAGCTTCAAGGCCGCTCTGATAAACTGGTAAGCAGTGTCACCCGCCTCACTCCCCCAAGGGCTTGAATTGATTTGAATCGCAAATTTCACCGACGTTTCACCAAAGCGGCTGGACAAAGCCCTTATGTTAGCCTGAAAACCACCGGCCGCCACGGCTCATTCGTCGGCGCCCAACCCGCACACTAGCCACAAACCTATGTTCAAACCCGGCAAATCCATTGCTTTATTGTTAATCGTCGCCCAGTCCGCCCTGTCTGCGAGCCACGCCGCGCATGTGCAAAAGCCCTTGGACATCGACATGACGGACATCCTCAAGCAACCGTATTCCAACTATGCCGGCGAAAGCGGGGAAAGCCGCCACAGCCACGGCCCGGAATTGCCCGAGATGGGCGACTCCTCAGGCACCGTGTTCACCCCCATGCAAGAAAAAGAACTCGGCGAAGCCTTTTTTCGCAGCCTGCACGGCGAGGTGGAAGTCAACCAAGATCTGGAGATCAGCGAATACATCCAGGCCCTAGGGCAGAAGCTTGCGGCCAACAGCGACACCCCGGCGCAGCCCTTCCATTTTTTCGTGGTTCAAGACCCCTCGATCAACGCCTTCGCCGGCCCCGGCGGCTATATCGGCGTCAATGCCGGCCTGATCCTGGTCTCCGAAGCGGAAAGCGAGCTCGCCTCGGTGCTCGGCCACGAAATCGCCCACGTCACCCAGCGCCATCTGTACCAGGCCTTGCAGGCCCAGGGCAAAATTCAACTGCTCTCCTTCGCCGCTATGATCGCCGCCATGCTGGTCGGCTCGCGGATGGGCGGCTCCAGTTACCAGAACCAAGCCTATTGCGTCTCCAGGAGCCAAGGCTGCCAAGGCAACACCAACGCCGGACAAGGATTGGCCATGGCCGCCATGGGCGCGGGCACCCAGGCGATGATCAACTTCACCCGCGACAACGAGGCCGAGGCCGACAACATCGGCATGCAAATCCTCTCGCGCTCGGAATTCGACCCGCGCAGCATGCCGGATTTCTTCGAGCGTATGCAGCAGTCCACCCGCTTCGCCGGCCATGGCACGCCGGAATTCCTGCTGACCCACCCGGTCACGGTCTCGCGCATTTCCGACACCCGCAGCCGGGCCGAGAAATTCGCCTACCGCCAATACCCGGACGGCCTGCCCTACCAGTTGGTGCGCGCCAAACTCCGCGTCACGTCGGCGCGCACCCCGCGCGAGGCCGTGGACTATTTTAGAAGCCTCATCAACCAAGGCACGCCGCAACAGCGCGACGTGTCGCGCTATGGCTTGGGACTGGCGCTGGCCGCCGACAGCAAAATCGACGAGGGCAAAAAGCTCTTGCAAACGCTGGTCGCCGACTACCCCAATCAAAGCCATTTCGTCAACGCCCTGGCCAAGATGGAAATGGATTCGCACAACTACCCCAAGGCCATGGACATTTACACGGCCGCCCGCGAGCGCTTCCCGGCCAACGAGGCGATCCGCTTGAATTATGTCCAGGCGCTGCTAGTCATGCACAAGCCGGAGCCGGCCCGCCGCCTGCTGGAAGAAGTCATCCACGGCGCCGTCACCCCGGAAATGTACGAAATGCTGGCGCAAGCCTACAGCCAGCAAGGCGACGAAGCGGAGTCCCACCGCTATCTGGCGGAAGCCTATTATGCCGACGGCCAAACCCGCACCGCCCTGCTGCACCTGAAGCTCGCCCGCAAACTTTCCAACGACAATTTCTACCTCAACGCGGTGATTGACGACCGCCTGCGCAAATTCAGCGACGAAGAAAAAGAAAGAAGAAACGAAAAATGAGCACGCACCACCCATCCAAATCCCACGGCCTATCAGCGATGATGCTCGGCGCCATCGGCGTGGTCTACGGCGACGTGGGCACCAGCCCGCTGTACACCATGAAGGAAATCTTCAACGGCCCGCATGCCGTGGAACCCACGGCGGACAATGTGCTGGGCATCCTGTCGCTGATCTTCTGGGCGCTGATTTTCGTTATCTCCATCAAATACGTGCTGTTCGTGATGAACGCCAACAACCGTGGCGAAGGCGGCATCATGGCGCTGATGGCCTTGGCCTTGCGCCGCCGCCACAAGGCCGGCCAGCGCGGCTTCATCGTCATGCTGGGATTGTTCGGCACCGCCCTGTTTTACGGCGACGGCGTCATCACGCCGGCCATTTCCGTGTTGAGCGCCGTGGAAGGCTTGCAAGTCGCCGCGCCCTCCCTGCAAGCTTACGTGATTCCGGTCTCAATCAGCGTACTGATCGGGCTGTTTGTGTTCCAAAGCCACGGCACGGCCAAAGTCGGCCTGCTGTTCGGCCCCATCATGTGCGTCTGGTTCGCCACCCTCGCCTTGCTGGGCTACTTGAGCGTGGCGCAAAACCCGGCGGTGCTGCACGCGCTCAACCCGCACTATGGCCTGCGCTTTTTTCTCGACCACGGCCTGCACGCCTTCGTCGCGCTGGGTTCGGTGGTGCTGGCCTTGACCGGGGCCGAAGCCTTGTACGCGGACATGGGCCATTTCGGCAAGCGCCCGATCCAAGCCGCCTGGTTCGCCCTGGTGCTGCCTGCGCTGGCGTTGAATTATTTCGGCCAAGGCGCGCTGATCCTGCGCGACCCGGCCGCCGTGCTGAACCCGTTCTATCTGCTCGTCCCGGCCTGGGGCATGTACGCGATGATCGCGCTGGCGACTGTCGCCACCGTCATCGCCTCGCAGGCGGTCATCTCCGGGGCGTTCTCGATCACCGCCCAGGCGATGCAAATGGATTACATCCCGCGCATGCGCCAGATCCACACCTCCACCGCGGCGATGGGGCAAATCTATGTGCCGGCCATGAACCGGGCCTTGCTGCTGGTGGTCATCGTGACGGTGTTGAGCTTCCAATCCTCCGGCAACCTGGCCGCCGCCTACGGCATCGCCGTCACAGGCACCATGATTATCACCACCCTCTTGGCCTGGGTGGTCACGGTGGACAGCTGGAAATGGCCTCCGCTTGCGGCCTTCGCGCTGGTCAGCCTGTTTTTGCTCATTGACGGCGCGTTCTTCGGCGCCAATATTCTAAAAATCCCCCAAGGCGGCTGGTTCCCGCTGGCGCTCGGCGCCCTGTTGTTTTCCCTGATGTCGGCCTGGCGGCGCGGGCGGGAAGTGCTGTTCCATTATTTGCAAAAAGCCGCCGTTTCCCTGGTCACGTTTCTGGCCGGCCTGGCCGACAACCCCCCGCTGGCCCGGGTGCCCGGCACCGCCGTCTTCATGACCGCCCGCCACCTCAGCATGCCCCACGCCTTGCAGCGGAATTTCGAGCACAACCGCGTGCTGCACGAACGGGTCGTCCTGCTGACCATCGGCATCGAGGACATTCCCTACCTGGCGGACGAGGAGCGCATCGAAATCAATATTTTGGAACAGGGCTTCTTCCGCATCACCGCGCAATACGGCTTCATGGAAACGCCCAACGTCCCGCAGATACTGGCGCTCTGCCAAGACCGAGGACTGGACATCGACGCCGCCACCGCCTCGTTCTTCATCGGCCGGGAAACCCTCATCGCCTCTGACAAGCCCGACCTTGGCCCTTGGCAAGAAAAAATATTCCTGTTCCTGTTCCGCAACGCCAGCTCGCCCATCCAGTTCTACAGCATTCCACCGGAGCGGGTAGTGGAGCTGGGCGGGCAGTTTGAGATATAAAATGCCCATTGACGCGGCGCATCCGCGGCAAGCCATCAATATCCTCTATATCGCCGCCTCCCGCCAAGCCGCGCCGCCATGAGCAACCAAACCGCCTCCGAACAATCCCGCTTCGTCCGCTGGTTCCGCGACTCCTCGCCTTACATCCACGCCCACCGCGGCCGCACCTTCGTCGTCTCCTTCGGCGGCGAAGCCCTGGCCGACGGGCTGTTCGCGAACCTAGTGCATGACTTCGCCTTGCTCAACAGCCTAGGCGTCAAACTCGTGCTGGTGCATGGGGCGAGGCCGCAGGTGGAGCAGCGGCTGAAGCTGCGCGACGGCCAAATGCGCTATGTCGGCGGCCTGCGCGTGACCGACGCGGTGGCGCTGGAATGCGTGAAAGAAGCCGTCGGCACGGTGCGCGTGGAGATCGAGGCGCTGTTGTCCATGGGCCTGGCCCACTCGCCGATGGCCGGGGCGAAGATTCGCGTCGCCTCCGGCAATTTTGTCGTCGCCAAGCCTTTGGGCGTGCGCGACGGGGTGGATTTCGGCCACACCGGCGAAGTGCGCCGGGTCGATGTGGAAGGCATACGCGGCAAGCTGGACCAGGGCGACGTGGTGCTGCTGTCTCCCATCGGCTATTCGCCCACCGGGGAAGTGTTCAACCTCGGCGCGGAGGAAGTCGCCACCTCCGTCGCCGTCGCGCTGCGCGCCGACAAGCTGCTGCTGTTGACCGAGCGCGATTGCGCCACGCGGGACAGGGCCGGCCCCATTCGCCAACTCACCACCGAGGAGGCGGACGCCTTGCTGGAAAAGGCCGACGCCCTGGCCGACGAGGTCGCCCCGCACCTGCAAGCCGCCGCCAACGCTTGCCGGCGCGGGGTGCGGCGGGCGCACCTGCTCAACCGCCGCATCGACGGGGCGACGCTGCTGGAATTGTTCACCCGCGACGGCGTCGGCACGCTGGTCAGCCAAGCGCCGTTCGAGGCGATGCGCCCGGCCAGCCTCAAAGACGTGGCCGGCATTTTGAAACTCATCAAGCCGCTGGAGAAAAAAGGGGTGCTGGTGCAGCGCACCCGCGAACACCTGGAAACGGAAGTGCATGACTTCAGCGTCATCGAGCGCGACGGCATGATCGTCGGCTGCGCCGCCTTGCACCCCTACCCAGGACACGCCATGGGCGAGTTGGCCTGCCTCGCCCTGCATGCGGACTACCGGGGCGAAAATCGCGGCGACCGGCTGCTGGAATACCTAGAGGCCAAAGCGTTGGAGGCCGGCTTGGACAAGCTGTTTGCGCTCACCACCCAAACCACGCACTGGTTCCTCGAACATGGCTTCGAGTTGGCGGCCATCGACGCGCTGCCGGCGGCGCGCCAAGCCCAGTACAACCCGCAACGCAACTCCAAAATTTTGATCAAGCCCTTGCGCCCGGCGGCGGATTAAGCGCTCACCAGTCTGTCTTGCCCAACGGTCGCCTCGACAGGTTGCCGTCCGGCTTCACGATGAGTTCGACGAGAAAGCCTTTAGTCTTGCCGCCCTTGCGCGCAAAGTCGAAGCGCTTCTCGGCCTCGAAATATTGCGTCGCCTCGCCAAACAAAGCCTTTTCGCCTTGCCAGGCCGTGCCTGCCGCGTATTTAATCCGGTAGGAACCCAAAGGCACTTTGATCGCCACCTTTTCACCGGCCCGCACGAACACGCTCAACACGGCTTTGCCGCCCTTCGCCGTGACCAGCTTGACGAAATAATGCACCGCTTCGCCGCCGGTCACGATTTGCAGCGGGGCGACCGGCTCGGCGGGCACGAACCTTTGCGTGGCCCCGTTTTCAGGCAGCGGCGCCTCCGCCATGGCGGAGGCGGAAACCGACAGCGAAAAAAACATGAAAACAAGCCACCGCAAACTGGGCGGCCAGTGTGGATGCATAGCCATGTTGGAAGTCTCCTCGTGTCATAACGTTTAGGAAGCTCTGAATGAATCCTTAACGGCAAGCTGGCGACGGACGGTAAATAATTGATCCCGTTCGTAGCGGGCTTGTCGAAGCATGGACGGAACCAACTTAAGCCAGAGCCTCCTTATAATAAGGCCGGGGTCAATGACCGCCTTCCTGCTGCAAGCGCTGGTTCTCCACCATCGCGGCGAGTTGTTCCGGCGTGGCTTCGGTCTGGTGCAGCCGCTTCCAGTCCGCGTAGGGCATCCCGTAAACGGCCTCTTGCGCGGCCGCGTAGTCCATGTCCAAGCCGCGCTCGGCGGCGGCGGCGCTGTACCATTTCGCCAGGCAGTTGCGGCAGAAGCCGGCCAGGATCATCAGGTCGATGTTCTGCACGTCGGTGCGTTCTTGCAAATGGGCCAGCAGGCGGCGGAAGGCCGCGGCTTCCAGTTCTGTCCGGGTTGGTTCGTTCATGATGCGCTCGCTGTCTACCCCGGCACTCGCCGGATTTTAAGGGGTCATAAGGCTTGCCAAGCTGGAACATTTAAATTGCGGCGCGAAATGAGCGTAGGAGCGCGACCGATTCCGCATCCGCCGCCGGATTCGTCGCGGGCTTAGGCCCGCCCCACGGCAAAGCGCTAGCTGGCAAGGTGTCACAAGGTGAATATTACCGGTGGAACAGTTAGAATAGCCTGTATCATAATCCTGTGCTTGGTAATATAGATCAATGCCGCCCAGCCAGTTCCCAACCATGACAGGGCCGCCCCGCTCCACCGGCAGCCCGCATCGCCGCAAAATTCGTCCACCCCACTGTTGCCGCCAAACCCATGAAGCTGCTCTTTGACTTTTTTCCCATCCTGCTGTTTTTCATCGCCTACAAAGTCTTCGACATCTACGTCGCCACCGCCGTCGCCATCGCGGCCAGCTTCGCGCAAGTCGGCTTGGCCTGGTGGAAGACCCGCAAAGTCGAGCCCATGCACCTGGTGACCCTAGTCATCATCGTGGTGTTCGGCGGGCTGACCTTGTACTTGCAAGACGAGCAATTCATCAAATGGAAGCCCACCGTCATCAACTGGCTGTTCGGCGTCGTCTTCCTCGCCAGCCAATGGCTGGGGGAAAAGCCCATGATCGAGCGCATGATGGGCGGCAACGCCAACCTGGTCTTGCCGAGCGCGGTATGGCGCAATCTGAATATGACCTGGACATTGTTTTTCTTTATCCTAGGCGGGGTGAACTGGTTCGTCATGACGAACTTCGACACCGCCACCTGGGTCAATTTCAAACTGTTCGGCATGCTCGGCCTGACTTTCCTGTTCGTGGTGCTGCAATCGGTCTATTTGTCGCGCCATTTACAGGAGCCCGAAACCGAAAAGGAGTAAGCCCCATGCTCTACGCCATCATTTCCGAAGACCACCCAGACAGCCTGGAACTGCGCAAGCAGGCCCGCCCGGCGCATTTGCACAGACTGAAAGCCTTGCAGGACGAAAGCCGCCTGGTCTTGGCCGGCCCCCACCCCGCCGTGGACGGCGACGACCCCGGCCCGGCCGGCTTCACCGGCAGCCTGGTCGTGGCCGAATTTTCCAGCCTGGAGGCGGCAAAGGCCTGGGCCGACGCCGATCCTTACCAGGCAGCGGGCGTATACGCCCATGTCACCGTCAAACCTTTCAAACAGGTGTTTCCGCAATGACCACCCGCGTGGACAAGATACAACACATACTCGAAGAAGCGCTCGCCCCCACCCGGCTCGTCATCCACGACGACAGCCAAAGCCATGCCGGCCACGCCGGGGCCAAGGCGGGCGGCGGCCATTTTTATGCGACAATTGTCAGCAGCGTTTTTGAAGGCAAGACGCCGGTCCGGCGCCATCAATTGGTTTACGAAGCATTGGGAGAACTGATGCGCTCGGACATACACGCACTTAGCATCAAAGCCTTCACCCCCGCAGAATTTGAACGACTCGAAAATCAGGACTAAGCGATGAAAAAACAAGCTCTTTGTGCCGCCGCGGTAAGCAGCGCCCTATTGTTTGGCGGCTGCGGCAATCCGTCCGGAGACGCCGACAAAATCGCCGGGCTCGCCCCCGCCGTCTCCTCCAGCCTAGGCGAGGCCAAGCCGACGCCGGAAAACACAGCGGCCATCGTCAATGGCAAGCCGATCAGCCGGGCCATGCTCCAATCCATCCAGGCCGAGGTGACGCAACGCAATGGCGGCCAGGCGGTGCCCGAGGAAAAAATCCTGGACAGCCTGATCGCCCGCGAACTGCTGCAACAAGAGGCGGAAAAGCAAAACCTGGCGAAAGACCCCCAAGTCGCCGCCAAGCTGGAAACCGCACGGCGTGATGTGCTGGTGCAGGCGCAGGTGGAACACCTCCGCAAAACGGCCACCGTCACCGACGACGAAATCAAAAAAGAATACGACACGCGCGTGGCGGCGCTGAAGTCCACCGAGTACAAGGCGCGCCACATCTTGCTGGAGACCGAGCAAGCCGCCAAAGACGTGCTCGCCAAGCTACAGAAAGGCGCCAAATTTGAAGAGCTGGCGAAAAAGCTGTCCAAAGATCCGAGCGCCAAACAAAACAGCGGCGAACTGGGCTGGTTCAATGCGCAGCAGATGGTTCCCGAATTCTCCGCCGCCGTGGCCGGCCTGAAAAACGGCGAAACCATCGCCGCGCCGGTGAAAAGCCAGTTCGGCTGGCATGTCATCGAGCGCGAGGATTCACGCGAGCAGACGCCGCCGGCCTTCGACGCCGTGAAAGAACAATTCCGCAACGTTTTGCTTGGGCAAAAGATGCAAAAGCATGTCGAGGAATTGAAGGCCGCCGCCAAGATCGAGCGCTTGGCGGCGCCTGTCCCGCCCGCGCCGCCAAAGGCCGAGGAAGCCGCGCCGCCGCCGCCCGCAAGCAAGCCGGCCGACGCCCAGACGGGGAAAGACGCCAAACCGCCGGTCACCGAGGCAGGCAAGCCGCTCACCGCCGCCCCAGCCACGCCGCCGCCCGCGCCCGCGCCTAAGCCGGTGAAATAATCGCGCTGAACGGCAGGGCTTAGACCGGCGCGCCTTGCACAAAGGCGGGCCGGCCTAGGGCCCGCTGCGACGCTACAAGCAGCCTCCTTTCGCCTTGTCCAACGGCTGCCTTAAGCTTGCGTAATGCCCGGCAAACGGCAAACAGCTTCCACTCCAACCCAGCAGACACCCCAATACATGAATAAAGCCCCCCTTATCGCCGCCGTGGCGGCAACGCTACTGCTTGCGGCACACGGTGCCATGGCCGAAGACGAAACCGAGGCCGGCGCGGAAAGCGCCGCCGCCACCGTCAATGGCAAAGTGATCAGCAAGAACGCGCTGCGCAGCTTAATTGGCGAAATCGAAAAACAAAACCCCGAGGAAAAGATTCCCGAGAGCAAGGCTGTCGATGCCCTGATTAGCCGGGAATTGTTACGCCAAGAAGCGGAGAAGAAGAATTTGCAGAAAAGCCCGGCCGTCGCCGGGCGGATGGAAAACACCATCCGCGACGTGCTGGCGCAAGCGGCCGTGGAAAATTTCCGCAAAACCGTCACCGTGACCGACGAAGAAGCCCGCAAGGAATACGACACCCGGCTGGCCGGCGCCGACCTGACCGAATACAAAGCCCGGCACATCCTGGTCGAAACCGAGCAGGAGGCCAACGACGTGCTGGCCAAGTTGCAGAAAGGCGCAAAGTTTGCGGACTTAGCCAAAAAACTGTCCAAGGATCCGAGCGCCAAGCAGAATGGCGGCGACCTCGGCTGGTTCAACCCGCAGCGGATGGTGCCTGAATTCTCCGCCGCCGTGGCCGGCCTGAAGAATGGCGAAACCGCCTCGGCGCCGGTGCAAAGCAAGTTCGGCTGGCACGTCATCAAGCGCGAGGACTCGCGCAAGCAAGAGCCGCCTCCCTTCGACGAAATCAAAGACCAGATACGCAATGTGCTGATCGGGCAAAAAATCCAGCAGCACGTCGAAGAGCTGAAAAGCGCCGCCAAGATCGACAACACGCTGGCGGGCAAAAAATAGCCTGCTTCAAAACCAAGGATGGCATCCCTGCGCGGGATGTCATCCGTCTCAGCGCCGCCGCCGGAAAAACCCCCTCAATAGCGCGGCGCATTCCTCTTCCAGCGCGCCCCCGTTCCACTCCACTTTGTGGTTCAAAAACTCCGCCCCGGCCAGTTGCAGCGCGTTGCAAACCGCCCCGCGCTTGAGGTCATAAGCACCAAACACCAGCCGCTGGACGCGGGCATGGACGATGGCCGCCATGCACATCGCGCAAGGTTCCAAGGTGACGTAGAGCGTGGTGTCGACCAGACGGTAATTGCCCAGCGCCAGACCGCCGGCCCTAAGCGCGATGATCTCGGCGTGGGCGGTCGGATCGTTCGTCGAAATCGGGCAATTCCAGCCCTCGGCCACGCAAACCCCCTCCTTGACCAGCACCGCCCCGACCGGCACCTCGCCCAAATCCTCGGCGCGGCGGGCCAGATCCAGCGCGCGGCGCAGCCAAAATTCGTCGTTTATTCCCACTCGATAGTGGCAGGCGGCTTGCCCGAAATATCGTAAACCACGCGGGAAATGCCGTGGATCTCGTTGATGATCCGCCGCGACACCAAATCTAAAAACTCGTAAGGCAGATGCGCCCAGTGCGCGGTCATGAAATCCACCGTCTCCACGGCGCGCAGCGCGACCACGAAATCATAGCGGCGGCCGTCGCCCATCACGCCGACCGAGCGCACCGGCAGGAACACTGCGAAGGCTTGGCTGGTTTTCTCATACAGGCCGTGGCGGTACAGCTCCTCGATGAACACCGCGTCGGCGCGGCGCAGCAGCTCGGCGTATTCCCGCTTCACCTCGCCCAGGATGCGCACCCCCAAGCCCGGCCCTGGGAACGGATGGCGGTTAATCATCTCCGAGGGCAAGCCTAATTCCAAGCCTATCGTCCGCACCTCGTCTTTGAACAACTCGCGCAAAGGCTCGACCAGCTTCAGCTTCATATTCGCCGGCAGACCGCCGACATTGTGGTGCGACTTGATGACATGCGCCTTGCCGGTTTTAGAACCAGCCGATTCGATCACATCCGGGTAAATCGTGCCTTGCGCCAACCAGCGGGCATCGGCCAACTTGTTGGATTCCTCGTCGAAAATATCGACGAACAGCCCGCCGATGATCTTGCGCTTTTGTTCCGGGTCTTCGACGCCTTTCAGCGCGTCGAAATAGCGCTCCGCCGCATTGACGCGGATGACCTTGACGCCCATATGTTCGGCGAAGGTCGCCATCACCTGGTCGCCCTCATTGAGCCGCAACAGCCCGGTGTCCACGAACACGCAAGTCAACTGCTCGCCGATGGCCTCGTGCAGCAGCGCCGCGACCACCGACGAATCGACGCCGCCGGACAGCCCCAGAATCACCTGCTCGCCGCCGACCTTGCGACGGATTTGCAAGAGACTGTCCTCGATGATATTGCGGGCGCTCCACAGCGCGTCGCAATCGCAGATGCCGCGCACGAAGCGCTCGATGATGCGCGTGCCCTGGCGGGTGTGGGTAACTTCCGGGTGGAATTGCAGCGCGTAGAAGCGGCGGTCTTCGTCGGCAATGCCGGCGAACGGCGCGGTTTCGGTGCTGGCGATCAGCTTGAAGCCAGGCGGCAACACGGTCACTTGATCGCCGTGGCTCATCCACACATCCAACAGCCCGTGCCCTTCCGGGCTGGCATGGTCTTGGATATTGCGCAGCAACACCGAATGCCCGCGCGCCCGCACCTGGGCATAGCCAAATTCGCGGTGCGCCGCCGGCTCGACCTTGCCGCCGAGTTGCTCGGCCATCGTCTGCATGCCGTAGCAAATGCCCAACACCGGCCGGCCCAGTTCAAACACGATCTGCGGGGCACGCGGCGTGTCGGCTTCGGTGACGGTCTCAGGACCGCCGGACAGGATGATGCCGCGCGGCTTGAAGTCGCGGATATAGTTTTCGTCACAATCCCAAGGATGGATTTCGCAATACACGCCGATTTCGCGGACTCTGCGGGCGATGAGCTGCGTGTATTGGGAACCGAAGTCGAGGATGAGGATTTTATGGGAGTGGATGTCGGCCATGATGTCTTCTTATCTTCCCTCTTCCTTCGCAAGAAGGGTCAGGGTGATGGTTTTAGTGTTTTAAACGCCCCTGTCCCTCTGGGGAGAGGGGGCGGAAGAGAAGGTTAAATGGACTGCGGAGCGTCAGGAATCAAACAGCTATTTAGAAGTTTTTCGTTGCCGGGCGCGAAAAAAGCAATCTTGCCATCGACATCGACGATCCAAACCTCCCGCGCACCCACTTCAAAATACAAAGGCATTTTATCCTGCATTTCCTGCCAGCTATTCGACGGCGACATGACTTCGACGCAGATTTCGGGGGCTTCGGTGACGTAGCCATCCACATTCACATGGCGGGCGTGATAAGCCGGGCTGGCCAAGGTCACATCGGGTGCTTTGACGCCATCGGACGTCTCAATGCCTAATTCAGCCCCGCTTTCCCAGTCAGGCGCGACGATTGCCAGCCGCTTAATCAGTCTTCCCACATGGCTGCTATGCCCATAATTCACCGGCGTCATGATGATTTGGCCTCTGGCATTGGTTTCCCAAGGGAAAGGAAGATTTAATTTTTCGATTGAGCGGAGAGAATCTAAGTTCATGGCGATGGATTCCTCTATCAAAGATCATCGGTCGTATGGCGGAATGCCTGGAACGGCTTCAAGATACCGCTCAAAATCCTCCCGTTTCCTTGCAATCAGCGTCAACGCAGCCGGGGCATACCGCGTCCATGCCGCTGGATTCCGGCATCCTTGCCCACTGCCATTAAGTTAAGCCGTTCGTGGTGAGCTTGTCGAACCATGAACGGCTTAACTTCCAACGGGTTGGATTTTTCCGTTCCCCCTTCGACAAGCTCAGGGCGAACGGAAAAATCCTTAACTTAATGGCAGTGGGCATCCTTGCCGGAATGACGAGGTTTTAGGCCATGCTGAGCGTGTGGCCGCTGCCTCAATCCAAGCGATAATTCGGCGCCTCCTTGGTGATCGTCACATCATGCACGTGGCTTTCGCGGATGCCGGCCGAGGTGATTCGGACGAAAGTGGCTTTATTGCGCATGTCGTCGATGGTGGGGCAGCCGGTGTAGCCCATCGCGGCGCGGACGCCGCCGATCAACTGGTGGATGATGGCGATCATGCTGCCTTTGTACGGCACGCGGCCTTCGATGCCTTCCGGCACCAGCTTCTCCGCCTCGGTGCTGTCCTGGAAATAGCGGTCGCTGGAGCCTTGCTGCTGGGCCATCGCGCCTAGCGAGCCCATGCCCCGGTAAGATTTGTAGGAGCGGCCCTGGTACAACTCGACCTCGCCCGGCGCCTCTTCCGTGCCGGCGAACAGGCCGCCCAGCATCACGCAATATGCCCCCGCCGCCAAAGCTTTGGAAATATCGCCGGAATAGCGGATGCCGCCGTCGGCGATCAACGGCACGCCGCTGTCCCTCAGCGCGTCCGCCACGTTGGCGACCGCCGTGATTTGCGGCACGCCGACGCCGGCGACGATGCGCGTCGTGCAGATCGAACCCGGGCCTATGCCGACTTTGACCGCGTCCGCGCCCGCCTCGACCAAAGCTCTGGCGGCGGCGGCGGTGGCGATGTTGCCGCCGATGACTTGGAGGTGCGGGAAGTTCTGCTTGACCCAGCGCACCCGGTCGAGCACGCCTTGGGAATGGCCGTGGGCCGTGTCGACAACAATCACATCGACCCCGGCGGCGGACAAAGCCTCCACGCGCTCCTCGGTGCCCGCCCCGGTGCCCACGCCCGCGCCGACGCGCAAATGCTCGAATTCGTCTTTGCAGGCTTGCGGGTAATCCTTGGCCTTCTGGATGTCCTTGACGGTAATCATGCCGCGCAGTTCAAACTTGTCGTTGACCACCAACACCTTCTCGATGCGGTGCTTGTGCAACAAACGGATCGCCTCGTCCTGGCCCGCGCCCTCGCGCACCGTCACCAAACGCTCCTTCGGCGTCATGATCTTGGTGATCGGCTCCTCCAGCCGCGTGGAAAAACGCAGGTCGCGGCTGGTGACGATGCCAACCAATTCGCCCTTGTCCACCACCGGCACGCCGGAAATCCGCCGCGCGCGGGTCAGATCAATCACCTCGCGGATGCTGATGGTCGGCGGCACCGTGATCGGATCTTTAATCACGCCGCTTTCAAACTTCTTCACCGCGCTGACCTCGTAAGCCTGGCGCTCGGCGGGCATGTTCTTGTGGATGATGCCGATGCCGCCCTCTTGAGCCATCGCAATCGCCAGGCGCGCCTCAGTAACCGTGTCCATCGCGGCGGAAACCAGGGGGATGTTAAGCTGAATGCTGCGCGTGAGTTGCGTGGTGAGGCTCACATCGCGGGGCAGGATGTTGGAGTAGGCAGGAATCAGGAGAACATCGTCAAAAGTAAGCGCTTCTTGTTCAATTCGCATTGGGTTCTCTCCCGCCAGCTAAAAGGTTCAGATTGTACGATTGATCCTGTCGGTTTGTAAATCAAAGGTTTGCGCGGCCGCTGTATTTTGCGCCCCTCTCCCCCGGGGGAGAGGGGCTGCGGGGCGAGAGCCTTATTTCTTGGTGCTCTCGTAAGCCTGCTCGCTGTCCCGCATCACGCGGTTGCCTTCCTCGATCAAACGCTGGCCTTCATCCACCTTGACGCGCCCCTGGCGCACCAGTTCCTCGCCCTCCTGGACTTTTTGTTGGCCTTCCTTCCAGCGTTCGCCGAATTTAGCCAAGTTCTGGCTTTCCAGCAGCATTTGCTCACCCGTTTTAACTTTCGGAATGACCACCGGCACAAGCGGCGGCGGTGGCGGCGCAGAGGCGCAAGCGGCCAGGGCGGCAATGGCGGCCAAGGCAAGCAGCGGTGTTTTGCAGGCAAAGAACAATTTCATGGGCAGGCGGCTCCAGATGAGGTTGAGTGGCTGCGCGGATCATACCCGCGCAATAAGACGAATTATGCCAGAGCCAAACCGGCATGCTGCGTTGGAGCCTCGGCACTTGGGGCTGCTTGCTTTCACTGCGCCAGCCGCCTGAAACGCCTAAAGAGCCCAGGAGAACGCTTTCGACCTAAGGCATTCGCTTGAAAACGGATAAACTATGCGCCTTTGCACCCCAAACCGAGCGCCTCCACGAATATGGGTTTTATTCCCGGCCTATTGGGCATTCTGCCATTGGTGGCGGCTTTCTTATGCGCAGCGCCTGTAGCCTATGCCGACGACGCCCCGCAGGAGGCGTCGGGCTACCGGCTAGGCAAGGGCTTGCATTTGGGCGACAGCGGATTATGGCTGGGCGGCTACGCCAATCTCCAAGTCGAAGACCTTAAAAGCACCTCTTGGCAAGCCCAGTTGAATGATTTGAGCCTCTTCGTCGGCTGGGAGCGCGGGCGCTGGCGTTTCTTCTCCGAATTTGAAATCGGCGATGCGTTGGAAGCGGGCAACGGCCAGGCGCTGACCACGCATCAAGGCTATTTCAACCTGGAACGCCTGTACCTCGATTGCGGCGTTGCAAGTGCTTTCAATGTCCGCTTCGGCAAGTTCCTCACACCCATCGGACGCTGGAATCAAATCCACGCCGCGCCGCTGGTTTGGACGACCTCCACGCCTTTGATTGTGAACGGCCCCTTTGCGATGCACACCAGCGGCGGCATGGCTTACGGCAATTTTGAGGCGTTCGAGCGGCTATGGGGCTATTCGGTTTACGGCGGCGGGCGCAACCAATTCGATTTCAAATCCGCCGACGCATCCAGCGACGACAACTACCAAGACCCGCTGGGCTTCCGCCTGTTTCAAGACGCCCCCGGCCTGTATCAAATCGGCGTTTCCTATGCCCACTACAGCGAGCGGAATTTCCATGCGGGCGTGAAGAATCTGCTGGGCCTGGACGCTTTCTGGACGCGCAAGCGCTATGAGTTGAGCGGCGAGTTTATCTACCGTTTCGGAACCGGGCTCAACAACCGCGAGTTTGACGCGCGGGACGGCAGCGGCAGTCTGTGGGGCTTGTACGTCCAAGGCGTCGCGCCTGTGCTCGGCGACTTATACGCCATCGCCCGTTACGAAGCCTTCCAGCGCGAAGGGGCCGGCTCGGCCGGTAGCCTGTGGCTGGCGGGTTTGGCCTATCGGCCTAGGCCGGCCGTGGTGTTCAAGGCCGAATATCGGTTCGCCGACTATGCCGACAAAAACCCGCACACGCCGATTTTCGGTGGGTTCACGGAGGGCTTCGCCGCCTCCGTCGCGGTGTTGTTTTAGCCATGGCGTGGACGAAACGCCGACGGCTTGGGCTGGCGCTGCTGGTGGCGTGGGCTTCGGCGGCCCTGGCGGCGGGGGATTCAGAACCCGAGGCGATAGCGGTCATTATCGCCCGCAACGCCCCGGAGCAATCCTTGGACAAGAGCGCCTTGGCGCAAATTTTTCTGCGCAAGATATTGCTGTGGGGCAATGGGGAAGCCATCCACCCTGTCAACCTGTCCGCCGCGCACCCGTTGCGGCGCTTGTTTTCGCAACGGGTTGCCGGGCTGGCCCCGGAAGAGTTGGAGGATTATTGGAACGACCGCTATTTCCACGGCGTCTTCCCGCCTTATTCGGTGGCCTCCGAGGAGGCCGCGATCCGCTATGTGTCGGCCTCAGACGCCGCCATCGGCTATGTGTCTCCGTGCGCCGTGGACGGACGGGTGAGAGCTTTGCTGTATTTGACCACGACCGGCATCGCGCAGGGCGGAAACCCGTCCCGCTATTGCCCGCAACGCTAGGCTTTCCGTCTCAGGACATGCCCGTCAGCGCAGGGCGTCGCGCAGATGGGCCAGAAACGCCTCCGGGCCTTTGAAGCCGACTAGACGGTAATCCTTTCTTTCCACGCTGTCCGGGCCGAAGAACAGGACGGCGGGCGGGCCAAACAGGCCATGGCCTTGCAGCAAGGCCCGGTGTTCGTCGGCGTTCGCGGTCACGTCGGCCTGGAGCAGGACGAGTTGGCCGAGTTCGCGGCGCACTTGGGCGTCGGCGAAGGTTTCGCGCTCCATCTCTTTGCAGGACACACACCAGTCGGCGTAATAGTCCAGCATGGCCCAGCGCCCTTCGGCGCGGGCCGCTTGCAGAGCGGTTTGCAGCTCGGCGACCGAGCCTACCCGGCGGAAGGCGCTGGCTTCTTTTGTTTCCGCGCATGCCCCGGCGGCAATGGCCCCGCGCATGGGCCGCAGCGGATCGCCGCTGCCGTTCGCCACGCCGATCAGCATCAGCACCCCGTAGGCCAGCATCGCCACCCCCATACCCTTCCACAGCTTGCGCCAGCCGGAGACGCCTGGCGGCAGCGCGTCCAAGGCGCTTAAGTAAATCGCCGAGACGATCAGCAGCAGCGCCCACAGCAACAAGGTGACCGGCGCCGGCAGGATGCGATCCAACAACCACACCGCCACCCCCAGCATGCCGATGCCGAACGTCGCCTTGACCGTGTTCATCCACCCCCCGGCACGCGGCAAAAGCTTGCCCGCCGACAGGCCGATGGCGAGCAAAGGGACGCCCATGCCCAGCCCCATGGCGAACAAAGCCAGCCCGCCGAGCACGGCGTCGCCGGTTTGGCCGATGTAAATCAAGGCCCCGGCCAAAGGCGCGGCCATGCACGGGCCGACGATGAGCGCCGACAGCGCCCCCATGGCCGCCGCGCCGGCCAGCGTGCCGCCCTTCTGCCGGTGGCTCAAGGCCGTCACCCGCGTTTGGATGAAAGACGGCATTTGCAATTCGTAAAAATCGAACATGGACAGCGACAGCAACACGAACAAGCCGCTGAAACTGCCAATCACCCAGGGGTTTTGGAACACGGCTTGCAGGTTGCCGCCAAACAGGCCGGCGAGCACGCCAAACACGGTATAGGCCAAGGCGGCCGCCGACACATAACTCAAGGAGAGCATGAAGGCGCGGAACGGGGTGATGGTATGCCCGTGGCCGACGATGATGCCGGAAAGGATCGGAATCATCGGAAAAATGCACGGGCTGAACGCCATCAGCAGGCCAAAGCCGAAAAAGCTCGCCGCCGCCAGCCAGATCGAGTCGCTTTGCAGCGATGCGGCGATGCGGTCTTGCTCGGCGACAAGCGGCACCGGCTTTGCGGGGCCAGGCACCGGCCCGGCGTTCGCCAAGTCCAGCGACACTTTCTGCTTGTAGGGCGGGAAGCAGACGCCGGCGTCGGCGCAGCCTTGCACGGCAATCTCCAGCTCCGCCGTCGCCGGCGCAGCCGGCTCGCGGTTCAGGGGCAGGATGATTTCGACATGGCCCCGGTAGATTTCCATCTCGCCGAAAAACTCGTCGTGCTTTTTCTGCGCGGGAGGAAAGCGCGCCTCGCCCAGCGTCACGCCCGGCGTTTTCGCGGCGAACTTGAATTTGCTCCGGTAGAGGTAATACCCAGGCGCGATATCCCAGGCCAACGCCGCCTCGCCGGACGCCGTCGGCCTGGCCTGCAAACGGTAAGCCTGTTCCGGCGGCAGCAGGTCGGCGGGGTCTAGGCTTGAGGCCAGCGGCGAGAAGCCTAGAAGGAGAAGCAAAATCAGGAAGCTGAGGCGCTGCTTAGGCATGGGCGGGTCACCATAATGGGCTGATCGGGAGGAGCGCGCCGGGGCTTTGCCGGGCGCGGCTTTACCGTGCGCCCAGCCTGCGCCGGCGGCGGAATTACTGGCAACCTGCCTGCGGCAGCCAATCGGTGATCGGGCCTTCATCGTACATTTGCCCGTCCGTGCCCAGGTAATACACATGGTTGTCGACCGAGGAGACGCCCACGGCGGAATTTGTCCCCGCATACCAGCGATAGGTGTAAGTCGTCCATACCGTCGTCGGATAACCGACCGGGGTGAGCAGGTCGGGATAAACCTGTTCCGCCCAATTGAACAGGCAATTGATACTGTCCAAGCTCGGCGACCACTTGACGACCTTGATGTTGACGGCTTTGAATGTCGCCAAGCCGTTGTAATAGTTATAGCTGCCGAAGCTTAACGCGGTCGATGGCTTGCTGGCCGCAGTCCCCAGCGCCGGCGTCCAGGTCAGCATCAGTTGCGGATTGACGCCGTAATTGCTGTTCGACGGGGCGATTTGCGCCCCGGCGGGCAGCGACGAGTAGGACGACACCTGCACCGCGTAGCCATAAGCGTCGCCGGCCTGGATGAGAATCCTCGCCGTCTGTCCTTCCGTGACCGTGACCGTGGCGTTATTGCCGATGTCGGCATTGTTCGTAATGATCGCCAGCGTGGGCGGGCTAGAGATGACCCGGGTGGCCGCCGTGACGCCGTCAATGACCGGCACGTAGTGGTTGCCAACCGACAGCAGCGCCAGCATGAGCAGCGAACGGCCGAAGAATTTTACAGTCTTTGCCCGGCGCGACGGCGGGTTGGTAGGCGGGGGGGTGGTTTTCATGCTGCGCTCTTTACAAATTGAGGTAAGGGTTTGCCGGCGGGTCCGGCGCGGAAGGGCTTGGCGATCCGGCGGCGGCCGACAGGTAGCCCAAAAGGCTTGCCAGCCACGCTTAGAATTTCAAATTCAGGCTGACCGAATACATGGAGAAGCTGTAATTGTCCAAGCTCGTACCGGTGCCGCCGGCGATGCCATAATCTTGCCGGCGCTGATAAAAATCGACGCCGCCGGCCACCCGCAGATGGCCGAGCACCTCATTGGTCAACTGTATCCCGCCGCTAATCGCGCCAAAGCCCGCCATGCGGTAATCACTGGAATAATTGCCGTCGGCGCGCGGCGCTTCAAACACCGGCTGGTAGAAATCCGCCGAATTCTGCGCGTAATAACGCAGCCTAGGCCGCAATTCGACGCCATAGACAATCGGCTGGATCCAGGTCAGCTCGAAAGTGTGTGCGTCAATGCCAAAGCTGTCCGAGTAAAAGCGATAATCCGCGTGCAAGGCGGCGGCGTTCAACGCGCTGAAATTGCGCACATAACGCAGCAACACCGCGAACTGGTCGCGGTGGCCGGGGCGGCTGTCCCGGACAAAATCGGGGAAGTAGGGGTTGGAATAGTTGTACACCAAGGCGTATTTGTAAGGGTCGGACAAAAACCCTTCGCTATGGGTGTAAGTCAGATTGAGCTGGGCCAGCGAATCCTTGTCCAGCACCTGGGTGACGCCCAACATGCCTTGGTGGGTGTATTTAGCGCCGCCGACCCCCGGCGACTTCACTTTCTCGCCGTTGTCGTCGACCATCTCCCACACCTTGTCCGAGGCATAGCCATAGCCGGTGGCCAGCGTCGTCTTCTTGTCATTCAACTCGATGCGCCCGTCGATATTGAAAAAATCCGAGGTGTAGTCGTTTTCGCTGGACCGGCCTAAATCCAAGCCCAAAGTAGTCTTGTCGTCGAGAAAATAATTGACGCCAATGTCCACCTCGTCGCGGACATCGTAGATCGACGCGCTCGACATGATCAGCGACTGCCCGGCGCTTCGCGGCCCGTAGCCGGAAGGGCCGTAGCCCACCGCCACCGGGGACGCGCCGGTGACCACGTCCTTGACGCCGTTGGCTTTAATGCTGAACCGGTCGCCCAGCGGAATAGTCATCGACGACTGGTAAATATCGACCCGCATGCGCCCCGCGCTTTCCTCGTAGCGCGAAAAATTGGTATCGAGCGACACCGCGCGTTGCGGCGCGTCCGCCCGGGCTTCCGGCGCGAGGCCGGGCAAAGCCAGCGCGGCGGCGGTCAACGCGGCAAGTTTAATCGAATCAGTTGCAGCCACAGCCGCCTCCGCCGACGCCATAGCCGCCGGCGGCGGCTTCCTTCGAGCTGTAAGTGTGCTTTATCAATGCGGAGTCCAAGGCATCCGGCTCCAAGGCCATCTGCGGCCTGGCCAGCGTGCCGCGCTCCCAGGGCTGGACGTCGGCGCAGCCGGCTAACATCGCCACGGCCGGCAGGGCGAGAATGGCAAACCAGCGGGGCTTATTTTTCATCCAGCAAAGCCTGCACTTGAGCGCGGAGCTCCGTCTTGTCGACATCATGGAAGCCTAGGTGGACGTGGCGGATTTGGCCGTGACGGTCGATCAAATACGAGGAGGGCATGGCTTTCACCTTGTAAAGCCCCGGGCATTGGGCCTCCTTGTCCTCGACGATGGCGAATTGGACGGGGTTCTTCTCCAGAAACGCCAGCGCGTCTTCGCGGTTGTCGTCCAGGTTGACGGCGACGATCTCGACGCCCTGGCTGGCCAATTCGCCATGCAATGCGTTCATGAACGGGAAGGAAGCGGCGCAAGGCCCGCACCAGGATGCCCAAAAATCGACGTAGCGGATTTTGCCTTGGCTGTCGGCCAAATCCAGCGAACGCTTACCGTCTAGCGTTTTCAGCTTGCAACTGGGGGCTTGCTCGCTTGCGTTCGCGGCAAAGGACAAGGCTAACAAAGCCATAAGCAGCTTGATGATGGTTTTCATTATTTTTAGCGTTCTTAAACGGTGGGCGCGGCGACGGCTCGCTTTAGAGACCGCTCGTCTTAAAGCGGATTCCATGCCAATCCACGCGATATGAATGGAAGGCTCCGTTTTGCAAGCCTCACCTGGGACTAGGGGCGGGAATGGCTTTCCGCCATCGCTTAAAAGTGCGCAAAAAAGGTAGGCATGCGCAAAAAAAGTATGGAATGCGCAAAAAAGGTGGGATTCCGCAGACGGGAAAAGCGGCCGTAGACCATGGCGCCGCTGTACAGCTTGTCCGGGAAACTGTGAGCAAGCTAGACCGGCTCGCCTTCGGCTTTGGCCGCAAGCTTCCTTATCAAGTGGTTATGAGCAATTGATAGGCGTCGAGCCCAACCACCAATCCCGGCGCTGCCGGGAAGGTTTTATGTTACCATTCAATGCCCTGCCTTCCTGTTGGCTCGGCACCCCGCGATTGGACGAACCTTGAAACCGATGAACGAACACAAACTAACCCACCTCAAGCAATTGGAGGCCGAGAGCATCCACATCATCCGCGAAGTCGCGGCGGAATTTGAACGCCCGGTGATGCTGTACTCCATCGGCAAGGATTCGGCGGTGATGCTGCATCTGGCGATGAAGGCGTTTTACCCCG